>Ga0070741_10020140_pt1 | contig 10567 bp, 13 predicted proteins | sample Coa_R1_4_FD_66440 | JGI IMG/M metagenome (GOLD analysis project Ga0070741, IMG submission 66440) | Surface soil microbial communities from Centralia Pennsylvania, which are recovering from an underground coalmine fire - Coalmine... | ecosystem: Environmental > Terrestrial > Soil > Unclassified ... | reverse complement strand
TGCGATTGATACCGCTCGACCGCGCCGTGGCACCACCACCAGGGTTCAATGGGGTTAGCGCCCGGTACTGGGAGTCGGTGACACCGTACGTGCCGCCAAGGCATCATCTGCGTGGTGGGAAGGAGCGTGAGAGCGAGTCGCTGGTCCTTCAAGTCCGGCGCGAGCTTCTTCAGCGAGGCTACGCCGGCGCCGAACAGGTTGAGGTCGATTTTGTCGGCGATCCTGTCTGGGTTGCGGTTCACGTACCCCGTCGAGAGGCGGGCAGGCGGGCTTTCCTCGGCGATCGTCGAGGCCGAACACTTCGGTTGACGTTTCCGGCGCCTGTGACCGGTCCGATTCGACTGGGGCATTCGAGTAGCTTCGGTCTCGGCCTCTTTACCCCCGCCCCCGATGCCTGACCCAGAGCGCCCCGCCTTTAGCCGCGCCCGCGAACACCGCATCGAGCAAGAGGTCGTGGTCGACGCTTACAACGAAGAGGAGCGCGCGCTGGGCTGGTACGACTACCTCGACGACAAGCTGGACTTCCCCTTCCGGCCGAAGTGCATCGCTGAGCGGAAGTCTTCGCCCCTGAAGATAGGTGAAGTCGTCGACGTATTCGGGATGGCACCGGAGGACGACTGTATGCGCGAGCCGTTCGTGCTGATCCGGTTCGGAGCGCGCAAGCTCGGTGTGCCGCTCGCGCAACTCGCCCCGGTCGGCGCCAACAGCGACACCCGGGAGGCGATTGAGGATTGGCGTTACTGGATGGCGATGGGATATGAGTTCTGATGAATCGAACTCCTCGGGAAATGGATTGCGCATGCAGGGAATCGCCTCGTTTGAAACCGATAGCCCGACCGCCTATAATTCTTACCAGGTATTACTTTCTGGGTAAGAAGATGGCAACAGTATCGGTTACCAGCAAGGGACAGGTTACGATCCCGAAGAAGATTCGGCAGGCGCTGGGTATCACGCCGGGTAGCAAAGTAGAGTTTGACCTCGAGAGCGGAGGCGCTCGTCTCAAAGTGGTACGAGTGCGCTCGCTGTCGCGAATCGAAGAAGGACCGGGCATCCTGAGTTACAAAGGCCCGCGTATCCCGGTTGCGTCGATGCACGGCGGCATCGCCATGAAGAAGGCGGTTAAGCGTGCGCGCCGTTGATACCAATGTGCTTGCACGCTACTACCTACAAGACGATCCCAGGCAAGCCCGTATAGCGGTAAGAATCCTGGCGGCAGGGGACGTTTTCGTACCCAAGACGGTCGTGCTCGAACTTGAATGGGTCTTGCGCTACGTGGCTGAGCAGCCGGCGACAAAGGCGCTGGATTGCTTGGCTCACCTGATTGCGCTTCCCGGCGTGACGGTCGAGGATCATGAGCAGGTCGAGGTTGCGGTGCGAGAGAGTCGGCGCGGTATCGATTTCGCTGATGCTCTGCATCTGGCTGCCAGCCATCTCTGCGAGGAGTTGCTGACATTCGATGATCGCGGTTACGCTCGGCGAGCAACTCGACTAGGTTTGAAGCCAGCAGTACGCGTCCCGAAAGGTTGACGCTGCGCCTCGTGCGGGCCGATTGTTCATCCTCCAGCTAAACAACCGCCTCACTTCTGCCGTTACCGGACGAGTCCATTGGCCAAGCCCATGAGTAAAAGGCATCATGAGCGAATCCTCCGGCTCCGGTCCGCAACCCGAGCTCCCGCTCCCCTTTCCCGAACTCGCGGTCGACTTGCCGCTACTGCCGGTTCGCATGCTCAACGAGTATCAGTACTGTGCGCGGCTCGCCTATCTGGAGTGGGTGCAAGGCGAATGGGCCGAGTCGGCTGATACGGTGGAAGGGCGGCGTGTGCATCGCCGCGTCGATAAGCCCGCCGGCGATCTGCCCCCGCCCGAGGAAGCTGCGCAGGCGGAGAAGCTGCATGCGCGATCCATTACGTTATCGAGCAACCGCCTGGGCCTGATCGCCAAGATCGATCTCATCGAAAGCGACGAGGGCGAGGTGGTGCCGGTCGATTACAAGCGAGGCAAGCGGCCGCATGTGCAGGCGGGCGCGTACGAGCCGGAGCGCGTGCAAGTGTGCGCGCAGGGCTTGATTCTCGAGGAGCACGGTTACAAGTGCTCGCATGGCGTGTTGTATTTCGCCGGCAGCAAGGAGCGTGTCACGGTGAGCTTCGATGATGACTTGCGCGCGCTCACGCGCAATGCCATCGACGGCGCTCGCTTGATCGCCGCGGGCGGTCAGATCCCCGCACCCTTGGTCGACAGCCCCAAGTGCCCGCGCTGCTCGTTGGTCGGCATCTGCCTGCCCGACGAAGTGAACTTCCTGCAACGGCAAGACACACCGCCGCGCATGCTCGCGGTCACGTGCGACGAGGCGATGCCGGTCTACGTGCAGGCGCGCGGCGCGAAAGTCTCGAAGAAGGGCGAGGTGCTCGAGGTCTCGGTCGACGACGTGCCGACCACGACCGCTCGTCTCGACGAGGTCTCGCAGCTCGTGTTGATGGGGAACGTCTACGTGACCACCCCTTGCCTTCATGAGCTGATGCAGCGCGAGGTCCCGATCACATGGCACAGCTTCGGCGGCTGGTTCATGGGCCACACGATGGGCACCGGCCACAAGAATGTCGAAGTTCGCACGGCGCAATACAAGACGAGTTTCGACGCGGATCGATGCATGCGCATCGCGCGCGGCCTGGTGGTCGCGAAAATCCAAAACTGTCGAACGCTTCTGCGGAGAAACTGGAAAGCGAACGAGGCGCCGGAGACGCTGCTCGACGAATTCAAGCGCGACATCGACCAAGCGCGTCGCGCCGGCTCGCTATCGGAACTGCTCGGCGTCGAAGGCAATGCCGCAGCCCGCTATTTCCGATGCTTCTCCAACATGATCAGCCGCGGCCCGCAAGGCGAAGAGCTGGCGTTCGACTTCAATAAGCGCAACCGAAGGCCGCCTACGGATCCAGTCAACGCGTTGCTATCGTTCGCCTACAGCTTGCTCGTGCGCTCGTGGACGGTCACATTGAGTGCGGTGGGCTTCGATCCCTATCGCGGCTTTTATCATCAACCTCGCTACGGCCGACCGGCCCTTGCACTCGACATGATGGAGCCGTTCCGGCCGCTCATCGCAGACTCCAGCGTGATTCAGGCGATCAACAACGGTGAGGTGAAGCCGACCGATTTCATCTCGGCGGCCGGCAGCGTCGCCCTCGATCCAGATGGGCGTAAACGCTTCATCGCCACCTTCGAGCGGCGGCTCAGTCACGAGGTGACTCATCCGTTGTTCGGCTATAAGGTGTCCTATCGCCGTCTGCTCGAGTTGCAGGCGCGGCTGCTTGCTCGCTATCTTCTCGGCGAGCTGGAGGAATACCCCAACTTCGTGACGCGATAAGCCATGGACGAGCACCTCTATATCGTGACCTACGACATCGGCGACGCGCGGCGCTGGCGGGCGGTGTACGGGTTGATGAACGGATATGGTGAGTGGGTTCAGCTGTCGGTGTTCCAGTGTCGCCTGTCTCGCAAGCGCCATGCGGAGCTGATCGCCACGCTGGACGAAGTGATCAGCCAGTCGGAAGATCACGTGGTGATCGTCGATTTGGGCCTGGCGGAGAACGTCGATCCCAAGGTCGTGAGCCTGGGCAAGGCTTCGTTCACGCCCATTCAAAGAGAACCCATAATCGTCTAGCATTACTGCCGTGGAACGATGCGAGTGCTGAGGTGATGAAGCCGTTCTTGGTAGAGCGCTCGCAACTCATCCGCTCTTTAACAACCAGATACTTGTGCGGTTGCTTTGCGGCCATGCTAGGCTTTGTCCATCCCGCGTGCAGTCGTTGGCACGCAGCGCTCGCAAGGGTTGCCGGAAATGCCCGCGGGATCAAGGGATCCGGACGAGCTGTTTTCCGCGGCGTCATGCCGCGGCCTCATTGAAGCATTCCAAGGTGGAGGTCTTCTCGCTTGATCCACTCGTTTTCCGCGGCGTCATGCCGCGGCCTCATTGAAGCGGATGTCGGTCCTCTTCTTAAGAGAGGCGGTAGCGTGTTTTCCGCGGCGTCATGCCGCGGCCTCATTGAAGCTTCATGATTTACTCCTTTTGATCATCGGTCACTACGGTTTTCCGCGGCGTCATGCCGCGGCCTCATTGAAGCACAGGCTTCAAGTATGTACAGGACGGACAAGGACTAGGTTTTCCGCGGCGTCATGCCGCGGCCTCATTGAAGCATTAATTGGTTGTTCAATTAATACTCCTGTTTCGCGCGTTTTCCGCGGCGTCATGCCGCGGCCTCATTGAAGCCTCTTCAGGGGTAAGATCCTTGCCGACTGGGAGTGTGTTTTCCGCGGCGTCATGCCGCGGCCTCATTGAAGCTCCATTACACTTGCACTGATCAATGACCATACTGGTGTTTTCCGCGGCGTCATGCCGCGGCCTCATTGAAGCAAGAAGTTTAGTGGTTATAACATTTGAGGGTGGTGAAGTTTTCCGCGGCGTCATGCCGCGGCCTCATTGAAGCATATCGGCAGATTGGGGATCTGCGCGGCCTTTCTGTGTTTTCCGCGGCGTCATGCCGCGGCCTCATTGAAGCCGTCTCCAGTGCGCGAGCTTAGATTCCATCCCAAAGTTTTCCGCGGCGTCATGCCGCGGCCTCATTGAAGCGGGATTGAATGCGCGATTCCTCCCAAAACCTAAAGGTTTTCCGCGGCGTCATGCCGCGGCCTCATTGAAGCGTCCCAATCCCATTCCCACCCTGGGCCACTGAATCGTTTTCCGCGGCGTCATGCCGCGGCCTCATTGAAGCACGACGTATCTCCTCAAGCTCTTGCCCAAGCTCTGGGTTTTCCGCGGCGTCATGCCGCGGCCTCATTGAAGCGCGGGCAATGAGCGACCTCGCTGACGCCGATTTGGCGCGTTTTCCGCGGCGTCATGCCGCGGCCTCATTGAAGCCCCACTGGAAGTGTGTCTAAGTCGTCTTGCGTCGCGGTTTTCCGCGGCGTCATGCCGCGGCCTCATTGAAGCACCTCAGAAACTCAACGGCGTCGGCAAGGCGCGATGGAGTTTTCCGCGGCGTCATGCCGCGGCCTCATTGAAGCGAAACACATGCCCAATCGAATCATTCGCGAAGACCTGGTTTTCCGCGGCGTCATGCCGCGGCCTCATTGAAGCCTACGACGTTCTTGTGTCTCTTGATGATCCGTTGGGTTTTCCGCGGCGTCATGCCGCGGCCTCATTGAAGCCATATATATGCTCCAGACCATTAGACGATTCTTCGGCGTTTTCCGCGGCGTCATGCCGCGGCCTCATTGAAGCAACTATGTTCTCGACATCAAGAGGAGCACCATATACGTTTTCCGCGGCGTCATGCCGCGGCCTCATTGAAGCGTTGCAGGGCGAGCGAAATACAAAGATCGCTCTTACGTTTTCCGCGGCGTCATGCCGCGGCCTCATTGAAGCAGGGGACCGTTCTTGTAATTTGGGGCGATGAAAAGGGTTTTCCGCGGCGTCATGCCGCGGCCTCATTGAAGCCTGAGGAGTTCCGAAACGAAGCGTCCGATCAGCGTTGTTTTCCGCGGCGTCATGCCGCGGCCTCATTGAAGCACCTAAATCCCATGATTTTGCTCCTAAAATGAAACTTCGTTTTCCGCGGCGTCATGCCGCGGCCTCATTGAAGCGTCGTGGAAAAGAGGGTTGATTGACGTTCCGCGCGGTTTTCCGCGGCGTCATGCCGCGGCCTCATTGAAGCCTGCCGCTCGAGCACGCGCGGCTGGCGGGCAGCGGCGTTTTCCGCGGCGTCATGCCGCGGCCTCATTGAAGCCGAGACTGCCCAGCCGAGATGGCCACGGCAGAAATGTTTTCCGCGGCGTCATGCCGCGGCCTCATTGAAGCAAGTCGAGCACGGGATTCCCGCTCCCGCTCCTACAGTGTTTTCCGCGGCGTCATGCCGCGGCCTCATTGAAGCGCGATGCGGCTACCGACACGCTGCGTGCGATCCTAGAGTTTTCCGCGGCGTCATGCCGCGGCCTCATTGAAGCTCTACATCTAATGGAGCCCCATAAACGACATGCTTCGTTTTCCGCGGCGTCATGCCGCGGCCTCATTGAAGCGCTAGCTTCATCCATCTCTCAAACCGCGACCACACTGGTTTTCCGCGGCGTCATGCCGCGGCCTCATTGAAGCTTGTCGTGGCCCCGCGTACGTTAGCCCTCCGTGCACGGTTTTCCGCGGCGTCATGCCGCGGCCTCATTGAAGCATGAACTGAAAAAAGGCCCGTTAACTGCTTTGGAAGTTTTCCGCGGCGTCATGCCGCGGCCTCATTGAAGCATCGACTCAATTCGCAGCTTCACGTTTGATCTCCTCGTTTTCCGCGGCGTCATGCCGCGGCCTCATTGAAGCAACATCATATCCGTCACCCCGGCCGTGGCCGTTAGCGGTTTTCCGCGGCGTCATGCCGCGGCCTCATTGAAGCTGGCAGCTCGTTGATTGCTATCTGTGGGGTAAGCAGCGTTTTCCGCGGCGTCATGCCGCGGCCTCATTGAAGCAACAATGGCATCAGATAATTCTTGGGTGAACTGCACGTTTTCCGCGGCGTCATGCCGCGGCCTCATTGAAGCGTCTTCCAGATAACGAAACTTGACGTGCTCGTTCTGTTTTCCGCGGCGTCATGCCGCGGCCTCATTGAAGCTGTAGATGTGAGGTTGGTGTTAGGCACAAACAGACTTGTTTTCCGCGGCGTCATGCCGCGGCCTCATTGAAGCTGGACAGGTACGGCAGGAGCCACCCCTCCAACCACGGGTTTTCCGCGGCGTCATGCCGCGGCCTCATTGAAGCAGCGCCTCGGGTTGTTCGGGCTTGCGCTCGATGAATGTTTTCCGCGGCGTCATGCCGCGGCCTCATTGAAGCGTCGGGTCATCTTCTCCGTGCAGGCTGACACGAATCCAGGTTTTCCGCGGCGTCATGCCGCGGCCTCATTGAAGCACCTAGGCGAGAAAACGACGGAGCGGTTGCTCAATCGTTTTCCGCGGCGTCATGCCGCGGCCTCATTGAAGCCGGACGAAGCCGCGTTGGTGGCCGAGGTGGCTGCCGGGTTTTCCGCGGCGTCATGCCGCGGCCTCATTGAAGCTTCTTCAGCCTGTCGGTAGTAAGCTGGGCCATGATGTTTTCCGCGGCGTCATGCCGCGGCCTCATTGAAGCAGGTTAACCTTGTCGTTAACCTTATCTTTACTTATTGTTTTCCGCGGCGTCATGCCGCGGCCTCATTGAAGCCTCGCCAATATCGCGCATGAGTCCGGGGAGCTCCAGGTTTTCCGCGGCGTCATGCCGCGGCCTCATTGAAGCGGACACGAGCGCTTGCCACACTTCCGCGGGCACTGCCGTTTTCCGCGGCGTCATGCCGCGGCCTCATTGAAGCTGGGCGCGCGAGCACCACTCTGCTTCGTACGCGCTCGTTTTCCGCGGCGTCATGCCGCGGCCTCATTGAAGCTGGGACAGCGGCCGAAGCCACCCCGCCACCTCCACGTGTTTTCCGCGGCGTCATGCCGCGGCCTCATTGAAGCCTTGTTAGTTGCGACTATCTTGTCGCCGGCAGTTTGTGTTTTCCGCGGCGTCATGCCGCGGCCTCATTGAAGCGGGTATCCCGCTGCTTCTCCACATATTCAATACCACAGTTTTCCGCGGCGTCATGCCGCGGCCTCATTGAAGCAGCGGCGCATGCATGAGAACTTGCGTGCACGAAGGGGTTTTCCGCGGCGTCATGCCGCGGCCTCATTGAAGCTGTTCACCCCAATCCGGGCGGCCCTTTGTTGGCGATGTTTTCCGCGGCGTCATGCCGCGGCCTCATTGAAGCGGCACCGCAGCCTGGGATGGCCGCCCTTTCGCCGTGTTTTCCGCGGCGTCATGCCGCGGCCTCATTGAAGCAAGTAGCTAACGGTTAACCCTTTTGGCAAACAAGCGTTTTCCGCGGCGTCATGCCGCGGCCTCATTGAAGCGGGCGATCGCTGTCATGGTGTTCATGGTGCTGGTGAGTTTTCCGCGGCGTCATGCCGCGGCCTCATTGAAGCGACCTTCTGGCGGTTCTGCACGAGGTAGGACAGGTAGTTTTCCGCGGCGTCATGCCGCGGCCTCATTGAAGCGCGATCGGAGCGGCTGTACGCCGACGCTAAGTGGAGTTTTCCGCGGCGTCATGCCGCGGCCTCATTGAAGCATATCGCCGGCGCAACCCGAGTGATATGCTAAGGAGGTTTTCCGCGGCGTCATGCCGCGGCCTCATTGAAGCCGCCGCCGCCCCCAGGATGGCATTGATCCTACCCTGGTTTTCCGCGGCGTCATGCCGCGGCCTCATTGAAGCGGGCGGCAATCGTCCTACCTGTGGCAAGGTCTTGACGTTTTCCGCGGCGTCATGCCGCGGCCTCATTGAAGCTTCAGTGACGGCTGGCGAAGCGAGCTGGATCTAGATGGTTTTCCGCGGCGTCATGCCGCGGCCTCATTGAAGCTCTGCCAGACGTCGGCGACGCTGGTACTCCCGATGGTTTTCCGCGGCGTCATGCCGCGGCCTCATTGAAGCAGGAATGCAGTCAGGCTAGCCAGTGGCGTCTGGGTCGAGTTTTCCGCGGCGTCATGCCGCGGCCTCATTGAAGCGCGTTGACACAATCAAGAGGGAGAAAATGATCGATCACGTTTTCCGCGGCGTCATGCCGCGGCCTCATTGAAGCAGTGCAGGCCGTCTCGAAGTGGGATTACGTGCCGATCGTTTTCCGCGGCGTCATGCCGCGGCCTCATTGAAGCGTGGCGAATGGGTTGTAGAATACCATTGTCGGGGTCGTTTTCCGCGGCGTCATGCCGCGGCCTCATTGAAGCGGCGCCGCCGGACCAACGCCACAACAGACCCAGATCCGTTTTCCGCGGCGTCATGCCGCGGCCTCATTGAAGCGCGTCGGCTCTTCTTTCTGTCCTCTATTACCGCATCGTTTTCCGCGGCGTCATGCCGCGGCCTCATTGAAGCTGCTGGACTGACTGACCCGGACCGCTCGGCTACTGCCGTTTTCCGCGGCGTCATGCCGCGGCCTCATTGAAGCGGCTCCCGTCAGAGTCAACGCCCATGCTGCAGCCATGGTTTTCCGCGGCGTCATGCCGCGGCCTCATTGAAGCTTATCCATAGTTAGGCGAGTTCCAAGCTCTTCTGGCTCGTTTTCCGCGGCGTCATGCCGCGGCCTCATTGAAGCAGTTCGGCCGGCATTTCCTAAGTGGGGAAGTTTCCGGTGTTTTCCGCGGCGTCATGCCGCGGCCTCATTGAAGCTGACGTTCAGATTCGACCAATCCGGTCAGTTCACATGTTTTCCGCGGCGTCATGCCGCGGCCTCATTGAAGCAGGCGTCGGCGGTTTCCTCCGGGGTGGGGGCGGCGCCGTTTTCCGCGGCGTCATGCCGCGGCCTCATTGAAGCGAGCCCGGCATGATCGAGCAGCTGCCGCCGGGCTGGTTTTCCGCGGCGTCATGCCGCGGCCTCATTGAAGCGATACCGACCCCGCGCGTGAGCTCGCCCCGCCTAACGGTTTTCCGCGGCGTCATGCCGCGGCCTCATTGAAGCCTTCTCGCCGGCGTTTCGCTGGCCGCGATTGGTGCCGTTTTCCGCGGCGTCATGCCGCGGCCTCATTGAAGCCGCACAAAGCGACCAAAGCGCGCCGCAAGCGTCTTGGTTTTCCGCGGCGTCATGCCGCGGCCTCATTGAAGCACCAAAACGGCCGGAATCCCTATTGTGGGGCTCTCAGGTTTTCCGCGGCGTCATGCCGCGGCCTCATTGAAGCCTGAGACAGAACGAGAAGTCAACCAACTGGGACGGCGTTTTCCGCGGCGTCATGCCGCGGCCTCATTGAAGCTGGTGGCCAGGACTACAACCGATTTGCTGTGTATAAAGTTTTCCGCGGCGTCATGCCGCGGCCTCATTGAAGCGCGGTTGCAGGCGATCGTGGTCATTCTTTGTCCTGTGTTTTCCGCGGCGTCATGCCGCGGCCTCATTGAAGCTTCTCGTGAAGTGCTCCTCCCCTGCGGGGCAACCCGCGTTTTCCGCGGCGTCATGCCGCGGCCTCATTGAAGCGTAGAACTTCATGTTCGATTCTCCGTAGAGTGCGCGGTTTTCCGCGGCGTCATGCCGCGGCCTCATTGAAGCGGCGGCTCGTTGCGACAAGGTCACCGATGTGTAATCCGTTTTCCGCGGCGTCATGCCGCGGCCTCATTGAAGCAGCTTATGGCCACGACAAGGCGGCCGCAATTAACGGGTTTTCCGCGGCGTCATGCCGCGGCCTCATTGAAGCGAGCCCGGCCGAGGCTTCTTCGGCTTCGCCATCGCGAGTTTTCCGCGGCGTCATGCCGCGGCCTCATTGAAGCGACAACTGAAGAGTTGGTGCTACCCGAATGGCAGAAAGGTTTTCCGCGGCGTCATGCCGCGGCCTCATTGAAGCCAGTCTGCTCATTGGCTGAGGTGGCTTCAATCGCGGTTTTCCGCGGCGTCATGCCGCGGCCTCATTGAAGCCTGGCCTGTTCCTTCGAGTCCTGCATGATGCGGTCGGTTTTCCGCGGCGTCATGCCGCGGCCTCATTGAAGCGGCATCCCAC
>Ga0070741_10020139_pt1 | contig 10568 bp, 8 predicted proteins | sample Coa_R1_4_FD_66440 | JGI IMG/M metagenome (GOLD analysis project Ga0070741, IMG submission 66440) | Surface soil microbial communities from Centralia Pennsylvania, which are recovering from an underground coalmine fire - Coalmine... | ecosystem: Environmental > Terrestrial > Soil > Unclassified ... | reverse complement strand
TCGATCATGTAGTACTTCAGCGATTTCAGCTCGACGCAGCGGTCGTCCGGGACGTAGTGGATGCGGATCTCGCCGAAGTCGGGGAGGCCCGTCTTCGGGCAGACCGAGGTGAACTCCGGACAGCGGATGTCGATCTCGTAGTCGCGCCCGGGCCGCGGGTTGGGGAAGGTCTCGAGCTTGGCGCTTGACATGGCGAAAAAATTCTAGCAAAAGCGCCATTTCCGGCCCGCCGCCGATTGACACTCACGGAGCGCGCGCGCTAGGATTACCGCGATTTTCTGGAGCAAAACCGCGATCACGAGCGGCGCGCGCGGCGATCGGCGGTTCCGCTGGGCGCGCGCCACGCGAACGAGGGGGACGACATGGCAGACGCCCGGAGAATGGGCAAGTCAGAGCTCTTCTCGCATTTCGCCGAGCGCTTCGACGTCAAGCGGACGCAGGCCCGCGAGTACTTCGACGAGCTGACCGCGCTGGCGGAGAAGGAGCTGAAGCGGTCGGGCGAGTTCGTGCTGCCCGGCATGGTCAAGCTGGTGGTCCAGAAGCGGAAGGCGCGGATGGGCCGCAACCCGGCGACGGGCGAACAAATCAAGATTCCCGCCAAGACCGTCGTCAAAGCCCGGATTGCGAAGCAGCTGAAAGACGCCGTGCTGCCGCGGAAGTAGCCTGCGCCGGGCGGCGGCCGGGCCGCCCCCCGCGCGCGTGCCCGCTCAGCTCGCCGCGGCTTCGGCGGGAGCCTGTCGCACGGGGAACCGCAGCGTGAACGCGGTGCCCCGCCCCAGCTCGCTCTCGACCGTGATCGTCCCGCCAAGCTGCTCGACGATCCGCTTGGAGATGGCCAGGCCGAGCCCCAGGCCCCGGCGCTTGGTCGTGACGAAGTCGTCGAAGATGGCGGCCAGCCGCTCCGGGGCGATGCCCGAGCCGGTGTCCTCGACGCGGATTTCCACCCACTCGCCTGTGCGCGCGGTGCTGATCAGCACGCGGCCCCCGGGCTGCGTCGCCTGGATCGCGTTCGTCACCAGGTTGCGGTAGACGCGGCCGAGCGCGAAGCGGTCGGCGTCGATCACGAGCGCGTCCGGCGCGTACCGCGTCTCGACGGCGACGCCGGCGCGCTCGCCCTCGACGCGCAGTCCCTCCATCACGTCGTCGAGCGAGCGGTGCACGTCGACGGGGAAGCGCTCGACCGGGCGCGGCTTGACGACGTGGCGCAGATCGTCCATGAAGCGCTTGAGGATCTCGAGCTCGCGCTCGATGGTCGCGCGCACGGACCGGCGCGTCTCCTCGTCCATGTCGTCGCGCGCCATGAGCCGCGCGCTGTTGCCGAGGTTCTGGATCGGGTGTGCGAGGTCGTGCACCAGGCCGGCGACCATGCGCCCGATGACCGCCTGCCGCTCCTGCCGTTTCACGTTCTCCTGCAGCTCGACGAGCCGCGCCGCCATCGTGTTGAACGCCTCGCCGAGGTCCGAGAACTCGTCGCCGGTCCGGATGTCGACGCGCGCCTCGAGGCGGCCGGCGGCGACGGCCTGCGTGGCGCGCTTGAGCGCCAGGATCGGCCCGATGAACGAGCGGCCGAACAGGTAGCCGATCGTGATCATGACCAGGAGCGCGGCGCCGATGACGACGACCAGCTGGCGCTCGAGGCGGGTGGCCGCGGCGTAGGCTTCTGCCGTCGGCTGCTCGACGATCACGCTCCAGCCGAGCGGCTCGACGCGCGCCGCGACGCCGAGCTCGGGCGCGCCTCCCTCGCCGTACGCGTATTCGCGGAAGGCGGGCGGCGCGCCCGGCGGGGCGGACGCCAGCTCGCGGACGAGCGGGTGGTCCGCGATGTTGCGCGAGAGGGCGACGAGCGCCTTCTTGTCCGGGTCGCCGTGGGCGATGAGGTCGCCGCCCGGCGCGACGACCAGCGCGAAGCCGTGCTCGCCGATGCGGATGCGGTCGACCGTGCGCCACATCTCTTCGAGGCTGAATTCGGCCGTGAGCCAGCCCGAGGGGCGGGCGAGGCGCGTGAGGTGAAGGTCGAAGGTGGCTGTCGGCAGCAGGTCGTCGTCGACCTTGAGGGACGACACGGAGACGCCGTCGATCGTGGAGGAGACGGTGGTGGGGATCTGCAGCGCCGGCGAGCCGATGCGGCTCGTGGCGAGGACGCGGCCGGCTTCGTCGAAGAGGGTGATTTCGCGGAACTCGCGGAAGCGCAGGACGTAGTTCTTGAGGATCCGCTCCTGCTGCCACGGCTCGAGGCCGGTTTCCTGGAGGTCGGCGCCGAGGGCTTTGAGGAGCTGGGCGGTGGTGGTGAGGTAGCGGCGGATTTCCTCGGCGGCGCGCGTGGCGACGTTGAGGTTGCCGGCGACGACCGAGTCGCGGGTGGCGCGCTGGAGCGAGAGGAGGGAGACGGCGCCGTAGAGGAGCAGGGGGGCGACGGCGGCGGCGGCGAGGAGCAGCGCGAAGCGCGCGGCGATGTGGCGGATCCTCGCGCGCATGGGGTCAGTTGGCGCTCAGGGGCTCGGCGGCGGCCGGGGTCCAGAAGCGGATGGTGGTGAAGACGTCGGTGCCGGGGGGGACGGGGGGCACGACGAATCGGCGGCTGACGGCGCGGGCGCGTTGGCCCCACGTGAGAAACACTGCCGGAGGATCTTGAACGATCGCTGCCTGAAAGGCAGCCACGCCGCGCCTATACTCCTCGGGGCTTCGGGCGAGACCGATTTCTTCGAGCGCCCGGTCCACTTCCTCGTTCTCGTAGTGCCCCCAGTTGTTTGGCCCGTTGGAGTGCCAGTTCAGATATGCGGGGACCATGTTCGGTCCTTCGCGAAAGTCTGCGAGTATTGCCTCGAAGTCACCGGCGCGCATGAGCGAGAGGCCCCGGTCCGCAGATACGAACTGCAACTGCATATCCACGCCGACTTCTTGAACTTGCCGTTGGACCACCAGGGCCAGTCGCTCGTGTGATGGGTCAATAACGAGACAACTGAACCGTTTTCTCTGGCGCAGTGCCTGGGGCCTGTAGATGAACCGAGGCAGACGCTCGTCGTATGCCCAATTCTTGGGCCAGACTGGGCCTTCCGCTGGAGTCGCATGTCCGTTCCAAACATCCCTGACGAGCGACTCGCGATCGATCGCCGCATTCAGAGCGCGACGAAAGCCCGCGTCCTTGAACGGTTCTTTACGCAGGTTCAACAAAACCAGATGCGCGTACGGGCGGTCTGCCGCAAAGATTCGGACGTTTCTTGACAACGCGAGCGAGTCGAGCGCTTCGGCGCTGACGTCATATAGCACATCCACGCGGCCTCTGAGCATGTCGGCCCAGGCAGACCTGAGAGAAGTGAATGGTCGAATCAGGATTCGATCGATGGCTGGCCTTCCAGCATAGTATCGATCATTCGCTCGCATCTCGATTACACCTGCGGACTCTCGAGCGACGTAGAATGGTCCGGTGCCGGAAGCGGCCGTACCGGTCTTGCTAACCGGAGTGGTGCCGAGAGACTCGAGAAGAATGTTCGACGAGTGCGAGAGTCGAAACTCCAATTCCTGTTCCGTCGAACTTTCGAGCGATTTGATGTCCGCGAAAGCGGGACCCATGGTGCGAGGCAGCTCGCGGAGCAAGATTTGTCGCACCGATGTGGCGTCTACCGGAGTGCCATCGTGAAAGAGGACTCCCGATCGAAGGCGCAGAGCTACCGACGATCCGTCTGGTGGCTGGGACCACCCCTGTGCGAGCCTCGGAAGTGGGCGACCATCGATGGAGTCTACCGTGAGATCTTCCACTGCCAGACTTCGGGCCACCTGCCAGGTTCCGATTTCTGGATCGTTGCCAGCGGCTAAGCCAAACCCGATGGTGAGCGTGATGGGGCGTGCGGCAGGCCCTGGCAGCCGAGGCTGACAGGAGAGGGCGGCAAGAGGGATTGCGGCCAGGGCTCGGCTCAGGAATCGAAGGCGATCCTCGACAATCCTCTTGCCTTGTGTCACCGCCCGCGCTAACGCTTCTTCTCTTGGACGCCGTCCGAATCGACCAGAAGAGGGCATGCCATTGCGGGCGCAGGCTTCCGGCTCCCCGTCTTCACCACGCGAATCTTCATTGTAATACTCCCTGCTCCTCCCTGGCGACCTCGTGCGCCAGGGCGATGACTGCCGATTCGAACGCGCGCTTGTGACATGTCGGCAGGTTCATGTCGCCAAGCTGGGTGTGCGACGCCACCAGGCACCCCCCGGCGCAGACCGGGATGAAGGCGCAGTCGCCGCAGGCGCGCCAGGGGCTGAGCGCCTCGAACCGCTCGCGCATCGCCGCCCGCCGCGGATCCTCCCGAGCGTCGATGTGGCCAATCGACAGCCCGAGCTCGCCGGTGAACCCGGGGCACGCGTAGAGCGAGCCGTCCGGGCCAATCGTCGTCGCATGCTCCATGTGCACGTGGCACGGCCCGTTGTGCACGCCGTCCGAGGTCGGAAAACCGTGCCGCTTCGTCTCCTCGCGCAAAAACGCCATCTGCTCGTCGGCGAACCCGCAGCTGTCGCACGCCGAGCCGCCGAGCGACCCCTTGCCCGCCGCCGTCATGCAGGTGCCGCCAAGCGGCTTGCCGTCCCGGCCGACCGGCGTGAGCGGCAGCACCCCCTTCGGCCGCGCAGCGTCGGTCCGAATCACCGGCTTGAAGTTGACCTTGACGATCCGATCCGCGAACTCCTGCTCGCGCAGGAACTGCAGCAGCGCCGGATAGCTGGCCGCCGAGGTCTCGTCGAAGTTGCCGCCGATCGCCACCCGGATGCGGCCCGCCACCTGCCGGATGTTCTCGATGATCCGATCGAAGGTGCCCTGCCCGCCGCGCAGCGGCCGCATCCGGTTGTGCGTCTCGCGGTCGCCGTCCAGCGTGATCTTGACGCCCGTCAACCCGAGCGGCTTCAGCCGGTCCACGATCTCCGGCGTGAGCAGCAGGCCGTTGGTGATCATCGTCAGGTTGATCTCGACCCCGCGGGCGCGCGCGGCGCGCGAGGTCCGCTCCGCCAGGTCATAGACGACCGGGAGATTGAGCAGCGGCTCGCCGCCGAAGAACATCACCGTGAGCCGCCCGGGGCGGACGCGGTCGAGCTCGCGCTCGATCCAGGAGGCCACGCGCGCCGCGGTCTCGAGCGACATCTTCTCGGCGAACTGGTTGTAGTCGTCCCGATCGCCCTGGTAGCAGTAGTCGCACGCGAAGTTGCACTGCAGCGTCGTCAGCACCGTCACGTGCAGCTCCGACGCGTCCCGCTTGATCCGCAGGAATCGCTCCTCCACCTCCCGCCGCTCGGCCGCGCGATCACCGACGACGAACCCGTGCTCGAGAAGCAGCTCGAGCGCCCCACGCTCCTCGGCGCCGAGATCGGAGGGCCGCACGCCGTCACCAGCCCGATCGAGCAGCCGCGCGACGTCCTCGGAGACAATCGCCTGCGCGTCGGTGAGCGTGTTCATCAGGAACACGTCGCCGTCGTCGAGCGGCACACGAAGATTAAAAAGAGACGACTGCAGCGTCTCAGCCATGAACGCCTCAGACTGGTCACAGAAAGCGAGCGCGTCGCCCTTTCGCGAAGCAACGGGTATTCCAGTGAAGCGGCGGCTGGCCGACAGCCCCATGTCGAGCGCAAGCCGCCAGAATTCCGCACCGAATCGCACGGCATCGCCCGGGAGAACGACGGCCGCGCGCGGCGCGGACGCCAGTCGATTGGCCCGCGGCCGCCGTGGCGCAGCCTGACGGCGGTGTTACTGGCGCTCAGTCAACTGGTTGGGAGAGACGGTCAGCAGGTTGGCCGGCGGCCAAATTCTTGGCCGCCCGCGGCGGCTCGGGGCCGCCGCGGATCGCCCTGTCGCCGGGCGCGCGGTCGTCAGACGCCCCTGAGGCGCCGCGCGATCTGGCGTACCGCGAGGCGGTCCATCTTGTACTTGAGCGTGCTCAGCGGGATCCCGAGGTATTCGGCCGTGCCGGTGACGCTCCAGCCGCACTTCTCGAGCGCACGGAGGATAAAGTTGCGCTCGAACGTGTTGCTCGCCTCCTCGAAGAGGTTCGGCCCGTGCGCCCCCTGCGGCTCGAGCTGCGCGAAGTGGAACTCGAGCGGCAGGTCCTCCTCGCCGATGTACTCCTTGTCGGTCGTGGCGACGATCCGCTCGATCAGGTTCTCGAGTTCGCGGATGTTGCCGGGCCACCAGTACTTCTCGAGCATCGCCAGCGTGCCGTCGGCGATCCCGCGGATGTTCTTCCGGAACCGGCGGTTGTACCGCTCGAGGAAGAACTCGGCCAGCTTGGGGATGTCCTCGCGCCGCTCGCGCAGCGGGGGCAGCCTGATCGGGATGACGTTGACCCGGTAGTAGAGATCCTCGCGGAACCGCCCCTCCTTCACCGCGCGCTCGAGATCCACGTTGGTGGCCGCGATCAGCCGGAACGACGTCTTGATTGGCTTGGTGCCGCCAACGCGCTCGATCTCCCCCTCCTGGATCGCGCGCAGGAGCTTCGCCTGCAGATCGAGCCGCAGGTCGCCGATCTCGTCGAGGAACAGCGTGCCATCCGACGCCAGCTCGAACTTCCCGAGCTGCTGGCGGTGCGCGCCGGTGAAGGCCCCGCGCTCGTGGCCGAAGAGCGTGCTCTCGACCAGCTCGCGGGGGATCGCCGCGAGGTTCACGGCGATGAACGGCGCGTTCGGATCGCCGGCCTCCCGGTGGATGCGCCGCGCGAGGAGCTCCTTGCCCGTGCCGCTCTCGCCCAGGATCAGGACGGTCGCCGAGAGCTTCGCAATCTTCTGCACCAAGTCGAGGATCTCGCGCGTCGCCTTGCTCCCGCCGACGATGAACTCGCGCTCGTTCTCGTCGGCGACCTGCGCCGAGAGCGCGAGCACCTGCCGGTTGAGGTCCTGCCGCTCGGCCGCGTGGCTCAAGAGCGATCGCAGCTGGTCGTACTCGAAGTCCTTGGTGACGTAGTGATAGGCGCCGTGCTTCATCGCCCGCACGGCCATCTCGACGGTGTTGATCGCCGAGATCATAACGACCTCGATCAGGCTGTAGTTCTCCTTCACGATCTGCAGCAACTCGAGGCCGCTGATGCCTGGCAGGCGCAGGTCGAGCAGCATCAAATCGACTTCCTCGCGGTTGAGCACCGGCAGCGCCGCCTCGCCGCTCGCCACCTTCAGCACCCGGTAGTCCCGCTTGAGGATCGCCGCCAGCGTGTCGCGCATCCCCTCGTCGTCGTCGACGATGAGGACCGTCTTGGGCTTGTGGGTCATCGGATCTACAATTCTGCACGCGAGCCCGGCCCTGCGGCCCCGAAATCCTGGGGGCCCTCCGGGGAGAGCACTCGATGCTGGACTGGATCGTGACTTTGGCTGCTGCTGCCGCCGCCGCCCTCGCGATCCTGCGCACGCGGCGCATGGCGAGACGGCTCGAGCGGCTGCAGGAATCGTATTGGGACCTCCGGTACGAGCTCGGCCAGCTGCAGGCGCGCGTCGGCCGCCTCGAGCCCGGCGGCGGCCATCCGGCGCCTCCCCACGGGCCTTCGCCGGCCGGCACGACGGCGTTCGTGCCCCTCTCGTCCCTGAAGCGCTGACGCGCTCGGCCGCCGCGCTGTCATCGAGATGTCCATCCGCACTCGTCGCCTTCAGCCGCCAACGCGGGCGGATCGATGGTCGGGCGGCTGCGGAGGCGCGAGCGCAGGACGCTCGGCCTGATCGATCCGCAGTGCCGCGTCGAGGGTCGCAAACTGGTGGCCGGCGGACGAATTGTAAATTCGCGGGTGCAAGTTGTAAATTCCGTAGCCGTGGCGGACGACTACGATCTCATTGTGATTGGCGCCGGAACTGGCGGGTACGTGGCGGCGATTCGCGCCGCGCAGCTCGGCGTGCGCGTCGCGGTGGTCGAGAAGCAACCGGCGCTGGGCGGCACGTGCCTGCTCTGGGGCTGCATTCCGACGAAGGCCCTCCTCGAGCATGCGCACGCGCTCAAGATCGTGCAGCAGTCGAAGGAATGGGGCATCAGGTTCGGCCCCTCCGCCCCCGGAGAGGCCGAGCCGGCGCCGGCCCTCGACATGGCGCAGGTGCAGGCGCGCAAGGACCGCATCGTCGGCGGCCTGTCCAAGGGCGTCGAGTACCTGTTCAGGAAGAACCGGATCGACTGGGTCAAGGGCACGGCGCGGCTCGCGGGGAACGGGCGCGTCGAGGTCAGCGGCGGCGAGGAGCGATCGCTCCGCGCCTCGCGCGAGATCCTCATCGCCACCGGATCGGCGCCGCGGAGCGTGCCCGGCGTCGCCATCGACCGCCGGCGCATCATCACCAGCGACGAGGCGATTCAGCTCAGGGACGTGCCCCGGCGCATCGCGATCATGGGGAGCGGCGCCGTCGGCGTCGAGTTCGCCTCCATCTTCCGCCGCTTCGGCAGCGAGGTGACCCTCCTCGAGCTCTTGCCGCGCCTCGTGCCGCTCGAGGACGAGGCGATCTCGGCGGAGCTGGAGAAGGCCTTCCGCCGCCAGGGGATCGCCTGTCACACCGGCGCCCGCGTCGCCTCGGCGTCGGCCGACGGCGACGGCGTGGACGTCCGCGTGCAGCTGGCGGACGGCGCGACGACCGCGATTCGGGCGGACTACCTGCTCGTCGCCACCGGCCGGGGGCCGGTGACGACCGGCCTCGAGGTCGAGCGCCTGGGGCTCGCCATGGAGCGGGGCTACCTCAAGGTCGACCCGCTCTTCCGGACCAACGTGCCGGGGATCTCCGCCGTGGGCGATGTCATCACGCTCGGCGCGGGCGCGCACCCGCAGCTCGCGCACGTGTCCTCGGCCGAGGGCATCGTGGCCGCGGAGCGGATCGCGGGCCGGGCCGTGCGGCCGCTCAACTACGACCACGTCCCGTCGTGCACCTACTGCGATCCCGAGATCGGCAGCGTCGGCCTGACCGAGCGCGAGGCGCGTGCGCGCGGCTACGACGTCCGCGTCGGCACGTTTCCATTCAGCGCGCTCGGCCGCGCCCGCATCGCCAACGAGACCGAGGGCTTCGTCAAGATCGTGGCCGAGAAGAAGAACGACGAGCTGCTCGGCATCCACCTGATCGGCCCGCGCGCGACCGAGCTCGTCGCCGAAGCCACCGTGGCCCTTCGGCTCGAGAGCACGGTTGAGGAGCTGATCCGGACGATCCACGCCCATCCCACGATGGCCGAGGCGGTCGGGGAGGCGGCGCACGCCGCCCATGGCGCCGCCATTCATCTGTAGGAAGCCGCAGCATCCGGCCATTTACAATTGGCGACGGGGACCCGGAGCCGCAGGGCATGTCGGCCGTCCGAATGCCGCCGCCGGGAGCCGCGGGTCTTTCGACGAGCGGCGGGCTGCGGGCGCTCGACTGGACGCCCGGCGATCGATGGCGCCGGGAGTGCAGGGAGCGCGGGCGTCCGGCATGGACGCTCGTGCGCATCCGACGAGCTCACAACGCGTGTTGGCGGATTCTCACGATCATGGCTACTGACGTCGTGATGCCCCAGATGGGCGAATCGATTGCCGAAGGCACGATCGTTCGCTGGATCAAGAAGGTCGGCGATCAGGTCGCGCGCGACGAGCCCCTGTTCGAGATTTCAACCGACAAGGTCGACGCCGAGATCCCCTCGCCGGCCGCGGGGGTCGTCACGGAGATCCGCGTCAAGGAGGGCGAGACGGTCCCGGTGAACACCGTCGTCGCCGTGATCGGCGCTCCTGGGGAGCAGCCGCAGGCGGCGCCCGCCGCCGCGGCCGCCCCGGCTCCGGCCGAGCCGCGCGCGCCCGCGGCCGCTCCGGCGGGGCCGCCGCCGATTCCCCCTTCTCCGCCGCAGGCGCCTCCGGCCCCGCCCGCGCAGGCGCCTCCGAGCCCGCCACCGCCGACTCCGCCGCCTGCCGCGCACGAGGCCGAAACGCCCGAAGAGCGGATCCGTCAGCGCTCGTCTCCGCTCGTCCGGAAGATCGCCGAGGCGAACCAGATCGATATCTCCCAGATCCAGGGGACCGGCATCTCGGGACGCGTCACCAAGCGCGACATCCTCGACTACCTCGCCCGCGGCGCGCGCGAGGCGCCGGCGCCGCCGCCGGCCGCCCGCCCGCCGGCGCCGCCCGCCGGCGTGCCTGGCGAGGTGCAGCCCATGTCGCCGATGCGCAAGCGCATCGCCGAGCACATGATCGCGAGCCGCCGCACCTCCGCGCACGTGCACACGGTCTTCGAGGTCACCTTTTCGAACGTGGCCCGGGTGCGCGAGGCGAGGAAGGCGGAATACGAGCGATCGGGCGTCAAGCTGACGTATCTCGCGTTCATCGCGAAGGCCGCCATCGACGCGCTCCGCGCCGTGCCGATCGTCAACGCCTCGATCGACGGCGACAACATCGTCTATCACAAGGACATCAACCTGGGGATTGCCGTCGCCCTCGACTGGGGGCTGATCGTGCCGGTGATCAAGAAGGCCGACGAGCTGAACCTGCGCGGGCTGAGCCGATCGATCGCCGATCTTGCCAGCCGCGCCCGCGCCAAGCAGCTCAAACCGGACGAGGTGACGGGCGGCACGTTCACCATCACGAATCCGGGCGTGTTCGGCGCGCTCTTCGGGATGCCCATCATCAATCAGC
>Ga0070741_10020138_pt1 | contig 10568 bp, 8 predicted proteins | sample Coa_R1_4_FD_66440 | JGI IMG/M metagenome (GOLD analysis project Ga0070741, IMG submission 66440) | Surface soil microbial communities from Centralia Pennsylvania, which are recovering from an underground coalmine fire - Coalmine... | ecosystem: Environmental > Terrestrial > Soil > Unclassified ... | reverse complement strand
TATCACAATCACCGGGCGGATCGATGGGTTGTCAATCGACACCGCGAAGCAGAGCGTCCGCATCGAAGAGGTGAAGTCGATCCACTTCGATCTGGAGCTCGACGCACTCTACAGGTCGGAGAAACTTCAGCGGCACCTCTACCAGCTTCTCCTCTACTCGCTTTTTCTCTCCTCGCAGCCCGATCTGCAGGGATACGCGTTCGCGCCGCGCCTGGTACTGATCGATCTGATCAGCGGCGACACGCGCGAGATCGAGGCTGACTTCGACGCGGAGAGCGTCGCCGCGACGCTCGAGGCCAGCCTCGACGCGCTGATCGAGGAGATCGAAACCGCGCACGCGCTGGTCGTGGCCAAGCGTTCGTTCGCCGACGCGCTCGTCTTTCCGTACGAGCGGATGCGTCCGTATCAGCCGGAGATGATCGAGGCCGTCGCGCGCGCGGTGCGCGAGCGGGAGGCGCTGCTGGTCTCCGCGCCGACCGGCATCGGCAAGACCATCGCCGCGCTCTTCCCCGCCGTGCGCGAATCGCTGCGCGCGGGAAAGAAGCTCTTCTATCTCACCTCGAAGACTCTGCAGCAGGAGGCGGCGGTCGAGGCGCTGAAGCTTCTCAATGACGGATCGCTGCGCGTGCTGCGCATCCGCGCCAAGCAGAAGATGTGCGCCCACACGGAGATGATCTGTCACGAGGACTTCTGTCCCTACGCCGCTCGCTATTCCGAAAAGATGGAGAAGAGCGGCCTGCTGTCGCGCCTCGCCACCTCGATGTCCTACTTCGATCCCGACCTGACCTTCGAGATGTCGAAGTCGACCGAGGTCTGCCCGTTCGAGGTCTCGCTCGAGCTGATCGAGCAGGCCGACGTCGTGGTCTGCGATTACAACTACATCTTCGATCCCTATGTCGGTCTGAAAGCCTACGCGCAGGAGAGCGACTACGGCGACTGCGTGCTGATCGTCGACGAGGCGCACAACCTCGTCGATCGCGGCCGCTCGTATTACTCGCCCGAGCTGCACGAGAGACTCTTCGACGACATCCGCCGTCACCTTGCCGGCCGCAACTGTCATCTCCAGGGGTGGGACGAACTGCTCGACGTGCTGCGGGCGCACATGCGCGAGCTGGCCGGGGTGCTCGAAGACGGGATGACGCAGGCGCTCTGCGATGTCGATCGCCATCTCTTCTTCGAACAGCGCGCGGCGTGGGAACACCTGGTGATGCGCTACATCACCTGGAAGATCGAGAACCGGATCGCCGAGGAGGAAGATCCGCTGGTCGACTTCTACTTCCGTCTGGTGAAATTCACGAACCTGCTGCACGAGGACGGCGACGAGTTCTCGCACGTCATCGAGCGCACGCCCGAGGGCCTGAAGCTCAAGATCTTCTGCAAGGACCCCTCGCGCTTCCTCGGCGCGATCTTCGATTCCGCGCACGCGTCCGTGGCGCTCTCGGCCACCCTCGAGCCGTTCGATTTCTACAAGAAGACGCTGGGCATCCCGTCCGCCCGCGCCTCCGAGCTCTCGCTCCCCTCCCCGTTTCCGCGCTCGAATCGCAAGATCGTCGTGGTCCCGGAAGTCGACACCACGTTCAAGCAGCGTGCGAACTACTACCACCGCATCGCCACGACCGTGGCGGAGATCGCCGAGTCGTCGGACGGCAACTTCCTCGCGCTTTTCCCGAGTTACGTATTTTTGCGCGAGGTCAGCGAGCGGATGCCGCCCGTCCGCAAACAGGTGCTGATCCAGCGCACCGACATGACCGACTACGAGCGGCAGGCCATCCTCACCATCCTTCGCGATCGCCCCGCGCGCGACAACCTCATCCTCGCGGTCTCCGGCGGAATGTACGCCGAGGGGGTCGACTATCGCGGCGATATGCTGTCGGGCGTCATGGTCGTCGGTCCCGCTCTCCCCTCGGTCAGCTTCGAGCAGGAACTGCTCAAGCGCTACTTCGACGACCAGTACGGCGCGGGGTTCGAATTCGCCTACCTCATTCCCGGCATGACGCGGGTCGTACAGTCGGCCGGGCGCGTGATCCGAAGCGAGACCGACATCGGCGTGATCGCGCTCCTCTGCCGCCGCTTCACGCAGGAGACCTATACGCGATACTTTCCCAGCGACTGGTACGAGCAGTCGCCGCGCGAGCTGATTTCCAAAAAACCGGCCAGCGAGATCCGCGCGTTTTTTGAAGCAAAGCTGACACCGCAGTTGAGGTTGGTATGAAGCGAGCCGCCGCAACACTGCTGCTTTTCCTCGCCGGCTGCGCCTCCGCCCCGCCGCCCCCACCACTCCCCACCACCGTCCCTCCCGGGGCGATCGAATCGATGTGCGGGCTGCTAAAGGCGGAAGGGATGACCGCCGACGTGCGCGCGATCCGCACCACCCAGCCGATCATCACCGCAGCGTCGATGCAGGCGCTCGCGGACCGCTCGTTCTCATCGAAGCGCGCATCGGCCCCCGAGATCGCCAGTGACGAACCGCTGCCGGTGGACATCCCGGCCGGATCATGCATCGCCCGGGCCGTCGATTCCTTCAACGCCGTGCGCGACGCCGACGTGATGATGCTGCAACTCTCCGCGCCGTTTCACAATCCATTCGCCGGCAACCAGCCCGGCGTCCTGGCCCGGCTCTCCCTGGCCAACGAAGCGGCGACCTGGTATTGGATTCCGCTCGGACAACGAAACAGCCGTTGGATCGCCGGACCTCCCGTGGCGCTCGCGGTCCGCTGAGGTGACACCATGACGAAGTTGCATTCGATTCTCGAGGAAACCATCGAAGCCTGGGAGGATGCTCGTCAGGGCGTGGTTATGGAAGTGGAGAACATCCCGGCGAACAAGTTCGCCTTTCGCGCCGCCGAGGGCATGCGCACCGCTTCGGAGCTCGTGAGTCACATCATGGACGTGGCACTGATGATGACCGGCGAGCTGACCCGCGAAGACACCAATCTGCATCGCGCACCGTGGCCTCAACTGCTGGCCATGCACAACAAACGGATCCAGGGTCTGACGACGAAGAAGGAACTCCTCGGTGCGCTCCGATCAACTCTGCGCGACGGGGTCAAGGCCTTCCGCGAGGCCGGCGAGTTGCACATGCTGCAGAGGATCGTGCGCTTCGACGGGCAGCTCGGAACGCGCCTGGCGTGGTTCAACCACGGCATCGCCCACGAGAACTACCACGGCGGCCAGCTCGCGTTTCTGCAGCGGTTCATGGGCATCACTCCCGCGCTGACGAAGCGGATCATGGGGGCGTAGGCGTCAGGCGCCTCACTGTCCCTATGCCTAGTGTAGGCAGGGAAAGAGCGTCGCATCTCAGATGTGGCGCTCTCTCAAATGGGTCTGAAGGGACACGAGGCAACCATCAGCCTAACGCCCAACGCCTAACGCCTAAACCCCCACGTCTCCAGCCAGTACTCCAGCATCACCAGCGCCCAGAGCGGGCGGGCGTGATTCGCGCGGCCCGCGCGATGCTCGGCCAGAAGGCCGGTCACGTATTTCTCGTTCACCAGATTTTCCTCGCGCAGCCGGCGTGGATCGAGCAGACGGTCGACCTCCTGGCGCAGGCCGTGATTGATCCAGCTCGCGATCGGCACGCTGAGTCCCCGCTTGCGCCGTTCGATGACATCGCGTGGCAGCCACGCGCGCGCGGCCCGTTTGAGCACCCACTTCGTCGTCGTACGCCGGACGCGCAGATCGGGGGGAAGCGAGAGCGCGAAACGGGTAACGTCTCGATCGAGGAACGGCGCGCGTGCCTCGACCGAGGAGAGCATCGTGGCCCGATCGACCTTGACCAGAAGGTTGTCGCGCAGGTAGCTGCGATAGTCGAGCAGCATCGCCCCGCTCAGCGGATCGCGCTCCGGCGGCACGCGCGGCAGTTCCGGCATTTCCGGCGGCGCGGCAGCGCCGGCTTCCGGCGACAGTCCGGTGCCGAACCACGCCAGGTGCCGCTCGATCCACGGCTTCTCCGCATCGGTGACGAATTTCTTGAGCAGAAACTCGAACGTCACCTTGCGGCTCGAGGGAGGAACACGCCGCACCGCGCTGCGCAGCAAGCGCCGCGCGAAGGACGGCAGGGCGTCGTACAGCGGCGCGAGCTTGTGTCCGATGTAGGTGGGATAGCCGCCGAACAATTCGTCCGCCCCTTCGCCGCTTAGGATCACCTTGACGTACTGCCTCGCGGCGCGTGCCAGCAGAAAGGTCGGCAGGATCGCCGGGTCGGCGATCGGCTCCGCCACGCCGCGCACCACGTTGCGCAGGGCGTCACCGAGCGTCTCCTCGTCGATGCGCACAGGAACGTGCCGCGTGTGGATCCGCGCCGCGAGCCTGGCCGCGTCGCTGCTCTCGTCGTACGACTCCTCGGCAAATTGCGCGGAGAATGTGTGCACCTTGTCGACGCCGATGAACTTCGCCGCGAGCGTCGCCAGAATCGACGAGTCGAGCCCGCCGCTGATGAACACGCCGACCGGCACGTCCGACATCACCTGCTTCTCGACGGCCTTTTCCATCAGCGCGCGCGCGGTCCGCACCGCCTCGGCGGCCGGCATCCTGCCGACGGCAAACGATTCCGGATCCCAGTAGCGAACGACCTCGCCGCGGCGATCGGTGAATCGCAGAAACGTTCCCGCCTCCACGCGCCGGATGGCGCGGAACATCGTCCGGGGCTCGGGGACGTATCCGAGGCGGAGATACTCCGCGAGGGCGACGGGGTCGAGCTCGCGGCTGATGCCGGGATGGCGCAGGATGCACTGCAATTCAGAGGCGAAGAGGATCTCCTGCCCCACGCGCGCGTAGAACAGCGGCTTCTCGCCCGCGCGGTCGCGCGCCAGCAGGAGCGTGCGCGTGCGGCGGTCCCAGATCGCCAGGCCGAACATGCCGTCGAGCTCGGGGATGGCGTCACTTCCGCGCTCGAGATAGAGCGGCAGGATGCTCTCGACGTCCGAGCGCGAGCGAAACGGATAATCGGAATAGCGCGCGCGGATCTGCGCGGCGTTGTAGATCTCGCCATTGCATTCCAGCCAGACCTGCGCGCCCGGAGCGGCGAAGGGCTGATCGGCGCGTTCGTGCAGATCGATGATCCGCAGCCGCTCGGTGCCGATCACCGCGTCGGGATGAGCCAGCACCGCGTGGCCGTCGGGCCCGCGATGGCGCAGCGCATCCCCCATGAAGTCGACGACTTCCGGATAGCGCAGGGCCGCGCCCCCCTCGGCGATCATTCCGTAGATGCCACACATTTGGACCGCGGCGGCCATGCCGCCGCACTGCAGATCAGCGCGGCATTGTATACGCCACGAAATGCGCGTCCGCCGCCACGCGCCGCGCGCCGCGGCGTTCCACCAGCGCTCGGGACGGGCCGTCGTTCTGACGCACGATGACCACCGATCCGGGCGCCAGCACGCGCGGCACGGACGACATCGGCTTCAGGGTCCCGGCGGGATCGGAGGCGAAGCGGCTATAGTGACGAGTAATATAGTTGCTGGTGAACTCATCGCCGTCCGCTGTCACCACCGTGACCGGACGGCGGAGGTAGAAGGCCATCGAGCCGGTAAACGCTCGAATCCCGATCACCTTGCCGGCAGGAAGCTGCACCACCAGAGACTTCGCCGAGCGCCGCAGCGCAAGCGCATTCATCAGCGGATTCGCAGCCATCGGAATGATCAGCACCGGAATCGAAAGCGCGGCAATGGCCATCCTCGGCCGCAGCAGCGCGGCAATGCCGCAGAGCAGCGCGGCGATGCCGATGATCAGCGCCGTCTGCCGCGCCGCGGGGGCGAATTCAGCCCGCAACTTCACGAAGGGGACCACGGCAGCAAGCAGCCCGCCGAAGATCGCCGTGGCCACCGCCGCCGCGCGCGGACGCCAGTGCCGCACCGCGAGCAGCGCGATCGCCGGCATCAGCGGTACGACGTATTGCGGCCGCTTCGATTGCGACAGGGAGAAGAAGACGAACGGCACCGCGATCCAGAGGATCAGGTATCGATCGACCCAATCGATCGACCGCCATCGGCGAATGAGCGCCATCGACCACGGGAATGCTCCGCCGATCACATACGGGATGAAGTACCACGGCGGGCCGGTTCGTTTGAGCGCCCCGGTGGTCAGGCGCTCCGCGGTCTCGATGACCAGCACATAGTTCAGAAAATCGGGAACGGCGCGGGAGATCGCCCACACCCACGGCGCGACGGCGATCACGAACAGCAGCAGTCCGCTCCATGACCAGAGCGCGCGAAATTGCCGCCGCCAGATCGCGTACGGGATCGCCACAATCAGCGGCACCGCGATGGCCACCGGGCCTTTGGTGATCACGCCAAGGCCGATGGCCAGCCAGGCGAGCGCGGACCACGGCCCCTCACCCGGCCTTCGGCCACCCTCTCCCACGGGCTCAACTCCCTTCTCCCCGGAGGCCTCCACCGCGAGGTAAAACGCGATCATGGCCGCCGTGATGAAGAACGACAGCGCGCTGTCGAAGATCACCGTGCGCGCGAAAGCGATCGTCAGCGGCATCGAGAGAAACACGATCGCCGTCATCGCCGGATCGATCCCCACGCGCCGCGCGAACCAGGCCAGCAGCAGCGCGGTGAGGATCGTGAAGACCCACGCCGGCAGTCTCGCCGCGAACTCCGTCGCCCCGAAGACTTCCATCGCCGCGGCCTCGGCGGCGAAGTAGACGATCGGCTTGTCGAGGTACGGCAATCCGTCGAGCCGCGGCATCACGTAGTCGTTCGTCGCCGCCATCTCGCGGCCGACCTCGCCGTTGCGCCCCTCGTCGGCGTCGAGCAGCGGATAGCCGCCGAGCTGAACGCCGATAGCCACCGCGGCGACCACCGCCCAGATCCCGTAAAACGTACGCTCCCGGTCGGACACCGCTGTCAGGATAAACTCACCGGACCATGAAACGAATGATCCTTTTTCTGATTCTGCCGCAGGCCATCGCCGCGCACATGCGCTTTCTCGCCGGCGACGCACTGGAAGGACGCGAGACCGGGACGCGCGGATTCGAGGTCGCCGCGAATTACGTCGCCGCGCAGTTCCGCGCCGCCGGACTGCAGACCAGCTTTCAGCCGATCGCCTTCCGCTCGGCGACGCTGCTGGAAGATCGATCTTCCGCCGCCGTCGACGGGCAGCCGCTCACGATTCGCAAGGACGCCCTCCTCCGCCCGAACTTCCTGGCACAGACAAGCGAGGTGAACGCGCCGGTCGTGTTCGCCGGATTCGGCATCGTTGCTCCCGAATTGCATCACGACGATTACGCCGGCATCGAGGCGAAAGGAAAAATCGTCCTGATGCTGAGCGGCGCGCCGTCGACGTTCCCCGTCGATCAGCGCGCCTTCTATTCCGGATCGCGCCTCAAGGAACGGACCGCGGCGGAGCACGGCGCTGTAGGCGTGCTCACGCTCAACACGATCACCGACGAGAAGCGCTATCCGTTCGAGAAACGCGCGCGGCAGAGCGGAATCACGCCGATGCTCTACCTCGATGGCGGCCGCCCCGCGGATGCCGTCGAGGGGATTCGCGCATCGGCGCAGATCAGCGCCACGACGGCCGATCGGCTCTTCGCCGGCGCTCCGATGAGCGTCGAGGCCGTCCTCGCCGATGCCGAAAAGGGAATCGCGCATTCGTTTCCGCTCACCGCGACCGTATCGGTGCGCACGGCGTCGCACTTCGACGAGGCGAAAAGCGAGAACGTCGTCGGCGTGCTTCGCGGATCCGATCCGAAACTTCGCCATGAGTTCGTCGTCGTCTCCGCGCATCTCGATCACCTCGGCAATCACCCGCGCCTCGAAGGGGTGGATGGCATCTACAACGGCGCGTATGACAACGCGTCCGGGATTGCCTGTCTGATCGAGATCGCCCGCGCCCTCGCCGCCGGCCCTGCGCCGCGCCGTTCCATCGCCTTCGTTGCCTTCACCGGCGAGGAGAAAGGCGAGCAGGGATCGGAGTTCTTCGCGCGCCGCTCGCCTCTCGCCGGCCCGCTCGTTGCCGACGTGAACATGGACATGTTTCTCATGCTGTACCCCGTCGCCGATCTGGTGGCACTCGGCGGCGAGCACTCCTCCCTCGGTCCGCTCGCCGCACGCGCCGCGCGCGATGCCGGATTCACCATGAGTCCCGATCCCTATCCCGAGGAGGTCCGCTTCATTCGAAGCGATCAGTTCTCGTTCGTCCAGCAGGGCATCCCGGCCATTCATCTCAAGCCGGGCAACGGAAGCCGCGATCCGAAGACCGACGGCGCCGCCGTCACGCGCGACTGGCTCCGCCGCGTCTACCACTCTCCCGCCGACGACATGAACCAGTCGATCGACTTCGCCTCCGGCGCGCGCTACGCGGAGACCAATCTGCGGCTGGTGCGCGCAATCGCAAATGCGCCGGAACGTCCGCGGTGGAAGCCGGGCGACTTTTTCGCGCCGCACAAATGATCGACGTCCTCGGGCGTTCCTTCGAGTTCGCCCGCCCCCCCGGGCGCGTGGTCTCACTCGTCCCCTCGCTCACCGAGACGCTCTTCGCGCTCGGCGCGGCGGAATCGGTCGCCGGCATCACCGATTTCTGCATCTTCCCCGGGAACCTCGACCGGCCGCGCGTCGGCGGCACGAAAACGCCGTCGGTGGAACGCATTCGCGCGCTGAAACCCGATCTCGTCTACGTCAACCTGGAGGAAAACCTCAGACGCCACGCGGACGAGATCGCGTCGTTCGCCCCCGTCTTCGCCACGGAGCCGAAGACCATCGACGACGTTGCCGCGTTGATCCGCCTGCTCGGCGAGATTCACCGATGCGAGACCGGCGGCCTGATCGCGGAGCTCGAGGCGGCCCGCCACCGGGGTGAACCCTTCACCTTCGTGGTGCCGATCTGGAAGAAACCGTGGATGTGGTGCGGCGGCGACACCTACGTTTCGAATCTCGTCGAAAGCACGGGAGGGCGGAATCTGCTGCGCCATCGGACTCGCTATCCGTCGATCGATCTGCACGACGTGCTGGCGCTCAGACCGGACGTCGTCTTCCTTCCCGACGAGCCGTATGCGTTCACCGAGGAGGATGCCCGGGCGATCGACGCGCACGTTGTCGGCCCCTTCCCCGGGCACCTCTTCACCTGGCACGGCGTGCGGACCATCGAAGGGCTGCGCTTCCTCAGCCGCTGGCGATGACTTCCTCCGCCCAGGCGCGGATGGTCTCGTCCACGGCGTCGAGCTGCTTGTTGAAGAAGTGATCGGCGCCGGTGACGATCACGCTCTCGGCGTTGCGCACGTGCTGCACGAGTTTCTCCAGCTTCTCCACATCGCCGAATTCGTCCTGCGTTCCGTGCAGGAAGAGCATCGGCTTCTCGCAATCGCGCAGATATCCGAAGTCGTACTTGTTGACCGGCGCGCCGATGAGAAAGATGGCGTGCACTTCCGGCAACTCGCACGCAACGCGGCTGGCCACCCAGGCGCCGAACGAGAATCCGCCGACGATCAGCTTCCTGCCGGGATGGGTCTTCTTCGCCCAATCGATCGCCGTAAGGACGTCGTCCTGCTCCCCCTCCCCTTCCTCGTGTTTGCCTCCGCTGGCCCCGGTGCCGCGGAAGTTGAACCGCAGCGTGGCGATGTTCGCGTTCTCCAGGCCGCGGGCCGCGCGGAAGACCACCTTGTTGTGCATCGTCCCGCCGCCGAGAGGATGGGGATGGCAGATGATGGCAATGCCCGCGGGATCCTGCAGCTCGCGATAGAGCGCCTCCAGCCGCCCCGCGCTGCCGTAGAGATCGACCTGGCGGAGCGGCTTCGGGTTCACCTGAGCCTCACCAGGATGCGGTCGCCCTCGACGCGCACCTCGTGCGTGACCACGCACAGCTCGGGATTGCCGCCACAACGCCCGCTGTCGACCTCGAAGCTCCACAGGTGCCAGGGGCAGACGATCTCGTTGCCGATGATGTCCCCCTCCCCGAGCGGTCCGCCGCGATGCGGGCAGGTGTTGTCGCTGGCGAAGAAACCGGCCTCCGTGTGATAGAGCGCGATGCGGCGGTCACCGATCGTGCGGACCGTGGCCCGGCCGGTGGGAAGCTCCTGCGTTTTTGCGACTTCGATGAAATTCGTCACGCAACCCACACCGGCCGCGGAATCCCGTCGCGACCGACCGCGGCCGTGCCGTCGCCCCAGACGCCCGGGATGGGCGTGCCGCACCAGTCGCATTTGCCCTCTTTCATGCGAAACGAGGTGACGCGAAATCCGTATCGCCCGATGACCACGTTCCTGCAATTGGGACAATGCGTCCCTTCCTCATCGCCGAATGCGCCGGGGATGTTCCCGGGATAGATGAAGTGCAGCCCGGCTCGTTTGCCGATCTCGCAGGCGCGCTGCAGGGTGGCCACGCTGGTGTTCGCGTTCGCCGTCATCTTGTAGTCCTGATGGAACGCGGTGATATGCCACGGGATGTTCGGATCGACGCCGGCGAGGAACTCGGCGATCTTCGCCAGCTCGTCGTCGGAGTCATTGAAGCCCGGGACGACGAGGGTCACCACTTCGAGCCAGATGCCGCGGCGCTTCAGCCCCTGGATGGTCTCCAGCACCGGCTGCAGCACGCCGCCCAGGTCGCGGTAGTGGCGTTCGTCGAACC
>Ga0070741_10020137_pt1 | contig 10569 bp, 7 predicted proteins | sample Coa_R1_4_FD_66440 | JGI IMG/M metagenome (GOLD analysis project Ga0070741, IMG submission 66440) | Surface soil microbial communities from Centralia Pennsylvania, which are recovering from an underground coalmine fire - Coalmine... | ecosystem: Environmental > Terrestrial > Soil > Unclassified ... | reverse complement strand
CTTCCACTCCGTGCGCATGTCGAGCAGGTTCACGAAGAAGTCGTTGGTCAGCGTCTCCGGCCGACTGGTGAACACGCCGTGTGGGGAGCGCCCAAAGTTGGCGTTCAGGGCGCGCATTCCGCCGACCAGCACCGTCATCTCGGGAGCGGTCAAGCTCAGCAGGTACGCGCGCTCCACCAGCAGCTCCTCCGGCGAGAGCATGAGTGGATTGGCCTGGCGTAGCTGGTCCGGCGTCAGCTTCTCTCGAGGTCGGAGATAGTTGCGGAACCCGTCGAAGATCGGCTCGAGCACGGCGAACGACTCGACGTCGGTCTGCTCCGGTGAGGCGTCCGTGCGTCCCGGGGCGAACGGCACGGTGATGTCGTACCCGGCCCTCCTGGCCGCCTCTTCTACGGCCGCGCACCCGCCGAGGACGATCAGGTCGGCGAGCGAGACTCGCTTCCCGCCAGTCTGCGAGCGGTTGAACTCGGCCTGGATCTGCTCCAGGGTCTGGAGCACCTTCGCCAGCTCAGCCGGCTCGTTCACCTCCCAGTCCTTCTGCGGGGCGAGGCGTATCCGCGCCCCGTTCGCACCGCCACGCTTATCGGTGCGGCGGAAGGTGGCTGCCGACGACCAGGCGGTATAGACCAGCCGCGAGAGAGGCAGCCCCGACGCGAGGATCCTGGCCTTGAGGGCCGCGATGTCTGCCTCGTCGATCAGCTCATGATCCACCGGCGGAACGGGATCCTGCCATAGCTGTGGCTCCGGAACCCACGGGCCGAGGTACCGCGAGATGGGCCCCATGTCACGGTGCAGCAGCTTGTACCACGCCTTGGCGAAGGCTTCTTCCAGCTGCTCCGGATGCTCGTAGAAGCGCTTCGTGATCGGCCCGTAGATCGGATCCAGCTTGAGGGCCAGGTCGGTCGTCAGCATCATCGGGGCATGCCGCTTGGATGGATCGTGCGCATCCGGCACCGTGCCCTGGGCCTCGGGATTCTTGGGCTTCCACTGCCACGCCCCGGCCGGGCTCTTGGTCAGCTCCCAGTCGTACTTGTACAGGTTCTCGAGGAATCCGTTATCCCACCTCGTTGGATTGCTGGTCCAGGCGCCCTCAAGCCCGCTGGTGATCGTATCGGGGCCCTTGCCGGTGCCAAAGCGGTTTTTCCAGCCCAGCCCCTGCTCCTCGATGGGGGCGGCCTCGGGCTCGGGGCCGACGTACTGGCGAGCTGGCGCAGCGCCATGGGCTTTGCCAAACGTATGGCCGCCCACGATGAGCGCAACGGTCTCCTCGTCATTCATCGCCATGCGGCGGAATGTTTCGCGAATGTACTTCGCGGCCAGGAGCGGGTCAGGGTTGCCGCTGGGCCCCTCCGGGTTCACGTAGATCAGGCCCATGTGGTCGGCGGCGAAGGGGCCCACGAGCTGCCCGTCGTCGGCGTGGCGCTCGTCTCCCAGCCAGGTCTCCTCTGCGCCCCAGAAGATCTCCTCAGGCTCCCAGATATCCTCGCGCCCGAAGCCGAAGCCAAACGTCTTGAACCCCATCGACTCCATGGCCACATTGCCGGCGAAGATGAGCAGATCGGCCCAGGAGATCTTGCGCCCGTACTTCTTCTTGATCGGCCAGAGCAGCCGGCGGGCCTTATCGAGATTCGCGTTATCAGGCCAGCTATTGAGCGGGGCAAAGCGCTGTGCCCCGCTCCCGCCGCCACCGCGACCATCGGCAATGCGGTACGTGCCGGCAGCATGCCACGTCATCCGGATGAAGAGGGGGCCGTAATGGCCGTAATCGGCCGGCCACCAGTCCTGCGACGTGGTCATCAGCTCGATGAGGTCCCGCTTCAACGCCTCGAGGTCAAGGGTCTTGAACGCTTCGGCATAGTTGAAGTCCTTGCCCATTGGATTGGCCAGCGGCGAGTTCTGGTGGAGTATCGAGAGGTCCACCTGATTCGGCCACCAGTCCCGGTTCGTCCTGGGCCTGGTCCGCTTGGGCGTCGGAGAGGGGATGGCCGGACTCTCACTTTCGCTGGCGCTCGCCGTCGTTTGCTTGCTCTGAATCAGCTCTGTCTCAGACATGTCGCTCCTCCTCCTCTCTTGGTGCTTCGTGCTACTGGCTAGTTGTCGTTACTTGCTCTGGATCCAGGGCGGTGTCGCCCAGCCGGGGCCGCACGCTGCGGGTCCGCTGGCGCTCGCCGAACGAGACAGAATCGGCTGCAATGCAGGCCGGGCACCGGCCCCAGTAGATGACCTCGGCTTCATCGATCTCGTAGCCCAGGTCGTCGGCAGCCGTCAGGCAGGGGGCGTGGCCCACCGCGCAGTCGACATCGGCGATGGCGCCACAGTATCGGCAGACAAGATGGTGATGGTTGTCGCCGACGCGGAGCTCGTACAACCCCGGCTGGCCGGCCGGCTCGATACGCCGTACCAGTCCCACGTCGGCCAACGTGTGCAGGACATTGTATACCGTCTGGGCCGAGCTGTCCCCGAGACGCTCGCGCACGGCGCTGACGACCGCATCGACGCTCGAATGAGGCGCGCCGGACGCAAGCGCCGTGAGCACCGCCAGCCGCGAGGCGGTGACGCGAAGGCCGGCCCGGCGCAGGGCGGCAGCCAGATCCGGAGAACCGGTATCCATCGCGTGGGCTCCTCAGCCTTCCGGCTCCGTGTCCGCGATCTGCCGGACGGCAGCAGGGTCGGCTGAGCCAGTGTCCATGCGTGTATGCTACCCACCCTAAATGGGAAGAGTCAAGATTACGAACAACCCAAATGATCTAGCCGGCCACCGCCACAAGCCGGTATGCTGCTCCGGCGCGGGCCATAAAGGTCAGGCCATGCCGGTCGCGCTCGGCCGCTGGAGAGAGAACGTCGTGTCTGCCGGGCAGCACCTCGAGCGGGACGGCGGCGCGGATGCGACAGGGGCCATCTGCCATGGACCGGATCGTTGCCTCCGCCAGCACCCCGTTACGCCACACGATATCCACCTCGAATCCGCCGCGCGCGCGCAAGCCGGCCGCACGCCCGTTGGGCCAGGCGGGCGGCAGGGCCGGTAGGAGGTGGAGCACACCGGCATGGCTCTGCAGCAGCAGCTCCGCGACCGCGGCCGTGCCGCCCAGATTGCCGTCGATCTGGAAATAGTGCGGTGGATGGAGATCGAAGAGATTGGGCGCGGTCGAGCCGCGGAGCAGTGCCATCAGGTGCTCGTGCGCCAGGTCGCCTTCCTCCAGCCGTGCCCACAGGTTGGCCACCCAGGCACGGCTCCAGCCCGTCTGGCCGCTGCCGTGCGCCAGCCGCCGCTCGAGGCTGATCCGCGCTGCGCGGGCCAGCTCCGGCGTGCCATGAGGCGTGATCTGCGCCGCCGGATAGAGTGCGAAGAGATGCGAGAGATGGCGATGGCCTGGCTCCGGCTCATCGTAGTCCTCCAGCCATTCCTGGAGCTGGCCGTGCCGGCCGATGCGATGCGGCGGGAGGCGAGCGATCGTCTCGCGGAGCGTCGCCCGAAGCTCCGCGTCCACGCCAAGCAGCTCCGCCGCCTCGATGCACCGGCCAAAGAGCTCGCGCAGGAGCTGTGAGTCCATTGCCGGCGCGGCGCAGAGGTGGCCGACCGTGCCGTCGGGAAGAGCGTAACGGTTCTCCGGCGAGAGCGAGGGGCAGGTCACCAGCAGGCCCGGATAGGCCGGATGCTCCACCAGATAATCGAGGAAGAATTGGGCGGCCTCCTTGAGCACCGGATAGGCGCGTTCGGCGAGGAACGCCCGGTCCAGGCTGAAGGCATAGTGCTCCCAGAAGTGGAGCGAGAGCCAGGCGGCGCCCATCGGCCAGAGGCCATACCGCGCGCCATCGACGGGCGTGGTGTGCCGCCAGATGTCCGTATTGTGATGGGCGACGAAGCCGCGACAGCCGTAGTGCACTCGGGCGGTGCGCCGGCCGGATTCGCGCATCGATTCCACGAGGTCGAAGAGCGGCTCATGGCATTCGGGGAGATTGGCGACCTCGGCCGGCCAGTAGTTCATCTGGGTATTGATGTTGATCGTCCACTTGCTCTCCCATGGGGGCCGGAGGCTCTCGTTCCAGATGCCCTGGAGTGTTGCCGGCAGGCAGCCGGGCCGACTGCTGGCCATGAGCAGATAGCGCCCATACTGGAAATAGAGCGCCACCAGGCCCGGATCATCGTCGCCATCGCGCACTCGGGCCAGCCGCTCGTCGGTCGGGAGCGCCTGAGGCGTGCCGGCGGCCTCATGGCGCTCGCCGGCGTGCAGCTCGAGCTCCACCCGGCCGAAGAGCGCCTGATGGTCGGCCACGTGGCGCGCGCGGAGCACCTCGTACGGCAGTGCGGTGCGTCCAAGATCTCGCTCACAGGCGGCGGCGGGATCGGTGCCGGCAAGCTCCGTCGCGGCCGCCAGCACCAGCGTGGCCGCATCGGCGCCGCGCACCATGAGCCGGCTGCCCTCGTTCCAGCACTCGCCGCCGGTGCAATCGAGCCGCAGCATAGCCTGGAAGGCCACTCCGTGGCCGCCGTCGCAGCGGCCGCGCAGCACCAGCCGTGCCGGCGCAATGGTCTGCACCTGCGCATCGGCCTCGCGCGTCATCGTCGCGTCGAAGGACAGGCAGCCGGGCCGATCACCAGCGAGGTGCACCACCAGGGTCTGGTCGACCGCGCTACAGAAGACCTCACGGGTGAAGCTCGCGCCGCCGGCTCGGTAGCGGATACGCACGATCCCGCACGCAAGGTCGAGCTCACGGCGGTAGCTTCCGGCATCTGGCTGGTCGCCCGCGGGAAATTCCAGCCAGAGGTCGCCCAGCGGCTGGTACGGCGGCAGGCGCAGCGGCCGGCTCATCATCTTGGCATCGGCCAGGGCGATGGCCTCGGCCGGTCGGCCGGCGAAGAGCAGCCGACGCACCTCCGGCAAGGCCGCGAGGGCCTCCGGGTTAGTCGAGTCCCACGGACCGCCGGCCCAGACGGTCTCCTCATTCAGCTGTAGCCGCTCGCGCAGGATACCGCCGAACACCATCGCGCCGAGCCGGCCATTGCCGACTGGCAGCGCCTCTAGCCACTGCTCGGCTGGGCGACGGTACCAGAGCACGGTTTCGCTGTTCATGCTGTTCATGGAGAGTACATCCTTCAGGAGTCGAACCGGGCCGCGACCTGAGCAGCCGGGAAGTGTACTGGCAGATGCCTGCTCGTGCTCCGCCCACTACCGGCGGCAAGCTGCACATCCCTTTGCTCCAGAGCCACTTGCTCCAGCGCCGCCCCGTCGCGTCGGCACTTCGCCGTGTCTCCGGCGGGCGAGGCCGGCAGCGCGCGGCCTATTGCACCTCTAGAGACAATGGAGGTCGAGGAGGATCGCCACATTGGTGCCGCACGGGCGCTCTACCGGTCAGGTGATTGCACCTCTAGAGACAATGGAAGTCAAGGAGGATCGCTCCATGCCAGAAGACAGCATGCGTGCCGTTCGCTTTCACGACTATGGCCCGCCGGAGGTGCTCGTGATCGAGGAGGTGCCTCGCCCGCAGCCGGGCGAGGGGCAGGTGCTGGTGCGTGTCTATGCTGCCGGCGTCAATCCCTTCGACTGGAAGCTCCGCCGCGGGGACATGCGCCGCTTTCGCCCGCTGGAGCTTCCTGCCATCCCTGGAATCGACCTGGCCGGCACGGTCGAGGCGACTGGGCCCGGCGTGACGGCCTTCCAGCCGGGGCAGGCCGTCTTCGGGTCGGGCTCGGGTGCCTATGCCGAGTTTGCGCTGGCTCCGGCTGATAGTCTGGCGCCCATCCCGCGCCATCTGAGCTTCGACCAGGCGGCCGCCGTCCCCATCGGCGCGCGTACGGCCTGGACGGCGCTCTTCGACGCTGCCGGGCTCCAGCCCGGCCAGCGCCTGCTGGTCAATGGCGCCGCCGGGGGCGTTGGCCATTTCGCCGTACAGCTCGGCCACTGGAAGGGGGCGCACGTCATCGGCGTCGCTTCGACTGCCAACCTCGACTTCGTGCGCTCGCTGGGCGCGGATGAGGTGATCGACTACATCACCACGCCCGTCGAGCATGCAGTGCACGACGTCGATGTGGTATTCGATACGGTTGGCGGTGCCGGTACGGAGCGCCTGCTCGCCATTCTTCGGCCGGGCGGGATCATCGTCTCTATTGCCGGACCGATCTCGGAGGAGGCCGCCCAGCAGCGCGGCGTGCGAGTAGGACGCGCCGCGCCGCCGGCCTCGCTCGGCGCGCTGCTGCGCCAGATCGCCGAGCTGATCGAAGCCGGAACGCTCAAGCCGGTGGTCGGGCGGGTCTTTCCGCTCGAGCAAGCGGCACAGGCACACGCGCTCAGCGAGACCGGCCACGGGCGCGGCCGTATCGTGCTGCACGTGCGCGACGCGTGACCCGGGTGCCAGCGGGCGCTTGCCCGGCCGCCGGTGGCTGCCGGCCGCGCTCAGGCGCTCGCCGCCAGCGCCGCCAGCAGGTCAGCACGGTCGGCCATGCCGGCCAGCCGGCCTTCGTCGTCGACGATGGCAATCAGCTTGATGCGCCGCTCGAGCGACTGATCGATCACGCTGGCCAGCGGTGCATCCTGGGGCACCACCAGCATCTCGCTCCGCGGGCGCATCAGCTCTTTGGCTGTGTGCGCCGTCAACCGCTGCCACTGCTCGCGCGCCTCTGACGGGCCGGGCAGCACGCGGCGCATCAAGGCCTGCACCAGGCTGGGGTGCGCCGCCGGCGTGACGCGCTGCATGAGATCGACATCGACGATAATGCCCACTGGCCGCCGCGCCTCGTCGACCACCACCGCGCGGTTGAGCCGGGTGGAGACCAGCGCGGCCAGCACCTCCGGCAGCGGCGTGTCGGGCGTGACGGTGGGCACGAACCGGTTCATCACGTCGCCCACGCGCTGAGGCCGGCCGCGGGGGCTATTGTGGCTGCCGGCGGGTCCGGGCGACGGTACCTCGGCTGCGGCGGCCGGTGCCGGGGGCACGGCGGCAGCCTCGCCGGCCAGCGGGTACGCCGTCGTCGCCGTTTTGAGCACGTCCATGCGGCTGAGCATGCCCAGCAGCCGGCCCTGCGCGTCGACCACCGGCAGCCGCTTGAGGCGGCGTGCCAGCATCAGCTTCGCGGCCTCCGTGACGGGCAGGTCGGGGCGCGTGGTGACCACTGGCTGGGTCATGATCGAGGCGGCGGTGCGCCCTTCGCCATGCAGCCCGGTGAGGTGGGCGGCGACACGGGGGTCATCGGGATCGCCCAGCGCGCGGAGCAGCTCCAGGCGCAGCGGCAGGCCAGCTCGGTCGACGAGATCGCTGTTGGTGATGATGCCGAGCACGTGGCGCTCAGCATCGACCACCGGCACGGCACGGCGCTCTTTGCGGAGCAGGAGCTGCACCAGGTCGTGGAGCGGCGTCTCGGGCGCGACGCAGTCAACCTCTTCGGCCGGCGTCATGACGTCCCCTACCCGGAGCAGCTGAGGCACCTCGCGCAGCGCGCGATGTCCCGCCTGCACGACATGCAGCTCCTCGAGCGTGATCAGCGCGCCCGGGATAGCCGCGCAGACTGTAGGCAGCAGCCGCTGAACGCGCTCCGGCGTATCGACCCATTCCAGCACCAGGGGGAGCGGCTGGGCCACGTCGGCCAGGGCAGCGGTGTGCAGGTGCCCCGGTGCGCCAAACCCGGCTACGCCCCGGAAGACGGAAGCGCCGGCAGCGCCTTCCTTGCGCAGCAGCTCCAGCAGCGAGAGGTGCGCGGCCTCGTGCTGGATCGTGTCGGCCTCGGTGAGATAGATGCGCACGCGCTGGGCCTGGCCCAGTCGCTGCGGCCAGGCTGGTACGGGCAGCGCATCCTCGGCCGCTGCCCGGCCGGAGAAGTCGGCGCTCGATGCCCCATTCGCCTCCGCCGGTCCTCGTGTCATGGCGCCACGCTCGCTTTCATGCTCTCTGTATCATCACCGATCGCTACCGGCTGCCTTACATGCTACCGGGACGTTACAGTGCCCGCGCGGCGGCAATCCCTGCACCGGCGGCCAGCAGCCCGAGCAGCAGCGTGGCCCCAATGTAGGCCAGGGCAAGGGAGAGCTGGCCATGCTGGGCAAGACTCACCGCCTCGTAGCTGAAGGTCGAGAAGGTGGTGTAGGCCCCGCAGAAGCCGGTGCCGACTAGCAGGCGGGTGGTCACGCGACCGGTAAATCGCTCGGTCACCAGCGTGAGATAGAAGCCGAGCAGGAGGCTGCCGGTGACGTTGATCAGCAGCGTGCCCCAGGGGAAGCCGGCGCCCCACTGCGCCGCCGCCCACAGCCCCAGCCAGTAGCGCGCGTTGGCCCCGAGCACGCCGCCGGCGCCGACGGCCGCGAAGGGGGCCAGCGCCGGGCGCCACCGTGACCACCGGGATGGCCTGGACGCGCCGGCGGTGCGCGGCGCAACCGCCGGCTCCCCGGCGCCGGTCGCGCGACTCGGTGGCGGCGCGACGTTCGAGCCACGGGTATCGTGCGCCGGAGCCGGCGCTGGCATCGCCGCGCCACCGGGTGCCCGGCCACGCGTGCTCATCGGGCTCACGATCATCTTCCCAAGGCGAGCCCTGTAGCCAGCAACGCTCCCATCGCTCTGCCGGCCGCGGTACCGGCCAGGCAGAGCACCACGTTCCCCAGCACATTCAGCGCTGCCGGCAGGTGATCACGCCGCCGTGCCAGCGCGACCGTCTCGAAGGCGAAGGTGGAGAAGGTCGTAAACGCGCCACAGAAGCCGGTGCCAAGCAGGAGACGGGTAGCTACGCTGGCCGGCGAGCTACTGCCGGCAAGAGTAAGAAGAAAGCCGAGCAGCAGGCTCCCGGCCACATTGACGAGCAGCGTGCCGGTAGGAAAGCTCCCCGGCCAGCGGCGCGCCGCCGAGAGCGAGACAAGGTAGCGAGCATTGGCCCCGATGATGCCGCCCAGGCTGATCAGGCTGAGGAGCAGGAGCGTCTGCATGGTGCACTGGGAGGGTAGCACGGCGCGAGTGCGCGGCGTACCGGCATAGGGTATCGTAATTTCACTCAGGGGCAGTTTCCCGAGCTCCGGAGTCTGGAGAAGGAAAAGGAGAAAGGGAGGCGGCACGATGGTCGCGGTTGGTGAGCGGTTCAAGGCGGCGGTCCTGGAGAGCCCGGGCGTGGTGGCGATACGCGAGTACGAGCGCCAGCCGCTCGAGCCGGGAGACCTGCTGCTCGAGATCGATCTCTGCGGCGTCTGCGGCTCGGACGTTCACTGGGTGCACGCAACGCCCGAGGCGCAGGCGCGCATGCGCTACCCGATGTTCCTGGGCCACGAGTGGACCGGCACCATTGTGGAGATGGGGCCAGACGTTCCGGCGCACGATATTACCGGCCAGCCAATCGCCGTTGGCGATCGGATCTGGGCCAAGCGCCGTGCGTGCGGCCAGTGCCTGATGTGCGCCGTGCTGCGCCATCCGGAGGCATGCCTGGGACGCCGGCCGGTGGTCGACGCGCAGGGCCGGCCGCGGCGCGTCCCCGGCGGAGGCTTTGCGCCGATCCTGCACCTGGCAAGCAACGGCGATCTCGAGATCATCAAGGTACCGTCGCACGTCGGTCCGCGCGCGGCTGTGCTGCTCGAGCCGCTGACCAATGCCTTGACTGCCGTCGAGCGCTCGATGCAGGGCGGCGCGCCGTGGGCCGGGATTGGCTACGGCCCGGGAGCGACTGTGGTGGTACAGGGGGCCGGCCCGATCGGCGCGCTCATCGCCTGCGTGGCGCGCCTGACCGGCGCAGACAAGATCATTCTGGTGGGAGCACCGACCAGCCGGCTCGAGCTGATCCAGCGCGTGGCCTCGGTCGACGAGGTGATCAATATCGAGCAGGTAGCCGATTGGCAGGAGCGGGTCAAGCTCGTGCGATCGATGACGCCAGCCGGCGCGGGAGCAGACGTGGTCTTCGAGGCGGCCGGCGTGCCAATCGCCTTCAGGGAGGCACTGCACATGGTGCGGCGCTTCGGCACGATCGTCGAGGTCGGACACTTCACCCCACGCACCCCCGAGCCGCTCGATCCGTTCGAGATCTGCTCGACGTCGGCGAGCATCTACGGCCACTACGGGCTGGCCAATCAGGCATGGGTGGCCGGCGCGCGCTTCCTCGGCCGCCATGCCGGCAGCTTCCGCTTCGAGGATCTGGTGACGAATCTCTACCCGCTCTCTGAGCTCCCCGTGGCGATCGAGAACATGCGTCGCGGGCTGGACATCAAGCCGGGCGTCTATCCAGACTGAAGCTCTATAGGGGCCCAGGCCCGCTGAGTGGTGCCTCCAGCACCTCCGTGCCACGTGCTGCCAGCGCGATTCACGAGCGAAAAGCTTGGCGGAGGCACCGCTTAGCCGCCGGTATAGGCAATGCGATAGACGGCGCCGGCCTGATCGTCGGACACATAGAGCGCGCCGTCGAGCCTGCTCTGCACATCTACCGGCCGGCCCCAGGAGTTGGCCGGTCCACGCTGGCTGAGCAGCCAGCCGGTGACAAAATCCTCCGGTGGCTGCGGCTGGCCATCGATGAACGGAATGCGGATCACCTTATAGCCGGTAGCGTCGGTGCGGTTCCACGAGCCGTGCAGCCCAACGAAGGCGCTGCCCCAGTAGTCGCCGGGGAACTGT
>Ga0070741_10020136_pt1 | contig 10569 bp, 10 predicted proteins | sample Coa_R1_4_FD_66440 | JGI IMG/M metagenome (GOLD analysis project Ga0070741, IMG submission 66440) | Surface soil microbial communities from Centralia Pennsylvania, which are recovering from an underground coalmine fire - Coalmine... | ecosystem: Environmental > Terrestrial > Soil > Unclassified ... | reverse complement strand
GAGCTCGGCGGCGGCCCGTTCGAATGGGCGACCAAGGTCGAGGATCGCAGCCGGCTGTGGCAGGCGCGCCACGACGGCTACCACGCCGCGCGCCGCCTGCGCCCCGGCGCCGAAGCCTTCGCCACCGACGTCTGCGTGCCGATTTCGCGGTTGGCCGAATGCGTCACCGCCGCCCAGCGCGAGGTCGCCGAATTGAAGCTGGTGGCGCCCATCCTCGGCCATGTCGGCGACGGCAATTTCCACCTCAGCCTGCTGGTCGACATGAGCGACGCCGACGAGGTGCGCCGGGCAGGAATTTTGATGGAGCGGCTGGCGCAGCTGGCGTTGGCGATGGACGGCACCTGCACCGGCGAGCACGGCATCGGCCAGGGCAAGATGAAGTACATGCTGGGCGAGCATGGGCCGGCGGCGCTGGCGGCGATGGCGGCGATCAAGCGCGCGCTCGACCCGCAGAACATCATGAACCCCGGCAAGATTGTCGCGCTCGACTAAATGCGGCGACATAGATTTGCCGGCAAGCGGCGCCAAAATCGCGTACATTCCGGGATCGAGCGCATGGCAGGGCCGGCGCCGGAGCTAAGCATTGCAGACAACACTGCTCGGATTGGCGATCGCGATCATCCTGGCGCTGGTGACGGCGCTGGTCGGCCCGCTGCTCATCGACTGGGGCAGCTATCGATCGACATTCGAGGCGCAGGCGACTCGGATCGTCGGCCTCGAGGTGCGCGTCTCCGGCGCGATCGACGCACGGCTCCTGCCGTCACCGCAGCTGACGTTGCACGGCATCGAAATTGGCCGTGGGCAGGAGAGCGTGCGCGCCCGCGCGCTGGGCCTCGAGCTTGCGCTCGGTCCCTTGATGCGCGGCGAATGGCGCGCGACCGAGATGCATCTCACCGGGCCGCAACTGACGCTCGGCCTCGATGCCGCAGGTCGTCTGCAAGTCCCCAATTTGGCGATCGGTCTCGATCCCGACGCGCTGAGCATCGACCGGCTCAGCATCGACGACGGCACGCTGACGCTAACCGATGCCGCCGCCCGCAGCCTGACGCTTGATCATCTCTGGTTTAAGGGCGAGGTGCGTTCCTTGCTCGGCCCGGTCAAGGGCGAGGGCGCAACCAATGTCGGCGGTGACCTCTATCCGTTCCGGCTGTCGGCGAGCCGCTACGGCGACGACGGCAAGCTGCGGCTGCGCCTCACCGTCGATCCGGTCAACCATCCGCTCAGCGCCGAAGCCGACGGCGCGCTCTCGCTCGGTGGCGGCACCCCGGTTTTTGAGGGCACGCTGAGCTTGCGGCGGCCGGTCGGTCTTGCCGCCGCCGGACGCAGCGGCGGGCTCATCCAGCCGTGGTACCTCGGCGGCAAGGTTAAGGCGACGACGACCTCGGCGCTGATGCAGAACGTCGAATTTCAGTACGGTGCGGCCGATCGAGGCTTCAAACTCACCGGCGTCGCCGATTTCAAGTTCGGTAAAACGCCGCGCTTTGACGGCGTGCTGTCGGCTGACCAGATCGATCTCGACCGTGCGCTCGCCGAACGCGGCGGCGCGCTACCGCCCGCTGCCGCACTTGCACGCCTCGCGCAACTGGGCGGCAGCGCCTTCCGCCCCGGCATTCCCGTCAAGATTGGCATCGGCATCGATCGGGTGACGCTCGGCGGCGACACGGTGCAGAACCTGCGCGGCGACCTCAGCGCCGACGCCGGCGATTGGAGCCTGGATCACTTCGAATTTCGCGCGCCGGGCTTCACCCAGGTGCGGGTCAGCGGCCGCCTCGCGGTCGCGGGCAATGGCGTCGATTTCAGGGGTCCCGCAGAACTGAAGACCAACGATCCCAAGGCGCTGACCGCATGGCTCGAAGGGCGGCCTTTGGCGCACAGCGAGCTGCGGCCGTTGAGCCTGCGTGGGGACATCACGCTCGCCGGCGACAGAATTGCGGCCGATCGGCTCGAGGCCGAATTCGACCGCAAACCGATCACCGGCCGCTTCGCCTATGCCTTTGCCGAGGGAACACAGCCGGCGCGGCTCGAGGCAAATTTCAAGGCACAGGATCTCGATATCGACGCCGCGCTCGCCTTTGGCAATGCGCTGCTGGCCGGCGCCGATATCGAGCGGCCGCACGATATGACGATTGCCGCCGACATCGGCCACGGCACGGTCGCCGGGCTCGATGCCCGCGATCTGAGCGCCCGACTCAAGGTCGATGCCGGCGGGCTCAGGATCGACCGGCTGTCGGTCGCCGACCTCGGCGGTGCCGCCATGTCGGCCAGCGGGCACATCGTCACGGCGCCCAAGCCGCAGGGCCGCATCAATCTCGATCTCGACGCGCGGAACATGACGCCGGTCGCAGCCCTGCTGGCGCGGTTCTGGCCGGAGACCGCCGGCATGATTGCGCCTCGCGCGCAGGCGATGGCGCCGGCCAAATTACATGCCCAGCTCAGCGTCGAAGGCGATTCGCCCAAGGCTTCGATCAAGCTCGGAATCGACGGCGCCCTTGGCGCGGCACGTCTTGCCGTCACCAGCGAGACGAACGTCGATTTGCTGTCTCTTGGTCTGGGCGACTTCAAGCTCGGCGGCACGCTTGCGGCCGATGACGGCAGGCAACTGCTCGCCATGCTCGGTGTCGATTCTGTTGTGGCCGCAGATGCGGGCGCCGCGGTCCTCGAATTTGAGGCAAGCGGCCCGGCGCATGGCGAACTTCATGTCGAGGGTACACTCAAGGCGGCTACTCTCGACGCGAGCGCGAGCGGCACGGCAAACCCGTTCGCCGGCAAGCCTTCCGCCGCGGTGCAGGCGGCGATCTCCCGCGTCCAGCTCAGGCCGTTCCGGGACGGGCAGGGCGTCATTCCAGCGAACTTCAACGGGCGGATCGCGCTCGCCGGCGGCGAGCTGACGCTGGACAATATCGAGGCGAGCCTCGCCGGCAGCACCATGCGCGGCAGGCTCGCGTTGACTTTGGCAGCGCCGCATCGATTGCAGGGCGACATCGTCGTCGACCGGATCGATGGCAGCCGCATGATCGCGGCGGCTGTCGGCATGCCGGCGGCGAAGGCAACGGGCTGGAGCGCGGCGGACGAGCCCTTTACCGCGGGACTCTTGGGCGACTATGCCGGGCGCATTACGGTGAAAGCGCATAGTGTCGAACTGATGCCACAACTGGGCGCGCAGGACTTCGGCGCGACCATCATCTTCGATAAGAAGGACGTGTCATTCGCAGATATCTCCGGCGATATTGCCGGCGGCCGACTGAGCGGCGGCCTGTCGTTCCGCGCGGCGGAAGATGGGCTGCACATGAGTACGCGCTTCGCCCTGAACGGCGCCGATGCGGGTAAGCTTTTGGCATCCGGCGCCCGGCGGCCGGTGACAGGTACGCTTGCGCTGTCGGGCGAAATGGCGGGCGTGGGTCTCAGCCCGGGAGCGCTGATCGGATCGCTGCAAGGCGAGGGGCGGTTCATTCTTACGGATGCGCAATTTTCCGGGCTCGACCCGCGCGTCTTCGATTCCGTTACCGGCGCAGTCGATCGGGGGCTGGTGGTCGATCAGGCGCGCATTGCCGATCTGGCGAGCAAGGCACTGCTCGGTGGGCCGCTCACGGCCAAGAGTGTGCGGGGCGACCTTCCCGTCAGCGCCGGCCAGGTACGGCTGAGCAAATTCAGCGTCGACGGCGCGGCGCTGCAATTGACGGCTGCGGGCGAGCTCGATCTGACCACAGGTGCGATCGATGCGCGGCTGGTGCTGTCGGGGCCGGGCGCTCAGGGCGGTGCGCGGCCGGACATTTTCATCTCCTTGAAGGGTCCGCTGTCCGCGCCGGAGCGCGCGGTCGACGTATCGGCGCTGACCGGCTGGCTGACCTTGCGGCAGATCGAAAACCAGTCAAAACAGCTGCGCACGATCGAGTCCGCGCCGCCGCCGAAGCCGAAGAGCGAGGCGCCGCCCGCCGCCAAACGGACGCCGCCGGCACCGCCGGCGGGGCGGCAGCCGGCGCCATCGGTAGGGCGCGGCCCGCTTCAACTCACCCCGCAACAACATGCGCCGGCCTTGCCGCCGCCGGTCGAAGTCGGACGAATACCCGGACGGCCATCGCTGCCGGAGGCCTCAGCAGTCGGCTCGCAACGCTGAGGCCGCTTTTCCGCCGCTGCGCGCTGCACCGCGTGCATGCGTGCCGCCGGCGCGTGCGCGATAATGGTCCAGAACGAAGAGTCGGATCGCCGACGACAGATTATTGCGGTCGCGGCCGGTATCGATTGTCGCCACGAGATCGGAGAGCGTGAGGTCGCGCTCGCTGGCAATTTCCTTCAAACCCTTCCAGAAGGCATCTTCCAAGCTGACGCTCGTCTTGTGCCCTGCGACCACGATCGAGCGCTTGACCACCGGCGAGCTCATCGGTCGCTGTCCTTGTCGATCCGATGCAGGTCGAGTTCGCGCCGGGCCTTCTCCTCACGCGCCGCATCGCGCTCGCGCTCGGATTTCGGCCGACCGTGCGCAACGCGGCTCACGGCGGCGCGAGACTCATCATCGCGCCGCTTGGCGCGCTTGCGCGCAAGACGAAGATTGATCAGCTCGGCCATGCCAGCCTCACGGCAGGTCGGATTTGGTCATTGCCCCTGCGTCGGTGCCGCATGCGCCGTCAGGGCCGCAGCCGGCCCTGGCCGGCCAGCGCCACCATCAATGCGTGGAGGCTTGATCGCGGGCAATACACAGTTGGTTGATCGGCAAAATCCGCGTCGTTGCGGCCTCGATAGGCATTGCCGAATGCAACCAGGCCGAGGCTGTCCACAGTGCGGCTCAGCGCGGCCGCACCATGTTCTGCGGCCGCACCAGGCGGTCGAATTCCGCGGCGGTGACAAAGCCAAGCCGCACCGCCTCCTCGCGTAGCGTGGTACCGTTGGCGTGTGCGGCTTGTGCCACTTGCGCGGCCTTGTCGTAGCCGATCCTGGGTGACAGCGCCGTCACCAGCATGAGCGAGCGCTCCATCAATTCGCGGATGCGCGGTTCGTTGGCCTTGATACCGGTCACGCAATTGTCGGTAAAGGATCTCGCCGCATCGGCCAGCAGCCTAATCGACTGCATCATGCAGTAAGCCAGCACCGGTTTGAACACGTTGAGTTCGAAATGCCCCTGGCTGCCGGCAACGGTGATCGCGGTCTGATTACCGAACACCTGGCAGCACACCATGGTCAGCGCCTCGCTTTGCGTCGGATTGGTCTTGCCCGGCATGATGGAGGAGCCGAGTTCGTTTGACGGCAGAATCAATTCGCCGAGCCCCGAGCGCGGCCCAGAGCCGAGCAGGCGGATGTCGTTGGCGATCTTGAACAGCGCCACGGCTGCGGCGTTGATCGCGCCGTGCACAAAGACATAGGCGTCATGGGCGGCCATGTGCTCGAATTTATTCGGCGCCGAGACGAAAGGCAGCTTGGTCAATTTGCCGATGCGCCGGGCAAAGGCCTTGGCAAATTGCGGCTTGGTGTTGAGCCCGGTGCCGACCGCGGTGCCGCCCTGCGCCAGCGGGTAGAGCTCGCGCTGCGCCAAGACAAGGCGCGCGATGGCCGATTTGACCTGCGCGGCATAGCCGGAAAACTCCTGGCCCAGCGTGATCGGCGTTGCGTCCATGGTGTGGGTGCGGCCGATCTTGATGATCCTGGCAAATTGCCTGGTCTTGCGGTCGAGCGCGGATTGCAGGTGCTTGAGCGCCGGCAACAGGCGATCACGGATGGCGATCGCCGCCGCGATATGCATGGCGGTCGGGATCGCATCGTTCGACGACTGGCTCATATTGACGTGATCGTTAGGGTGCACCGGCGATTTGGCGCCGAGCTTTGAGCCGAGCGCGACGTTGGCGGCGTTGGCGATCACCTCGTTGACGTTCATGTTGGTCTGGGTGCCGGAGCCGGTCTGCCAGACCAGCAGCGGAAAGTGCGCATCCATCTTGCCGTCGGCGATATCTTGCGCCGCCTTGATGATGGCGGCGGCGCGCCTGCGATCGAGCGAGCCCAGGTCGCGGTTGACTTCGGCGGCGGCGCGCTTGATCAGCCCCAGCGCGCGCACGATCTCGATCGGCATGCGCTCGCTGCCGATGCGGAAATTGCGCAACGAGCGCTCGGTCTGCGCGCCCCAGAGCTTGTCGACTTCGATTTCAAGCGGGCCGAAGGCGTCGGCTTCGGTGCGGGTGCGGGGCTTGCCGCCTCGTCTTGCGCTTCGCTTGCGCGATCTTGCCATTACTTCTTGCGGAACCGATCGAGGCGGACGACTTCGCCGCCGCCGATCGGCTTGTCGGGCGTGGGATCGGGCACCGCCGGCGGCGCAGGCGGCTTTTCCGTTGCTGCCACCGTGGGCGGACGCGCCGAGGAGACGCCGCGGGGCTTCTTTCCTGCTGCCTTATCCTGCGTCAGCGTCGGCGCCGGCCGCTGTTCCTCGCCCTCGGTCACCTCTTCGAACTGCAAGCCGAACTGCACGGACGGATCGAAGAAGCCGCTGATCGCTTCGAACGGCACCGTGAGCTTCTCCGGGATGCCGCCGAACGACAGTCCGACCTCGAAATCATGGTCGCCGACCGTCAGATCCCAGAACTGGTGCTGGAGGATAATCGTCATCTCTTCCGGATACTGCGCGAGCAGCCGCTCGGAGATGCGCACGCCGGGCGCTTGGGTGTCGAACGTGATGTAGAAGTGGTGCTCGCCCGGCAGACCTTTTTTGGCGGCGTCGGCGAGCACGGTCCGCACCACCCCGCGCAGGGCTTGCTGGGTCAGAACATCGTAGCGGATATGGTCGGCCATCGGATGCTTGCAGTTTCGCGGGGAATCTAGCGCGATTGGCGGCGAAAGCTATCCCGGCAGCAACGCAAAAACCACATTGTCACAATCGGAAGGAAGTGGAGGCTTCTGTTGCCAGGTGCCTCCGAACCCCGCCTGATGGAGCTTAACCCGTCAGGGCTTTAGATCGGTCTTTCGGACTGCTTACGCAGCCAGAGCAACCGGAGCATAGTTGTCATTGGCAACTATGAATTTGGCCCGATAACGGCGGTACCATGCCGAGCAAAAGTCCGCCCTTTACGCCCTCGTCGATCCTAGTTCGGCCCCGTTGGTGGAGCCGCCGGGTACTGCCCCCGGGTCCGATGGGTTTATTACGACGGCCGTTTATCGCCATAGCCGGGTTGCCCCGGCCCCTTGAATATAGGGGCGAAGGCTTAAGGAATAAAGACCGTCCATGACGGCCGGTTTTTGCGGCCTAGGGCGGTATGGCCTGTGCCGTTCGCCCTGGTTGCCGCGCTCCTCGGCCCTGTCCCCTTCGCCGCCGGCTCGGGGGCCACGGGTGATGCGCGCGGAAGACGCGATCCGCCTAGGCCTGCGCTCAATTCGAGGCAATATTTAGCGCTGGCAACGGCGATCCATTAGCACTGCCGCCACATCCGCCGCACCCCGGTACGGATCGCGCGCATAATGGGCTGCGACAGCAGGTGTGGTCGATGCGCGATTGGCTGCTATTGCTCGCACCCATAGCCCTCGTCATCTATTTTCTGGTCTACCCCGACCGGTTCAGTGCATTCATGGCGTGGGCGTCCCATCTCGTCGGCTGATTATCGGCCGGCCACGTCCTTGCCGATGGGCCAGAGTGCAAGACCGGCAAGCTTCAGATGAGCCCATGCGAAGGGCAGGCCGATGATCGTCATCGCCAACAGCACGGCGACGATCAAATGACCGAGCGCCAGCCACCAGCCCGCGAGCACGAGCCAGATCAGATTGCCGAGGAAGCCGATCGGGCCAGAACCGATGCCGGTCTTGCGGTCGACCACCGTCTGGCCGAAGGGCAACAGCGTGTAGAGCGCGATGGTCAGCGCCGCTCGGGCCCACGGAATGCCGATGATGGTGAGCACCATGATCGCAGCGGCGATAAGCCAGCCGACGGCCATTTGCAGGCCGCCGAATACGATCCACAGCACGTTCAACAGCAAATTCATCGCAGACATGCGACCTGAGCTAACGATGCCATGACGGTCCTGCAAGGCTGCGCCGGCCTTCGCCCGCTGGCTGCATCCGGCGGCGTTGGTATGCTTGCCTGTAATGTCCGATTCTTCCCCCGATAGACCAGCGTCGCCCTTGCCCAGCGAGCCCACGTTGGGCGAGTTGCTAGGGGCTTTCACTTTTGTCTCGCTCGCGGCTTTCGGCGGGGCGCTGCCTTGGTCGCGGCGCATGATCGTTGAGCGCAAGCGCTGGATGACCAATGACGAGTTCAACGAGACCTTCGCGCTGTCGCAGTTTCTGCCCGGACCGAACACGATCAATTTCTCGGTCGTATTCGGCTCGCGCTTCGGCGGCGTCGCCGGCGCGGCGGTCGCCCTGCTTGGTCTCGTCGGTCCGCCGCTTGTCATCGTCACCATTCTCGGCGTGCTTTACGAACGCTATGGCGACGTTGAAACGCTCGGCCATATTCTCTCCGGCGTCGCTTCGGCGGCGGCCGGACTGCTGATCGCCTCGGTCGCAAAGATGGCATCGCCGATGTTCATGCGGGAATGGAACTCGGGGCCGCCGGTGGCGATCCTGGCATTCATCGGCGTCGCGATCATGCACTGGCCGCTGCCTTATGTGTTTCTGGGGCTGGCGCCGATTGCGGTCGCGTTGGCCTGGTTCAAGCGGTGAGGCGATGAGCCAGAACCCGCTATGGACGCTGTTTTCGCTGTTCGCCGTGCTGTCGCTGCTGGCCGTCGGCGGCGCCAATGCCGCGATCCCGGAAATGCACCGGGTTGCCGTCGACGTCATGCATTGGATGACCGACAAACAGTTCGCCGACATGTTCGCGATCTCGCAGCTGTCGCCTGGGCCGAACGTGATTATCGTGGCGCTGATCGGCTATCACGTCGCCGGCCTTGCCGGGGCGGCGGTCGCAATCACCGCGATGGTGGTTCCGACGTGCGTGCTCGCTTATTTCGTGGCGCGCACCTGGGACCGTTTCAAGGACGCGCGCTGGCGCGTCGCCGTGCAACAGGGCTTCGTGCCGGTGTCGCTTGGCCTGATAGCCGCCAGCGCGGCGGTGCTGGCACGGGCCGCCGACCACAACGTGTATGCGGCGCTGATCACGCTGGCGACCGCGGCGACCGCGTTCTGGACACGCGTCAACCCGCTGTGGGTTTTCCTGATTGCAGGCGTTCTTGGATTCGCGCGGTTGGTTTAGGCCGCAGCCGCGACGACGCGCTTGCGCTTGATGTCGCTTACGACGTGCAGCAACGCCCGATCAGCGCAATGGCTGGGCAGCGCCTTGCGTGGGGCGCCCGTCCGGGAACTCGATGTACCGGTGCACCAAAAGCCCGCGCGATTCGAGCGCGTACTTGCTGTTGGCCGGAAAGCGTGCCGGCAATTGCGTCAAGCGATGCATGGTGAAGTCGCCCCGCAGCCGCCCCGGTGAACGCCGAACCTGTGAAGGTAAACAGGGACCACGAAATTGTTGAATTATGGCCTTTTTCCACCAACTTAAGGCTACGGAACTATACGTAGCGGGGCTTTCCTGAATTGCCGCCGGAGGCTTTGACGCGCATGTAGTGGACATGGGCAACAAGAAACCAATGTTGGTTCGCTCCTGTCCGGTTTGTCGGGTGGCCATGATGCGCATCGAGAGCGGTTGGGAATGCCCGCAATGCGGTAGCTCGATCATCCTGGAATCGCCGCCGCCAAACGAGTCCCGTGCGGCGGAAGGCGTTGTCCAGCCGGCCGCGATGCACGCCTGATCGCGCCGGTTCGCCGGCAGGTAATCATCTTTTCCGATGAGCAAAAGCGGCTGACGCTCGGCTTGAGCGACATCCTGACCGCTTTCGGCGTGCCTGGCCTCTATGCTAGTTCTAGGCGCGCAGGTGGGGCCCGCAAAAGAAACCGAAATAAATGGGCCAGGGAGGAACACCTATGGCCGGAGAAAGCCCATCGCGGGAGCGTGGCTTTCGTTTCAAGGTGCGCGGACCGCGTGACTTTTACGGCGGCATCGCGCTGATCATTCTCGCAATTCTGGCGATCTGGGCGGCAAGCGACTTGCCGGGCCAGCAGGGCTTCACCTTCGGTTCAGGCACCGCGCCGCGGATGTTTGCGGGGCTGCTTGCGGGGATCGGCGCCCTGGTCGCGCTGAGCGGACTGCTCGTCGAAGGTCCCCCGATCGAAGGCTACGCGGTGCGCGGACCGGCCTTTGTGCTCACGGGCATCCTGGCCTTCGCGGTCATGATTCAGGGAATCGGTCTGCAGCCGGTCGGCATTCCGCTGACCATTCCGCCGCTTGGACTGGTGGCATCGACCTTCGCCGCGTTTATGATCTCGATCATGGGCTCGACCGAGTTGCGCTGGGTTGAGGCGTTCATTGCCGCCGTCGCCATGACGGCATTTTGCATCGGGCTGTTCGTCTACCTGCTGCAGTTGCCGTTCCAGCTCTGGCCCGGGTACTGAGCGGATGTCGGAACTCCTGCACAATCTGGTACTCGGCTTTTCGGTCGCGACCAATCTGCACAACCTCGCCTTCTGCCTGTTAGGAGCGCTGGTCGGCACGCTGGTCGGCGTGCTGCCGGGTATCGGCACGGTGGCGACGGTGGCCATGCTGCTGCCCAT
>Ga0070741_10020135_pt1 | contig 10570 bp, 8 predicted proteins | sample Coa_R1_4_FD_66440 | JGI IMG/M metagenome (GOLD analysis project Ga0070741, IMG submission 66440) | Surface soil microbial communities from Centralia Pennsylvania, which are recovering from an underground coalmine fire - Coalmine... | ecosystem: Environmental > Terrestrial > Soil > Unclassified ... | reverse complement strand
CATTGAGGACGTGGCCGGTGATGAATGAAGCCTCGTCCGACGCGATGAAGACGATCGCGTTGGCAACCTCCTCCGAGAGGCCGAGGCGATCCATCGGAACAGTCGTCGCGAGCGCTGCCTTGTTCTCCGGCGTGCGCGTGAAACGGGTCAACATGCCGGTGTCTATCGGACCAGGCGCCACGCCGTTCACACGGATCCCCGACTTGACGGTCTCGAGCGCCACCGACTTGGTGATGCCTTCGACGGCGTGCTTGCTGCCGACATAGACGGAGGCCCCCGCCGCACCCTCGTGCCCGTAGGTCGAGGAGATGTTGATGATGCTACCGTTGCCCTGTCCTTGCATGACGCGCACTTCGTGCTTCATGCTCAGGATCACGCCGAGAACATTCGTGTCGAACGTCGCGGCATAGCTTTCCGCGGTCTGCTCCGTGATCGGGCCGACCTGGCCTTCGGTGCCGGCATTGTTCACCGCGACGTCGAGACGGCCAAACCGTGCGACGATCTTGTCGACCAGGTTGCTCACTTCATCGTCGTGGCGAACGTCGGCCTGGATGAAGGCGGCGTCGGCACCGGAGCGGCGCAGCTCGGCCTCGAGAGCCTTGCCCTCCGCTTCCCGGCGGCCGGAAACGACGAGGCGGGCACCGACCTTGGCAAAGGCCAGAGCGGTGGCGCGACCGATGCCTGTGAGCGCTCCCGTGATCAAAACGACCGGCTTGTTCATTGCGTGATTCCTCCTTCCATGGCAGCCACTCTGGGCTCGTATTGCGGTCTTGAAAAAGACTTTGTAGGCAGAACGGCATACCTCTCAGGCATGGAACGGCTGTGGAGTTGAGGCACCTGCGTTATTTCGTGGCCGTGGTCGAGGAAGGCAGCCTCACGGCTGCCGCCGAGGGCCCGCTCCACACCTCCCAGCCCTCCCTGAGCCGGCAGATTCGCGATCTGGAATACCAGGTCGGGGCCGAGCTGCTGTCGCGCAGGGCTCATGGCGTCGAGCTGACCGCTGCGGGCAAGGCCTTTCTCGACCACGCCCGCCTGGCGCTGATGCAGGTCGATGCCGCGGTCGAAGCGGCACGCAGGGCGGCGCAACCGGCAAGGAAGACGTTCGCCATCGGCTTCCAGACCGGCCACGAGATCAACTGGCTGTCGCAGGCGATGCGGGTGCTGCGCGACGAACTGAAGAACATCGAGGTCACGGTCTTCAGCGACTATTCGCCGGATCTCGCCGAAGCGCTCGCTCGCGGGCGGCTGGACCTGGCCTTCATGCGCGTCGAGCCGGGCTACGACCTCGAGTACCACGTGGTGGACCGGGAGCCGCTCATCGTCCTGATGCCGAGCGACCATCGCCTCACCGCCAAGCAGGCAATTCATCCGCGTGAGCTGGTCGGCGAGATCTTCATCGGCGGCTCCAACAAGGCCACGGTGTTGCGCGCCGTCACCGAGGACTACCTGCGGCGCTCGGGAGTGGACATCGAGCTCGACCACGGCGTGGACAACATGGCGATGGCGATGTCCCTGGTCGCCTCCACGCGCGGGCTGGCGCTGATGCCCGCCTATGCCAGGAACCTGCTGCCCTCGTCCGTGGTCAGCCGTCCGCTGGAAGGCGAGGCGCCGACGATCGAGGTAGCGCTGGGCTACAGCAAGTCGAACACCTCGCCGATTCTCAAGCTGTTCCTGTCGCGCCTCGACGAACTGGTTGGGCCGAACGAGGCCCGCTAGACGCGGCGCCTCACGCCACCGCCCTCGCACATCGTGAAGCTCATCGCCGGGTCTCAGAACTCCGCCGACGCCTGCAACGCCGGCCGCGCCTCGAGTCGCGCGAGATAGCGCCTGATGTTCGGGTAGCCGTCGTCGAAGCCGACGAGGCTACGCGCCGCGATCAGCGTGTATCCCATCATGATGTCCGCCGCCGAGAACTCGGCGCCGAGCAGGTACTCTTTCCCGGCTAGCCCCCGCTCGACGAAGGAGAGCGCCGAGTGTGCCCGCTTGCGTGCGCCCGCGATCGCGCTCGGGATGGAGTCGGCGTCCTGCGCGAAGAGCGTGTGCCACACGATGACGCCGACCGGCGCGAACGCCGTCGCCTCGGCGAAATGGACCCACTGGAGATATGGTCCGCGGAGCGGCGAGCCGATCGGCGGCGCGAGCCGCCCGTTTCCGTAGCGCTCGACGATGTACTCGACGATCGCGCCCGACTCGCCGATCGTGACGCCATCGTCCTCGATCACGGGGAACTTCCCGAGCGGCGTGTTCTGGTCGAACGACTGCGTCGGCGCTTTGAAATCCACGCGCTTGAGCTGGTGGGGAACGCCGAGCTCTTCGAGCAGCCAGCGGACGCGGATGGAGCGGGTGCGGGGCGCGAAGTACAGCGTGATCATGCGGTCTCTCTGCGAGAGGTTCGGTGCCGACGCGCCCGTCGGCTCAGGCGCCGCTGCCGTAGGGCCGGGTCAGGATCTCGAGCAGGTGGCCGTCGGGGTCCTCGAAGTAGATGCCGCGGCCGCCGTCGTTGTGGTTGATCTCCCGGCGGCGGTTTCGGAACGGGTCCGCCCAGTGGTCGATCCCGCGCTCGCGGATGCGGCCGAAGATCTCGTCGAACTCCTTGTCGCCGATCAGGAAGGCGTAGTGCTGCGGCACGATCTCGTCGTCGGTGTCGTGGAAGTCGAGCGAGACGCCGTTGTCGAGCTCGACGACCAGGAACGGACCGAAGCGGGTAGGGGCCTTCCGCCCGAGGATCTCGCTCAGGAACGTCGCCGACCGCCGCTGGTCGCGGCACCAGACGATCGTGTGGTTCAGCTGCACGGCCATGCGGCGCCTCAGCGCGCGACCGACCTGGCCGCGATCCGCGTCACCCGCCGTCCCCCAGTCTCGCGCCAGGAACCATTCGGTGCATAAGACACCCGGAAGTATGTTCTTGCAACGGCACGCCGCCTCGATCAGCAGTAGGGGTCTTACCCTCATGCTCGCGACGACTCCGACCACTCGGCGCGCGGCCGGTGCGCTCCTCGCCGCCGCGCTCGTCCTCTCCTCGTGCCGCTCGTCGGCGCCGCCGGCGCCGCCATCGCCGAAGGTGAAGGTCGTCCAGCCGGTCGCGCGCGAGATCGTGGAGTGGGACGAGTACACGGCGCGGCTCGACGCCATCGACTCGGTCGAGGTCCGGCCACGCGTGAGCGGGTACCTCCAGTCGATCCACTTTCAGGACGGCGGGATCGTCAAGAAGGGCGACCTCCTCTTCTTGATCGATCCGCGCCCCTATGAGGCCACGATGCACCGCGCCGAGGCCGACCTCGAGCTGGCGAAGTCCCGGCTCGAGCTGGCGCGGAAGAACTTCGCGCGCGCCAAGGACCTGCTGGCGAGCCACGCCATCTCGCAGGAGGAGGCGGACATCCGCGAATCGAACCTGCGGCAGGCGCAGGCGTCGGTCGAGGAAGCGCAGGCCGCCCTCGATGCGGCGATTCTCGACGTCGAGTTCACGCATGTATCGGCCCCCGTCAGCGGGCGTGTCGGCCGGAAGCTCGTCACCGCAGGCAACCTCATCAACGGGGGCGTCGGAACGCAGGGCACTCTCTTGACGACGATCGTGTCGCTCGACCCGATCTACGCCTACTTCGACGCCGACGAGGGGTCGCTCCTCAAGTACAGCCGGCTCGCGCAGACGGGGCAGCGGCCGAGCTCGCGCGAGTACAAGAATCCCGTGCGCGTCGCGCTCGCCGACGAGGTCGGATTCCCGCATCCCGGCTTCATGGACTTCGTCGACAACCAGGTCGATCGCGGCACCGGCACGATCGTCGGCCGCGCGGTGCTGCCGAATGCCGATCTGAGCCTGATCCCCGGGCTCTTCGCGCGTCTGCAGCTGCCGGGCAGCGGGCTCTATCGTGCGATCCTCGTCCCCGACGAGGCGATCGGCAACGACCAGTCGCAGAAGTTCGTGTACGCCGTGGACGGCGACGGCAAGGCGCAGTACCGGACCGTCAAGACCGGCCCGCTGGTCGATGGGCTGCGTGTCGTCCGTGAGGGCCTGACGCCGGAAGACTGGGTCGTCGTCGCCGGATTGCAACGCGTCCGACCGGGGATGCAGGTCGATGCGGAGCGGGGGACGGTCTCGACCACCACCTCGACCGCCGAGCCGGCCCAGGACGCGCGCCAATGAACATCTCGCGCTTCTTCATCGACCGGCCGATCTTCGCGGCCGTGCTGTCGATCGTGACGCTCATCATCGGCAGCCTCGCGTACCGCGCGCTGCCGGTCGCGCAGTACCCGGAGGTCGTGCCGCCGACGATCGTGGTGCAGGCCTCGTACCCGGGCGCGCCGCCCGAGGTGATCGCCGACACGGTGGCGACGCCGATCGAGCAGGAGGTGAACGGCGTCGAGGACATGCTCTACATGTCGTCGCAGAGCACGACCGACGGCAACATGTCGCTCACCATCACCTTCAAGCTCGGCACCGACCTCAACACGGCGCAGGTGCTGGTCCAGAACCGCGTGGCGATCGCCGAGCCTCGCCTGCCGGAGGACGTGCGGCGCATCGGCATCACGACCCTCAAGTCGTCGCCCGATCTCCTGATGGTCGTCCACATGCTGTCGCCGACCAAGCGCTACGATCAGCTCTACATCGGCAACTACGCGCTCATCCAGGTGCGCGATGCCCTCCGGCGGATCGACGGCGTCGGCGACGTCAGCCTCTTCGGCCTGCGCGAGTACAGCATGCGGGTCTGGCTCGACCCGGGGCGGCTCGCGAGCCGGAACATCGCGACCAGCGACGTCGTCGCGGCGCTACGCGAACAGAACGTGCAGGTCGCCTCGGGCATCATCGGGCAGCCACCCGTCCCGTCGGGGCACGCCTTCCAGCTGCCGGTGACGACGCTCGGCCGGCTGCGCGAGCCCGCCGAGTTCGAGAACATCGTCGTCAAGACGGGTGCCGACGGCCGCATCACGCGCGTGCGCGACGTGGCGCGCATCGAGCTCGCCGGCCGCGATTACTCCGTCAACAGCTACCTCGACAACCAGCCCGCGGTGGCGATGGCGATCGCGCAGCGCCCGGGCTCGAACGCGCTCGCCACCGCCGACGCGGTCGAGCGGACGATGGAAGAGCTCTCGCAGAGCTTTCCCGAAGGCCTCACCTACAAGATCGTCTACAATCCGACCGTCTTCGTCCGCGAGTCGATCAACGAGGTCATCCACACCCTCTTCGAGGCGGTCGGCCTGGTCGTCATCGTCGTGCTCGTCTTCCTCCAGACCTGGCGCGCGAGCTTGATTCCGCTGCTGGCGATTCCCGTGTCGCTGATCGGCACCTTCGCGGCGATGAAGGGATTCGGCTTCTCGCTCAACATGCTCTCGCTCTTCGGGCTCGTGCTGGCGATCGGCATCGTCGTCGACGACGCGATCGTGGTGGTCGAGAACGTCGAGCGCCACATCGACGAGGGCCTCTCGCCGCGCGATGCGGCGCACAAGGCGATGGACGAGGTGACGGGCGCGGTCATCGCGATCGCCTTCGGCCTCTCGGCCGTCTTCGTGCCGGTCGCCTTCGTGAGCGGCATCTCGGGACAGTTCTACCGGCAGTTCGCGCTCACCATTGCGGTCGCCACCATGCTGTCGGCGTTCAACTCGCTCACCTTGAGCCCCGCGATGTGCGCGCTCCTTCTCCAGCCGAAGGGCGCCGAGAAGGACTGGTTCGGAAAGCTCTGGGATCGCCTCTTCGGGGGTTTCTTCCGCGTCTTCAACCGCATCTTCGACCGGACCAGCCACCGTTATGGTGGCGCCGTCAGCCGTCTCGTCCGACGACCGGGCGTCGCGCTCGCGGCGTACCTGGCGCTGTTCGGCGGGATCATCATCGGATTTCGGGTCATCCCGACCGGCTTCATCCCGGCGCAGGACAAGGGCTACCTGATCGTCGCCATCCAGCTGCCGGACGGCGCCTCGCTCGAGCGGACCGACGCGGTGGTACGCACGGCGAGCGAGATCATCCTCGGCACGCCGGGGGTCCAGTTCGCGGTGGCCTTCGCCGGCTTCTCGGGCGCGACCCGCGCCAACAGCTCGAACGCCGGCGCGATCTTCGTCGGCCCGAAGCCCTGGGAGGAACGACGCAACGGCCCGACGGCGGGCCAGCTGCTGGCGACGCTGCAGCAGCGCCTGTCGGCGATCGAGGAGGCGACGCTGTTCGTCATTCCGCCGCCGCCCGTGCAGGGCCTCGGCACCTCGGGCGGCTTCAAGCTGCTCGTCCAGGACCGCGGCGGGCAGGGTCTGCGCGCGCTGCAGGAGGCGACCGACGCCTACGTCGGTGCGGCGCGTGCCGACCACCATCTCGCGGGGGTGTTCACCACCTTCCGCGCCTCCTCGCCCGAGCTCTACGCCGACGTCGATCGCGTCAAGGCAGAGAAGCTCGGCGTCCCGCTCGCCAACGTCTTCGACACGCTCCAGGTCTACCTCGGCTCGGTGTACGTCAACGACTTCAATCGCTTCGGCCGCACCTTCCAGGTGCGGGCGCAGGCCGAGGGCGCCTACCGCGCCGAGCCCGAGGACGTGCTTCGCATCAAGACCCGGAACGTCGACGGGGGCATGGTGCCGCTCGGCTCGCTGGTGAGGCTCGAGACGCACAGCGGCTCCGATCGTATCGTCCGCTACAACATGTTCCCGGCCGCCGAGGTGCAGGGGGACGCCGCCCCGGGCGGCAGTCAGGGCACGGCGATGAGCACGATGGAGCGTCTCTCCGCCCAGGCACTCCCGCCGGGGATGCAGATCGCGTGGACCGACCTCGCCTACCAGGCGCAGCTGGCCGGCAACACGGCGATCTTCCTCTTCCCGCTCTGCGTCGTCTTCGTCTTCCTCGTCCACTCCGCCGAGTACGAGAGCTGGACGCTGTCGCTCGCCATCATCCTGATCGCGCCGATGTGTCTCCCCTTCGCGCTGCTCGGCATCTGGCTGCGCGGCATCGACAACAACCTGGTCACGCAGATCGGCTTCATCGTCCTGATCGGCCTCGCCGCGAAGAACGCGGTGCTCATCGTCGAGTTCGCCCGGCAGCAGCAGGAGGAGGGTCGCGACCGCTTCGCCGCCGCGGTCGAGGCGAGCCGGCTGCGCCTCCGGCCGATCCTGATGACGTCGTTCGCCTTCATCCTCGGCGTGCTGCCGCTCGCGCGCGCGACCGGCCCGGGCGCCGAGATGCGTCAGGCGCTCGGCACGGCGGTGTTCAGCGGCATGCTCGGCGTGACGCTCTTCGGGCTCTTCCTGACGCCGGTGTTCTACGTGCTGCTCCGGCGGCGCGGGGCCGCGGCGCCGGTGGTCGAGGAGGAGACGCCCCCCCGACGTCAGGTCAGCGGTGAGCGTGCGTAGCGCGCTCGCCGTCGCCCTGCTGCTCCTCGCGGCGTGTGCGCTCGGACCGCGCTACCGGCGCCCCCCGCTCGCCACGCCCGAGACGACACGCGGCGAGCACGCACCGCCCGGGGCCGCTTCGCTCGCCGACTCGCCGTGGTGGGCGGTGTTTCGCGATCCCGTGCTCCAGGCGCTCGTCGATGAGGCGATCGTCGGCAGCCACGATCTGCGCGCCGCGGTGGCCCGCGTGGAGCAGGCCCGCAACCAGGTCATCATCGCGCGCGCCGACATGTTTCCGCAGGTGAGCTACGAGGGCGAGGCGGCCCGCCAGCGCACCGCCATCCCGACGGGCGGCGGGGTTCCGAACGCCACCTTCAACTCCTTCCTCGGCACCTTCAATCTCGCCTGGGAGATCGACATCTGGGGGCGCATCCGGCGCGCCACCGAGGCCGCGCGCGCCGAGTACCTCGCCGCCCGGGCGGTGCGACGCGGGGTTCTGCTGACGCTGGTGAGCGATGTGGCGCAGGCCTACTTCGAGCTGCTCGAGCTCGACCGCGAGCTGGAGATCACCACCGGCACGACCATAACCTTCCAGGACACCAACGACCTCTTCCGCCGACGCTACGTGGGCGGCATCGGCACCCTGCTCGAGGTGTCGCGCGCGCAGGCGGCCCTCACCCAGGCGCGCGCCGGGATTCCGGAGCTCGAGCGCCAGATCGTCGCCAAGGAGAATCAGCTCTCGACGCTCCTCGGCCGGACGCCGGGCGACATCCGGCGTGGCTCGCCGCTCGACGGCGTGCTGCCGATCCCCGAGGTGCCGGTCGGGCTGCCGTCGCAGCTGCTCGAGCGCCGGCCCGATATCCAGCAGGCGGAGCAAGCGTTGGTGGCGGCGAACGCCGAGGTCGGCGTCGCCCTCGCGAGCTTCTTCCCGCGCCTCGGTCTGACCGCCCTCTATGGTGGCCAGAGCAGCGAGCTCGAGAACGTGGTGAAGAGCGCCGGCAACGTGTGGGCGGTCGCCGGCTCGCTCGCCGGCCCGATCTTCCAGGGAGGAAGGCTCGTCGCCAACTACCGGGTGAGCTCGGCCGCCTGGGACGAAGCGGTCGAGCGCTACCAGCAGGCGACGCTGCAAGCCTTCGCCGAGGTCTCGAACGCGCTCGTCGCGCAGCAGAAGTTGAAGGCCGTGTACGCCGATCGCAACGAGACGGTGAAGGCGCTGCAGACCTCGGTCGCGCTCTCGCTGCAGCGCTACAACGACGGCATCGCCAGCTACTTCGAGGTCCTCGAGGCCGAGCAGCAGCTCTTCCCGGCCGAGCTCGACCTGGCGCGGACGCAGCGCGACGAGCTGGTGACGATCGTCAGCCTCTACCGCGCGCTCGGCGGCGGATGGGCCGTGCCGGTGGACGAGTGGAACATGCCGCCGGGTCCCGACGAGCCGTCAGAGCCAGGCGAGGAATCCGTTCGCGAGCGCCAGCACGCCGAGACCGCCGACCACTAGCCCGCCGAGCCAGACGCTTCGCCGATCGAGCACCGCCGCGACCGTCTCGAGCACGATGGCGATCTGGAGGAGGCTCGTTCCCACCGCGAAGCGGTGCAGCCCCTCGAGCGTCCGGACGGGCTCCACCGAAAAAGAGGTCCTCGGGCTCCGCCACGTCGCGCGACGTCTCGAGCACGGCCCGGGCGGCCCGCTCGCGCGAATGTCTCGAGGACGGTGATGCTCGCGACCTCGTCGAGCTCGTCACGCACCGCTCGACGGATCACGCGCCCGTTCGACGAGCGTCAACCGTGAGCAGACGACTTTCTTCGCGCCGCGAAGCACACGATGGACCTCGTCACCACCGGATTCACGGGGGGCGAGTCACCGGGCTGCTCCGCGTAGACCGTCACCGATCGGCTCGTTCCGCATCGAGAAGTGCCTCGCTCGCACGGGAGATTCGCACGCCTGTCCGCTGATACGCCGCTGGGTTCTGCGGCAGCCCGAGTGTCAGCACGCGAGCGGCGACGAGGCATCCAAGCGCCTGCTCGCAGGATTCTGAAGCATCTCCACGCTCGGTTGGCGAAATTCCGCGACCACACGACCGCGGTCGGTGACCAGCACGACCTCGCCCGCGGCGACCTCTCGCAGATAGGCGCTTAGTCGGCTTTTGAGTTCCCTCACCGCGACGGCCTTCATAGCCTCCAATATAGCCTCACGTGGCTACGAGATGAACGGAAGCAGTTCCCCGTGTGCTCGCCCGGCAAGCATGCGAAGCAGGAGTTGTAGAGCCGTCCCCGCAGCGGCGGCTGGTCAGCTCGCCAGCCCGGTCGACGATCGCCTGCCGCCGTCACTCCGACGCCTTCCCGCGCGTTGGCGGCGTGATGTCCTACGGCAGAACGATCGAGCACGCAGCGCCTGCTCGCCGCTCGATCTCGCCGTCGAGCGTGCACAGCGGTATGTCTTCGCGCGTGGCGACCCAGACGTAGACGGCGTCCGTCGCCCTGAGTTGCCAGCGTATGGCGGTCTCGCGCGCCTGACGCGCCGCACGCGAGCCGAGGGGGACGACGCTGGCCCCGTCGAGCAACTCCTCGACGTAGCTGCGGATCGTCGCTGGCTCGACGCCGACGCGCCAACGCAGCGGCGACCTCGACCGAGAACAATACCGGAACGACGATCAGGTCTCTCCCCGCGAGTACCGCTTCGATGCGTGCGCGGGCCGCGCGATGCGCCGGCTCTCTCGGGCGCGCGGCCGCAACGGCGACCGACGCATCGAGGACGAATCTCACCGACGGCCGGCAAGCAGGTCGGCAACGGCTCCGGGTCGCCCGCCGGCTGCAAGCGAAGCGAACAGCGTCTTCATCTCACGCGCGGAGAGCGGGCGTCTTGCGCGCCGGGCCGGTATCGCGACGTCGACCGGGACGATCGCGGCAGCCGGTCGGCCGTGACGAAGGATCAGCGTCTTCCGTCGACGATGCTCGGCATCGTCGACCAACGCCGAAAGACGAGCTTTGGCGTCGGCCAGTGACGTTTTACGCATGTGACCATTATGACCAGATTAGTGCCCGCGGGGAAGGTTTATGAGCGCTGTCCGTCGGCCGCGGGTTTGCATCACACGGCCCGGTGAGTCTCGAAGCTCGCAGTTTTCGAGCATGTGCCGGAGCGGAGAGGGGATGTTCGAAACGCGGTGAAACGCCAGCGTCGCACGCCGCATCCCGGCCCCACCTTCACCGCCGCCACCCGCGACGTCCTCGCCGACTACCGCATCAACCAGAAGCGCTCCCTCCCCGACGTCGCCCG
>Ga0070741_10020134_pt1 | contig 10570 bp, 10 predicted proteins | sample Coa_R1_4_FD_66440 | JGI IMG/M metagenome (GOLD analysis project Ga0070741, IMG submission 66440) | Surface soil microbial communities from Centralia Pennsylvania, which are recovering from an underground coalmine fire - Coalmine... | ecosystem: Environmental > Terrestrial > Soil > Unclassified ... | reverse complement strand
CCGGTTCCCGGCGACCGGTCTCGATCCGTGGGAGCAGCGCGGACTCGCGGGCGCGCTGCGGTGCCTGCTCTACGCGCTGCTCGGCGAGGACCGGCGGGCGGTTGTCGTCATGGACGAGCTGTACGGCGTCAGCCAGTCCGGTTCGGTCGCGCCGGACCGGGCGGTGCTCTATCGCGTGTACGAGCTCGTAGAAAACCTCGGCAGGGTGCGGATTCCGGGCCTGCTGGCCACGCCGACCCACGGCGACGGCTCGATCGATCCCGAGGTGCTGCGGTTCCGTCTCGACCGCTACGAACGCTCAAGCGCCGCGCCGCTGCCCTGCGACCTGGAGCAGGCGCTGCTTCGGGTTCCCGTGGAGGACGCGCAGACGCTCCTGGCCTCCAGCGCGCTGCTGGCGACCCCGGCCGGCAAGGAGCTGGCCGCGCTGTTCGCCTGGGGCGAGGGCGCGCTGCCGTTCTTCGAACGCTTCGTCATCCGCCGGTCCGGCGCCGCCCAGGACGGCCCGGCGGGCACGCGCACCGGGGTCGTGCAAGTACCGCGGATCGCGCCGCGGTTCTCGGCCTTCCACGAACTGATCGGCGCCGTCGACCGCCAGCCCTCCCCGGTCACGGTCCTCGCCCGCATTCCCGATCCGGACGACGTGAACCTGTTCGCGTGGAACGGATCCAGCACGCACGCCGCGCTCTGGCCCTCGCTGCTTCCGTTCCACCCGGAGGTCGTCGCCGCGCACGCGATCCCGGTGCTTTATCAGCAGGCGAACGACACCGCGCGGGATCGCAATGCCCTGCTTCCGGTGCTCGCCGGGACAGCCGGCTGGCCGGGACCGGTGACGCATCTGGCGCTGGCCTACGGGCTGGCCGCCGGCCGGCCGGAGAACCGCGCGGCGGCCGTGGAGGCGATGGTCACCTTCGCCGCGCGCACGCTGCTGGACGCCAGGGCGCTGGGCGCGCTGTGCGGCGAGCTGTGGGCGAGCCGGATGATCAAGCCGAACCGGCTCGTGCACGCGCTCGACGGCGCCGCGCAGGCGGGCGCGCGCCGCGAGGTGTTCAGCGTGGCCGCCGCGGCGCTGCCGGCGCTGACGTCGCAGCCCTCTGTCAGAGGCCTGGCCGACCTTCTGGTCCTGGCCGCGGACTGCGCGCGGGTGGCGGATCTGCGCGAGGAGATCCCGGAACTGGGCGCGTTGATCGCCTTGGAGAAGCCGAGCCGGGTCGCCACCGAGGCGCGGCGGCTGCGCCGCATACTCGGCCGCTGATGCGCTGTGCTTGACGAGGCGGCGGCCCGAGCGGAGCAGGAGCGCCTGCGCCCGCTGGTGCGCGCGGAGGGTGTCACAGCGGACGAGGTGCGCCTGATCGCCGGAGTCGACGTGGCGTACGCGAAAGACGAGAGCGTCGTCGCGGGCGCCGCGGTCGTACTGGATGCGGCCACGCGGCAGGTGGTCGACAGCGCTTCGGCGATACGCCCGGTGGAATTCCCGTACATACCCGGTTTGCTGGCGTTTCGCGAGATCCCCGCGCTACTCGACGCGCTCGCCGCACTGAGCCAGCAGCCTGACGTAATCGTGTGCGACGGCTACGGCGTCGCACACCCGCGCCGCTTCGGCCTGGCCTGCCACCTCGGCGTGATCACCGATCTGCCGGCCTTCGGCGTGGCCAAGACCGCGTTCATCGGCGAATACACGCAGCCCGGTCCGGAGCGCGGCGCGTGGTCGTACCTGACGGACCGCGACGAGGTGATCGGCCGGGTACTGCGCACCCAGCGGGAGACCAAACCGGTGTTCGTCTCGACAGGTCACCGCATCGGCCTCGATGCAGCCGCGCAGTTGACGCTCGCACTCGCCGCCGACTACCGGCTGCCGGAGACCACGCGCCAGGCCGACCGGCTCTCCAGGCAAGTACTGTCTGAGCATCACCCGGCCGGCGCGGGCGGCTGGGCGCCTACTGGGCAACGAACAGGCAGAACGGGTGCCCGACAGGATCGAGCATGACCCGCACGTCGTCCTGCGGCTGGTGGTCGGCGAGCCTCGCGCCGCTGCGCTCTGCCCAGGCAACAGCCGCGGCAAGGTCGTCAACGGCGATGTCGATGTGCGTCTGAAGCTGCTGCTGACCCTCGACGGATGGCCACACCGGCGGGACGTATTCGGCTTCGTATTCGAAGTTGAGCGTCGGTCCTGGCTGCCCCTCGGCGGGCCGGATCTGCGCCCATCCGTCGTTGGGCGGGAAGCCCGGGCGCGGACCTTCGGAACTGGTCACCGGCACGCCGAGCAGACGGCTGTAGAACGCAGCGAGCTCGCGGGGGTCAGGCGCCGCGATGCTCACCGAGGTCACTCGCAAGGTTGGCTGCCCCATGGACCGACCATATCCGTCGCGCCGGCAGCGGGCCCGCGACGAGGCGCCACAACGGCCCGAAAGGCGTGCCGGGCCGCTACTCCAGCCACGCGCGCAGCGCCCACCACCACCGCACCGAATGTTCCAGTGTGTCGCCGGGCTCGGGCGCCTCGTCGAAGTCGGTGAGCGCGCCGAAGCGGCGCAGCCGGTGCTTGACCGTGTTCGGGTGCACGTGCAGGGCCGCGGCTGTGCTCTCGACCCGCCGGCCGTGTTCCAGATAGGCCAGCGCGGTCTCGGCCAGGAGCCGGTGGAACTGCTCGGCCGGATCCAGCCGGGCGAGGCGCTGCTCGGCGAGGAACTGGCCGATCCGCGGCTGCGCGTGCACCGCCGCCGGGACCGCCATGTCGGTCACTGATCGCAGGCCTCGAAGTCCCTTCGCGCGTGCCGCGGCCATCGCCGCCGCGGCCGCCCGGTACGCATCAGCGAGCTGCGTTATTCGCACCGCCGGCGTTGCGATCACGAGCAGGTCCCCGACGCGCTCGGGCGGGGGGAGCCGCGGCGTGGCCGAGCAGAGCTGGCCGTCGACGAAGCCTGACACTCCCCCGCCGGAGACGAGCACGGCTTCGGTGGGCGCGGCGCGGTGCGGATCGGTGATGTCCGCGATCAGGCAGTGGTAGCGCAGACCGGGTTCCAGCAAGGCCTCGGGCGGCGCGGCGGTCGGCTCGCCGAGCAGCAGCTCGCGCAGTGCCCGCGCGCGCGCCGAGTAGCCGCTGCGGCCGAGTTCCTCCTCCCGCACCCGGTAGGCGTCGATCAGGCGGTTGCGCAGCTCGTGGCTGTACGCGTCGAGTTCGCCGAGCGCGTCGAACAGCTCCTCGGTCGCGTGTGCGGCACGCGCCTCGTCGATCAGCCGGGAGAGGGCGTAGACACGGCCGGCCTGGAAGCCGTCGAGCAGCGCGGCGAGCGGCACGCCCTGGATGGCGCGGTCGAAGGCGAGGCGGTCGGCCACGGCGGCGCTCGGCCCGAGTTCGCCCTCGCCCGCTCCGGCCCCGCCTCCAGACACCGGGCCTTCCTCGGCGCCGCTGTGCGCGGCCGGGCTGTGCGCGAAGGCGCTGGCGACCACGTCAAGCAGCGCGGCCACGTGCCGCCGGACCTGGTGCTCGGGCAGCCGTCCGACGAGAGGCGACTGGCGGCGCACCGCGGCGACCGCGCCGTCCAGCGTGGCCGGATCGGCGCGCATCTTCTCGATCAGGATCCGCACGACCGGCCTGCCCGCCGACTCGCCCACGCGCCGTGCCTCCTCCGAAGCCGCGGCGCCGCGCGCGGGCGCGGCGCTCGATGACCACTAGGAGAAGAACTCTGGCACAACAGGGCGAACTTGGCGTCAATCCGGGCCCGGCCGTGCGGGAACGCACCATGTCGCGGCGGTCGCGCGCGGTGCGCGGACAGCGCGAACGCCGCGCTCCGTCCGGGTCGGCGGACGAAGCGCGGCGTTCACGGACCGGGCCGGGGCCGCGCCCCGGCGGGCTGGAATCGCCCAGCCCGCCGAGGCGCCAGAGCTGCACCTGGCTCCCGAGGGAGCTTCGTCCCCGGCCCGGGGTCCCGGTCAGCCCGCCGAGCTGGAGAGCCCGGCGAGGGCGGCGTCGGTGACCTGCGCGAGCCGGCCGCGCTGCGGGAAGTTGCCCACCGGGATGCGGGTGACCTCCTGGCCGGTGGCGTAGCTGATCACGGAGACCGCGTTGCCCGCGCTCAGCGGAACGAAGCAGTAGTTGCCGTCCACGCTGGTGGCGGCCCAGTACGGGATGCTGCCGGTCGGGTAGGTGACGGTGGCCTGCGTGGTCAGCGTCGAGACGTCCACGATCTTCGCGTAGTCGTCGATGGTGCCGACGTCGCACAGCTTGGTTCCGTCGCCGGACAGCGCGATGCCGTGGTGCGCGGAGTTCTGCGGGTAGCTGTCAGGGCTCTCCGACGCCGCGTTGGCGCTGAACGGCTGGTTGACCGTGGTGATGGTGGTGCTGGTGTTCAGGTCGTACTTGATGAAGCCGTTGAGGTAGGACAGGTCGGCGTACATCGTGGTGCCGTCCGGCGCGATCACGAACGGGCGCAGCCCGTACGGGAAGGTCCAGGTCTTGACGACCTTCAGGGTACTGGCGTCGACCTTCTCCAGCTGCAGCGCGCCCTTGAGCCCGTTGAGCGCCTTGGGCAGCAGCGTGACGCCGATGCTCTCGTTGTAGATGTACTTGCCGTCGGCGGTGTAGTTGTTCTGGTGCGGGTAGCTGCCGGTCGGGAAGGTGCCGACCAGCGCGCCGGTGGCCGCGTTGTAGACCTCAGCCTCGGTGGAGGTGGTCGCGGAGACCACGACGCGGGTGCCGTCCGGCGAGAGCGCCATGTGGTCGGCGTGGATGCCGTCGACCGGGGAGCGCCACAGCATCTGATGCGTCGCCAGGTCGAAGGCGGCCACGTCGTCGAGGTTGGCCCGCGAGACGTACAGCGTGGTGCCGTCCGGCGAGACGGTCATGTCGTCGACGTAACGGGTTCCGCCGACGGCCGGGTCGACGGTCGCCTCGTCGGCGTTGGCCAGCTGGTAGTTGATCCACTGGATCGGGTTCATCGTGTTGAGGCGCTCTTGCAGGTCGGGCACGATGTTGAAGGAGCCGAGGCTCTGGAAGGTGCGCCCGTCGATGAAGCTGACGGTGCCGGACACGGCGTTGCCGATCATCAGCACGTCGTGCAGGCCCGAGGAGTCGGAAGCGGTGGCCGAGTGCGCGGGCAGCGCGCCGCCGAGGCTCAGCAGCGAGCCGGCCGCGAGGGCGCACCACACCGGGCGGCGCGCGCGTCGGATAGCGGAGGTGGGCATCATCGTCCCCTGATTGTTACCGGTGGGTAAGAGTCTTTGCCCGCAGTTTGTTCCTCCGCCCCGGCGCCGCCAAGTCACCGAACGCCAACGTTCGCGGGGCTCGTTGTCCGCGGCGGACAGCGCATCCGCGCCCGCGACCCGCGATGACTCGGTTCCGCGCGCCGAATCGGTGCCCTCGGCTGACGCAGTGGGTAGACCCACGGCATACGCAGGGTGAGAGGACACCGCCCAGACCGGTCCAGGTCCCGGCGGGCTTGACAGGCAAAAGCTAATGGCACTAGCTTTCAGGCTATCGAGCACAGCTTACGGAGGCCGCAATGACCGCGCAGAGCTTGACCACCCGATTCCTGGAGATCGCGGGCGGCCGGATCGCTTACGACGACTCCGCCGACCTGAACCCGGCCGACCAGGGCATTGACCCGGCCGCCGAGGACCGGCCCGCAGCGCGGCGCCCGCTGGTCATCTGCACCCCCGGCCTCGGCGACCACCGCGCCTCCTACCGCCACCTGCGGCCGCTGCTGATCGACGCGGGCTACCGCGTGGTGACCATGGACCTGCGCGGCCAGGGCGAGTCCAGCGCCGGATGGAGCGACTACTCCACGACCGCGATCGCGGCCGACATCGTGGCGCTGGCGCGGCACCTGGACGCGGGACCGGTCGTGCTGATCAGCAACTCCTACACCGGCGGCCCCTCCTTCCTGGCCGCGGCCGAGGCGCCCGAGCTGTTCGCGGCGCTCGTGCTGACCTCGCCCTTCGCCCGGCTCCAGCCGCCGCTGTCCGCACCCACGCGCGCCGCGATGGCCGCGATCGGCCGGATCACCGCCGGCTGGATCGGGTACTGGAGCACGCTGTTCAAGACCCGCAAGCCGGCCGACTTCGCCGAGGCCCGCAAGGCGCTGGCGGCGAACCTGCGCGAGCCGGGCCGGATGGCGGCGCTGCGCGGGATGCTGGCCTCGGACCAGGCGCCGGGCGAGGGCGCGGCGCCGCAGGTCGCCTGCCCGGTGCTGGTGGTGATGGGCAGCCTCGACCCCGACTTCAAGGACCCGGCGGCCGAGGGCGCGCTCGTCGCCAATCTGGTGCGCAGCGGCCGGGTGCACATGGTCGAGGGCTCGGGCCACTACCCGCAGACCGAGTTCCCGCGCGAGACCGCGGACGCGGTCATCCCCTTCATGAAGGACGCGCTGGCCGCGGCGGCGTAGCGCGCCTGCGGGCGTGGATGTGCAGCCACTGGCGGTGCGTTTCGCGCCGCCAGTGTTCGTATACGTCAAAGCCCGACGCTTCCAGCAGAGCGCTTAGAGCGTCGAACCGGTGCAGCACGTAGTAGCGGCGCAGTTCGTCCTGCCCAGGGACGTTGTAGGGCACGGTTTCCCAGCGCTCGCCGTCCCCTTCGGCGACCGCGAGCACGAGCTCCCCTCCGAGACGAATCGTCCGGGCGAACTCCGCCAGGGCGGTCGGCACCGAGGACCGCGGGATGTGCAGCAGCGCGGCCGAGCTCCAGAGCCCGTCGAGCGCGCCGGTCGCGATCGGCAGCGCCAGCATGTCGGCGCGCACGAGGCCGGGGGTGCCGAGTGCCGTCAGCATCTCGGCCGAAAGATCGAATCCGGTGGCCCGCAGGCCGCGCTCCCGCAGCAGCCGCGTGTGGTGGCCGGGGCCGCAGCCGACGTCAGCGACCCGGGCGCCCTCGCCCAGCAGCCGCGCGAGCCGGTCGACTTCCTCGACCATCCAGGCCGGCGCCTCGCCCCATTTGCGCGCGTAGTGAGCAGCGATCGAGCCGTACGCCGCCTGGGTCCCCGTCACCTCGGTCACCGCGCCAGTCTAGGCGCGCGCTTCGTGCGAGGCCGCATCACCAGTCGCCGTCGGTCTCCATCCCGACGAGGACGAGGCTCTCGCCGCTCACCGCGTAATGGCGCATCAGGTCCAGGTCGGGCGCGTACACGTGCACCGAGTACGCGATCTGCGTCCCCTCGTTGACGACTTCGTGGATGTGCCGCCCGCCGAACGCGCGTCCGTTCCCGGCTTGCAGCGGCCGCACCGAGCCGACCCCGCCGGGCAGCGCGAGCGCCTGGCCGTACCCGTGATCGGCCGGGGCCTCGATGGAGCGCTCGGTCAGTTCTCCGGCGATCGCGACCATCGCTCCGGCGGCGCCGCCGTGGTCGTGCCAGCCGGTTCCGGTACCCGGCGGCCAGGCGATCAGCCACGCGCGCGTGCCGGGCCCGGCGTCAAGGGGCAGCCAGGTGCGCTGGTCAGGCTCGATGGCGAGGCGGTCCGTGAGACCGGGTTCGGCTGCCAGCCGAGTCGCGCGGGCGAGCAGTTCCGGCAGCGAGAGCTCGGTGGCGAGCGCGGGCGCGAGCTCCGGCGCTGAGGCCGCCGGCTGCGGGCCCGGCGCGGGCGGGGGGATGACCGGGAGCAGGGCGGAATCAGTCGGATTCGCGGTCATGCGGCTCACCTTCCGTATTCGTGAAAAAGGCGTGACGAAATCGACGCGCGGCGTTCGGGCGCCGTGAGCGGTGGTACGTCAAATAGACGCGCCCTGATTCAGGGCACGCTGGAATTGGTGACTGCGAGCTTGCGGAGAGTATGCGCGGCGCGGGGCCACGTGGTCGGCGCGCCTGACTCGGTCGACGTCAGGCCGTGCAGGCCGACGTCAGACGGTACAGATGGCGCTGGCGTATCGGACGAGGTCCCGATAGGCGCAAACGAAGAGGATCTGAGTACCGCTATTCACGAAGCTCACGTTACCCAGGCGGATATTCCGGAGTCAATTCATCGCGGGCCGACGGCGAGCATCAAACTTGAAACAATTGGCCAGGTGTAACGGGCGCGGCGGTCCGCGCGGGGCCGCGACAAGTGGCGCGGGGCGGCGCGAGCCCCGATCCTGATGCGCATGGCCGGTTACTCCGCGACGCCGCTGGCGCGCAAGCTTGGAATCAAGTCCGGGCACGTCATCGCGCTGCTTGACGCGCCGCCCGGGTTCGCGGACCTGCTCGCGCCGCTGCCGGACGAGACGGACGTGCGCACGTCACTGGACGACGGACCATTCGACGTCGTGGTCTGCTTCACGACCCGGCGCGACGAGTTGGCACACCGGGTCGCCCAGGTGCGGCCGGTGCTCGCCATCGCGGGCGGCCTGTGGATCGCGTTTCCGAAGAAGGCCGCGAAGATACCGACCGAGGTGACCGACCACACGGTGCGCGAGATCGCGCTGCCGGTGGGTCTGGTCGACAACAAGGTGTGCGCGATCGACGAGACCTGGACCGGGCTGCGACTGGTGCTGCGCCGGGAATTGAGGAACCGTTGACCGGCGGCTGAGCGGCCCGGCGGAACGCCGCCTCCCGGCCGGTGTCGGTGCGGTCCGCTAGCGTGCTGCTGATGTCCGCACACCATGTGATCGCCGGCTCGGAACACAGCAGCGTCGTGCTGCACGTTCCACACGGCTCTCGGTACATCCCGGCGGACGCAGGCGCCGGGATGCTGCTCGACGACGCCGAGCTTGAGGCCGAGCTCGATCGGATGACGGACACGGACACCGGCGTCATCGCGGCCGGAGCGGCGCAGACCGCGGCGCTGCGACCGTGGATCTTCGAGAACCTGGCCTCGCGCCTGCTGATCGATCCGGAGCGGTTCCCCGACGAGCGCGAGGAGATGCGCGCGGTCGGCATGGGCGCGGTCTACACGAAGACCTCGCACGGCGAACCGCTGCGCCGCGAGGACCCGGAGCAGGAGCGCCGCCTGCTCGACGAGTACTTCCATCCGTACGCGCAGGCGATGACAAAGCTCATCGACGACCGGCTCGACGCCACCGGCAACGCCGTGATCCTCGATGTGCACTCATACCCGAGCAAGCCGCTCCCCTACGAACTGCACGCGGACGGGATGCGCCCCGCGGTCTGCTTGGGCACCGACGCGTTCCACACACCGCAGTGGCTGCTCGACGCGGCACAAGCAGCATTCGCATCCTGCGGCGAGATCGAACTCAACACACCCTTCGCGGGCTGCTACGTGCCGCTGCGTCACTACGGCACGACACCGGCCGTGTCAGCCCTCATGGTGGAGATCCGCCGCGACACCTACCTGACCGAGCCGGCCGGCCCGCCGACCGAGGGACTACCTCGGCTCGCAGCCGCGCTGGCCAGGCTCATCGACCTTTGCGACCAGAGACTTCCCCGATCGGAGCACCGGTGACCGCCCCCCAACGATTAGCCGATCTGCCGTTCGCCGACACGCTCCAGCCGTTCGAGGGCGAGCTGGGCCGGGGCGGCGAGGACGACTATGACGCAGTGCACTTCGACGGCACGGTCTTCGACGAGGTCGCCGTCGGCGGCGCCAGGTTCATGGACTGCGCTTTCGAATCCGTGCAGTTCGACGGCGGAAAGCTGCGCGGCTCGAGGTTCAGCGACGTGTGGTTCCACGACTCGCGGCTGATCGCCACCGATCTGGCGCAGACCGAGTGGACGGACTCCTCGTTCGTCGCGGTGAGCGTCGCCGGGGTGCAGTCCTACGAGGCGCAGCTGCGGCGGGTCGTGTTCGAGCGGTGCAAGTTCGACTCGCTGAACCTGCGCGCCGCGAAGCTCTTCGACGTGACCTTCGACAACTGCATGCTGCGCGACGTCGACTTCGGCGGGGCCTCGCTCACCCGGGTGTCGTTTCCGAACTCCCGGCTGGTGGACACGGACTTCACCAAGGTGACCTGCGAGCACCTGGACCTGCGCGGAGCGCAGCTGGGCATCACGGCCGGCTACGACGCGCTGCGCGGGGCGATCATCGACAGCGGACAGCTGGTCGACCTCGCCCCCGCCCTCGCGCAGGCGCTCGGCATCACGGTCGCGGACTTCTGAGCCTCGACCGGATCCGGCAGCAGCTCAAGACTCGACGCCGAACGCGTCGCGAAAGGCGCCCAGGTTCCGCTGTTGCGCCGAACGGTCGAGCACGGCGAAAGTGACGTGCTCGAAGACATCGCGGTACGCGCCGTCGCCGGTCAGGTGCGCACGGAACGCCGCGGCAACGTGCCGTGGATCGTTGCGGAAGACGCCGCATCCCCAGGCGCCGAGCACGAGCCGCCGTGCGCCGTGTCGCGCGGCCGCCTCGAGGACGGCTCCGGAACGTTCGGTGAGCGACGCCGGGATTCGGCCGACCAGTTCGGGCCGGTAGCGCTCGATGACTCCCGCGTTGGGCGCGGCGCAGGTGATCACGTCCATGGTGATCATCGGAGCGGTCGGCCGGTTGTGGTTGTCGCGGATGACGGGAACGGCCGGCGAGTAGATGAGCCGATGACTGTAGAACGGGTCCCGTGCCCGCTGGTGGGCCGCGTAGTAGTCGGGAGCCGCGAGCAGGCACCAGTAGAGCAGGGTCTTGCGACAGAGGTCTTCCTCCTGCGCCTTCGCTCCGGTCAGAT
>Ga0070741_10020133_pt1 | contig 10570 bp, 14 predicted proteins | sample Coa_R1_4_FD_66440 | JGI IMG/M metagenome (GOLD analysis project Ga0070741, IMG submission 66440) | Surface soil microbial communities from Centralia Pennsylvania, which are recovering from an underground coalmine fire - Coalmine... | ecosystem: Environmental > Terrestrial > Soil > Unclassified ... | reverse complement strand
TCCGGGTGACCTTCGGTCACGGACTCGGATGTGAAGAGATGGCGTGTGCTCACTGGCTCGTCGGCAAAGGAAGGCGACCATGCTCGCTTCGCTTCGCTGCGAGAATGAGTCACCGTGGGGCGCGAAAGGCGGGGCGTGTGCCCCACTGGGATGTTACCGGTCTACGCGGGGTGCGGCAACCCGTTTTCGCCGAGGATCGGGTCGTCTGCCAAGGCGGCCATGAGACGCCGCCGTAACCCGCGTTCGGCGGCCGCCGCCGTCGATGCGGACATGGCCTCTTTGGCCGCCGCCGCGGCGGTTTCGACATCAACGCCGCGAATGAGACGCTTGACCAGCGCGACGGAACGAGGGGCGACGGAAAGTTGGCGGAGTCCGAGGCCGATCAACGCGAATGCCATCAACGGATCTGATGCCATCTCGCCACACACACCCACCTCGAGCCGGTGGCGTTGGCCCACCTCGGCGATGCGTTGGATGAGTCGCAGGACGGCGGGATGCAGTGGCGTAAAACGCGCCGCCATGTTCGCGTTGCCACGGTCGACCGCGAGCGTGTACTGCACGAGGTCGTTCGTCCCGATGCTGAAGAACGCAACGTCCTTCGCGAACGTGTCCACCGCGACCGCCGCGGCCGGGGTTTCGACCATGACGCCGACCGGCACGCTGTCGTTATACGCTACGCCGCGAGCGTCCAATTCTTCGGCCGCCTCTTGGATCAACGTTCTGGCCTGATGGACCTCGTCCACGGTGACGACCAGCGGCAGCATGATACGCACATCACCGTGCCGCGCCGCCCGTAAGAGTGCTCTGAGCTGAGTCTTGAACAGCTCCGACTCATCCAGGCACATCCGAATCGCGCGCCACCCGAGAAATGGATTTTGCTCGACGGGATACGTGCCGGCGGGAAGCTTGTCGCCGCCAACGTCGAAGGTGCGAATGATGACGGGCTGACCGCCGAACGCTTCGACGACGCGAGCATACGAGCGATACTGTTCATCCTCATCGGGCATATTCGCCCGGCCGACCACCAGGAACTCGGTCCGCATGAGGCCGACCCCTTCCGCGCCGCTCTGTGCGGCGCTCTCGGCTTCCTCCGGCAGGTCGACGTTCGCGAGCACGTTGATGCGTACGCCGTCCTTCGTGATCGGCTCGGCCGCCGCGAAGTGACGCAGCTCGGCTTGGCGCTCGGCCTCGCGTCTCGCACGCGCGCGATACGCATCCACCTCGGCGTCCGTCGGGTTGACGACGAGGACTCCCGCGAAGCCATCCAGGACGACGCGCTCATCGCCGGTGAGACGCGTGGTGGCGTCACGAAGGCCCAGCACCGCTGGCAGGCCTAGCGAACGCGCCAGGATCGCGACGTGCGAGGTACTCGTGCCGCCATCGGTCGCGATACCCACGATCGCCTCGCGATCCAATTGGACCGTGAGGCTCGGCGTGAGATCGTGGGTTAGTAGCACCGCGTTCGCGCCTTTCGGGACATCGATCGGATCGTGATCTGGTAAGTCCAGAAGGGCGGTCAGCACGCGAATGTGCACGTCAGTGAGATCGCTGACTTTCTCGCGGATCAACGCATGCGTCTGGCGAGCGAAGTGCTGGCGATGCTCCAGCATCACCAGATCGAACGCCTTCTCCGCGCCATAATTGCGGTGAATGACGGATTCGACCTCCTCGAGCAGCGATGGATCCTCGAGGATCATGAGCTGCGCATCGAAGATGCGCGCTTCCTCGGGGCCCGCCTGCGCTTCCGCGCGCGCGCGAATGTGACGGAGCCGTTCCTTGGCGCGGCCAAAGGCGAGCCGGAGGCGCTCGATTTCCTCGTGGATGACGTCGTCACCGATGATGCGATGGCCGACCTCCGGTACCTCCCAACGCAGGAGGTACACCGGACCGACGACGATCCCCGGCGACGCGGGCAGTCCGGCGAGGGTTCGATCCACTCAGCGCTCTCCGAACTTGCTGGAGATGAGCTTCGCGATCGCCTCCACCGCATCCGACTCGTCGGGACCGGTGGCTCGGAGAGTGACCTCCGCGCCACATTCGGCGGCGAGCATCATCACCCCCATGATGCTCTTCCCGTTCACCTCGAGCTCATCGCGCACGATGATGATATCGCTCGCGAATTTCGAGGCGGTCTTCACGATCTCGGCGGCCGGCCGAGCGTGGAGGCCATTCTTGTTGATGATAGTGACGCACCGTTCAGCCATGCCGTAGCACCGCGTAGAGGACGAACCCGGCCAACACCACGAGCGCAATACGCCAGCCGTCGACGCGGCCGTGCATGCGGACGAGCAACACGCCGCCGGCGAGCACACCGGCGACCACAACGACGTACAGCGTGGCGGATCCAGGCGCTGGTCCATGCCGCACCACTCGCGCCAACGCCGCTGGAATCGCCGCGCCCGCCAAGAAGGCCCCGGCTCGGGCAATCATATCGGGGCCGCGCCTGAAGACCGGGTTGGCCAGCGCCTTGGCGACGTGCATGCCAGAGGAAAGGCCCTTTGACAATCCCCACGCCCTCAAGGACAAATGGCCCGCGTTATACAACCCCAGGAAGACCAGTACCACGACCCACGCCGGCGCACCGGCCCCAAAAACGATCAGCGCCAGCAACGAGCACGCGGGCAACCATCCCGCCCAAATCAGTCGATCGCCAACACTTCCCAGCGGTCCGCATAACGCGGTACGGAACCGATCGATCTTGGCTCCCGGCACGCGATCCAACTCGGCGCGCACGAGCGAGCCAACGGCGACCGACGCGAGGTACGGGTGGCAATTAAAATAGCGGCCCTGGCGGGCGAGCGCTTCGCGATACTCCGCGTCTGGCAAGTCACGCAGTCCCGGCTCGGCCGCGAACGCAATGCCATTCCCCATGAGCAGCTCGTAGTTCCACGAGCCCTGTACGGCGAGCAGCCGCGTGAACATGGCGGCCCAGGCCCTTTTGGTTACTGTGCCCACGCGAGTGCGACCCCTCCAGCCAACCCGGCGAGAAAGAACCAGCTGGCGTGTTTGGTGGTATGGAAGACTTTCCAGGCCGCCGCGACCGCGACCGTCGCCGAAACACCGACGACGACGGCTCGCGATTGCGCTGGCGGTACGCTCCAGAGATGAATGACGGCGTCGACGATCGGATTGAGGATGGCTAACGCCACGCCCGTGAGGAGCGCACCCCTCACGAGATCGGCGCAGAGTCCCCGTATTTGCAGACCGTCTACGGCCGGCCGCGATCCCGTGTCGAGGATCGGCGTCGCTTGGCGGGCCCAGATGGCATTCAATCGCCGGAGGATCACCATCGTCCAGCCGCCGATCCACGCCGTCGCGAGTGCCGCGAGCACGGCGAGGACGAGCGCGCTCGAGGTCACGGTCGGCGTGATGAGTTGTCCGGGCGTGCCCGCGATGATCGCGCCGCCGACTACGGAGGCTGAGCCCCACTCCGGATAGCGGGAAGCGCCGAACGGCAGCATCTCGAGCGCGATGAGCTCGAGCGTCGCCCCGAGGGCGAGCCCCAGCCCCGCGTGCCCGCCAAGCGCCGCGCTGGCGGTCGCCGCCACGATCGGGCGTGAGATCATGGCCTGGGGGAAGCTCACGACGTCGAGTCCCACGATCGCGCCGAGGAGCACGAACGGGAGAAAATTGAACATCACTTCGCGGCTCCGTGCAGCGCCAACAGCTCCTCCAGCGGCACGGGTCGCGCGGCCGGAACGTCCTGCGCCGTGACCACGACACCGCACGCCGCCAGTGATCGGAGCGCGCCCTCTTCGGCGCCATCCAAAAAGACATACCGGAGTTTCGGACTTCTCCCCGGTCGATGATGGATGCCGCCGAGGTTGACGGTACGAATCGCCTGCGGCAGCTGGTGGACGAGCTGACGCATCGTGTCGATGTCGCTCGTGAGCAGGATGCCGTGGCGTTGATCGCGCGTGAATCGGGTGAAGTCCTGGGCGGCCGTGGCGACGCTTTCGAAGAACACATCCATGGTGGGCGGCACGCCCATGCGATAGAGCTCTTGCTCCCAATCACTCGCCGCGATCTCATCATCGACGAGCACGATGAACCCGAGGTCGAGCGGTTGGCCCCAGCCCACGACGACCTGGCCGTGGATGCGGCGATCATCGATGCGAAAGAGATCAACGGGCACCAGGCAACCCCACGATGGCGAGGGCCCCGTGCCCTTTCTCGACCGCGTGCCGCGCCGCCTCGGCGGCGTCCAGATCGCCCTGGAACACGAAGTCGAGCAGCACCGGAAGGCTGATCGCCGTGACGACGATGAGATCGGGACGCTGGCGCTGCACGCGCCGCGCGGCCACGGTGGCGCTGCCCGCCGGCAGGTCCGTGAACACGACGCCGGCGCCGGTCCGGGCGATGAGCGCGTCCAGGGCCTTGGTGATATCGTCGACCGACAGGTCGCGGTTCGTCATCGGCGCGAAGGCCACGCCCCGACCGGTGATTTGATCGAGCGCCGAGATCATGCCGGCGGCGAAGTCGCCGTGTCCCGCGACAACGGCGCGGACGGACGTATCACTCATCGTCTTCCTGGAGATAGCGGCGGATGGACGACGCGTCGCGCATCTTGGCGATCAACCGGTCATTGAATTGCTCCGCCGCGTCGACACCCGAGTACCGCAAGAGATGGTTCATCGCGATCACCTCGGCGACCACCGTAATGTTTTTGCCAGGGTTCAACGGGACCGTGATCTTCGGGATCGGGACGTCCAGAATCTCCATCGTGACGCCATCGAGTCCCGTGCGATCGATCACCGCTTCGGAATTCCATTCTTCGAGTTGCACGATCACTTCTATCCGCTTCTGCTGACGCACCGCTCGGATCCCGAAGATCGCTCGGACATCGACGAGGCCGATCCCTCGGACCTCCATGAAATGTCGTTGCAATTCATGGCCGCGGCCAACGAGAACATCCTGGCCGCGGCGTTGCGCGAGGACGAGATCGTCCGCGACCAGTCGATGGCCGCGTTCGACCAAGTCTAGCACGCATTCGGACTTTCCGATGCCGCTCTTGCCAATGAAGAGCAGACCGACACCAAACACGTCGGCCAGAGAGCCGTGGATGGTGGTGGACGGCGCGAATTCGTCTTCCAGCATCGGCTTCATGCGCCGATAGAATTCGTTGGTCTTGAGCGGGGACCGAAACACCGGCACCCCGGCTCGCGCCGCCGCCTCGGCGAGACCGGCTGGCAACGGCTGGGCCTTCGTGACGAACAATGCGGGAATGGGAAACTCGAAAAACCGGCGCAGCGAGGCGACCCGGTCGTCGGCTGACAACGAGCTTAAATAGGAGATTTCCGTTTCGCCCAGGACGAGCAGTCGATGGCCCGCGAACCGCTCGACGAACCCGGCCAAGACGAGACCGGGAGACGACGCTTCGGGCGATGTGATGGGGCGGTCGAGCCCGAGGCCTCCACCACCAGGGACGACCACCTGTTCGAGCTCCAGCGCGTCGCGGAGTCGCTCGTAGAGGTGGCCGACCGTGATGGTTCGTGGCACTCGTTAGGTTAGGCGCGGCTCTCGCGCAGTGTCAATGCAGGGGGCCTGGCTCGTCGAGCCTTGGCCGTTCGTTTGGAGCTTCGCAATTGTGCTTCGATGCACCGGATTGCGTTGCCGAGTGCCGCGCCAAAGAAGGGGGCGTGACCCTCGGCGACCAGCCTGCGATTCCGCGGCGCGTGCAACACGATCTCCACACGCCGCGTTCGGCCGTCTCCCTCAAACCGCACCACGGCGTCGACGGTCCGCTTGAGTCGCGAGGCAAAGCGTTCGACAGCGTCCTGCGCCCTGGCCCGCACTCGATCGGAGACGACAGCGTGGTGAGCATGAAAGATGACGTCCATGAGCTTACCCTCCGTGTGTGACTTGGTTGCTGTTCGCAAGAACGGAAGAGAGGTGCGCTTCGGTCTCCGTCGCGGCCCGATCCCAGGTGAAGGTCTCGGCGAACTTCCGCCCGTTGGCGCCCATCAGACGTACGAGCCCAGGCTCACCCGCGAAACGTCCCAGGGCGTTGGCCAAGGCTTCGATGTCGCCATGCGGTGTGAGGTAGCCGGTCTTTCCGTCGATGACGGACTCCCGTATGCCGGGTGAGTTCGAGGCTACCACCGGTGTGCCGCACGCCGCCGCTTCGAGGTTCGTGATGCCCCACCCCTCCTTCGGCGACGCAAATAGGAGCGCCCACGACCGCCGTAACAGCGCCAATTTCTCCCGCTCGGACACTCTGCCAAGAAACCGCACGCTGCTTCCGAGGTCAAGCGAGCTTGTGAGTCGCTCCAAGTGGGCCCGATAGTTGCCGGCGCCGGCAATGTCGAGCGTTGCACTGGGATATTGTTGCCGGACTCGCGCGAAGGCTCGAATAACCAGGTGCACCCCCTTGTATTTCTTGAGACGACCCAGGTATGCAAATCGTGGCGCAGGCGTCCGGTCGGTATCACACGGGGTATACCACGCGGTATCGACCCCCTGAAAAATGACCGTGACGTGCTCCCGCTGAATGCCGCGTGCCACGAGATCGGACGCCGTGCTCTCGCTGACGGCCTGAAACGGCACATGCCGATAAATTACCGGTAGCGGTCGCTCAGCTAACCAGACGGCGCCAGCGAGCGGGGCGGAAAGCTCGCGGAAAGCGGTCAGCCCGAACAGGTGGTGGACGAGCCCAACCACGGGAGGCGCTTTCCAGTACGGCGTCGCGAGCGGGATCTTGTTCAGATCTTCGACGAGCACATCCTGTGAGCCCGGCGGAAAAAGCGATTCATAGTGGCGACGGGCATGCAGTGGATAGGTGTGCCGCGTCCCCACGCGATAGACCTGAATGCCATCGAGCTCGGCGCGGGCCGGCGCGCCCGGCCAACCGGCACACACCAGTGACACATCGTGACCGTATGTAACGAGGCGTCCGAAGATCTCGTGCAGATGCGTCTCCGCGCCACCCGCTTGCGGATTCTCGCGATCTTGCCAGTTGATGACGCCTATACGCATCGTTTGATATGGTGCGTTCTCTGGTGAGGAGGTTGCCGATCGCGGCGCTCGTGGTGACTGCCGCGTGCTCCGATAGCACGAGCCCCCGTGGCCCGGATCCCACCCTGAGTACCGCCCGGCATCTCGACAGCCTGTTCTCGAAATCGTGCACGAATTTCAATAACGCGACGCGATGCCAGGTGCTCTATTACGCGCTGCACGCCGCCGCGCTTGGCGCATCGCCTACGACGACCATCCTGACGACGCAGTCGGGCCAGGAGACATGGACCGGCTACGTCATCGAGACGGGCATCCACCCGTTCAGTGCGCCCTTCTGGGACTCGACGTTCGACATGGTGTTGTATCGCGACCCCAAGGTCACCACCGCGCTGTACGTGACCTTCATCGCGCACGATCAGGCCCAAGTGACGCTGGTGGAGAACACCACCGCGACGACGCTCACCAACGGCAGCGGCACCGTCGCGCTCACGCAGTTGGGCAACTCCTGCGGCTCCACGCCCAGCCTGCCTCAGGGAACCTCGTGGTGGGGCGTGTGTGCGCTCGCGACCTTCAACGCCTCGCTGAGCGTCGCGTTCGATCTGCCGCCCGGCATCAATCCGGCGCTGGCCACGATCTCGTTGGGTCCTCAGTCTATGAACGGCATCCGCGACGTTCCGGCGGGCACACCCTCGGGTTCGGTCGTCCGAGGCCACTAGAGACGTCCGGTCCGGCGGGCGAGCGCGTCCAGCACGCCGTTCACGAAGGACGCGCTTTTCGCGGACCCATAGCGCTCCGCGAGGCGTATCGCTTCCTGAATGACGACTCGTGGCGGCGTCATGCCGCGCGCGAGCTCCGCGGCCGCGAGCCGCAGGACCGATCGTTCAATGGCGCCAATGCGATCCAGCCGCCAATTCGTGGTGACATCAGCCAGGGTCTCGTCGATCTCGGCGGCTTTGTTGGAGACAAAACCGACGATCTCGCCGGCGAGACGGCGCTCGTCCATGGGGACCGCGAGATCGTCCCACACCTGCGCGGCGATGCGCGTCAGCGGGTCCCGCGCCGAGCGAATATCCCACGCATAGAGGGCCTGCAACGCGCGCGATCGCGCGCGAGTCTCAACTCGCGTCTTCATCGACGGCGAGGCGCGCGAACAAGTCGGCCATCTCGATGGCCGCCCGCGCGGCGTCCGCGCCCTTGTTGCCGTGCAGTCCACCGGCCCGAGCCTCGGCCTGCTCCATCGTGTCGCACGTCAGCAACCCAAACCCCACCGGTGTGTGAAACTCGGCGCTGGCGTCGGCCAGTCCACGCGATGCCTCACCCGCGACGAAATCGAAGTGCGGTGTGTCCCCTCGAACCACCGCGCCGACCGCGACGATGGCGTCGTACCGGTCGGACGCCAACAGCGCGCGCGTCGCGGCGGGCAACTCCCAGGCGCCCGGAACCCAGACGAGATCGACGTCGTCGTAGGCCGCGCCCGCGTCGAGCAACGCGGTCACCGCGCCCTCGGCGAGCTTCTGGGTAATGTGTTCGTTGAACCGGCTGGCCACGACCGCAAATCGTCGCCCCTGCGCCGCGACCGCCCCCGTGAACTCGGCCACGCTATGACGCGAGCAGATGGCCGAGCTTCGACCGCTTCGTTTGCAAGTACGAAGCGTTCTCCTGCGTCGCCGGCGCTTCTATGCGCACGCCATCGACCACGCGCAGCCCGTAGCCCTCGAGTCCGACCATCTTGCGAGGATTATTGGTGAGCACCCGGATGGACTTCAAGCCCAGGTCCAACAAAATCTGCGCGCCGATGCCATAGTCCCGGAGATCCGGCTTGAATCCCAGCTGCTCGTTGGCTTCGACGGTATCCGCGCCTTCGTCCTGCAAGGCGTAGGCTTTCAGCTTGTTGAGCAGGCCGATGCCGCGACCCTCTTGGTCCAAGTAGACCAGGACACCCCGCCCCGCCGCCGCGATCATGTCCATCGCGCGATCGAGCTGCCAGCCACAGTCGCACCGCTGCGAGTGGAACACATCGCCGGTCAGGCATTTGGAGTGCATCCGCACCAGCACCTCTTCCCCGCCAGCGACGTCCCCAAAAATCAGGGCGACGTGCTCGTGGTCATCAACGTCATTGCGATACCCGATGATCTTCCAGGCGCCGTGTTCGAGCGGGAGGCGCGCTTCGGCGACGCGATGGACGAGACGCTCGGTGCGCAGGCGATAGGAGACGAGCTGGGCGACCGTGACGAAGGTGATGCCGTGAGCCGCCGCGAACTCCTCGAGCTGCGGCCGCTTCGCCATCGTGCCGTCCGCGTTCATGACCTCGCAGATGACACCGGCCGGGTAGAGTCCGGCGAGTCGTGCGAGATCAACGGCGGCCTCGGTGTGCCCGACCCGTTGTAGCACCCCACCGGCGCGGGCGCGCAGCGGGTTGATATGCCCTGGGCGGACGAGATCGCCTGGCACGCTCCGGGGATCGACAGCCACGCGAATCGTGGTGGCGCGGTCGCTCGCGCTCACGCCCGTCGTCACGCCATAGCGAGCGGCGGCATCGATCGTGGTGGTAAACGCGGTGCGCATCGCCTCGGTGTTCGCCTCGGATTGCGGCGACAGCCGGAGGTGCTCGACGCGTTCCGGCGTCAGGGCGAGACAGATGAGGCCCCGGGCGTTGAGCAGCAGGAAGTTGATCATCTCGGGCGTGATTTTCTCCGCCGCGCAGATGAGGTCCCCTTCGTTCTCGCGATCCTCGTCATCGGCGACCAGCACGAACTTGCCGGCCTTGATGTCCGCGATCGCTTGCTCGATCGTTGCAAAGCTCACGTTAGGCTCCCGGTATAGGGGGCGACCAGCCGACGCACGTACTTGCCGATCACATCGGCCTCGACCTGCACTCGATCGCCAGCTTTGAGGTCACCGAGAGTCGTGTGAGTCAACGTGTACTCAATGATCGACAGTTGGAGGGCATCGCGGCCCAGGATCTCGTTGACGGTGAGACTCACCCCATCGACGGCGATCGCACCATGCGGGACCAGCAGCTCGGCGACTTCGTCCGGTACTTCCAGGTCGATCAGCCACGCATCGTCGCGGCGAGCCGTCCCGCGAATGCGGCCGACGCCATCGACGTGACCCTGCACGATATGGCCGCCCAGGCGGTCAGTGGCTCGCAGCGAGCGTTCGAGGTTGACGCGAGTCCCAGCGGTCCAGTTGGCGACCGTCGTGCGGTCCAGCGTCGTCACGATGGCCGCGACCGCGAATCGGCGCGGCGCGCAGTCGCGCACCGTGAGACAGGCGCCGTTGATGGCGATGCTTTCACCTGGTACGAGGTCTTCATACCGGCAGGCGATGGTCAGCTCGCGGCCGGCGGGCGTATCGAGCACGCGCTCGATGGTTCCGATATCGTCGATCAGTCCCGTGAACATTGATACACGGTCATTAAGTCATCATCAAAAGCTCGGCGCGCGATCACAGGAAGCTTTGGCGCATCCGCCGCGGTGTGCGGCGGCGCGAATGCGAATGCTCCGGTCGCCCCGGCGCCGAGTATGCGGGGCGATTGAAAGATAACGAGTCGGTCGACGAGAGACTCGCCGAGCAGTGCCCCGGCGAGTCGGGCGCCTCCTTCGACCAGGAGCGA
>Ga0070741_10020132_pt1 | contig 10571 bp, 12 predicted proteins | sample Coa_R1_4_FD_66440 | JGI IMG/M metagenome (GOLD analysis project Ga0070741, IMG submission 66440) | Surface soil microbial communities from Centralia Pennsylvania, which are recovering from an underground coalmine fire - Coalmine... | ecosystem: Environmental > Terrestrial > Soil > Unclassified ... | reverse complement strand
GCAAATTCCACAGCACCCTGGTTTCACGCATGGTCAACACCGTGATGATCATGGGCAAGAAAACCGTGGCCCAACGGATCGTTTACGGCGCCTTCGACGAGATTGCCTCCAAAAATCCGAACAGCAATCCCCTCGAAATCCTCCAACGCGCCGTGGACAACGCCAAGCCGCGCCTCGAGGTCAAGCCCCGCCGTGTCGGCGGCGCCACCTACCAGGTGCCCGTCGAGGTCCCCATCGATCGCCAGCTTTCTCTCGCCATGCGGTGGCTGGTGGATTTCGCCGACGCCCGCAAGGGCATTGCGATGCAGCAGGCTTTGGCGGCCGAAATCATGGACGCCTATCAAGGCCAGGGCAATGCCATCCGCAAACGCGATGAGGTGCACAAAATGGCGCAGGCCAACAAGGCTTTTGCCCATTTCCGTTGGTAAGATTCACAGAAACTTTACCGCCCCGACCGGTGCAGTGCTCGGGGCGGTTTTATTATAGGACTAAGATGCCAGAAGCAATGATAGCCACGACGGATGCGAAGTCGGTGAATTCACCGCAGCGCAAGCACACCATGGAGCACACGCGGAATATCGGCATCGCCGCGCACATTGACGCCGGGAAGACGACGACCACCGAGCGCATTCTCTTTTACACGGGCCTCATCCACAAGATTGGCGACGTCGATGACGGCAACACCGTGACGGACTGGATGGAGCAGGAGCGCGAGCGCGGCATCACCATTACTTCGGCCGCCGTCACCTGTTACTGGACCCAAAAGGCCTCCCAACAGGGCGAAGACCAGCTTTACAAGGCGTTTCGGGACGTTCCGCACCGGATTAATATTATTGACACCCCCGGCCACGTCGATTTCACCGCCGAAGTCGAGCGCTCCATGCGCGTCCTCGATGGCGCCGTCGCCGTCTTCTGCGGCGTCGCCGGCGTCCAGCCCCAATCTGAGACCGTCTGGCGCCAGGCCACCAAATACAAGGTCCCGCGCATCGCCTTCGTCAACAAGATGGACCGCACCGGCGCGAATTTCGACAACGCCCTCGCCGACATGCGCAAGAAACTCGGCGCGTATGCTTATCCCATTTTCCTGCCCATCGGCGCCGAGGAAAACTTCGCGGGCCTGATCGATGTCGTCAATCAAAAGGCCATCGTCTGGGGTCCGGGCGAAGTCCAAAAGGAAGGCTTGAATTTCCAGGTCACCGAAATCCCCGCTGACCTGAAGGAAAAGGCCGCCAATGCTCTTCAGGAACTTATTCATGCCGTCGCCGATAAAGACGACGAAGTCGCCGAGTTGGTCATCGAAGACAAGCCGGTTTCCCCGGAAATCTTGAAGGCCGCTATCCGCCGTTTGACCTGCAAAATCGAGTTGATTCCTGTCCTCTGCGGCTCCGCCTTCAAGAAAAAAGGCGTCCAACCCCTCGTCGATGCCGTCATCGATTATTTGCCCAGCCCGTTGGATGTCCCGCCCGCTCAAGGCGTCGAGCCGGGAACCGACAACGTCGTCACCGTCGAGTCCGACGATAACGGCAAGTTCTGCTCGCTGGCGTTCAAACTTTGGACCGACGTTTATGCCGGCAAGCTCGTCTTTTTCCGTGTCTATTCGGGCCAACTGAAAAAAGGCGACACCATTTACAATCCCCGCACCCGCCGCCGCGAGCGCGTCAGCCGCCTCATGATCATTCAAGGCAGCGAACGCAAAGACGTCGATCACGTCTTCGCGGGCGACATCGCCGCTCTCGTCGGTTTGCGCAACATCACTACAGGCGACACGCTCTGTGACGAGAATTTCGACGTCACGCTCGAACCGCCCACGTTCCCCGAGCCGGTCATCAGCATGGCCGTCGAGCCCAAGACCAAGGCCGACCGCGAGAAGCTCGGCGAAGGCCTCCAGCGGCTGGCCGAAGAAGATCCGACTTTCCGTTGCTTCACCAACGAGGAAACCAGCCAGTTGATCATCGCCGGCATGGGCGAGTTGCACCTGGAAATTATTATTGATCGCCTCAAGCGCGAGTTCAAGGTGGACGCCTCCACCGGCGCCCCGCAAATCGCCTACCGCGAAACCGTCACCGCCTCCGCTGAGGGCGAGGGCAAATACATCAAGCAATCCGGCGGTCGCGGCCAATACGGCCACGCCTGCATCAAGCTTTACCCCAACGAAAAGGGCAAAGGCGTCGAAATCGCCAACAAAATTGTCGGCGGCGCCATTCCCAAGGAATACATCCCGGCTGTCATCTCGGGTGTCGAGGAAGCCATCAAGAGCGGCGTTTATGCCGGCTACCAGGTCATCGATGTCAAAGTCGAGATCACCGACGGCACGTTCCACGAAGTGGACTCCAACGAAATGGCGTTCAAGATGGCGGGCATTTTCGCCCTCAAGGACGCTTTCAAGAAGGCCAATCCGATTTTGCTCGAGCCGATCATGAAGGTCGAAGTCACCACGCCCGACGAATATCAGGGCGACCTGATCGGCGATATCACCCGCCGCCGCGGCATGATCCACGGCATCGATTCCAAGGCCGGTCAGGTCATCGTCAATGCCGATGTTCCGCTGGCGGAAATGTTCGGTTACGCCACGGCCATTCGCTCCCTGTCCAAGGGCCGCGCCTCTTATTCGATGGAACCCTTGACCTTTCAGCAGGTTCCCAGCAGTATTCTGGCGGCGATTCTGGAGCAGGCTGGCAAGAAGCCCGCTGCTCGGGCATAGTCATAAAATTACAAAATTGTTCTTTTTATTATGGCAGGACAACGCATTCGCATTCGGCTTAAGGCTTTTGACCATCGCGTCATAGACCAATCCGCTCACGACATCGTCGAAACCGTCAAACGCACCGGCGCCCGCGTCGCCGGCCCGATTCCGCTCCCGACCCGGGTCGAGCGGTTCACCGTGCTCCGCTCGCCTCACTCGGACAAAAAGTCCCAGGAAACCTTCGAGCAGCGCACCCACAAGCGTTTGCTCGACATCATCGAACCCACCGCCAAGACCGTCGATGAGCTCAAAAAGCTCAACCTCCCGGCCGGCGTCGATATTACCATCAAGATTTAACCTCAACCGCCTCGACGTATGCTCGGACTCCTCGGAAAAAAACTCGGCCAGACCAGCGTCTATGACCAGCACGGCATTCTCACTCCCGTCACGGTCGTCCTCGCCGGCCCCAATCGCGTCATCCAGACCAAAACCGTCGAAAGCGACGGCTATAACTCCGTCCAACTCGGTTTCGATGACCAAAAAGAGCAGCGCATGACCAAGCCGTTGCTCGGCCACTTCAAAAAGCACAATGCCCAACCCACCAAGCGCATTGGCGAATTTCGCGACTTCCCCGTTCCGGTCAAACCCGGAGACACCGTCACGGTCAACGTCTTCGCCATCGGCGATTTTGTCGACGCCATCGGCGTGACCAAGGGACGCGGGTTCGAGGGCGTCATGAAGCGCCATAATTTCCGTGGCGGCGATGCCTCCCACGGCGCCAAAGGCTGGCGTCGTCGTTCGGGCGCGATCGGTCAGCGCCTCTTCCCCGGCACCGTCATGCGCGGCATGCGCATGCCCGGCCACATGGGCCAGGTCCGCCGCACCGTGCAAAACCTGCAAGTCATCCAGGTCCGCGAAGCCGATCATCTCTTGCTCATCAAAGGCGCCATCCCGGGAGCCAATAACGATTACGTCATCATCCGCGAGTCCAAGAAACTGCGCAAAGACTCCGAGCGCGCCAAACGCCGCATCGCCCATCAGGCCGCGCAGCATGCCGCTCCCGCCGCGGCTCCCGCCGCCGGCGCCAAAAAACCCGCCGCCGCTCCGGCTGCTGCCAAGAAGAAATAATTTATGAAGCTTCCTGTCAAGAATATCCAGGGCCAGGACCAGGGCGAGTTAGAAGTCAAAATCCCGCTCATCGAAAACGGCAAAGGCACCCAGGCTGTCCACGACACTGTCGTCGCTTTCCAGGCCGCCCAGCGCATGGGCACCGCCTGCACGAAAAACGTCGGCGAAGTCGCCGGCACCAACAAAAAACCCTGGCGCCAGAAAGGCACCGGCCGCGCCCGCGCCGGCTCCTTCCAGTCGCCCCTCTGGCGGGGCGGCGGCGTCGTCTTTGGCCCCAAGCCGCGCGATTTCTCCAAGAAGGTCGGGCGCGCCACGCGCCAACTCGCCTTGCGCAAGGCCCTCTCCGAGCGCCTCAAGGCCGGCGATGTCCTTGTTGTTGACGAACTCAAACTTGCCGCCGCCAAGACCAAGGAATTTCTCGGCGTTCTCAAGGCCCTTGACCTCACCGGCACCGTCCTCGTCGTTGCCCAGGCCAACGACCAGAACCTCCGGCTCGCCTCGCGCAACGTCCGCCGCGTCGAGCTGACCACCGGCGAAGAGCTCAACACGTACCAGCTTCTGCGCAGCGACAAGGCCCTCTTCACCCGCGGCGCCTTCGAGCGCCTCGAACAGCGCCTCACCAAGGAATAGCCATGAACACTTTCCAAGCCATCAAGACCGTCCGCGTCACGGAAAAGGGGACCCGCCAGTCCGCCAACCTCAATCAATACACCGTCGTCGCCGACCCCCGCGCCACCAAGCTGGACATCCGCCGCGCCGTGCGCGAGCTCTTCAAAGTCACTGTTGTAAAAGTCAATACACTCAACGTCCGCGGCAAGTCCCGCCGCCGCCGCACCCCCTCCGCCGGCCGCGCCCCTGCCTGGAAAAAGGCCATCGTCACCCTCAAGGAAGGCGATAAAATCTCCCTCGCCTGAGCCGCTTTATCCTCTCAGCTCGACAAACGTCAGCGCCACCCCGCGCTGGCGCCCTTGCGCGTCCTGGTGGGGCATGATGTTCGCGACGTAGTTCCGGCCGGCCCCGTCCGCCACGCGCGCTTGCAACGGGCGCCGGGACGTTAGGGCCGCCCGCGCGTCGCTCAGAATCGCGTCGCTCTTGAAGTCGCTCCGCAACTGCGCCAACGGACGTCCCACATCCGTCGGAATTAGGCGAAACAACGACGTCGCGCCCGGACTGTAGCGCACCACGTTGAGGTCGCGATCCAGAAAAATGGCGGCGATGCCCGTGGCGTCAAGAAAGTTTTCAAGTTCGCCGTTCGCCCGTTTGAGTTGCTTAATCGTCTCGCCCAGCTCGCGGTTGACCACGATGAGATGTTTGTTCATCGATTGTAATTCCTGCTGGCCGGTCTCCCATTCTTCGGCGGCCCCGCGCAGTTGCGCGTTCGCCGTCTCCAGCTCCGCATTGCGGCAGTCCAGCTCCGCCTTCCCCGCCGCAAAACGGCTGTCGCTTTCGCGCAGCTGCCCGCGCAGGCTTTCAATTTCGCTTTGCAGCGCGCGGATAAGCGGTTCGCCAGACGGCTCCGCACGCACGCTGCCCGGAGAGGCCAGACGGTCAAAGGAGACGATAAACAAACCGGCCCCCAGTTCCGGGGCCGGCGCGATCGTGATCTGGACTTCGTAAGTTTCTTCTTTCAATCTCACCGCCACTCGCGGCACCACCACCTGGCGATTGTTCGTCATGGCCCGGGTCAGCGCGCTCCGCAGTCTTGCGCGCAACGAACGATGCAGCATCGAAGGAAACCGTCCGGACGCGTCTCCGCCCGGCTCCACCAACTCCTGCATTTCGTGCGTCAAATGCAACACGACGCACTCGCCATTGATGACCACCGACGCCGGCGCCACGCGCTCGATGTGACGCAGCGCGTTTTCGGGCAACGACGGAGCGGCGCGGCCTTCCGGTTTCGCGGCGCCTTTTCCCCGGCTCTCGAGGCTCTGTTGGTCCGAGGTCCGCGCGCGCTCCTCGGCGTCCACCGCCTGCAACAGCGCGCTCGCGCTGGCGTAGCGAAGCGACCCAATAACCCGGTCCGGCTCGCGCCGGTAAACTTGGTTCGCGGCGTCGAGCGTCTCATAACCCGCCATCGCATCCGTCAGTTTTACGCCTCCGCCAACGCACAACAGTCCCCGGTCTTTCAGCGCAAAACGGAATTGATCGAGAAGGCGCCGCTGTCCTGCGGCATCTTGCTGCCCAAGCAAATGACCGCACACAATCGCATCCATGCGCGCGAACGCGGCGTCTTTGCGGGGATCATGCACCGCAAACAGAACGATCTTCCGCAACGGGGCCGTTACTCGAAATTTCTGCCCGTGCTGCGCAAAGAAGCGCCGGAAACGGGTCTTGCCGGCCGAGCGCGCCACGGCTCCGGCATAAACGCCTTCGCGCGCGGTTTCTATGTTCGCCGCGTCAGGATCGCAACCGAATACCTGCACGCCCGGGCCGCCGGAACGACTCGCTGCCTCCTCCAGAAATAGCATTCCTAGCGAGTACGCCTGCTCGCCAGCGCCGCACGCCGGCGCCCAGACCCGGATGCCGTCCCCAGCCATTCTGCCTTCAAAAAGCTCCGGAATCATTTGCCCAAGGGCCGCAAACAATCCCCGATCATGGAAAAACCCTGTCATGAAGTTATGAAGTTATGAAGCTAGGCCAAAAAACCACGATTTCTCTTTTCAAGCAATCGGGTTCACCCCTACTCAGGCATCCAAGAATCGGGGAAAATGGGCGGCGGGAAACTCTCGCAAATGCCCGCTGCCTCCAGCCTCTTTGCCGGGAATTTTAGTTCACGGCAGATGCAATGCACCAAGACGCGGTCGTCGCGCGCCCGGCCCACCTGCGCTACGTCACTTATCTGGATGCAAAAAACAAGATCCGTCCCACTCCGACATCCACCGGCCATCAAAGCCCTGGCCATTCCACCCGCCTGGAAGGACGTTTGAATTTGTCCTCTTGACAATGGCCACCTCCAAGCCAAGGCGCGACCATTTGACGCGTCCCTGACCCGTTACGTCGGATCGGCGGGTGGCGGGTCCGAGGCGATATTGGCGTGGGTTAACAACGGCATCTCGGCGGCGGCGAGAGCGGAAGAAGACGGGGCCGGGATGGAACTGCTGGATTGGCGGATCTCCCAGAGGAATTGAACCGCGGCCACGACACTCCGGGCATCGGCAAGCCATTGTTTTTCACTGAAGTAGAAGTCGCTTGGGACGCATTGGGCCGGACGGGCGAGGGTCCAGAGGCCGGCGACCGTGATGGCTTCATCTTTGACAAGCGAAGGAGCAACGCAGACGGAAATGGCGGCGGCTACGGCGGCCGCTGAGAGCAAATGCAAAAATCGTTTCATGGAATGGGGGGCCGGATCGGCCGGCTTATTTCTTTCGTTTCACTGCGCCTGTTTGCTTCTTCTGACAGTAATAAGACCCGCCAAGGGCTGTTTTGTTTCAGGGATTCGGTTTCTCTTCGGCGGAATTTGAACTGCCGGAACTGGAGCTGGTGTTGACAGAGGCGGCGCTGGCGGAAACGGAGGCTGCGGATGGCACGGCCCCGAGTTGGTCCAGCATCGGTTTGACTTTTTCCCACACGGCCTTCGGCACCTTGGCCTGCTGGGCGGCGGTCTCGATTTCGCCGTCAAATAAAAGTTTGCCCGCATGGTCGTGGGCGGTGAGACGGCGTTTGGGGCCTGCGACGATGATGTAATCGCCGGTGTCATCGGTCTGAACGATGGTCTTGCCGGATTTCAGGTCTTTCTGGACGACAACCGTGGCGTCATTGTCCACATTCACGCCAGCTTCAGCCATTTGCTCCATGTCATGGGCGGCCGCGTCGAAGTCGCGGGCGGAAAGCTCGTGGGCGCGCACGGCGCGTTCGAGGGCGCGGCGGGTTTCCTCAATCGCGCGCTCAATCTGGTGGCGGTTGTGCTCCGTCATTTCATGTTCGAGCGCGTTGATCTGGTCTTTCTCGTCTTCGATGGTCCTGGCTGCCTGGCGGACCCCTTCGTTAACTTCCGGTCCAAGATTGCTGAGTTTGGCGAGTTTCAGGCTGACGCCATGCATCAGATTGATTTCGTCATCCAGAGCTGAGTCGTCCGGGGAGGACCGGCCGATCTTGGCGGTGATGGTTTCCTTCTTGCCGCCGCGGAAGATGACGAGGTTGACAGTGTCGCCCTCGTTGTGCATTTGGACGAGTTTGCGGAGCTGCTCGGCGTCCACCAGAATTTGATCATCGAACTGCGCAAGGACGTCATGGCGGTGGAGCGCGGCCTTGTCGGCGGGGCTATTATTGACGACCATCGTGACCACGAGGCCCTGGCCAGGCTTGAGGCCGAGCTGCTCGCCCAAATCCTCGGAGGCTTCGGCCACGCCGACCCCGAGGAAGGAGACGTGTCTTTTCTCGGCGCGGGTTTGTTGAAAGGAGCGGACGAAAATCTGCTCGGAATTGGTGTCCGACGAGTCGTTGGCGGCGGCGCTGTTGACGACGGGCTTCTCGGGTTGGTCGTCCACGTAGCACGGCATGGCGGGCAGACGGACGAGCCAGAGGAGATTGGCGGCGACGAAAAGGGCCGCCACAGTCAGGCGCGTGATCGGTTTCATAGGTTATGCGTTGGAGTTGCAGCTCAAACTCAATACGTTTCAAAGCGCACAGGGACGACTTCCACGCGCGGAATGGTCTGCTCGACGATGAAGCCGCGGTTGGTGTCCTGCAAGACGATTTGATCGCGCCATTTTTCAACGCGAAAACGCACCGGCTCGCCGGAGGGCAATTGGGCGACAGCGTCGTAGGAGGAGACCAGTTTCTGGTCCACTTCAGCGTCGTCGGCGCGGATGGGCGCGGCGGTTTCGGCCAGTGGTTTGGGCGAAACGCGCGCGGGCGCCATGGGATGAGGCCGGAGGATGGCGATCAAAATGACCGCCGCCACGGCTGCAGGAGCGAGCCATCGCAACACCCCGAGCCACTCCGGCAATCCGGCTGGTTGCCGAGATGAAGGCTCGGGACGGGACTGGACACAAGGCTTGGCGGCGAGGATCCGCGCCATTAACTGCTCCGGCAACCGGGCGGGCGGAAAGCGTCTTAGTTGATTTTCGAAATCTTGTTGCTCTTGTTCGTTCATGGCAGAGAGTCAGGCAAAAGCGTCTTTGGTCCACTTGCGCAGCTCAATCAAGCCGTAGCGATAGCGCGAGGACGCCGTGTTGGCCGGGATCTCGAGCGCCTCGGCGATTTCGGGGAAGGTGAGCCCGCCCCAGATCTTGAGCGTGAGGACATCGCGATAGATTTCCGGCAGTTGCTTCATGCCTTCCTGGAGCAGGGCGGCGCGCTCGCGGTCTTCCAGACGCGAGTCAAACCAAATTTGAGGCGCCTCGAGCTGGGCCGCGGTTTCCCGATGGGCGCGACGATTGTTGCGGCGCGCCAGATCGACGGCGCGGCGGCGGATGGTGGCAAACACCAGGCCCGGTCCGGGCGGAGGGCCGTCAGGCGGGCGGTTTTGCCAGGATTCGACGACAGCGTCCTGCACCAAGTCCTGCGCATCGGCATCACAATGAACTTGTTGCCTCGCAAAAAGCAGGAAGGCGGCGGCATAACGGGCCAGCCATTCTCCCCAGTCTGTTGTTTCTGGAGCATGCTGTTCGGAACCGCTGCTCACGCGATTTCATATGTATAGCGGCGCCGATTTAAAATTCCGTCTAAAAAATTTCGTTGATAGGCGGGAAAAGTTTCCGCTTTGCAGTTCAGCGGGTGGGCCGTAAAGATGGGCCATGTGGAAAAAGGTCGCGGCGACACTGATCGGGCTGGCCTGCCTGGCCGTCATTTTCGCGCTCGGCCTTTTTTTTGGCGCCGGCGTGAAACGGTTTTTGCCGTCAGGCCCGGCGACGCTTAGCACGGCGACAATTCTGACCCGGGTGCAAAGCCTCAACCAGCTCGTGACTGTCAAATATGTCCTGGAGAAAGTCGTCGATGTCCAGGACGCCAAATGGTACGGCGAGAACCGCGTGCTGTTGGTGGCGCATGGCGTGGCCAAAGGCGGCATTGACTTGTCGCGCCTGAAAGCCGAGGACTTTCATGTCGAGGGCAAGTCGATCAGCGTCAAACTGCCGAAGGCGACGGTGACGGATGTTTATCTGGACGACAACCGGACGCAAGTGCTGGAGCGCTCGACGGGGATCATGCGCGTGTTTGACAAGGACCTGGAACAGAATGCGCGGCGCGAGGCAGTGGAGGATTTGCGCAGCGCGGCCTTGCAGGACGGCATCCTCAAAGACGCCGAGGAGCGCGGCAAGGCGCAGTTATCGAACCTTTTCTTCCAGCTTGGCTTCACGCAGGTGGAGTTCCGCTAGGACTTCAAAACCGCGGGGACTGCCCTTATACTCGCGCAGATGCCAAAACCCACTTTCGATTTCCAACGCCGGGCGCGCGAGGCGATGCTGGCGGAAAAATTCGAGCCGGATTTTCCGGACGCCGCCCTGCAGGAGGCCGACGCCGCCAAACCCGCCCCGACGCCCACAGGCGCGGTGGATTTGCGGGCGCTGCTGTGGTCTTCGATTGACAACGCCGATTCCCGCGATCTGGACCAAATCGAATGCGCCGAGGGGCTGCCGGATGGGCGCATTCGTTGTTTGGTGGCAATCGCAGACGTGAGTGGAACCGTCCAACCAGGCTCGGCGTGCGATTTGCATGCGCGGCGCAACGCGACCTCTGTTTACAGCGGTGGGCCGGTTTTTCCCATGCTGCCGGAGCGGCTTTCGACGGATGTGACGTCGCTGGGGCCGAATGGGGATCG
>Ga0070741_10020131_pt1 | contig 10571 bp, 8 predicted proteins | sample Coa_R1_4_FD_66440 | JGI IMG/M metagenome (GOLD analysis project Ga0070741, IMG submission 66440) | Surface soil microbial communities from Centralia Pennsylvania, which are recovering from an underground coalmine fire - Coalmine... | ecosystem: Environmental > Terrestrial > Soil > Unclassified ... | reverse complement strand
TTACGCCTCCGACCCCGATTGCCTGCAAGACGCCATCATGGCGGCAAGCGGCTGGGTCACGGTGCTTTCCGATCCGGCGTGGGACTTCATCGGCGTCGGCTATAACGAGGCCCTGGGCGGGGTGTGGACCATTGTCGTGGGCAGGCAGTAACGTTTGCAGACGTTCGTCTCGGGGGCGCAATATGACGGGTTGCAGGCGTCGCTCTGGTTTTCAGCTCATCGACGTGGTCCTTGCCATCGGCATCATGGGGATGCTGGCAAGCTTGATTCTGCCCGCGCTGCACAAGGCGCGCGAGAGCAGCAGCCGCCTGGCCTGCCAGGACCATCTCAAGCAGATCGCCCTGGCCGTGCACAGCCACCATGAAGCCTGGGGCCGCATGCCCCCTTACGCCTCCGGTCGAAACGGCGATCTCTTCGGCGGCTGGTTCGTCCATCTTATGCCTTTTCTGGGCCATGAGGACCTTTATGCCGCCTTGCGCTCCAGCGATTTTTCCAGCAGTAAGGGAGTCAAGCTTACCGGCTTTTCTTTGTGGAACCCCAAGCTCACGGACAGCATCTTCCCCATGCTCCTATGCCCTTCGGACCCCACCTGGCGCGCGACGCAGACGCCGGCCACCACCAACTACCTCGCCAACTGGTTCGCCTTCGGCGACGGCACCGGCGGCGCCTACACGCCGCCACAACGCTTCCGCGACCTGCTCGACGGCCTGTCCAACATCGTCCTGTTCGGCGAAGGCTACAGCATCTGCGATTCCTTGCCGCGCCTGGCCATGGTGCCCCCTCACTACCACAACTTCGGCGTCACCCAGCAAGGCAAAGCCAGCGACGACTCATTCTACGAGCCCGACGACTATACGATGTTCCAGGTCAAACCCGACAAGTGCGACAAGTGGCGCGCCCAGACCCCGCACGAGGCCATGAACATTGCCCTGGCCGACGGCACCATCCGCAACGTCTCCGCCAACATTTCTTCCGCCACGTGGAAAAATGCGCTCAAGCCCCGCGACGGCGAAGTCCTGGGCAGCGACTGGTAGCGTCCTCCCCGTGCAAGTCCCTTGCCTGCCTGACAGCCGCGCTTGTACCGCAAGCGGCCAGGAATGACGGAGCCGCGCACGTGGTAAGCGGCGTTCGCGTGTCCCCTGCCGCTTACTGCGTGCGTGGCTCATTGTCTCATGCCAACCCGCGAGGAGTATAAACTGCGTCGCCATGGCAGAGCCAGCCCGCTCGATTCGCTCAGCCGAGTTCAGCAATCGGACTGCCATAGGGCAGGATGGGCATGGGCCGGCCCGAGTGATCCAGGAACGATGTGTGGGCGTGGTCAATGCCCAGATGGCGGAACATGGTGGCCCAGAGATCGTTGGGGGTGAGCGGGCGATCCTTGGGATGTTCGCCGCGCGAGTTGGTCGAGCCAATCACCTGGCCGACCTGGAAGCCGCCGCCGGAAACGAGCACGCTCATCGCCATGGGCCAGTGGTCGCGACCCGGCCGGCCATTGGCATAGCTCAGCCGCGGCGTACGGCCAAACTCGCCGGTGACGATCAGCATTACCTTGCGGTCCAGGCCGCGGGCGTAGATGTCCTCGATCAGCGCGGTCACGGCCCGGTCGTAGAACGGGAAGCGATAGAGTGAATCGGTGAAGATGTGGCAATTGACCGCGTGCGAATCCCAGTTGTAGGTGACGTCGGCGGGCATCGACTGGCCGGCGGGCGTGGGGTTCTCCATTACCATGGTGACGAAGCTGGCGCCCGCCTCGACGAGTCGGCGGGCGAGCAGGGCCCGCTGGCCGTAGCGGTGCATGCCGTAACGTTCACGCACGCGCATGGGCTCCTGGTTGAGGTCAAAGGCGTGGCGAGCGGCGTCGGTCTGAAGTAGGCCCAGGGCACGTTCGCGGTAGGTGCTCATGGCGCCCATGGTGCCGGTGTGGTCGAGGCTGTCGCTCGTGCTATCCAGTTGGCGCAAGAGGCTGAGGCGATCTTGCATCCGCTCGGCCGACTGCGTCATGCTCAGATTGCGGACGGCGAAGTTAGGCATGCTCGGATCGCCGGGCACGCTGAACGGGTGCGCGGACGGTCCCAGGTAAGCGGAGCCGAAGCTGAACACGTCGATACCGTCGCGTCCGCCGTCCATGCCGGCGACATAGTTGGGCACGCCGTCGCGGCGCGGCCCGCGCACCCGCGCCACCATCGAGCCGACCATGGGATGATCGTTGACGAAGCCGACCGGCGACATGGGGTCGCGGCCGGTGAGGAAACGCTTGTGCCCGCCGCCGTGATCGGAGAAATTGTGAGCGATGGAGCGGATCAGCGTGAAGCGATCCGCGACGCGTGCGTGCAGCGGCAGATGTTCGCAGACGTCAAGGCCGGGGACAACGGTACGGATCGGCCGAAAATCGCCGCGATACTCCGCCGGGGCATCCGGCTTCATGTCGTAGGTTTCCATGTGCGGCGGCCCGCCCGGAAGCCAGATGAATATCACTGAAGTATCCGGCGATCCCGCCGCGGCGCCGTGCAGCTTCCACGGCACCACGCCCGGCAGGCCCGTGCCACCCAGGGCCAGGGCGCCGATCTTGAGAAACTGCCGTCGCGACACAGGGCCAGGACAATGAAGCGATTTCATGCAAGCTCCGGTTCGGGCGGGACTTCAGGCAGGAAAGTCTACCATATTCCAGCATCACTGTAATGTCAATCGGCAATCCGGAGGGGTCGGATTGAGCGTCGTCAGGCTTGATCGGGTCTGGGGAAAGGAACATGGCTGGCCGGCATCTCCTCGATCAGCCGCTCCGGCTGACCAACGGTGGACCTGCGAATAATCGCACTCGCTTCGTCGCGGGTCATGGCTTCGTCACTTTTTCGTATCGCCGCCGCGGTTGCCTCACTACAATGCGACCTGAGGAGTCCCCGGTATTCTGGCATCAAGGAGAAGGCCATGCAAGGTTGGCTCAAAGGCGGTCTTTTACTCGTGGCTGGGGGGATCTTGACCCTCCCTCTCGGCGCGGCGGACTGGCCGTGCTGGCTCGGGCCGAACCACAACGGCGTCTCGACCGAGACCGGGCTCTTGACCACCTGGCCGAGCACCGGGCCGAAACTGTTGTGGAAGGTTCCGGGCGGCGACGGTTACTCCGCCGTTGCCGTCGCGGGCGGACGGGCTGTCACCCTGGTGCAACGCAAGGGCGAAGAGTTGGTCATCGCCCTCGATCCGGCCAGCGGCAAGGAATTGTGGAGCACCACGGTCGCCCCCGGTTACAAGAACAGCTACGGCAACGGCCCGCGCAGCACGCCTACCATCGATGGCAGCTTCATCTACGTGCAATCGGTGAGCGGACCGCTCGTGTGCCTCCAGGCCGACTCGGGCAAGATCGTCTGGCAGACGCACCTCCTCAAGGAGTTCGGCGCCAAGAACATTTCCTGGGGGCTGTCGGCGTCGCCGCTTGTCGACGGCGACCTGGTGTACGCTCTGCCCGGGGCCGCGGGCGCGGGCATGGCCGCCTTCGACAAGAAAACCGGCAACCTCGTCTGGAAAACCGGCGACGACAAGGCGGCCTATGCCACTCCCGTCGCAGCCACCATCGGCGGCAAGAAGCAGATCATCTTCTTCACGGCCGTGGGCCTGGTTGGCGTGACGTCCGACAAGGGAAAGGAACTGTGGCGCATGCCGTGGACGACCGAGTTCGACGTCAACATCGCCACGCCGCTGGTTCTGGGCGATCACCTGTTCGTGGCTTCGGGCGAAGGGGTCGGCAGCGCCATGCTCCAGCTCATGCCGGGCGGCCCGCCCAAGACGGTCTGGGAGAGCAAGGGCAAGGGCGGCGTCATGACCAGTTACTGGGCCAACGCCGTGCCGTTCGAGGGCCATCTCTATGGCCTGTCGGGCGAATTCGACAAGCGCATCGACCTCAACTGCGTCGAGATCAAGACGGGCAAGCTGAAATGGTCGCGCAAAGCCTTCGGCAAAGGCGCCCTGATCATCGCCGACGGCCATCTCTTCATCACGACCAAGACCGGCGATCTCGTCCTGGCCCGGGCCACGCCCGAGAAATATGAAGAAAAGGCCCGCCTCAAAGTGCTCGGCGACAACCGCACCATTCCCACCATCGCCGATAAGCGGCTCTATATTCGCGACAAGGAGAATGTTCTCTGTCTGGATGTGGCGAAGTAAGCAGGGGAGACGACAAGATGACTGGATGACTCACCCCATCGTCTTGTCACCCCGTCATCCTGTCGTCTTCACACGCCCTGCGGCCAGACGTCCCTCGGCTCGTAACCGATGAGCTTGCGTGCCGTCTCGATATCGTAGCGCATCAGCTTCGTCGGCTTGCTGATGGCGTAGAGGATGGCGAAGGGAATGGGGCCGGGCGCCGTGGCGGCGGCGGCGAAGAAACGGCCGGCATCGCCCGGGCTGAGGTACACGTCCTGGGCCCACTCCGTCGCGGCGATCTCGGCTTCTTGTTCCTTCGTGCGCGGACACCAGCCCAGGCGGACGACGATGACGCTTATCTTGTGGGCCTCGGCGAAGGCGCGGCCCGCGGCTTCGAGGAACATCTTGGTGGCGGCGTACCAGTAGCGCGGCGTCGGCTGCACGCTGGCGTCGATCGGCCAGGGACCGGTTTCGCGCAGGTGCCAGATGACCTGGCCGCTGCTGGCGAGGATCATGCGGCGCACTCCGGCCTTCTTGGCCGCTTCGAACACGTGGTACACGCCGACGATATTGTTGGGCACCAGCAGCTTGAGAAAATCGTCGTCGTCGGGCGTGGCGGCCAGGTGGATCAGTGTCTTTACGCCGGCCATGGCTCGCTGCACCGCGGCGGCATCGACCAGGTCGCCGATCACCTGATCCTCGAGGCCCGGCGTCGGCACGCGATCGAACCCGCGCACGGGCACGCTCCGGGCCAGCAGTTCCTTGACCACGGCCCGCCCGATCCTGCCTGCCGAGCCCGTCACCAGCACGAGATTGTCCGAGTGCATGCTATTCGAGTCCAAGAATCTGGATGGGGAAGCTCACGGTGTCGCTCTTGCCACTCAGGCGATCATGGGCGCTCAGTTCGAGCGTGAAGCGGCCGACGCGGCTCAGCGTCAGGCCGAACTGCACGGGTACCAGGGGGAGGTCTTCCGGCACGTCTTGCACCTGACCGGTGAGCGGCTTGGCCATGGTCGGCTTGCCCTTATCGTCGAGGATTTTGAGGGAGACTTCCACGTCCGGCTGTTTCTTGTCCTTGGACCGGCCGAAGCCGACGAGGCTGAAGTTGACGAACATCGTACTGCCGAGCACGCTGACCGCGGGCATGGGAACCTTGGCCTCGGCCTCGGCGAAGGTGCCGACGCGGACGATGCCGAAGTTTGCCGCTCGGACCTTGCCCTGGCGCTCGACCACGATTTCCTTGCCGGCCAGGCGATCCTTGAAAGTGACGCGGAGGACGTATTCGCCCGGCTTGGCATCGAGAGGGATTTCGAGATGCGCCGTGCATGGCAGCGTGCTGCCACCAAAGAGACTGCGGGCGACGGCGTTGAAGGGGGGCTGATAGTAGCGGCGCTTGCCCTGCGGATCGAGCACCTCGACCGCGAGACTGTAAGCGGCGTTGCCGTCGGGGCCGATTTTCAGGTTCTTGACTTCGAAGGTGAAATGGGCGACATCGCCGGGAAGCAGGCCGTCCTTCTTGAGGCGCGGCGCGCCCAGATAGCCATAGGTGGCGCGCGGGTTAATGATCTGCAGGTCGCCGTCGGGCTGGGCGGCGACGAGGCTCAAACCGCAAAGTAGCACAGCGGCATGTGACATGAACGTTTCCTTCAGGACAAGGATGGTTATTTCTTCTTGGTGGGACTGGGGCCGACCATGGCCTGGAACCCGGTAGAAGATTGCGACGCCAGCGCGTACGAAACCATGGCGCTGTGCAGGGCGAAATAGCTGGCTTCGTTGCCGGGGTTGGCGGGGGCGAAACGCAGGCCATTGGCCATCATATAGTCGACAAGTTCCTGGACGTTGCTTCCCCTGGGTTGCAGGGAGCCGTCGATGTATTTCTTGGCGCCGGGTTGCTGCAGCGTCTTGACGGCAGTTTCAACGTTATCGAGAAAGCGTTTGCCGGTGAGGTAGAGGCCGCCGTCGATTTCTTCCTTGCCCCAGCGTTTGAAGAGGTCGTCGCGCAGGTCCTGCACGCCGCGCGTAATCTGCGACAACGTCTTGAAATCCGGCTTGCCGGCGGCGGTCTGCGCCAGCGCCAACGTGAGCTGGCTATCCAGCTTCATCTGCCGCGGCCCTTGCAGCACCGGCGGCCAATCGACCGTGCCTCCCTGCAACACGCCTATGCTGTTCCCCGATTCCCCCGCGCTGACGTTGATGCCCTTGAGCTGGACAGGATTGAGCATGACCGGCGGGCCGAGAATGCCCTGAGCGGTCAGCGACTTGACATACGGCAACATGGCGTTGAGGGCCTTGCCCGAGGTCACCTCGGCCTCGGTCGGCTGGTTCATCAAGCGCTTGAGCTGCATGGCCTGAATCTTCTCTTGCTCTTCGGTGAAGGTGGGTGTGTTTGCCTTCTCGTACAGCATCTCATCGAAGGCCTTGCGCTTGGTGTCGATTTTGGCCTGATAGGCTTTCTCACGCAGAATGCGCGCCTGCTCATTCTGCGTCATGACGTCGCCCTGGGCGCGGATGACGTCCGCCTTGCCGTAGAGATACGATCCCGCGGGCGAGACGCCGGGATACGGATAGGGATACGGCGCCGGGTACGGATAGGGATACTTGTACTGTCCCGACGCCGGCGGCGGCAGGAAGACCAGGGACAACGGCAACACAATGATGATGAGATGTCGCATGGGAATCGCCGTGCTGTTTAGCGGGGAGGCGAAGGCGACCATTCCCGCAGTGTTGTCACGAGGAGCGTAGTCACGAGGAGCCCGCTTTTTTCGCGGGCGGCGGCAGCTTGCCGCTGGGAATCAAGACACGCCACTGTGCCTGTCCCTGCAGCCGTTGGCCTTCGGGGGCCGAGGCATTGTAGAGGATGTCCTTGCCCGCCGGCGCCAACCGCACGAGGTGCCAGTACGCGAGGGCCCGCACCGCTTGCTTGGGATGATTCAGGCATTCGATGAGCAACTCATAGGTGTCGGGCATGGCCCGCTCCTCGGTGGTGAAGCCCACGAGCAAATGCAGCACGCTCTTGGCCCGGGGCTGGGGCACGTCCTTCTTTGCTAGAAGATCGATGAAGGCTTTCATTTGCCCCGGCGCCCGCCCCAGCCAGTTCCGCAACACCAGGATGGCGTGGTCGCGCACCTCGGCATCGGGCGACTTCTCGAGCACCTCCGCCAGGCCGGCCACATCGTCCACGGCGCCCAGTGCCGTCACGCCGACCAGGCGGTCCAGGCGGCTGTCGGACTTCACCAGCGTCGCCACGGCAGCTGGAATGTCTTGGACGGCGAGCTTGCCGGCACTGGTGCACATTGCCGCGAACAGGTCTCTTTTCTCGGTACTCAGGGGCTCGCTGAAGGGGAGCTTATCGAGGACTTGAACCTCGGGGTTTTTCTGCAGGCTGTCCCACAGGAGAAGCGCAGGCCCGGGAGGCTCCTTCAAGCTGATGCTTTTGTCCTTGTGGCTCAGAAGGACTTCGCCCTTGAGGACCAGGACAAAGGCATAGGTGACGGGATCGTCCTCGTCGAGGCTGGCCCGGCCCGGCGCGTGCCGACCGTAAAGCTCGATGCCCAGGCGCGTCTGCGGCTCCTTCAGTTCGCACTGCACCAGGTTGCCGCGAATGCGCAGATGGATCCGGACCGGCCCCTGGTCTCTCAGGTTGGCGACGACCAGGATGCCGCGCTGGAGCGTGACGTCAAGATCACAATCCTTGGCCTGGTGAACGATGATGCCTGTATCAAGCACGGGATAAGGACCGCGCTGGCCGATGTCGGCCATCAGTTTCACGCCCACGGCTTTGTCTGCCGACGTCATCTCGGCCTGGAACAAGGAAACGAGAGTCGTCGCATCGGGCACACTGGCACCAGGCTTGAGCGCTCGCCACGGCTTCGTGGCCGATTTGCTGAGGAGGACGCCGTCGACGCTGGTGCAGCACAAGGCCTCCTGACCTTGCGCGTGTGCGGCCGCTGGCCATGCCGCTGGCCATGATACGGGCACGATGAGCAGAACGGCGTGGAACACACCGCGGACGCCTGGCAGCGATAGCCAGAAGGCTCGCCGCCACGGGGCGTTGCCAGGCATCTGGGCTGGAATGGACCCAAGCTGTTTCTTCATCAAGGCAACTCGCACGATCCACGAGGACATGTCGCTCACTATGTTACGAGAAACGCGCCGGATCGCCATTACTTCCCTTGGCGATTGAGCAGTTTCATGTATTCACGCATCCAGATCCAGTTGTCGTGCCAGGTGCGGGCGGTGACGATGTTGCCGTCGACCACCACTTCCTGGTCGAGAAACCGGGCGCCGCACACCTCGGCATCGAAACGGCACTTCTTGACGGTGGTGACGTTCCTGCCCTTGATGATGTTGGCCGTCGCCAGAATCTCGATGCCGTGGCACACCGAGGCGATCGGCAGGCCCTGCGCGTGCATGGCGCGGACGACGCGGATCAGGTGCTCGTCGTAGCGGATGTACTCCGGGGCGCGGCCTCCCGAGAGCACGATGCCCGCGTATTCCTCAGGCTTGATGTCGGCAAAGCCGATGTCGGCCGCCAGCTTGTACCCGGGCGATTCAATCGTGATGTCCCAGTCCGGGTGGGTGTCGTGCTGCACCAGGTGGTAGACGCGTTTCTTCGGCCCGGCCACCAGCACCTGGTAGCCGTCTTCGCGGATGCGGTGCAGGGGATAAAGTGTGTCGAAGACCTCGGCGGCATCGCCGATGACGAGCAGAACTTTTTTCATGGCTGCGACCTCGATATCGTACTGCGATCAGCTCAACCTGTGACGATCATGCTACAATAACGGCGGCTCAGGCGAAACCAGGAAACCGATGCGACGTGGGACATGAAGACCAGAGAAGGAAACGGCGCGGGACGCTTCAAGGTCGACCTGGTGATCTAGAATAACGAAGACTGCATCTAGGCAAAGAAGACTTGATCGGTCCCGGCGAAGTTCGCCAGGTCAAGATCAAGGGCGTGGTCGATTCCGGCGCAACACGGCTTGTCTTGCTACTGGAAGATCTCGATTTCTTGGTGGACTGCGCGGCGCAAAAGCTCGTGCCGCGCAATCCCAAGTATGTCGTCAGCGAGATCGAGCGAGCGGGGAGCGTCACTTCGCCTTGAACGCATCCCTGGGAAGCACTACACTGCCATTTTCGTCTTTGCGGGGCGAGGGAGCGGAAACATCCTCCGCTTGAATTGATGCAGTACGACCCGACCAATCCGCTGATCGTGCAGGGAGATCGCACCGTTCTGGTGGAGGTCGACAATCCGCGGTATGCCGAGGCCCGCGATGCCCTGGCGCCCTTCGCCGAGCTGGAAAAAAGCCCCGAGCACATTCATACGTATCGCCTCACGCCGCTGTCGCTGTGGAATGCCGCCGCGGCCGGCATGGCCGCCGATGCCATGCTCGACGTGCTCGCCCGCTACAGCAAGTTCCCGCTGCCCAGCAACCTGGCCACCGACATCGGCGAACTGGTCAGCCGCTACGGCCGCGTGAAGATCGAGCGGCACCAGGATAAGCTCAGGCTCATCTGCAGCGACAAGCCGCTCATGGAAGAGCTGGCCCGGCAGAAGGGCGTGCGCGATTACCTGGGCGAGCGCCTCGAGGACGGCAGCTTCGTGGTCGAGCCCGCGTTTCGCGGCGTGCTGAAGCAAGGCTTGATCGCCGTCGGCTATCCGGCGGAAGACCTGGCTGGGTACACGGAAGGGGCCGGCCTGGCGCTGACGCTGCGCAAGGTCGCCCGCTCCGGCCTGCCCTTTCACGTGCGCGATTACCAGCGCGATGCCGCCGACATCTTCTACGCCGGTGGCGATGTCCGCGGCGGCTCGGGCGTCATCGTCTTGCCCTGCGGCGCCGGCAAGACCATCGTCGGCATCGCCGCCATGGCCCTGATGCAAAAGTCGACATTGATCCTCACGACCAGTATCACCGCCGTCAAGCAATGGCACCGCGAGCTCGTCGACAAGAGCGACATCGCCGAGGATCAGATCGCCGAGTATACCGGCGAAACCAAGGACATCGGCCCGGTGACCATCGCCACCTATCAGATCCTCACGCATCGGCCCGATAAGAAAGAAGAGTTCCCGCACTTCAAACTGTTCGATCAGCGCGACTGGGGCCTGATCATCTATGACGAGGTGCACTTGCTGCCGGCCCCCGTGTTTCGCATCACGGCCCAGATCCAGGCGCGGCGCCGGCTCGGCCTGACCGCCACGCTCATCCGCGAGGATGGCCGCGAGGAAGACGTCTTCAGCCTCATCGGCCCCAAGAAATACGACGTGCCCTGGCGCGAGCTGGAGAACCGCGGCTGGATCGCCGAGGCGACCTGCGCCGAAGTGCGCGTGGCCCTGCCCGAGCACCTGCGCATGGAATACGCCGTCGCCGAGCGCCGCCACAAGTTCCGCATCGCCAGCGAAAACCCGGCCAAGGAGGAGATCGTCGCCCGGTTGCTCGACC
>Ga0070741_10020130_pt1 | contig 10571 bp, 10 predicted proteins | sample Coa_R1_4_FD_66440 | JGI IMG/M metagenome (GOLD analysis project Ga0070741, IMG submission 66440) | Surface soil microbial communities from Centralia Pennsylvania, which are recovering from an underground coalmine fire - Coalmine... | ecosystem: Environmental > Terrestrial > Soil > Unclassified ... | reverse complement strand
GGCCGGTGCCTGGCACCGATCGTGGGCATCCCGCCCACAGTGGGCGTCCCGCCCACGTTGAAACGGTGCCTGCGCGGGTTCGGCTGGTCAATACGCAGTTGGGGACACGGACGGAAGCGCTTAATTCAGGCCCGGGTCGAACGGCATGTTCTCCATCAGGGAGAACACTCCGCCCTGGCGGTGCAGCACCGTTCGCCACAGCTCGTCCGGGTCGTCGGCGAACGCGTCGTCCGCGACCGCGTCGACAACGAGCCACGACTCTTCGGAGAGCTCCGCCTCGAGCTGGCCGCTGCCCCACCCCGAGTAGCCCGCGAAGAGGCGTAGCCGGAGAATCGTCAGCTCGTCGGGGTCGGAGTCCGCCGGCATGAAGCCGAGCCGCCCGAGGATCGGCGCCGCGGCCTGCTCGACGTCGTCGAACTCGGCGAGCACCATGAACGCCTCCGGCTGCACCGGCCCGCCGACGAACACGGGGTCGCCGGCGCCCGGCATTCCCGCGAGGATCGGCACAGCGGCCGCCGCCGGCACATCGGACGGCCGGCTCAGCACGAGCCCCATCGCTCCGTCCTCGTCGTGGTGCGCGACGAGCACGACCGTTTTCCGGAAGTTCGGGTCGACGAGCGCCGGCGACGAGACGAGCAGCTTCCCCTGGAGCGAATGCACCTTCTAAGAGAAGTGCCACGCGTCGCCGGAAGCAAACGCCTTCAGGATCCGCCTCGCGACGACCTGGCGATGCACCTCGTCGGGGCCGTCGTAGATGCGCCCCGCGCGCGCCGTCATCGCCATGTGCGCGAGCGGCGTCTCGTCGGTGAGCCCGCGCGCGCCGTGCACCTGGATCGCACGGTCGATCACCTCCTGCAGCACGCGCGCTGCGAAGAACTTGATCGCCGAGATCTCGACACGCGCCTCGTCACCGGCGTCGATCTTGTGCGCGGCGTCGAGCGTCATCAGCCGGCAGGCCTGGATCTCCGCATAGCTGTCCGCGACCCAGTTCTGCACCGTCTGCTTGCGCGAGAGCGGCTCGCCGAACGCCTCGCGCGTCAGCGAGTAGGCGCACATGAGCTCGAAGGCACGTTCCATCTGTCCGAGCCAGCGCATCACGTGATGGATGCGTCCCGGCCCGAGGCGCTTCTGCGCGATCACGAAGCCGTCGCCCTCGCCGCCGAGCAGGTTCGTCTCCGGAACACGGACTGCGGTGTAGCGAACCTCGCAGTGTGTCGACCAGTTGCGGCCGCGGTGTCCCATCGTCGGGATCGCGCGCACGATCTCCACGCCCGGCGTGTCGGCCGGGACGACGATCTGCGACGCCCGCCGGTGCGGCTCGGCATCAGGATCCGTGACCGCCATCACGATCCCGAACGCGGCGCCCTCGGCCCCCGACGAGAACCACTTGTGACCGTCGATCACCCACTCGTCGCCGTCGCGCACCGCGCGCGTGCGCAGCGTCGTCGGATCGGAGCCGGGCACCTCCGGCTCGGTCATCGAGAAGAAGGAGCGGATCTCGCCCGCAACGAGCGGATAGAGCCATCGCTCTTTCTGCTCGTCGGTGCCGAACATGTGCAGGATCTCGGCGTTGCCGGCATCCGGTGCCTGGCACCCGAAGACGAGCTGCCCGTACGCGGTGCGCCCGATCTGCTCGTTCAGGTACGCGTAGTCGAGGAACCCGGTGCCCGTCCCGCCCGCCGCGGGCGGAACGTGCGGCGCCCACAGCCCGGCGTCCTTCACCTCTTCACGCAGTCTCGCGACGAGCGCATCGGACTCGTCGTCCTCGCGCTCGATCGCCTGCTCGTTCGGCAGCACCCGCTCGTCCATGAACGCGCGCACCTGCCCGAGCTTCTCGGTGGGCGCCCATGCCGTCGCGGCCATTGCCGTAGCATCGCACGCGATGAAGCTCGGGTTCTACATGGGCTACGCGCAGCCCGGCACGAACCCACTGGAGCTGATCGAGCTCGCGCAGGAGGCGGAGCGACTCGGCTACGAGTCGGCGTGGGCGGCAGAGGCGTGGGGCGTCGATGCGATCACGCCGCTCGCGTGGCTCGGGGCAACCACGACGTCGATCGGGCTCGGCACCGCGATCATGCAGCTGCCCGGGCGGTCGCCGGCGAACGCGGCGATGACCGCGGTGACGCTGGACCTGCTCTCGGGCGGGCGATTCCGGATGGGGCTCGGCACGTCGGGCCCGCAAGTCGTCGAAGGCTGGCACGGGGAAGAGTGGGGGAAGCCGCTCGAGAAGACGCGCGAGTACGTGGAGATCGTGCGTTCGGTCCTACGGCGCGAGCGGCTCGAGCACCACGGCACGCACTACGACATCCCGGTGCGGGACGGCACCGGGCTCGGGAAGCCGTTGAAGCTGATGGCACGTCCGCTCCGCGCCGACGTTCCGATCTACCTCGCGGCGATCGCGCCGAAGGCGGTCGAGCAGGCGTTCGCGATCGCGGACGGCTGGCTGCCGATCTTCTGGTCGCCGGAGAAGGCGCGAGCCGTGTTCCCGCTCGAGCGCACGCGGGACGGCTTCGAGGTCGCACCATGCGCGCCCGCGGTCGCCACCGACGACGTCGCGAACGCGCGCGACGCTCTGAAGCAGTACTACTCGTTCTACGTCGGCGGCATGGGCGCGCGCTCGAAGAACTTCTACAACGATCTCTTCGTGCGCTACGGCTACGAGGCGGAGGCGCATGAGATCCAGGACCTCTTCCTCGAGGGAAAGCAGGGCGAGGCGGCGGCCAAGGTGCCGGACGCGTTCGTCGACCAGGTCGCGCTCGTCGGCGGTGTCGAACGCATCCGCGAGCGACTCGACGCGTTCCGCGAGAGCGGCGCGACGACGCTGCTCGTCTCGACGCGCGACGTCGCGACGCTGCGCATCGTCGCTGATGCCTCTAGCTGAGCGCCTCGAGTGCGGTTTCCGCGAGCCGCGGCACCGCGTGCTCGAAGATCGCCGCGCGCGTGTCCTCAGCGCCGAGCTCGCCGCGTTTGAAGCGTCCGTAGATCGCCTCGCAGAAGACGGCGGCCTTCCAGAGAGCGAGCGCTTCGAACCAGCCGAGCGGCTCGACGTCGCGTCCGCTCCGTTCCACGTAGCGGTCGACGAGCTCCATGCGGCTCGGGAACCCGGGCTCCGCGGTGACGGGCGTCGAGCCGAGCGCGGCGCTGCGGCCGCCGGGCTCGCTGTAGGTCGACAGCAGGTAGCCGACGTCCGCGCGCGGGTCGCCGATCGCGCCCATCTCCCAGTCGAGCACCGCGAGGATGCGCGTCGGCTCGCTCGGAGCGACCATCATGTTGCCGAGGCGGTAGTCGCCATGGACGACGGTGCTCGGAAGCGGCTCGGGGAGGTTCGCGGCCAGGAGGCGCGCCACGTCGTCGACGTCGGGAAGCTGACGCGTCTTGTTGATCTCCCAGAGCTGCGAGAAGCGGCGCACTTGGCGCTCGAGATAGCTCCCTGGTCGCACGAACGCGGCGAGCTCGCCGCGCATTGGGTCGCAGGCGTGGATCTCGACGAGCGTGTCCACGAGGTCGAGGCCGAGCGCTTGGCGCGAGTCGGCGCTGTCGAGGCCCGGCGGCAGCTGCTGCGTGATCACGTAGCCGGCCAGGAACCGCATCACGTAGAACGGGACGCCGATCACGCTCTCGTCCTCGCAGACCGCGACGATCTCCGGCAGCCGTGCGAAGCCGGCGGCGCGGATCGCGTTCTGCAGCGCCGCCTCGCGGACCATGTCGTGTGCCGACGGCGGGAGCGGCGGCCGCGGCGGCCGACGAAGCACGTACACCGCGTCACCACGCTCGAGCAGGAACGTGAAGTTCGAGCCGCCGCCGTCGCCGATGCGCCGGGCCGTGAGCGGCCCGCCGCCGAGACCGTGCGCGTCGAGGAACGCCTCGATGCGCTGTTCGTCGATCAGCGGCGGCAACACGCCCGGAGCCTACGCGCCAGTGTCCGCTTACGGCGATGCCGCTCCGAGACCAGTCCAGTGGCTGCCACCGTGTCAAAAGTGCGGCGCGTTCGAACAGGATCGTGAAGTCGCTGCTCGGAGCGACGACGCTTGGGACCGGTCCGGTGGCTGCCACCGTGACGAAAGGGCAACCGTTGTGTGCCGGGGGTGTGTCTCAGGCCGTTGCTATTGCTGCCACACCCGCGAGCGCGACGGCGACGCCCGCTTGCTGCGCACGTGTCAGGCGCTCGCCGAGCAGCACGTGCGCGAGCAGCACCGTCACGACCGGATAGAGCGAGCCCAGCAGCGAGACGATCGACAGCAGCCCGTGCCCGCTCGCGAACGCAAAGAGCGCGTTCGCACCGACGTCGCCGAGACCGACCGCTGCGACGGGCGCGAGCATGCGCGGCGCTACGCGAAGCGGCGCGCGCCGACCCACGGCAAGCGCAACCAGCAACGTGAGCGACCCGACCCGTGCGCCGAACAACGCCGAGAGCGCGTCGCCCTCGCGGCTTCCGAGCCCGAGGAAGTACACAAAGAGCCCGAGCGCGCCCGCCGCAAGGACGGCGAGCACGAGCGCCTGCGAGCGCGCGGGCGACTCGGCCCGCCGCTCCTCCATCGATGCGAGCACTGCGCCCCCGAGGGCGAGCAGCGCCCCGACGAGCGCGACCGTCGACGGGCGCTCGCCCGTCGCGATCGACACCACGAATGGGACGAGCGCGCCGCACGCGACGAGCGGCGAGACGACGCTCATCGTGCCGAGCGACAGTGCCTTGTAGAACGCCGCGAGGCCCGCACCGCCGCCGGCTCCCGCCGCGAGACCGAGCAGGAACGCGCGCGTCCCGACGTGCTCCCGCGCCGCGACGACGACGACGAGCGCGACGAGCCCAGCCGACTGCGACCACACCGTGACCGCGAACGTCGGCAGCTGTTTCGTCAGCGACCCACCCGCGAAATCCGCAGTGCCCCACGCGACGGACGAGCCGAGGGCGAGCGCGAGCGCGAGCAGGCTCAGCTGAGTCGCTCTACGAGCATGGCCATGCCCTGCCCGCCGCCCACGCACATCGTCTCGAGGCCGATCGTGCGGTCGAGCGTGTCGAGATCGTTCAGAAGCGTGTTCATGATCCGGGCGCCCGTCATCCCGTACGGATGGCCGAGCGCGATCGCGCCGCCGTGCGGGTTCAGCTTGTCGCTGAACGGATCGACGCCGACCTCGCGGCAGACCGGCAGCACCTGCGCCGCGAACGCCTCGTTCAGCTCCATCACGTCGACGTCGTCGATCGTCATGCCCGCGTACCCGAGCACGGTGCGCACGGCCTCGATGGGGCCGACGCCCATGATCTCCGGTTCGACGCCCGTGACGCTCGACGCGATGATCCGCGCGCGCGGCGCGATGCCGAGCTCGCGCGCCCGCGTCTCCGACATGACGACGACCGCGGCGGCGCCGTCGTTCAGCGGGCACGAGTTGCCGGCCGTCACCTTGCCGCCCGGCTTGAACGCCGGCTCCAGCGTGGCCAGCTTCTCGAGCGTCGACGACGCGCGCGGGCCGTCGTCCGCCGCAACACCTTCGTACGGCGTGATCTCGCGCGCGAAGAAGCCGGACTGCTGCGCTGCGACCGCGCGCTCCTGAGACTGCTGCGCGAAGCGATCCATTTCCTCGCGCGAGACGTCCCAGCGCTCGGCCACGTTCTCGGCGGTGAGCCCCATCGGGATGTACACGTTCGCGATCGGCGCGTCGTCGCCGAAGAGCGCGGGGTGGAGCTCGTCCTCCGACTTCGGATAGCCGTTCACCTGCGTGATCGACTCGACGCCGCCCGCGACGAACGCCTCGCCCTCGCCGGCCTTGATCGCGTGGTACGCCATCCGGATCGTCTGCAGCGACGAGGCGCAAAAGCGGTTGACGGTCGTGCCGGGCACCGTCTCGGGGAGCCCGGCGAGCAGCGCGACCCGCCGGCCGAGGTTCATGCCCTGCTTTTCCTGCGGGAAGCCGCAGCCCACGATGACGTCGACGATCTCCTCGCGTGGCAGCTCGGGCACCTTGTCGAGAGCGGCGCGCACGGCGAACGCGGCGAGGTCGTCGGGGCGGGCGTCGACGAGCGACCCCTTGGCGGCGCGCCCGATCGGGGTGCGCGCAGAGGCGACGATCACGGCTTCCGGCATCGCTCCATATTGACTGATCCGTCGAATGCCGCTTGACTGACCGCCCGGATGGCCGTGCTGCTCGCACTGGAGGACGTGGACGCGCGGTACGGCCAGGTGCAGGCGCTGCGAGGCGTGAGCCTCACCGTCGACGAGAGCGAGATCGTCGCGATCCTCGGCGCAAACGGGGCCGGCAAGACGACGACGCTGCGCGCCGTCTCCGGAACCGTCCGGCGCAGCGGCCGGATCGAGCTCGCGGGCAAGTCCCTCGGGCGGCGCGGGCCCGAGGCGACCGCGCGCCTCGGCGTCGCGCACGTTCCCGAAGGGCGCGGGACGTTCTCGGAGCTCACGGTCTGGGAGAACCTGCGCCTCGGCGCACACGTGCGGCGCGGTTCGCTGCAGGCGGACTTCAAGCGCGTCGGCGAGTTCTTCCCGTGGCTCGAGGCGCGCCGCAACCAGCAGGCGGGAACGCTGTCCGGCGGCGAGCAGCAGATGCTCGCTCTCGCCCGCGCGGTCATGCAGCGGCCGCGGCTCCTGCTGCTCGACGAGCCGTCGCTCGGGCTCGCGCCACTCGTCGTCGCGGAGATCTTCCGCATCGTGCGCGAGCTGAACGAACAGCACGGAACGGCAGTGCTGCTCGTCGAGCAGAACGCGCGCACATCGCTGGCAACCGCAGCACGTGCGTACGTCCTCGAGGTCGGGCGTGTTGCGTTCGCCGGGGCGAGCGAGGAGCTCGCGTCGCGTGACACGATCAGGAAGAGCTACCTCGGCTACTGATGACTGCGCTCGCCGAAACCGCGCGCCGCGTGCCGATCCGCCCGAGCACGTCGTGGATCGTGCCGCTCGCTCTCGTCGGCGTGTGCGTGTTCCTCGTCGTCGGCTCGCTGCAAAGCGCGCTCTTCGCGCAGCAGGTGATCTCCGGGCTTGCGAACGGCGGGATCTACGCGAGCCTCGCGGTCGCGCTCGTCCTCATCTATCGCGCGACCGAGGTGATCAACTTCGCGCAGGGCGCAATCGCGACCTTCACCACGTATGTCGCATGGCAGTTGATCGACTGGGGCCTCTCGTACTGGCCGGCGTTCGCGCTGACGCTCGGGATCGCGTTCGTGGGCGGCTTCGCGCTCGAGCTCGTTGCGATCAGGCCCGTCGAGCGCCGTGGCTCGCAGCTCACGGTCGTGATCGCCGCGATCGGTCTCCTGATCCTCGTCGAGGGCTCGGTCGGCTGGATCTGGGGCAACGGCGTGAAGTTCATGCCCGCGCCGTTCCCTTCGCACATCTACTACTTGGGTGGAGTCGCGTTCTCGCGCCAGGACCTGAGCACGATCGCGATCTCGATCGCGTCGGTCGTGCTGCTCTGGGCGTTCTTCCAGTTCACGAAGGTCGGTCTGGCGATGCGCGCCGCGGCGGTGCGACCGGAGGCGGCGCGTCTCGTCGGCGTTCGCGTCAGCTGGATGCTCTCGCTCGGCTGGGGCCTCGCGGCGGTGCTCGGGGCAGTCGCCGGGATGATGGCCGCCGCCAGCCCGAGCGTCCTGCTGCAGCCGTCGATGATGGACGGCATCCTCATCTACGCGTTCGCGGCCGCGGTCATCGGCGGGCTCGAGAGTGCGGCCGGGGCCGTGATCGGCGCGCTCCTGATCGGGGTGCTCTTGAACCTGCTCGGCAGCTACGTGAGCTGGGTGACCCCGCAGCTGCTCTTGCCTGCGGCGTTCGTGGTCATGCTCGTCGTGCTGCTCGTCAAACCGTCCGGGCTCTTCGGACGCACGAGGGTGCGGAAGGTATGAGGCCGAGCCGCTCGACGAGCTTCGGGATCGCCGTGACGCTCGCCGTCGCGATCGCGATCGCCCTCATCCCGTACACGCTGTCGGACTACAACCGCTCGACCGGGGCGACGGTGGCCGTCTACTTCGTCGCGATCCTCGCTCTCAACATCGTCACCGGGTACACCGGGCAGATCTCGATCGGTCACGGCGCATTCATGGCGCTCGGGGGCTACGCGACGGCGATCCTGACGCACAGCCACGGCTGGAACGACATCGCGACGCTGCCCGTCGCCGCGGCCGTCGGCTTCGCCGCCGGTGTCGTCGTCGGACTGCCGGCGCTCCGTCTGCACGGCGTCTACCTCGCGCTGACGACGTTCGCGGTCGCGCTGGCGGTGCCGCAGCTCGCGAAGAACTATCCGGGCTTCACCGGCGGCACCCAAGGGCTCGCTCTGCCGACGCACACCGGCCTCTGGCTGTACGACGTCGGGTGGGCGGTCGCCGGCGTGATGTTCGTCGTCGCCTGGCTGCTCTTGCGAGGGCGGACCGGCCGCGCGTTCCGCGCGGTCCGCGACAGCGAAGTCGCGGCCGCCTCCTCGGGTGTGACGCTCGCCGTCTACAAGACCGTCGCGTTCGGCGTCTCGGCGGCGATGGCAGCCGTCGCCGGCTCGATCTACGTGCTCGTGAACAACTTCGTCAACCCGGACGTCTTCGGGTTGACGCTCTCGCTCTACATCCTGATTGGCGCGGTGGTGGGCGGCCTCGGATCCCTGTGGGGCGTCCTGATCGGCGCGGCGTTCGTGCAGCTGCTGCCACTCGGCCTAACCTCGAACAGCATCGGCTCGTCTCAATCGGTGCCGGTGATCTTCGGAGCAGTCGTCATCGTGGTCATGGCCCTGCTCCCGCTGGGTGCGGCGAATCTCCTGCGCCCGGTATTGCTTTTCGGATCCAAGACCGGTCAACATCCCAAGACCCCCGACACACCCCTAGGCACGGAGGGCAGATGACCAGACGGATGAAGGGAGCGCTCGTCCTCGCGGCGCTCGCGGTGGCGGCGGCAGTCGTCTCAGCGGCACTCGCGTCGCCGGCGGCGACCCCCGGCGTCACGAAGAACTCGATCACAATCGGAGGCACCTTCCCGCTGACCGGAGCCGCCGCGCTGTACGGCGTGATCCCCAAGGCGGAGGCGGCGTACTTCGACTACGTGAACGCGCACGGCGGCGTGAACGGCCGCAAGATCATCTTCAAGTACTACGACGATGCCTACAACCCCGCGAACACCGTCCCGCTGACGAAGAAACTCGTCGAGCAGGATCATGTCTTCGCGGACTACGGCAGCCTCGGCACGGCGCCGACGCTCGCGACACGCGACTACCTGAACAAGCTCGGCGTTCCGCAGGTGCTGGTCGCAACAGGCGACTCGTACTGGGGAGCGCAGTACAAGAAGTATCCGTGGACGATCGGCTTCCAGCCCGACTACCCGGGCGAGTCGCGCGTGTACGGGCAGTTCATCCGCAACAAGGTTCCGCAGGCCAAGATCGGCGTCCTCATGCAGGACGATCCCTACGGGCAGAACTACTACAACGGACTGCTCCAGGGCCTCGGCGCCGCGAAGTCGAAGATCGTCGACGTCGAGAAGTACGACGCGACGCAGACCGACGTCAGCCAGCAGGTCATCAAGCTGAAAGCGGCGGGTGCGAACGTGTTCGCGCTCTTCGCTCTGCCGACGCAGACGATCGATGCGCTGGTCGTCGCCACGAAGATCGGCTGGACCCCGGTGACGTTCATCAACAACGTGTCGGCGTCACCGCTCTTCATGGGGCTTGCGGTCAAGAGCGGTGCGAACGTCGACAACGACATCTCGGCGACGTACCTCTTCGACACGATCAACAACCCGACCGCGTCGACGACGAAGCTGTTCGACTCGATCCTCGCCAAGTACGACAAGGGCGCGGACCCGACCGATGCGAACAATCTCTACGGCGTTGCAAGCGCATGGACGTTCGTCGACGCGTTGAAGAACGCCGGTCAGAACCCGACGCGCAAGAGCCTCATGACTGCGCTGACGAGCCTGAACGCGACGAACCCGTTCCTCTACCCGGGCGTCAAGCTGCAGACGACGCCGACGGAGCGGTTCCCGATCGACCAGCAGATCCTCGAGCAGTGGAAGAGCGGTGCCTGGCACCCGTTCGGCCACATCTTCTCGAAGGCCCGCTGAGGCGATTCGATCGAGGGCGGCGCGCGCTGCGCGCCGCCCTCGTCTAGCGTCCGCACGATGGACGAGCTCGAGCCCGGCATCCGCCGCGTCACCTTCGCGCTGCCGCTCGGGATCGACCACGTCCACTGTTACTTCCTTCGCTCGTCGAGCGGCGGGTGGATCCTGGTCGACACGGGGCTCGGGACGCGGGACGCCGAGGCGCGCTGGCGGCCGGTGCTCGACGAGCTCGACGGGCCGGTCGAGGCGATCGTCGTCACGCACATGCACCCGGATCACGTCGGCGGCGCGCGCGACGTCGCAGGCCTGACCGGCGCGCCCGTCTTCCAGGGCCGCGAGGACCACATTCAGTGTGCGCGGGCCTGGGGTGAGCGCAACCCCGAGAAGTTCGCGCGCTTCTGGATCGAGCAGGGAATGCCCGCGGAGACCGTCGGCGACCTCGTCACCGACTCCGACCGAATGCGGTCGGCGGTCCACTGGGTCGAGCGGCCCGACCGCCTGCTCGAGCCCGGCGACGCGGTCGACGGTTGGGGTGTCGAGGTG
>Ga0070741_10020129_pt1 | contig 10572 bp, 12 predicted proteins | sample Coa_R1_4_FD_66440 | JGI IMG/M metagenome (GOLD analysis project Ga0070741, IMG submission 66440) | Surface soil microbial communities from Centralia Pennsylvania, which are recovering from an underground coalmine fire - Coalmine... | ecosystem: Environmental > Terrestrial > Soil > Unclassified ... | reverse complement strand
AGCGCGATGTTGGGACGCGGACGGTCGACCAGGACGAAGCTGTTGTTCACGGGGTGCACGCTATCGCGTGCGAGAGGTCAGGCCTGTTGGCCGTCGTTCTGGGCCGCGAGGGCGGCGTCGATGTCGAGCGCCTCGACTTGCTGCACAAGGTCCTCAAGTGCGGCAGGTGGCAGAGCGCCGGCCTGGTTGAACACCAACGTGCCTTTCTTGAAGGCCATCAGCGTGGGGATGGATCGAATACCCGCCGCGGCGGCGAGCTCCTTCTCCGCCTCGGTGTCCACCTTCACGTAGGCGACGCCCGGGTGCTTTTCGGACGACGCTTCGAACGTCGGCGCGAACTGCTTGCACGGGCCGCACCAGGATGCCCAGAAATCCACCAGCACGATCTCGTTGTCGTTGATGGTGTCGTTGAACTGACCGGTGGTGATGTTTCGGGTTGCCATACAGTCCTCAACGCGCGCGAGCAGCGGATATGTTCCCCTTTGCCTCAGACGAGGCTGCTCACCAGAAATCCGCTGAGCAGGACGAACAGCCAGGCGGCAATGATGATCGCCAGCACCAAATGGTTACTTATGTCTACGCGACGTCGGTGCGTGGGACGTCGAAATGTCGTCGTCGCCATCGGTCTGCGCCTCCTTCGTGGCTACCCGAAGAAGTAACCAATTGACGCCTGCGGCAAACCTGCGCGCACAGCAGATTCACACCGCCATCTGAGAGCGTTACCAGTCGAGCCGCACACGGTGAACGTCATGCGATACGCCATCCTTGCCATTACGGCAGCGACCGCCGTCTCCGTCGCCGCGTGCGGGGCATCCGGTAATTCCACCCCAGCCGCCTCGAAGAGCTCGGGCAGCGCGATGACGAGCGCCAGTTCGACGGCCTCTCCGCAAGGCGCCAAGAAGGATCACGTCGCCGGACTCATCGCCTCGGTGTCAGGCACCACGGTTCAGGTCAATCAGAAAAGTGGCACGGCGACCGTTGACGTCACGCAGTCGACGAAAGTCGCCGAGATGACGCCGGCGCAGGTGACCGACCTGACACCCGGTGCGTGCGTGTCGACACGCACGCCCAAGGACAATGCGTCGGCGGCGGTCCGGATGGTGGTGATCGGCACGGACGCGAACGGCAACTGCGCGGCACCGCAGAACGTGCGGCCGGGCATGGTGCGCGGAACTGTCGCGTCGGTCAACGGAAATACGGTGGTGCTCAACGTCAGTCAGAACGGCAGTACGTCGCGGAGCAACATCACAGTCGACAACCAGACGCGGTACGAAAAGCGGGCAGCGTCCACGGCGCAGGCCATCGCCCCGGGCAAGTGCCTATCAGCCAGCGGTACCAAGGACAGCAGTGGCGCGCTGCAGGCGGCGAATGTGACTCTGTCGCCTGCGAATAACGGAAAGTGCGGGGGTGGCAAGCACTAGGTTGGCACGCCAAGTGTCGACTTACGGCACGCGTTTCGCGAGAAAGCGTGGCAAAAGTCCACGCTCGGCGCCACGCTTATACCAAGCTCAGACCGTAAATCCCAACGCCCGCAACTGTTCCCGGCCGTCTTCGGTGATCTTGTCCGGACCCCAAGGCGGATTCCACACCCAGTTGATCTTCAAGTCGTTCACCAACCCGGCACCGACCAGAGCCGTGCGTGACTGATCCTCGATCACATCGGTCAGCGGACACGCAGCGGACGTCAGCGTCATGTCGAGCAGCGCGACCGGTCCCTCTTCGCCTCGCTCGACGTTGAGTCCGTACACCAAACCGAGGTCGACGACGTTGATCCCGAGTTCCGGGTCGACGACGTCGCGCATCGCCTCCTCGAGGTCAGCCAGCAGCTCCTCATCCGGCAATTGAGCGGCCGTTTCGCTCATCGTCCACCTCCTGTCCGTCCGAGTGTGCGCTCGCTTGCGCCACCGCGTCCTTGAAAGCCATCCAACCCAGCAGCGCGCATTTCACCCGCGCCGGGTACTTCGCCACCCCGGCGAACGCGATTCCGTCGCCAAGCGTGTCTTCGTCCCCCTCGATCGTGCCCCGCGACGACACCAACTCCGTGAACGCCGCTACCGCTTTGAGCGCATCACCCACCGTCTGACCGATCACCTGGTCTGTCAACACCGACGTGGACGCCTGGCTGATCGAGCAGCCCTGCCCGTCGTACGACACGTCGGCCACCCGCTCACCGTCGTCGCTGAGAGCGACTCGGAGCCGCACCTCGTCGCCGCACGTCGGGTTGACGTGGAACACCTCGGCGCCGTACGGCTCGCGCAGCCCGCGGTGGTGCGGGTGCTTGTAGTGATCGAGGATCACTTCCTGGTAGATCTGCTCCAGCCTCACGCGAAGAACTCCACGGCGCGCTTCACCCCGGCGACCAGCCGGTCCACCTCGTCGACTGTGTTGTACACCGCGAACGACGCGCGTGCGGTCGCCGCGATTCCGAAGCGGCGGTGCAGCGGCCACGCGCAGTGATGCCCGACGCGCACCGCCACCCCTTCGTCGTCGAGTACTTGACCCACGTCGTGTGCGTGCACACCGTCGACGACGAACGAGACGGGAGAACCTCTGTCCGCCATCGTCGTTGGCCCGATGATCCGCACGCCCTCGATCCCCGACAACCCGTCCAGGGTCGCCGCAACCAATTCCCGCTCGTGTGACTCGACCTGGTCCATGCCGATCGCCTGCAAATACCTTGCCGCCGCGGCTAATCCGACCACCTGCGACGTCATCGGGGTGCCGGCCTCGAACCGCTGGGGCGCCGGCGCGTACGTCGTCTCCTCCATCGTGACGGTTTCGATCATGGAGCCGCCGGTGAGAAACGGTGGCATGGCGTTCAGCAGCTGGCGACGGCCAAAGAGCACACCAATACCGTTGGGGCCCAACATCTTATGGCCGGAGAATGCCGCATAGTCGACGCCGAGCGAGTGGAAGTCGACGGGCTGGTGCGGCACCGACTGGCAGGCGTCCAGGACAGTCAGCGCTCCGACCGCTCGCGCCCGGGATACCAACTCCTCGACCGGACCCAGCGCGCCGGTCACATTCGAATGGTGACTGAACGTCACGACTTTCACTCGTTCATCCAGCTGCAGTGAATCGATGTCGATGCGCCCGTCGTCAGTGACGCCGTACCAGCGCAGTGTCGCACCCGTGCGTCGCGCGAGCTCCTGCCACGGAACGAGGTTGGCATGGTGCTCGGTCACGGTGGTGACGATCACATCCCCAGGACCGACCGCATGACCTTCGAAGCGGCTGTCCCCCAACACATATGCGACCAGGTTCAGCGCTTCGGTGGCGTTCTTGGTGAACACCAACTCATTCGGGTCGGCGCCGACGAACGCCGCGATGTCCGCGCGGCCCTGCTCGTAGGCATCGGTGGATTCCTCCATCAACTGATGCGCGCCGCGGTGCACAGCCCCATTGGACGTCATCAAAAACTCGCGTTCGGCGTCGAGCACCTGTAGCGGGCGCTGGGAGGTCGCGCCGGAATCCAGGTATGCCAGCGGCTTTCCGCCGCGCATCACCCGTTTGAGGATCGGGAAGTCCGCCCGAATCGCCGTGATGTCCAGTGGGGTGACCGCCGTCATCGCTACGCCTCCGCGGCGGCTTTCTCGGTGAATCGGACGTAGCCGTTGGCGTCGAGTTCGTCGGCCAGCTCTGGGCCGCCGGATTCGACGATGCGACCGCCGAGGAACACATGCACGAACTGCGGCTGGATGTAGCGCAGGATGCGAGTGTAGTGGGTGATCAGCAGAATGCCGCCGTGTGTTTCCTCGGCGTAGCGGTTCACGCCCTCGCTGACCACTCGCAGCGCGTCGACGTCGAGGCCGGAGTCAGTCTCGTCGAGGATTGCGATCTTCGGCTTGAGCAAGTCGAGCTGCAGGATTTCATGGCGCTTCTTCTCGCCTCCCGAAAACCCTTCGTTGACACTGCGTTCCGAGAACGCCGGGTCAATGTCGAGATCGTCCATCGCGGATTTGACCTCTTTGACCCAGTGCCGCAACTTCGGCGCTTCGCCCCGGACCGCGGTGACGGCAGTGCGCAGGAAGTTCGACATCGACACGCCCGGCACCTCGACGGGGTATTGCATAGCAAGGAAAAGCCCTGCGCGCGCCCGCTCGTCGACGCTCATCGCGAGCACGTCCTCGCCGTCGAGCGTGATCGAGCCGGACGTCACCTTGTATTTCGGATGGCCGGCGATCGCGTACGACAGTGTCGACTTCCCAGATCCGTTGGGCCCCATCAGCGCATGGGTCTCACCGGATTTCACGGTGAGGTCGACGCCCTTGAGGATCGGGATCTCCTCGTCCTCGCTGGGGGTGACGCTGACGTGCAGGTCCTTGATTTCCAGTGTCGTCATTTGCTTCCTTGGATGCGTTCAGTGAGCGCGAGCTCGTGTTCGATGGCGTCGGATAGGCGTTCACGGATGGCGGGGACGGCGATCCTGCCGATGATCTCGTTGAAAAACCCGCGCACGATCAGCCGGCGCGCCTGGTCTTCGGGGATACCGCGCGACCGCAAGTAGAACACCTGCTCGTCATCGAAACGTCCTGTGGCGCTTGCGTGTCCGGCGCCGATGATCTCGCCGGTCTCGATTTCGAGGTTCGGCACCGAGTCTGCGCGTGCGCCGTCGGTGAGTACCAGGTTGCGGTTCACCTCGAACGTGTCGGTGCCCGTCGCGTTGGCCCGGATCAGCACGTCGCCGATCCACACGGTGTGCGCGTCGGGCTTCCTCGACTCCGGATCGCCTTGCAGCGCGCCCTTGTACAGGACGTGGGAGCGGCAGTTTGGCTCCGCGTGATCGATCAACAGCCGCGACTCGAGGTGCTGCCCGTCGTCGGCGAAGTAGAGGCCGAGCATTTCCACGTCGCCGCCGGGGGCGCAGAACTTCGCGCGGCCGGTGAACCTGACCACGTCACCGCCGAGCGTGATTGCGACGTGTTGCAGCACCGCGTCCTTGCCGAGCGCGGCGTGGTGGGTGGTGACATGGACGGCGTCGTCGGCCCAGTCGGCAATCGATACCACCGTCAGCCTCGACGCGTCGCCGAGGACGAATTCGACATTGTCCGCGTACGTACCGCTGCCTTGGTGATCGATGACGACGACGGCCTCGGCGAGTTCGGCCACGCGGATCTGCAAGTGCCCGTATGCGGTTGCACCTTCGCCAGGCCCGGTAATGTCGATCTGGATGGGCTCGTCCAGGGGCTTGCCGATAGTCACGATCGTCGCGTGATTGAACGACGAGAACGCCTGCGCAGCAACGCGGTCGGCGGGAATACCACCCTGGCCCAGCCGCTCGTCACCGCGACGCACTTGCTCAACGACCACATCGGGGTGCTCGGCTATCGCGATGCTGGCGCTTCCGGTCGCCGGCGCGGAACCGTCGTGCAGGCCACGGAGCCGCTTCAGCGGCGTGAAGCGCCAGATCTCGTCGCGGCCGTGGGGTACCTCGAAAGCGTCGACGTCGAACGAGGTGAAGATCTCGCCCTTGTTGGCGGCAGAAAGGGCCGAACCCTCAACTGCCTCGGTCAGATTCGTCATTACCCGACAGCGCCTTCCATCTGCAGCTCGATCAGGCGGTTGAGCTCCAGCGCGTACTCCATCGGCAGTTCCTTGGCGATCGGCTCGACGAACCCGCGCACCACCATCGCCATGGCCTCGTCCTCGGTGAGGCCGCGGCTCATTAGATAGAAGAGCTGGTTCTCGCTGACTTTGGACACGGTGGCTTCGTGGCCCATCGTGACGTCGTCCTCGCGGATGTCGACGTAGGGATACGTATCGCTGCGGCTGATCGTATCGACCAGCAGCGCATCGCATTTCACGCTCGAGCGGGAACCGTGGGCACCCTTGTTGACCTGAACGAGACCGCGGTAGGACGCACGGCCACCGCCACGCGCTACTGACTTGGACACGATGTTGCTCGACGTATTCGGCGCCAGGTGAAGCATTTTCGCGCCGGTGTCCTGGTGCTGGCCCTCGCCGGCGAACGCCACAGAGAGCACCTCACCCTTGGCGTGCTCGCCAGTCATCCAGACGGCCGGGTACTTCATCGTCACCTTGGAGCCGATGTTGCCGTCGATCCACTCCATCGTCGCGCCGGCCTCGGCGCGAGCCCGCTTGGTGACGAGGTTGTAGACGTTGTTCGACCAGTTCTGAATGGTCGTATAACGACACCTACCGCCGGGCTTGATAATTATTTCGACCACCGCAGAATGCAATGAATCTGAACTATAAACGGGAGCAGTGCAGCCCTCTACGTAGTGTACATAAGCGCCCTCGTCAACAATTATCAGAGTTCGCTCGAATTGACCCATATTCTCGGTATTGATCCGGAAGTAAGCTTGCAACGGAATATCGACATGCACGCCAGGCGGGACGTAGATGAAGCTACCTCCACTCCAGGTAGCAGTGTTCAAAGCGGAGAACTTATTATCGCCCGCGGGAATCACTGTACCGAAGTACTCCTTGAAGATTTCGGGGTGCTCTTGAAGCCCAGAATCGGTATCTAGAAAAATAACTCCTTGCTTCTCTAGATCCTCGCGAATTTGGTGATAAACCACGGTACTTTCGTACTGAGCCGCTACTCCAGCAACCAATTGCTGGCGCTCTGCTTCAGGAATTCCTAGCTTGTCATAGGTCTTTTTAATGTCGTCGGGCAAGTCATCCCAGGACGCCGCTTGCTTTTCGGTCGAACGCACGAAGTACTTGATGTTGTCGAAGTCGATGCCCTTGAGGTTTGAACCCCAGTTCGGCATCGGCTTGCGCTCGAAGATCCGCAGCGCCTTCAACCGCTGCTGCAGCATCCACTCCGGCTCGTTCTTCTTCCCCGAGATGTCTCGCACCACATCCTCGGACAGTCCGCGCTTGGCGCTGGCGCCCGCGACATCCGCATCGGCCCAGCCGTAGCCGTACCGGCTCAGCGAGGCGATCGCCTCTGCTTGAGACAGCGGCTCGCCGACCTTGTGGGTCGATGTGTCCGGCGTTGCCGTCATATCGATGCTCCTTCGAGTTTGGTCTTCTTCCGGCGCGGGCTGTGCGCCGATGGATCAGGCAGTGGTACGTGGGTGGTGCAGGCGCAGTCACCGTTGACGATCGTCGCCAGCCGCTGCACATGTGTGCCGAGCACTTCCGCGAACGCGTCGCGCTCGGTCTGGCACAACTCCGGAAACTCCTCGGCCACATGCGAAACCGGGCAGTGGTGCTGGCAGATCTCGATCCCGTCGACCGGCCCGTGCACTCGCGTCGTCGTCGTCGCGTATCCGGCCTTCGTCAACGCCGACGCAACGCGGTCCGCCGTCGACTCCACATCGGACGGTCCGTCACTGACTCCCGCGAGGATCGTGTCGATCCGGCGCCGCGCGAATGTGCGCACCGCCTCGTCGCCACCGATCTCCCGGAGCTGACGCATCGCCGCGGCCGCGAGGTCGTCGTAGGTGTGGCCCAGCTTCGCCCGACCCGCCGGCGTCAACCGATAGCGCTTGGCCGGCCGGCCCCGACCGTGCTGCTGCCACGAAGCCGCGGGGCTGGCTTGCGCGTCACCCGCATCGAGCAGCGCGTCCAAATGCCGACGCACGCCCGCGGCGGAAATGCCGAGCCGTTCACCGATATCGCCCGCGGTGATCGGCCCCGACTCCAGCAACAGCTGGACGATCTCGCCACGGGTGTAGCGGTCAGTCTCGGGACGGATTTTCACAACACCATTGTGTCGGAATTCCCCGACACAATCCAGGAAGGGGACCCTATCCAGCGCAGTGAGATCTGCCACCCACGCTTGCCCGTTACGCTGCTCAAATGGCAGGTCGCCGTCTCAGCTCTCTGAGCTCGTCGATTGCCCTCTGGCACGGCGATGAGCGCGTCGTCGGCTCGCCCCTCAACGCCGCCGAAGTCGTGCGGTTGCGTCGCACCCGCCTGTTCGGCGCAACCGGCACCGTGCTGATGGCGATCGGCTCGCTCGGTGCCGGCGCGCGACCCGTCGTGCAAGACCCCACTCAGGGCGTGCGGCTGCTCAACCTGCCGTCGCGCATTCCGACCGTGTCGTTGACGATGACGACGACGGGCGCCGTGATGATGGCACTCGCGTGGTTGATGCTCGGCCGCTTCGCGTTGGGCGAGCGTCGCATGACACGCAGCCAGCTGGACCGGACGCTGATGCTTTGGATCCTGCCGCTTCTCGTGGCGCCGCCGATGTACAGCAAGGACGTCTACTCCTATCTCGCGCAAAGCGAAATATCACGAATGGGCTTGAACCCGTACAAGGTTGGGCCAGCGCCCGGGTTGGGTCTCGACAATGTGTTCACCCTGTCGGTGCCCAGCCTCTGGCGTGACACGCCCGCGCCCTACGGACCACTCTTCTTATGGATCGGCCGCGGCATCTCCGCTCTGACGGGCGACAACATCGTCGCGGCCGTGCTCTGCCACCGCGTCGTGGTGCTCGTCGGGGTCGGGCTGATCGTGTGGGCGACGCCCCGCCTAGCCCGGCGCTGCGGCGTCGCCGAAGTCAGTGCGCTGTGGCTGGGTGCCTCGAATCCGTTGCTGATCATGCATCTGGTGGCGGGCATTCACAACGAAGCCCTGATGCTCGGCCTGATGCTCGCGGGCACCGAGTTCGCCCTGCGCGGCATCGCTTCTGCTCAGGCATTGCTCGGGCCGCTGCGCTGGCCCCACCACCGCGCCGACTGGGCGTCGTGGTACCCGCTCGCCATGTTGGTGATCGGTGTGGTGTTGATCACGTTGTCGTCGCAGATCAAACTGCCGTCGTTGCTGGCGCTGGGCTTCGTCGCGATGGCACTCGCCCGACGGTGGGGCGCCACCCTCAAGGCCGTCCTCGGCGCCGGTGGTCTTCTGGCACTGATGTCACTGGCGGTGATGGCTGCGATCGGGTGGGCCAGCGGCTTGGGATTCGGGTGGGTCAACACCCTCGGCACGGCCAACGTCGTGCGCAGTTGGATGTCTCCGCCGACGTTGTTGGCTCTGGGTACCGGGCAGGTCGGCATCTTGCTGGGACTTGGCGATCACACCACCGCGGTGCTGTCGTTGACCCGCGGCATCGGCGTGCTGATCATCGGGCTGATCGTGTCGTGGCTGTTGCTCGCCGTGCTGCGCGGGCGCCTGCACCCAATCGGCGGTCTCGGCGTGGCGCTGGGCGCGACGGTGCTGCTTTTTCCCGTCGTGCAGCCGTGGTACCTGCTGTGGGCGATCATTCCGCTCGCCGCGTGGGCGACGCTTCCCCGCTTCCGGACCGCGACGATCGTCATCACGCTGGTCGTCGGCATCTTCGGACCGACCGCCAACGGCGACCGGTTCGCGTTGTTCCAGATCGTCGACGCGACCGTCGCCAGCGCGATCACCGTCCTGATCCTGATCGCGATCACCTATCCGATGCTGCCGTGGCGCAGTGTTCCTCATCCGGTCGCAGGCACCGACGAGATGGCCACCCCCAAGCCGGCCGCTCTGCCGGAATCCGACGGACACGAGCCCGACGCGGGGCCGACGCCGGCGGCCGTGCCCGGCGCATACGCTGAATCCCCGTGAGTTCGGCCCCAACCATCCCCGTGCGCCTGCGCGGGGTTTGCAAACGGTACGGGTCGACGACCGCGGTCGCCAACCTCGACTTGGATGTCGAAACCGCGGAAGTGTTTGCGTTGCTGGGCCCCAACGGCGCCGGCAAGACGACGACCGTGGAGATGTGCGAAGGCTTCACCCGCCCCGACGACGGCACCATCGAGGTGCTCGGCATGAATCCGGTCACCGACAACGCGCGGTTGCGCGAGCGCATCGGCGTCATGCTGCAAGGCGGCGGCGGCTATCCGGCCGCACGCGCCGGAGAGATGCTGAACCTCGTTGCCTCGTACGCCGCGAACCCGCTTGACCCGTCGTGGCTCATGGACATCCTCGGGCTGACCGACGCGGCGCGCACCACCTACCGTCGACTGTCCGGCGGCCAGCAGCAACGGCTGGCGCTGGCGTGCGCGCTCGTCGGCCGTCCCGAACTGGTGTTCCTCGACGAGCCGACCGCCGGATTGGACGCGCACGCAAGGCTTCTGGTGTGGGAGCTGATCGACGGCCTGCGCCGCGACGGGGTGACGGTGGTGCTCACGACGCATCAGCTCGCCGAGGCCGAGGAGCTCGCCGACCGGCTGGTGATCATCGACAACGGCGTCGCTGTGGCCGCCGGCACGCCCGCGGAGATCATGCACAGCGGTGCCGAGAACCAGTTGCGATTCACCGCACCGCCGATGCTGGACCTGTCGCTGCTGTCGGCGGCGCTGCCCGAAGGCTATAAGGCCAGTGAGGTGTCGTCCGGTCAGTATTTGGTTGAGGGACAAATCAATCCGCAAGTGCTGGCCACGGTGACGGCATGGTGCGCACGCCTCGACGTGCTCGCCACCGACATGCGCGTCGAGCAACGCAGCCTCGAGGACGTGTTCTTGGAGTTGACAGGCAGGGACGTTAGGTGACCGAGAGTCGTTTCGCTCCAGGAACATTCACGCCCGATCCCCGTCCCAGCACGGTAGCGCGAATGCTCGCCGCACAGTACGGCCTCGAGCTCAAGCTCCTGCTGCGCAACGGCGAGCAGCTGCTGCTGACGAT
>Ga0070741_10020128_pt1 | contig 10572 bp, 10 predicted proteins | sample Coa_R1_4_FD_66440 | JGI IMG/M metagenome (GOLD analysis project Ga0070741, IMG submission 66440) | Surface soil microbial communities from Centralia Pennsylvania, which are recovering from an underground coalmine fire - Coalmine... | ecosystem: Environmental > Terrestrial > Soil > Unclassified ... | reverse complement strand
GACGATTGGAAGGCCGGCCTCAAGGAAGAATGGCCGAATATCAACGTCGAGACGGAGGTGATCACGCTCGGCGAGTTCAATACCAAGTTCCAGGTGGCAATCTCGTCGGGCACGGCACCGGACGCGGTGCTCACCAACTCGCACGCCCAGACCCGCTGGTACGACCAGGGAGTGCATCTGGATATGACCAGCCTGCTGGCGCGTGACAAGATCAATCTGCAGCGCGACTATGCCCTGATGGGCACCGAGCTCTGGTGCGGCAAGACGTACGCGCTGCCGATGGACGCCGATGCCAATGCCGTCTTCTACAACAAGACGATGCTGCAGAAGGCGGGGCTGCGCGATCCGTGGGCCGATGGCAAGGGCGACTGGACGCTCGATGAGATGATCGAGATGGCGCGCAAGGTGACCGCCGACACCGATCGCGACGGCAAGCTCGACCAGTGGGGGATCGCCTGGGCATACACGCATCCGTCACACGTCGCTCAGTTCGTGTGGACGAAAGGCGGCGACGTGGCGGATTTCCAGAATATGAAGTACATCATCGACCAGCCGGCATCGGTAGACGCGCACCAGCAGATCTACAACTGGCTGGTCAAGGACCACCTGATCATCTCCAACGCGGAGACGAGTGACATTCAGAAGGCCTATAACAAGTCAAATCCTTTCCGCACCGGGCGAGTGGCCTTCCACATCCGCGCAGTGGCCGACGTGCGCCAGAATGCGCGCGAGATTGGTGACGCCTTTGAGTGGGACGTGCTGCCGTTTCCTAAGTGGAACGATTCGCACCCCGGCATTCCGCTCGTCTCAGGCAATCCCAACTCGGTGGTTGCCGCCTCCAAGGTGCCGGAGGCGGCGTACCAGTGGTGCAAGTTTATTGCCGGGCCGAAAGGGCAGGAGATCCTGGCGCGTACGCAGTCGCTGCCGGCGCTCAAGAGCAAGCAGTCGGTCTTTCTGACCACGCCGCCGAACCATGTGAAGGTCTTCCAGGATGTCTATAACAAGCCGTATGGTATCCACTTCCGCCACCATTACACCAATGACTCGTGGGATATCTATGCCCAGGCGGTCAACCGTATCTACGGCGGCGAGGTGGCACTCATCGCCGGGCTGCAGGAAGCCAACCGGATGATGAACGAGAAGATCGAGTACGGGGCATGCGCGCCCTATAAGGGCATGCAGATCCCCATTCGTCCGAAGTAGCTGCCGGCCTTGCGCACGACGCTCAATGAGAGCCTGGCACTCCGCGAGAAGGCGGATTATGAGCCGGAGTGCGTAAATGCGACGCGCGCCGTTCGAATCCTTTAGGTGGCACCTGACCACTGACTACTGGCTACTGCCTGCAATCCGGGCGGCCTTTTCGCGCTCATTGGCCGTGAGGTAGCGCTTGCGCAGGCGCAGGTGCTTTGGCGTCAGCTCCAGCAGCTCATCATCGGCGATCAGCTCGAGGTACTGGTCAAGTGAGGGAATGAATGGCGGCTCGAGCTTGACGGCGATCTCAGCCGTCGACGAGCGCACGTTGGTCAGCTTCTTTTCTTTGGCGATATTGAAGGGTAGGTCATTCTCGCGGCTGTTGAGGCCGACGACCATGCCTTCGTAGACCGGCGTGCCGGGGGCAACGAAGAGCCGTGCGCGCTCCTGGGCATTGGCAATGGCGTACGCGGTGGCAGTACCGGTCTCGGTGGCAATCACTGCACCATTGCGCTGGCGGGGAATGGGAGGGCCCATAGGGGCGTAGTCGACGAAGCGGCTGGTGACAGTGGCCGTGCCGCGCGTGGCGGTGAGCAGCGCGCCGCGCAGGCCGATCAGGCCGCGGGTAGGCATGCGGTAGATGAGGCGCGCGCCGCGGCCTTCGTCGGGCGACATATGCTCCAGGATTGCCTGGCGTGGCCCCACCAGCTCGGTCACGGTGCCCAGGTGCTCCTGGGGAACGGTGATTACCACCTCTTCAAAGGGCTCCAGCAGCCGTCCCGCCTCGCGTTTGAGGATCACCTCGGGCCGGCTAACGGCGAACTCCAGCCCCTCACGGCGCAGCGTCTCGAGCAAGATGGCCAGATGGAGCTCGCCGCGCCCGGCGACGACGAAGCCTCCAACCTCGCCGTTCTCGCTCGGCCGCACGCGCAGGCCCACGTTGGTCTCCAGCTCCCGGTCGAGCCGCTCCTTGAGCTGGCGCGAGGTCACCGCCTTCCCATCCTGGCCGGCGAAGGGGCTGGTATTGGGGAGGAGCGTGAGCTGTACCGTCGGCTCGGTGATGGCCGGGCGTGGCAGGGCCTCTGGCGTGCCGGCGTCGGCGATGGTATCGCCGATGGCCACGGAAGGGAGCCCGGCCACGGCGACGATATCTCCGGCTTCGGCGACCTCCACCGGCTGTCGGCCAAGCCCCTGAAAGACGAATAGCTCGGCCAGTCGCACGGGGGGAGCGGGGCCATCGATGCCGAGGCAGCGGATGGTCTGGCCGCGCTGCAGGCGGCCACGCACCAGCCGGCCGATGGCGATGCGGCCGCGGTGGGGATCGTAGTCGAGTGCGCAGACCAGCAGCTGCGCTGGGCCGGTGGCGTCAACCAGCGGCGGTGGTACGTGCTGGAGGATGGCACGAAAGAGCGGCCCCAGATCGGGCGCCAGCTGGTCCGGCGCCGGCCCGGCGCGGCCCTCGCGGGCGATGGCGTAGAGCACCGGATAAGAGAGCTGCTCCGGATCGTGCGCCAGCTCGAGGAAGAGATCGGCGACCTCCTCAACGACCTCGGCGGGACGGGCATCCTTGCGGTCGACCTTATTGACGACCACCAGCGGGCGCAGGCCGAGCTTGAGCGCCAGCCCAAGGACGAAGCGCGTCTGTGGCAGCGGCCCTTCGGCAGCGTCGACGAGCAGCAGGCAGCCGTCGGCCATCGAGAGGGTGCGCTCGACCTCGCTGCTGAAGTCGGCGTGGCCCGGCGTATCGATCAGATTGATCTTTACCTCGCCCGCTTGGATGGCGGCATTCTTGGCGAAGACGGTGATCCCGCGCTCGCGCTCCAGCTCATTGGAGTCCATGATCAGCTCGCCGGCGGCGGTGGGATCGCGGAAAACCTTGCTCTGCTTGAGCAGGTGGTCGACGAGCGTGGTCTTGCCGTGATCGACGTGCGCGATCACCGCGATATTGCGCAGCTGCTCGCGGCGCGTAAGCACCGCTGCTGGCTGGGGCGCGGCAAGGGGTGAGGTGGTTAACATGAATTGGGCTCAGCAGGTGGGGCGGCCCCGGCGCACCAGGCGCGCCCACCGTGGCGGTGGGTACACGGGCTTGCCTACCAAAGTATACGCGGCTGGCTCGACGAAGCCTTGGCGACGCCTATGGTCGGCAGGTGTGCCGGTGGCTCCGGTGGTTCAAGAGGGCAGGAGCATCCCCTGCGAGCCACTCAGGTAGAGCCTATGGCCCGAAGGTACCGGTGGCACCGACAGGGGGAGCGATGCGCTGGCCGTGGCGCCATTCGGCGAGGATGCGCACGGTGGCGGCTGGCGCGCCCGGCACCGTCGCCTCGCCCAGCACGAGGTGCTCATAGCGCCGGGCCCACAGGCCGGCTAGGCGGAAGGCGGTCTCAGACTCGGCCGGGGCGAAGCGGGCCAGCACCAGCGCGCCGCGCTCGCGGGGATCGCCGGCCCACAGGGTGAGCGGCCGCGTGGGACCGGCCGGGCGTGAGGCCGGTGGCTGGGATGGCGGTGTCGCTGGGGCTAGGGCACGCGACGCCGCGGATGCCTCGAGAGGTGCCGTGCCGGCCGGCATCCCGCGCGCCGATGGCAGCGGCCCTGGGGCACGCGCAGCGGTGGAAGCAGCGCCGGGTGCCGGCCCGGCCGGGGGAGGGGCAGCATCACGGCTGTGGGCGTCGTGGCGGCCCTTCTCCGGTCCACCGGCGACCGGGGCGACTGCCTCGGAGCGCGGTGGCGGCTGGCCCGCCTCCTGGCGGGCCGCCGGCGCGGGCGCGGCGGCAGTGGTGGTGCTGGGCGTCTGCTCCGGCGCCGGCTGCTTTGGCGGGCGGCCGCGACGCCGGTTCCAGCGCTCGGTGGCAAAGCGCTCCACGTCGCTCACGCGGTAGCCATAGACCGGGACACTCGGCGGCCCGAGGCGCGTCGCCGGGAGCCAGCCCAGCCGGCGCCACTTCTGCACCAGGCTGACACTGCACCCGAGCCGGCGAGCCACCTGGGCGACGGAGAGAAACTCGTCTGCACCAATCTCGTGCGCGCTCATGCCGCGGGCCCGTCAATCTGTATTTGGTATTACCCTACACCGTTCCTGAGGAATTGTCTAGCCCCATATCCGGTTTCAAGGCGGCTTTGGCAGCCGGATTGGCCGAGAAGGTCACACCGTCAGAGGCAACAGACGAGGTTTGCATGTCGTCTGCGCCACATGCAGTTCTGGTTCAGCGTTTAAGCAGTATCACCTTGAGGCCAGGTACGCGCTGAAAGTCCGTGTCCATAGTCACGACTGTCAACTCACGCTCAAGGGCGGTGGCCGCAATGAGTGTATCGACATCGCCAATCAGGCCCGGACCGTGAGGTGGCCGGAGCTGGCGGCGGATCTGCGCGTACCGATCCATGATGGCGTAGGTGAGGGAGTAGGGGTACACCGTTCTGAGGAGTCTACGGAGCTGACTCTTGTGAGTGGCAACACTGGGGAGTCCGTGGAGATACTCCACGATCTCGGCGTAGACAAGCACGCTTGTCGCCGCTTCTCGGGCGGCAATCCATGGGCTGATCTGCGTGACGGCCTGTGGGCGGTTATTCAGGTAGGCAGCAAGTGGACCGGTGTCCAACAAGTACTGCCTCATACGTCCAGCTCAATCGGTGGCGTGGGCTTACTCTCATGGCGAATGCGGTCTAGGGCCGCGGACATTTCGTCCCAATCAAGGTCGCTCCACACACCGGCTAAGCGCAGTGCTTCACGCACAACCTCGTCGCTGGTTGCGGCCTCGGCCGCCGCCTCATCGGCAAAGTAACGCACCACCTCGCGCCCGTCTTCCCGCGTCGGAATAGCGATAAGGGGCTGGTCCATGCCGGCAACGATGCTGTGCTCTGGTTGTGCTTCACTCATCGTGTTCACCTCCGCCCACACAGAGTTGGCCAAGCCGATTATCTCACCAGAGCTGAGGGCGCAGGTGATCCAGGACGTCTCGCTATCCTGGCCGGCCACGCGCTTGGCATCGCCGATGCACTGGCCGAGCGGCCGCAGGACCAGCTGGGGGCACTCATCGCCCTGCACGCACCGTGCGCGCCTCACTCGCCCGGCGGATCAGTCGCGGGCCAGACCGGTCAGGCGACTGCGCGCGTCGGCCAGCTCGGCGTGCACCTCGTCCCAGGTACGCTTGCCTTCCTGAAAGGCTCGCAGCGCCAGAATCGCGCGGTCGATCTCGTCCTCCACGGCAAGGTCGCGCTGCTTTGGATCGGCCGGATAGCTCATCAGCCACTCCCAGAAAGCATCGTGGCCAATGCGGTATTCCAGAAAGTCCTCGAACATGTGCGAGGCATCGGCCGCCGAATAGCCCCGCAGCCGCGGTGCGGGAGCACGAGGTCGCTCGCGGGTGCTGTCGGGCTTCTCGCTCGTCTTAGCCATCATCGTCATCCCCTCCACAGGGCCGAGTTCGTCGTGCGCCGGCCTTCTGCAGGATACGCGCCATCGTCTGCCTGGGCACTGCCGGGCTGCGTCGCTGCCGTTTCCTCCTGGAGCTACCAGACGGCGCGAGCTTGCTAGATGAGCGGCTCCAGCGCACGAGCCTAAGAATCTTAGACGTCGCGGTACTGGTCGAGCAGCGCCTGCAGCTGAGGCTTGAGCGCCGTCAGCGCCGCGCGCACTGTCTGCGTGCCGGCCGTGATCCCCTTGAAGGTAGTAGTGATCAGACTATCGGCCTCATCGCTCGCCGGCGTCTGGAAGAGCGGATCGGGCTTGGCAACGTAGTCCGGCGTGGCGGCAAATACCTCCGGGCGAACCTCCGGACGCTGTCCGTAGTTCTGCTGCACGTAGGGAACGATGGCTCTCTTCTGGCTGGGCATGCGCTGCTCGAGATTGGCCAGCCGGCCCTCCTCGACGGCGTAGCGCACGAAAGCCCACGCCTCGGCGGGATGCTTGATCGGCGCCCAGATGGCACTGTCGGCACCGCCCATGTCGGGCACGGCGAGCTTTGCTTTGGGGAACGGCACAAAGGCCCAGTCGACGTCCTTGATCTGCGCCGTGGTCGTCGGCACGGCGCAGCAGATCGTAAAGCAGGCGCTCTGGCCGCGGTAGAACGGCTCGCCCTTGCCGAAGTCCGGCGCGCCGGGGCTGAAGGTGGCGCTCCGGTCCTTGGTGATCATGTCGTAGTAGCTGGTGAACGCCTCGATCATGGCCGGGCTATCGCACGTGATCGTCGCGCCGTCGTCGGAAGCCCACTGGGCGCCCCACATCGGCGGCAGATCGTAGATGGTACCGAAGCGGGACGTGCCGGCCACCGGCGGTGGGCCGTTCAGGCTCGTCAGGTGCTTCATCGCCTCGCGAAACTGCTCCCACGTCCATGATGCCTTCCAATCGGCCGAAGGAAGCGGCAGGCCGGCCTTGGCGAAGAGCGTCTTGTTGACCACGAGCGCAAGCTCGTTGCCGGCGTACGCGTGCGGGAGCGCCAGAATCTTGCCTTTGATCTCCACCTCGCGGTAGGTGTTGGCCGTAAACTGGGTGGTATCGAACTTGTCGCGCTTGATGAGGTCGTTGAGCGCGTACGCCGCCTTCATCCGGCGCAGATCCGGGATGCCGATCACGGTCGATACGACGTCGACGGGGGTACCGCTGGCCTGATAGGTCGCGAGCTTCTCCTTGCCTTCGGCCGTCTGCTGGATCGCCGTGAGGTCAATCGTCACGTTGGGCCGCGTGGCGACGAAGCCGCGCACGAAGGCGTCGATGTCCTCCTGGGCAATGCCCTTGAGCTTGGCAAACCAGGCGAGCGTGACCGGCTGCGCGCTCGTCGTGCCTGCCTGCGGGGCCGGCTGCTGCCCGCAAGCCAGCACAAGGAGGGGCAGCGCGCCGGCACCGCCGAGACGGGCAGCGGCTGCCAGCAGCGCGCGGCGCGAGTGTCGAGGCCTCCGGCTCGGTGGCTCAGCTCTGCGGCCCAGCTTGAGATGATTGCTAACCATGGTGCGCCTCCTGGCTCCTATCGTACTGCGACGAGCAGGCGCGCCTCGCCGGAGAGCTCATAGGCATACAGCACACCAGCTAGCGCCACTCGATGAGTACCCCCAGATGGTCCTGCGGCCGCTCGGCCAGCGCATCGAAGATACCCAGCGCCTGGTCGGCCGGGACGTGATGCGAGACAAGGCCGCTGGTGAGCAGCCGGCCCTGGCGCATCAGCTCGATCGCCAGCCGGTAGTGCTCGGCGGTCGTCCAGCGATGATAGGCATTAGCCACCGCGGCCGCAGTGCCGGCGTGGGCACCGATGACCGAGAGGCCTTTGCGGTGGATGTCGGTGTACGGGTCGATCTCCACGCGCCCCCGCGGGCTGCCAAGCAGGATGACGCGCCCCAGCGGCGCGGCCGCGTGCAGCGCGTCGTTGATCACCGCCGGGCTGCCGGTAGCCTCGATCGCCACGTCCACCCCCTGCCCTCCAGTCGCGGCGCCAATGGCCGCGGCCAGGTCCTCGCACGATGGATTTACGGTGTGGGTGGCGCCGTGGCGGCGGGCCAGCTGCAGCCGCGGCTCGAAGAGGTCGATGGCGACCGTGGTGGCAGCGCCGTCGAGCGCCGCGAGCTGGCGGGCAAACTGGCCGATCAGGCCCTGGCCGAAGACCGCCACGCGCTCCCCCAGGCGTACGTGCGCCAGGCGCACGCCCTGCATCGAGATCGCCGCCAGCCGCGCCAGGCAGCCCTGCTCGAACGAGACCTCCGGCGGCAGCGGAGCCAGGAGCGCCCGACTGGTATCGACGACGGCCCAGTCGGTGTGCGGCAGGCTCCCTGCCACGCGATCGCCCGGGCGAAAGGCAGCCACCGCACTGCCCACGGCCTCCACGGTGCCGGCGAAGGCGTAGCCGGGGTGAAACGGCAGGCGGGGATAGGTCGCACCCGGGATGGTGTAGCCGATGTGGCTGCCGGTGTAGATGGCAAGCTCGGTTCCGGCGCTCACCAGCGTGCAGACGGTGCGCACCAGCGCCTCGGTTGGGCCCAGCCGGCCGGCAGCTGGCAGCGGAATACGCTCCCACGCCGCCTGCCGGATGGCCGGGAAGACGATGCGCCGCGCCTCCTGTGGCGGCACCGGTGATGCTGAAGACATCGGGGCGCTCCTCCCTTCTCCCTCACGACAATGCCCGTCCAAGATACCCTATCTCGCGCGATCGTGCAGGGAGCCACGCAGCGACGCGCCATTGCGGTGCATTGAGGCGGACGTTGAGGCGCGCGGGGTACCATCAGGCAGCCGATGCGTCTCACCCGTGCCACCATCTCCGCCGGGCTGCGCGTGCTCACCCTTTGGCGCGTGGCGCGCTATCTCGCTGCGGGCGGCAGCTCGTTCGTGCTCGACGAGGTGCTGCAGTGGCTCCTGGTCGTCGCCGTGGGCATAGCCGTGTCGGTGGCGGCCACCATCTCGTACGAGCTGGCGCTGCTGGCCCACTTCTTCGCCACGCACCGCTGGGTCTTCGGCCACCGGCGCACGAGCTGGCGGCGGCTGGTCGAGTTCCACTCGGCGGCGCTGACGGCCTATGCCATTACGGTCGCCACCACCTGGCTGCTGAGCGATGGCCCGCTCGGCCCACGCTTCACCGCGTTTTTTGGATCGTATGCGCTTGCTGGCCTGACCGCCAAGGCGATCGGCACGCTGCTGGCCTTCAGCTGGACCTTTGGCTCGAGCTTCTTCTGGATCTGGCATCCACACCGAGACGAGCGCTCGCCGGCACCGGCCAGCGCGGCCGGCGCGGCCGGCGCGGCGGCGATGGTGGTGGCGCCGGCGCGCTCGCACCCCGCGGCTGACTGAGCGCTCGTGCCGTTTCTCTCTTCAGCCGCGCGCTCCGCTCCCCTTCTCCCATAGGGAGAGAAGGGCCGGGGGATGAGAGGTCCACCCGGACGCACCACGGTGCTGGGCATCCTCTCCCGGCTTCCTTCCCACTCCCAGCGTGTGCCCGGCCCTGGCAGGACGTCTGGTGCCCCGGGGCCGCGGCCGGCCGCCGTGACGCTACCATTGCGCGTGTGGCCCGCCGGCCGGCGGCCGGGAGGGGAGCACAGGCGTGGGAGGGTAGATCACGATTGGCGCGAGGGATAGCTACTAAATGGAGAGATGGGAACATCGCTCGGTCTACATCAGCCGCACGCAGGACAACTGGATCGTCGATTTTGGGAACGGTGAGGTCCTGGCCGGCATGGATCGTATTCTGGACGAGTACGGGGCCAAGGGGTGGGAGCTGGTGAGCTTCGTGCCGCATGCCTGGAGGGCCACCGCCGGGCAGGCCGGGCCATTCGAGGTGATCGCCTATCGGGCGATCTTCAAGCGCCGCGTGCCGGCGCCGGCACCCACAGCTTAGCCGGCGGCGCTCACGCGGGCCTCATGTCTCCACCCGTTCCGGCGATACCGGCCGCTGCGCGCGCTCCGGCGCCCATCGCCCCGACGGCGCCGGGAAGGCCGGCCGCCTACGCAGCCGCGCTGCTGGCCATTGTGGGCTGGGGCTCGCTCTACCCGGTGGCGCGGCTCGCGCTCCGCGACGTGACCCCGGTGATGCTCGCCTTCGACCGGGCGGCGATCGCGAGCCTGGCGCTGGCGGCACTGACCTGCCTGCGCGCGGGGGGCCTCCGGCCAGGGCTGCGCTGCCTGCGCGATGAGGCCCGGGGCGCCGGCGGATGGATCGTCGTGCTCGGGCTGCTCAGCTTCGTGGCCACGTCGCTGCTGGCCGTGGGCGCGCAGCAGCTGCTGCCGGCCTCGCTCAATAGCGTACTCAACAACCTGGCACCGCTGTGGCTGGCGCTCTACGCCGCGTTCCAGCGACGCGCGCGGCAGGCGGGGCTGCTGCTGGGCGGTTCGCTCCTGGCCGCGCTGGGCGTAGCCACGGTGCTGCTGGGCGATAGCTTTGCTACCAGGGAGGCGAGCGCCGGCTTCGCGCTGCAGGGCACCGCCTGGTTTGGCGCCGCCCTCTCGCTTACCGGCTCTGCCCTGATCGCCGTGAGCATGCTGGTGGCGCGGCGGGTGATGCCGGGGCGAGACGCAGTGGCGGTGACGTCGGTAGCCGCCGGCTGCGCCGCGCTGCCGCTCGGCGCGCTGCTGGGCCTGGGCCTTGGCGGCTCGTTTGGCGCCTTCGCTGGCACCGCGCCGGTAACGCGCGTGCTCCTGCTCTGGCTGGGCACGATGTCCACGGCGTTCAACTTCACGCTCTGGAACTACGCGCTCTCGCACCTGCCGGTCACGCGCATTGCCCACTTCCAGTATCTGATCGCACCGCTCGGGGTGGTGCTCGCGGTGATCGTGCTCAGGGAGCCGGCCGGCGCCGGGCTGGTGGTGGGCGTGGCGGCCATCGTGGCCGGAATCGCGCTCGCCCAGCGCGGCGCCGAGCCAGCTGGGCCGGCCTGAACGCCGGATCATGATGCGCTCGCTGCCGGCGCGCCGGC
>Ga0070741_10020127_pt1 | contig 10573 bp, 12 predicted proteins | sample Coa_R1_4_FD_66440 | JGI IMG/M metagenome (GOLD analysis project Ga0070741, IMG submission 66440) | Surface soil microbial communities from Centralia Pennsylvania, which are recovering from an underground coalmine fire - Coalmine... | ecosystem: Environmental > Terrestrial > Soil > Unclassified ... | reverse complement strand
CGGCCTGCGACACGTTCGCACCGCCGCTGGAATTCGAGCTGCCGTTGGTGAACGCGCCGAACAGGCCTCCTCCGCCTGTCCCAGTGCCCACTCCGAACAGCACGAGCCCCGCGCCGATCAATATGGCCAGACCTAGGTAGACCGTCTGGACCGTTCGGCGGCGACCACGAGCGCGCAGATCGAAGAGCATCGCCGCTATCCCGTCGCGTCGATTGACGCCAACTCAGCTCGTTCACGCGCGGCGAAATGGCGGTCGGCAATCTTGAGCAAGACGATGCTGAGTAAGTAGAGAACGACCAGAGGAAGCATCTCGAGCCCGGTCGTAACCGGATCGGGACCGGGCAACGCCGCCGCGATCACTGCGATCAGCACGACAGCGTAGCGCCATTGTCTGACCAGGGTGCGGGCATTGAGGATGCCGAGGTAGTCGAGCCCGAGCAAGACCAACGGCAGCTGGAAAGCGAGACCAATGACCCCCATGACCATGATCTCGAAGTCGTATAACTGGCGTGCCTGGACGAGCGCGTCGAAGTTCTGGCTGTTGTAACCCTGAAGGAAATGAACTGCAGGCTTGAGCACGATCTCGTAGGAGAACACCACCCCAGCGAGGAACAGCAGCGGGGCCAGCAGCATCAAAGGCAAGGCAACTCGGCGCTCCGAACGCTTCAGGGCAGGTAACAGGAATGCGTACGCCTCGTAGAGCAGCAGCGGGAGCGAGATGAGAATGGCGAAGTAGAACGAAACCGTGATCGTCGTCGTGAACGGCTCACCGACGCCGATCGTGATCGGGGTGGGATGAGTTGGCCCTCGCGGCAGAGCTTTGGCGGCATGGCTGAGGTTGGCCGCGGCGGCGCCGAAGAGCGCGCGGTCGCTCGCCGATTGGGAGGGGGAGACCGCGAGCGCGCGGAAGTCCTTTGCCGTCGCTTGAAGAGCTTGCGCCTGGCGGTTCGTCGCGTGCGGGAGCTTGGCGAGATACGAGTGCGCTGTCGGCAGCGGCTGATTCAGAAGGTGGAGCAGCCGGTGGTTCTGCCAAAAGCAGACGCCGAACGCGACCGCGAGCGCGAGCGCGCACACGATCAACCTGGAACGCAACTCGTCGAGGTGGTCGACGACGCTGAGGCGATCCTCGTGCCGGATGGGTCGGAGGACCCGCGCCATCACAAAGGGAGCTAGCTGGACTCTGCGCCAGACGAGGCCGAGCCAGCCGAACGCGACGCGGTGGCTGCCTCAGTCTTTCCGGCTTCGAGCTCCGCTCGATCGTCGTCCGGCTGTGACTTGCCGGTGATCCCGTCTTTGAACTCGCGCATCCCATGCCCGAGCGACTTGCCCAGCGCGGGCAGGCGCTTGGGGCCGACAAACAGCAGGACGACAAGGAGAATGATCGCGGCGTCGAGCCAGGGCTTGGTATAGAACATTGCTGGTCCTCTTGTATTGAGCCCCTAAGAAGGAAAATCCTTCCGCGGATTCGCCTACCAAGAGTAGCGGGCCGGCCAGCTCGCGTGGGCGCTCAAGCTCGGGCCGCCGGATGCCGATAACAGGCTCATCCCGGAGGCATCGATCCACGTCCGCGTTTCACCAGGTGCAGGAACGGGGCTATACCTGCACGTTTGCGGGCGCTGCAACTCGAAACTGGTTCAGCCTCACGACTGGGAGGAGGTCGGTCACGAGTACTGGCAACTCCGGCTCGAGTGCCCTAACTGCGGCTGGCACCGGCGCGGGACGTTCTCGAGCGGGCAGCTGACCGCGCTCGAGGATCAGCTCGACGGAGGGTTCGACGTGCTCCTGCGCGACCTGAAACGGCTGACCGCGGCGAACATGACCGAGGAAATCGAACGCTTCTCCCTTGCGCTCGCGACCGGGCTGATCCTCCCAGAAGACTTCTGAATCTGTTCGGGGCCGCGCGGGTCGGCAAAAGCCCGCCGAATCTCCAGCTGACTCAGCTGTAGCGCTCGACCACTCCGTCGGCGACCAGGTCGAGCGCGGCGCGCTGGCGGCTCGGCAAGGCGGGCAGAATCGATTTGGCCCGTGCGACCAGCTCCAGGGCCCGCGCTCGGGCCGTCCCCAACGCGCCGGTGGCGGCGATTCGCTCGCACACTCGCTTGGCATCGGCGGTTGTATGCAGGTCGCGAACCTGGAGCGCGGCCAGCTCGGGATCGCGGTCACGCGCCTCGATCAGCGGCAGCGTGATCGTCCCATCCAGCAGGTCGGCACCCTGGGGCTTGCCGGTGCGCTCGGGCGGGCCGGAGACATCCAGTACGTCATCGAGGAGCTGAAAGGCGAGACCGACCTGCTCCCCGAAGGTTCCCAGCGCATCGATCGGCCCCTCCCCTTCGATGGCTCCCAACTCACACGCCGCCCGGAAGAGCACCGCTGTCTTCAGCCTGCAGCGCTCGAGGTAGCGCTCCAACGTCACGTCGCCCCGCCACGCGTCGGAACGCTGCATCAGCTCGCCCAGGGCCAACTCTGAGCTGGCTCTGGAGAGGACGCGTATGGAAGGCAGCGACCGTGCCAGCGAGAGTTCCGCAAACGCTCGCGAGAACAGCAAATCTCCCGTTGCCGTGGCCATCCGCCTTCCGGCGCTGGCCACGACCGTGGGCCTGCCACGACGGAGCAACGACGAGTCGAGCACGTCGTCATGGACAAGTGTCGCCCCATGGACCAACTCAACCGCGACCGCCGCGTGCACGAGACTGTCCGACTGCGGGGGTGGAACACCCGCGGCGAGACACACCAGCAGCGGCCGCAGCCGCTTGCCGCCCGCGGCGATGGTGTCGCCGGCGTGGCGCGCCAGAGCGGCACCATGATCGACGCTGACCTCCGCCATGCGGCGCTCGACGCGTTCCATGACCCGCGGCACGGTTGCCCCCGCGGCATCGATGACGGCCTCTACCGGCTTCACGCCTCTCGCGACCTCATAGCAGGGCCCCTCCCGCCGCTCATGGAGGGCTCGGGCGCAATTCGCCCGTTCGCACGTATCTCATTGCACATCCACCCATTTCACAAAGCATCCCCGGTCACGACTCCCACGTGAAGTGCCACGATCCCTCCCGCGGTCAGGACGTAGCGCACATCACCCAGTCCGCTGCGCACCAAGAGCTCCGCCAGCTGGTCCGGCCCCGGGAAGCGCCTGACCGAACTGGGAAGATAGCTGTAGGCCGCGGCATCGCCCGCGAGGCGCCCCAACAACGGCACCAGGCGGTCGAACCACACCTCAAAGAATGTGGACAGCGGAGGACGACGGGGCGTGGTGATCTCGAGCACGACGACCCTTCCACCGGGGCGCACCACGCGGACCATCTCGGCCAGGCCACGCTCCAGGTCGGCGAAATTGCGCGCCCCGAACCCCACCGTGGCCGAGGCGTACTCGTCGGACTCGAACGGCAGGGCGAGGGCATTTGCGGCCTGAAAGCGGACCCTCACGTCCGGCCGCCCATCCGTCCTTGCCTTCGCCCGCGCCAGGTCGAGCATCCGCTGCGAGAAATCGATTCCCACGACCTCTCCATCAGGAGCGACGCGCGCGGCGAGCTCCAGTGCCAGGTCTCCGGTGCCGGTCGCGACGTCGAGCACCCGGTCGCCGGGCGAAACTTCGGCCAGCTCGGCGGCGCGCCGCCGCCAGCGGCGGTGCAGCCCGGCGGTCATGACCGTGTTCATGCGGTCATACAGACCCGCGATGCGATCGAACATCGCGCGCACCTGAGCTTCCTCGAGGCGTCCTGCCTGCGCGCCGGTGGGCACGTCCGGCGCGACACCGATTTCGGGTGGGCTCACGCTCATCGTTGCGCTGACGCGGCTTTAGATACGTCCGCCTCCGGCCGCCTAACGAAGCAGCGACAGGAAGGAGACCAGGGTTTGGAACTTCTGCGGGTACTGCTGCTTCAGTCCCTTGAACGATGGCATCGGCGGCGTGGGATTAAGAAGCGTGGAGGCGAGCTGCTGGTAAGGCACCTTGCTGGCGATATGAGTCAGCTGCGGCCCGGGCCCGTTGTTGCCGTTGTCCCCGACCTGGTGGCAGGCGAGACATCCCGACTGACCGACCACCAGCTCGCCCTTGGTGAACGTGCTCTTCTGCGCTGCGGTGAGGCTGGAGGGTGGCTTGAGGTCGACCGAGTTGGGCGACCCGGTGTTGGCACCCGAGAACGTGAGGTAGGCCATGGCCCCGATCACGAACAGCGCCGTGGCCAGCGCGATGGGGCGTCGTTCGATTCTGCGCTCGGGGCTGCGGTCGTAGAACGGCAGCAGGAACAGCAGGATCATGCATATCGTCGGGACGCCGATTGTCGCCATCGGCGTGAACGTCGGGACTTTGCGCATGACGCGCAGGACCTCGAACAAAAAGAAGAAGTACCAGTCGGGCCGCGGTACATAGGTGGTCGTGGTCGGGTTCGCTTTGGGGCCGAGCTCTGCGCCGAACAGCAGGGAGAGGAAGATGATCACTGCCAGCACAATCATCGCCATGACGGAGTCCTTGGCCACGGCGTAGGGGAAGAACGGCTTGCCCTCGTTCTTCAGGATCGAGTACTCGCGGAGGTATGCCTCCTTTTCGGCCTGGTTCACGGCTCAACTCCGAAAGGCGGCTCGACACTGCGCTCGTGACGCTGGAATGCCATCGCGCTCAGACATCCGTCTCCGGCTGGAGCGCCTTCTCGGGCTCTGCCTTGAGCCATGGAGGCGCGGTGGTCCCAAGCTTGGCCACGAGGTAGAGGTGGGCACCGATCAGTGCCGCAATGGCACCCGGGATGATCAGCATGTGTATCGCGTAGAAGCGCGAGAGCGTGGTCGCCCCGAAGTCGGCCCCGCCGAGCAGGAAGTTCGACAGGTAGGGCCCGATGAAGGGACCCCCGGCGTTGATGTTGACGCCCACGATCGTTGCCCAGTAGGCGCGCTGATCAAGTGGCAGCAGATACCCCGTGAATCCCATCGCCAGGGTGAGGATGAGCAGCACCACGCCGATGACCCAGGTGAGCTCGCGAGGGTATTTGTAGGCGCCGAAGAAGAACACCCGCCCCATATGGAGGAAGATCAGGATGATCATCACCGAGGCGCCCCATTTGTGCATGCCGCGCACGAACTGCCCCAGGAAAGCGTCGGTCGTGATGTAGCGGACCGACTCGTAGGCGCCGCCGGACGAACCCGGCTGGTAGTACATGGCCAAAAAGACACCCGTCACGGCCTGATTGAGGAACGCGAAGAGCGTCGCGGTGCCCAGGGTGTAGTACCAGTTGGTCCCGCGAGGGACCTTGCGGAACATCATCCAGCGGAGGCCGGGAGAAAGTGAGGTGCGCTCGTCGATCCAGTCGACTGCGGTGATCCCAGCCTCGACCGGGTCGAGCGAGTCGGCCAGGCCGGCGCCATCGTCGCCGGGGCGCCGCGGGCGCGGCTGAAGTGCTTTGGGGAGCGGAGGTGCGGGCAGGCGGGGCATCGGCGGCTACTTTTTCTGGCTCACTCCGGGCGGCGGTTTGGGTTGAGCGAACTGACGTGGGTAGAGGTACTGACCGATGCCATCCACCGGCTCGCCCGGGTAGCGCGGCGAGAACCGCCGTAGCTCGGAGTTGACCGAGTAGCGCGGTCCGACCTCCACAAGTCGCCTGGCGTGATTGAAACGGGTGTAAAAGCGGTCCAAAGGACGGACCGGCGGGCCGCCCGTGACCATGCCGCGAATGTCGTAGACGCCGCCGTGGCAGGGGCAGATGAATCGCTCCGCCGCGGGCGTCCAGCGGACGGGACAGCCCAGATGCATGCAGCGCGAGGACAGCGCGATCCAATGGTTGTACTGGTCCTCGGGCTCGGTGTCGATTGCCGGGTTGCGGGAGCGCACATAGGCCAGCGTGTTGTTGACCTCCCCCGCCGCCCCCAACGGGCCCTGCTGGATCTGGATCACGCGGGTGACGAAGTTGTCCTTGGGGAAGTCGGTGGCTGGTCCGATCGGCTGCCAGGTCCATTGCTCGTGCTTGAAGACCGGACCGGCGGAGAAAGCGAGCGCGGGGAGCGTGAATGCAGCGGTGGCGATTCCCCCGGCGCCCATGACAACGCCCGTCATGAAACGGCGACGGGTGACGGTCTCGCCCTCGAAAGCCCCCGGCATGTCGCGATCGGAGGTGTATTTGGACTTGTGCTGAAAGTGTCGATTGGGCAAGGAAAGCTCGCTAAAGATGCCAGGAGATGACTCGAATTGAACGCACTGTCAAGGGTATCGTCAACAACGATTCATCCGTTACGAGGACATGGGTATCTGGCTCACGCAGCGGCGTCACGAAGCCGCCGCCCGAGAAGCGCTCCTCAACGCTTCAAGGGCGCGGGAGTCTCCGGCCCGAGCCAGCTGCTTAGCCTCTTCGAGCTCCTCGCCGCCGCCCCAGCCGACAGTCATCACAGCCGCCTCCCAGACCGCCTCGGCGAGTTCCCGGTCCCCTGCCGCGTGGGCCTGGGCCACGAGCGAGATCGCGTCTGCCAGCTCGGCGACCGCGTCCAGGTCGCCCAGCGCCGCGAGCCGCTCGAGCCCGAGCGCGTAGAGCTGGTCGCCCACGAGCAGGGCCAGATCGGGATCGTCGGTGCGGACCACCCGCGCCGGGCCGTAGTGCAGCCTCGCGCCTTCGAGAATCATCTCCAGCAAAAGCTCGTATTCACTCGCCGCGCGAGTTGCCCGCGGGCCGGCCGCCGCCAGCTGCGCCGCACCGGGCCTTCCGTCGCCTCCACCCGCACCGGGCCTACCGTCGCCTCCACCACCGCCGTCCTGGACAAGTTCCGCGACGGTGCCGCCGTGAGCGCGCAGCGCGAGCGCAAGGTCGTCGAGGCCGTCGCGGGCGCTTCTCATGCGGCCGCCACTTCCGCAAACGCTTCCCTGGCAGCCTCCAGGGTGTGCTCCACGTCGCGCTTGCTGTGGGCCAGCGAAGGGAACCACGCTTCGAACTGCGACGGCGGTGGATAAACGTCTCGCTCGAGTAGCGCGCGAGCGAACATGCCAAAGGCCTCAAGATCGCTCGCACAGGCCGAGGCGTAGTCGCGCACCGGCTCCGCGGAGAAGAAAACTGTGAGCAAACCATCCTGTGCCGTTACCTGCACCTCGCATCCAGCGTCTCGCGCGGCCTCGCGCAACCCGTCGGCGAGCTCGGCCGTCGTGGTCCTGAGGCGCTTGTAGGCACGGCCGTCCAGCAGCCGCAGCGTCGCCAGGCCGGCGGCCACGGCGAGCGGATTGCCCGAGAGCGTGCCTGCCTGGTACACGTCTCCGGCCGGTGCGACCCGCTCCATCAGCACCGCCGGGCCGCCAATGGCGGCGGCGGGCAGACCGCCCCCAAGGACCTTTCCCATGATCGTCAGGTCCGGGAGGACCCCGAAAACCTCCTGAGCGCCGCCGCGCGCCACCCGGAAGCCGGTGATCACCTCGTCGAATATCAGCAGTGCGCCGCTCTCGTCGGCGCACGCCCGCAGCGACTCAAGGAACCCCGGCTCGGGCGCCACCACGCCCATGTTCGCGGGCACGGGCTCGACTAGGATCGCCGCGAGGTCGTGGCTCTCCGTCGCTTGCCTGACTGCCGTGCCGTCGTTGAAGGGACAGATCACGGTGGCCGCGGCGGCTGCCGCCGGCACACCGGGGCTGGCTGGGATGCCCTGCGTGGCCAGTCCGGAGCCCGCCTGCGCAAGTAGGCCGTCGACGTGCCCGTGGTAGGCACCCGAGAACTTCAGCACCTGCTCGCGGCCGGTTACTGCGCGGGCGAGACGGATGGCGCTCATCGTCGCCTCGGTCCCCGACGAGGTCATGCGCAGCATCTCTACGGACGGAACCCGCCGCGCGACCTCGGCCGCGAGCGTCACCTCGCCCTCCGTCGGCGCGCCGAAACTCGTCCCGTCGCTGACCGCGCCGGCGACGGCGTCGACGACAGCGGGGTGGGCGTGACCCGCGATCAGCGGACCCCACGATGACACCCAGTCGATGTACTCGTTGCCGTCGACGTCCCAGATGTGGGACCCGAACCCGCGGGCGATGAAGACCGGGTCGCGTCCGATCGCCTTCATCGCGCGCACCGGCGAGTTGACCCCGCCGGGCAGGAACTCGCGCGCGCGCCCGTAGAGCTCCTGCGAGCGCGTGGTGGCTCTAACGCCGCTCACACACCCGCGTGCTGGCGTTCCCAGTCTCGATACTCCTCGGTGAAGTACAGAAGGCGTACCTTCTTGAACTCCGTGGAGGAGTAGAGAATGGCCCGGTCCGCGATGCCAGTCTCCGCGGCGATGGCATCCAGGATCGCGTCGCATTCCTCCTTCGAGCGACCATGGGCCATGGTGAAGACCGAGTACGGCCAGTCCTTGTAGGTCGGCCGCTGGTAGCAGTGCGAGATCCCTCGATAGGCCGCCATCTGCGGCCCCAGCTCCATGATCCGCTCATCGGGGACCTTCCACACGCCCATGCCGTTGGCGCTGAAGCCGGCGCGGCGGTGGTAGAGGATCGCGGCCACGCGGCGCAGAAGCCGCCGCTCACGCATGCCGTCAAGATGCTCCAGGAACCGCTCTTGGGGGAGTCCCACCGCGGCCGCCGCGGCCGCGTACGGCTCCGAAACGACGGCCATGTCTCCCTGTAGGGCGCGGATGACCGCGATGTCGAGCTCGTCATAGGGCTGCCGTTCGGTCTCGGCGGGGGCGACCGCCTCGGCCGCTCGTGCGAGCTTCTCGGTGCCCGCCTCCATCTCGAGGTCCATGCGGATCTTGAACAGCTTCAGGGTCGGCAGCTGGCGCACCGACTCAGCGCCCGCGAGGCGGCCGAGCACCTCGAGAGTTTCCTGTAGACCGAGTGGGGAGTCGGGCTCGGTCGCGATCGTGAACCAGATGTTGAACTCGTGATTGCGCAGGTAGTTGTGTGATACGCCGGGGTGCTCATTGATGACCTTGGCCGCTCGCCAGGGATTGTCCGGGTCGACCTTGGCGGCGACGAGCATCGAGGAGTAACCGAGAGCGCGGGTGTCGAAAATCGGCGTTACCTGACGGATGATGCGCTGCTCGAGCAGCCGCGTGACGCGCGCCATGGCCGTCTCCTCGTCGATGCCGGCCTTCGCAGCGACATCCTGGTAGGGACGCGTCGCGATCGGAAAGTGCGCCTGCATCAGGTTCAAAAGCCGCTTGTCGAGCTCGTCGAGTTCGATCGCGGCGCCGTGCTTGCGGGATCGAAGCTTCGGCCCATGAGAGCCGGACAGGCCCGTTTGCCCTACTGAAGCCATTGAGCAGCGTCCTTCGCGTAGTAAGTGACGACCATGTCGGCGCCTGCCCGCCGGATGCAGGTCAGCGTCTCGAGCACCGCGGCGCGCTCCTCGAGATAACCGGCGGCGGCGGCCGCTTTGAGCATCGCGTACTCGCCGCTCACGTTGTATGCGGCCACCGGCATGCCGGTCTGCTCTTTGACCGCTTTGATCACGTCGAGGTAGGGCAAGGCCGGCTTGACCATCACGATGTCGGCGCCTTCCTCCACATCCAGGCGGGTCTCGCGCAGCGCCTCCTGGGCGTTGGCCGGGTCCATCTGGTAGCCGCGGCGGTCGCCGACTGCCGGCGTCGAGTCGGCCGCTTCGCGGAAGGGGCCGTAGAAGGCCGAGGCGAACTTGGCCGAGTAGGCGAGGATCGGCGTCTCCGCATACCCGCTCTCATCGAGCGCCTGGCGGATCATGCCCACGCGGCCGTCCATCATGTCGCTGGGGGCGTCAAGATCTGCCCCGGCACGGGCCTGCGAGACCGCCGTACGGGAGAGGAGATCGAGCGTGGCGTCGTTGTCCACGGTCCCCTCACGCAGTACGCCGCAGTGGCCGTGGCTGGTGTATTCGCACAGGCAGAGATCCGTGACCACGATGAGATCGGGCAGCTGCTCCTTGATCGCGCGAGTAGCGAGCTGGACGATGCCCTCGTCATCCCACGCTCCCGATCCCTCCTCGTCCTTGCTGGCCGGGATACCGAACAGCAGGACGGCGGGGATCCCCAGCTGCGAAGCCTCGGCCGCCTCGGTAACGGCATGGCCGATCGAAAGGCGATCGATACCCGGCATGGACTCGATCGGCTCGCGCCGGTCCAAGCCGTGGGCAACGAACAGTGGATAGACAAGGTCGGCCGGCTCAAGCGAGGTCTCACGAACGAGCCCGCGAAGTGCACGCGTGGCACGCAGCCGGCGCAGACGGGTCTGCGGAAAGGCCATCGCAGTCTGAGGATACCGGGGAGGGTCGGGAGGCCCCCGTGTTCGCGGTCTCGACCAGAGTCCAGCGGACGGGTGTGGTCTGTGCTGCGCCTACCCGGGACCGGTACGGGCGATCACAAGGGTCTCGTGGGTGTTGTTCGGATGAGCGGCCATCACGGACCCAACCCCAGCCCGGGCAGCCTGGGTCCGCAGCGTCCGCATAGCCGACGCCTCGGACCCAACCACGGAGATCAGAGCGGGCCTCGCTCCCCCGATCCCGATGGCGGCGGCTGACTAGCTGCTTTATGAGCCACGCGACGATCCGAAACGGTGCCGGGTCCGCTTAAGCACCCACCAGGTGGCATTTGAGCCATCCGAGGTCCGAAAGATGTCGCGCGGCTCTTTAAGCAGGATTGGGGCCCGGTTCGTAGGCGA
>Ga0070741_10020126_pt1 | contig 10573 bp, 7 predicted proteins | sample Coa_R1_4_FD_66440 | JGI IMG/M metagenome (GOLD analysis project Ga0070741, IMG submission 66440) | Surface soil microbial communities from Centralia Pennsylvania, which are recovering from an underground coalmine fire - Coalmine... | ecosystem: Environmental > Terrestrial > Soil > Unclassified ... | reverse complement strand
GACGAAGAGCACGTAGCTGATCGGCTTGAGCGCGAAGCAGATGATGGTGATCGGGATGATGACCAGCTCGAGCCAGAGGAAGCTCGGCGCGCCGGCGATGAGCAGGGCGGCGAGCATCGCGCCGAGCATCGTGCCGGCTACGCGCTGCAGCGTGGTGTCGAGCGTGGTGCCGAAGCTCGGCTTGAGAATGACGACGGTCGTGAGGGTGACCCACAGACCGTGGGGCAGGCCGAGCAGCGTATAGACGAGCACGCCAGCAGCCGTGGCGACGGCGAGGCGCAGCGCGTGGCGGAAGGCCAGCGACCGCATCGAGAGCTGCGCCGCCAGCGTCTCGCGCCAGGAGGGGCGAGTCGGTGCGCCGGCGCCGGCCGCGAGCGTGGGCGCAGTTGGCGCCAGCCCGCGGTGGAGGCGCTCCGCCGTGTCTGCCGCCTTGTGCAAGTAATCGGCCACGACGTCGAGCGCTTCCCGCAGGTCGCCGATCAGGGCAACGTCATGGTAGGCGGCGGGATCGGCCTGGCGCACCGCCGTCTGGTGAACCTGCGCCGACAGCGCGGCGAGGGCCCGATCCGCGGCGGCCAGGTCGGGTCGTCCCTGGCCGCTGGCGATCGAAGCGGCCACGGCGCGGGCGGCGTTGGCAAGCCCGTCGACGGCGGCGGCGACGAGCGGCTGCAAGGCCGGGAAGGCCCGCGAGCGCGCGGCCGGCTCGAACGCCCGCCCGACCGCCACCGCGGCTAGCGAGAGCCGCGTCGCCGCGCGTAACAACACGACCAGGCAGGCATCGGTGGGACTGGCGCCGCTGGCGCCGGCGCGCACGGCGTCGAGCGCCTGCGCCGCGGCATCCAGGGCCGCGGTCACGGCGGTCCTCTCGGCGGTGGCCGCTTCCAGTGGCGCGCTCGGGGCGGAGGGTGCCGTCGAGGCGGCCGGGCTCGTGGACGGGACCGGCGTGGTGGTGGCGGCCGGAGGGCTGGCCGCCCCGCTCTCGGCTTCCAGGAGCGTCGCCAGCGCCTGGTAGACGCCGGCTACGGCGTCGTAGACGGGTCGATAAGGGTGGAACGGCCACAGGACCAGCGAGTAGAGCATGACGAAGGCGCCGCCGAGCAGGAAGGCGACCGCGCGCTCGACGGCGTCGGACGGGCTGCCGCCCAGGCCGCTGGCGAGGACGAAGGCGACGTTGACGATCAGGCCGGCGACGGCCGCCGCGTTGCCGTAGATGCTGACCATCCCCGCGGCGAGGCTCCAGACGAACATCGCCGGCGCGGCCAGCCAGGGAACGCCGCCCACCAGCGTGCCGACGAGCATGGCTGCGGCGCCGCCGCCAGCGGCGGCCGCCATGCCCGTCGCGCGGGGACGGTACGGGCCGCCCACGTCGGCCATGAGGGTATTGAGGGCGCCAATGGAGATGAAGAAGCCGAACGCCAGGTGGCCGGCGAGCTGAGCCACGACCAGCGGCACGAAGATGGCGACGGCGCCACGCAGCCCGAGGACGAAGGCTGGGCGACCGGGCGTGACGCTGAACAGGCGGGCCAGCCAGTCGCGCACGTGCTTGCCCTCACCCCGCAATTCTTCGACGCTCTACCGCGTCAGTGATACACTAACCCGCGGCCCCGCCGCGGCCCGCGGGCGGGCCGCAGGCGTGGCACGGCGGAGCCGGGAGTGGACGCAGCTCGGAGCGCGCGGAGGTGGCCGCTCCTGCTGGGGCTCGCCGGCGGGCTACTCCTCCTGGGCGCGCTCGCCGGCACCATTGCCTTCCGCGACGGCGAGGCGCGTGATGCGCTGATCGCGGTCGTCTCGCGGGTCGGCGCGCCTCAGGTCGCTACCGCCGACGACGCCGTGCCCCCCGCCCCCGGCCTCGCGCCGGTCGGCGTCAACACCTTCCTCGAGCAGGAGGTGGAGACGGCCAGTCGCCGCCGCACGCTGGAGATGGCCCGTGCGGCCGGCTTCGGCGCGATTCGCCAGCAGTTCCCGTGGGCCGAGATCGAGCCCGACACGAAGGGCGCGTACTGGGACGCGCGCTGGGGCCGCAGCACCTGGGACAAGTACGACGAGATCGTCGACCTGGCGAACGAGTACGGCCTGGAGGTGCTGGTGCGGCTCGACACCAGCCCCGCCTGGGCCCGGCCCGACAACCCCTGGCCGGCCACCCCTCCCGCAGACCTGACCGACTACGGCGACTACGTGGCCGCGGTGGTGAGCCGCTACGCCGGCCGCGTGCGCTACTTCCAGCTCTGGAACGAGCCGAATCTGGCCACCGAGTGGGGCGAGCAGCCGGTCGACGCGGCGGCGGTGGCCGCGCTGCTGGCCGAGGGCTATCGCCGCGCGAAGGCGGCGAATCCCCACGCGGTGATCGTGGCGCCGGCCCTGGCCCCGACGATCGAGGAGAGCCCCTGGGCGCAGAGCGAGCTACGCTTCCTGGAGGCGCTGTACGCCGCGGGCTGGCAGGATTCCTTCGATATACTCTCGGTCCAGGCCTATGGCCTGCGCGACGGCCCCGACGACCGCCGCCTCGGGCCCGACCGCGTGAACTTCTCGCGACCGCTGCTCGTGCGCGAGCTGATGGTGCGCCACGGCGACGCCGGCAAGCCGGTCTGGGCCGCCGAGCTGGGCTGGAACGCGCTGCCGCCCGACTTCCCCGGCCCGGCGATCTACGGACGGGTCAGCGAGGAGCAGCAGGCGCGCTATACCGTGCGGGCGCTCGAGCGCATTCGGACCGAGTGGCCGTGGCTGCAGCGGAGCTTCGTCTGGTACCTCAAGCGAGCGGACTGGAGCCGCCGCGACGAGGCCTGGTACTACTTCCGCCTCGTCGAGCCCGACTTCACCCCCCTGCCCGTCTACGACGCGCTGCGCGACTACCTGCGCGGCCGTCGAAGCTGAGATAGCCCGGTCGTCGTACCCAGAGGCAGCGGCTTCAAGAGAGCGCGGGCTCGCCTGCCGCGGTCCGCAGCTCCTGCGCGACAGTCGGGTCGATCACATTCAGCGCTGCTTGCGCCCAGGCCTCGTGACGTCGCAGGCCATTCTGGATCCGGAGCCGGGCGAGATAGTCGGGATGGAAGGACACATCAAAGGTAGTTTCCCCGACCTGGCCCGGGCGGACAACCAGATGGTCCACCTGCCCGCCAGCGATGATCAGAGGGATGCCATCGGGGTAGGCAACGCAGCGCATGCCGGGTTGGAGATGGCGACAGGCTCGGCACCCGCCCCACGGCTCATCGCGCGGGATCGACCGCTCCCAGCTCGGGCCCTGTTCACGCATCGTCCTCATCCGGCAGTACGACCTTCACCTGCTCGCCGTGGTACGCCACGACCCACCAGCGGTTGCCCCCAAAGTGTACCATCACGCCGTCGAAACCTGCGGCCAGCACTGCCTCGCGGAAGTCGTCGGTGCCGGCGCGAGTGGTCAAGTCCTCCAGGATTGCAGCGTCGCGTATGCTGTCCTGGATCACCAGAGGACGCTGTAGGCGGATGGCCACCATCACCTCGGCCGTGCCATAGGCTGGATCGGAGATGGTGCAAGAGTAGAATCCCTGGCCCCAGGCGCTGTCCGGCGTCGCACGCGTGATGTCCACGCCGTGCTCGACAATATCCTGTGCGGCCTCTGGGTCAGTCCGATGCACCGTAACCGTCTTGACGGCCGAACCGGCGAGCCACGCGCTGGCTTCGGCTGGGGTGACCAGATGGGGAGGGCGCGACATCGCAACTCCTCCCCCAGCGGGTGTTAACGCACGCTAGCCCAGGCCGCGGCCATGTCGTCGGGCAGGATGAACTGCTCGGCGGTGAACTGGGCGGCGGCCGGCTCGCGAAGGGCAAGCTGCTTGAGGCCCATGGCGATCGGCTCGGGGCTCGGAACGGGCGAATCGGGGAAGCGATTCACGCCCGCGCGGTAGGTCTGGAGCAGCAAGTCTTCGTCGCTCTCACCGGAGTAGTGGCGGAGGGCGGCCAGCGCCACCTGCTCGTCCTTCATCAGCTTCCAGCCCTGGGCGAAGGCGCGGATGGCTCGCTTGACCACCTCGGGGCGATCGCCCAGGAAGCGGCGCGTCGTGGTGATCGCGTCCTGGTAAAAGGGGTAGTCCAGGTCGCCCATGTCGGCGAGGACCACCCCACCGTTGCGCTGAGCCTGGAACACGCTGGGCGGCGAGAGGATCGCTGCGTCCAGGGCGCCCGACTGCAGGCCGCCGACCATCTCCGGGTTCCCGCCCATCTGGAGAATGGTCACGTCTCGCTCGGGCTGGAGGCCGATCGTTCCCAGGTAGAAGCGCAGCACGGTGTCGGAGCTGGCGCCGAAGCGCGTCACACCAACGCGCTTGCCGCGCAGCTCGTCCGGCGTGCGGATGCTGGGCGTCGTGGTGAGCCAGAACAGCGGCTTGTCGATACCGCCTCCGACGATCACCATGTCCCCACCCTGGACGCCCGAGGCGATGGCGACCTCCTGGCCGGCGTAGGCCAGGCCGATCTCCCCCGAGAGCAGGGCCGGCGCGAGCACCGTGCTGCTGGCGACGTAGTCCATCGTCACGTCGAGCCCCTCGCGCTCGTAGAGGCCGGCGTCGTAGGTGATCCAGTGGGGAAGCTGGGCCATGCTCAGCGCGGAATACGGGAAGCGTACCGCTTCGCGGCGCGGCGGAGCCGTGGGCGCCGCGCTGCTCGCGGCGGGCGCCGTGGTGGGCTGGCCGCCGCTGCTGGCCGGCGCCTTGGCAGCGGGAGCGGCAGTCGGGGCCGGGCTCGCCGAGCCAGAGCAGGCGACGGCCAGGGCGACGAAGAGTAGCGCGAGCGAGGACGGCGCGCGCCGGCCGAGCGACGAGTGCATGTGGCTGCCTCCGAGTGGGGTGACGGCCGCGGCTAGCCAGGGCGCCGCCGCGGAGGAACACTCCATTGTACCGTGGATTCCGGCTGCCGATCGCCGGCCATCGGCGGGGCTAGTCGGCGGCCAGGCGGGCGCGGTTGAGCAGCGTGTAGCCCGTGGCCAGGCTCACGCCGTAGGCGGCGTTGCGCAGCACTTCGCCGGCTAGCGGCAGGAGTCCCGCGCCGAGGTGGAGCCCGAGCGGTCCGGCGCCGAGCGCTGGGAGCAGCACCAGCGCGGCGAAGGCCAGGGGCAGGAGGGCGAACAGCAGGCCGCCCAGCCAGTCTGGTCCCGGCAGCCAGCGCGCCACGTGGGCGTAGAGCAGCGCCCAGCCCAGGTGGAGCGCGACGTAGCCGGCGATGGCGAGCGCCCACAGCTCGATGGTCGGGCGCGGGCCGAAATGCGGCTGGAGGCCCTGGAACAGCGTGAACAGCGCTTCGGCCGGGCGGATCTCCCCGACGGCGATCACTCCGGAGAGCAGGAGGTCCATGACGAGCGTCGAGGTGGCCGTGGCCAGTAGGCCGGCCATCAGCGCCGTCTCCAGCCGGACCGGCTCGCGGAGGCCCGGGAGCGCCCGGTCGAGGTGGGCGCTGCGGCGAATGGCGACGTAGGCGGCGACGACGGCGCCCATGCCGAGCAGCAGCCACACGAAGCGAAGCTGAAAGTGCGGCCCCTCGATCGCCCGCAGCACGTTGGGGCCGAAGAAGTAGCCGAGCAGAAAGTAGAACAAGATGTAGGCGAACGACCCGATCGCCAGCGCCGGCAGAAAGACGGGGTAGGGGACGCCGAAGACGCCCGCCGCGAGACTGGTCGGGATGCGCAGGCCGGGGATGACGCGGCCCAGTACGATCGCCAGCGGCCCGTGGCGGCGCAGGAAGTCTTCGGCCCGTTCCAGCTTGTCCAGCTCGAGGTGCAGGAACTTGCCGTAGCGGTAGAGCATCGGGCGCCCCCCGCGCCGGGCCAGCGTATACAGGATCGTGGAGCCGAGGAGGGTAGCCGCTTCCATGATGGCGAGCGACAGCACGGCAACGGACTTGCCCTCGGCGGCGCGGACGCCGGCGAGCAGCATCACCAGATCGCCCGGCAGCGGCAGCGGAATGCCGCTCTCCTCCATGAACAGCAACAGGAACAGCGCCAGGTCGGAGTGCTCGTCCAGCAGGCGCAGGAGGGTCCCGCCGATCCCTTCCACTCAGACGCTCCCTGCCCGCCGATGAGTGATGAGTGATGAGTCATGAGTCATGAGTGGGGCTCCGTACTCATCACTCATCACTCATCACTCGTAACTCATCACTCGGGGGCGGCTGCCACCCGCCGCACCAGCCCGCTGCCCTCGGCGATCGCGACGCGGCCGTGTTCGGCGAGGAGCGCGAGGGTGGCGCGGAAATAGGCGCGATCAGGGGGAACGGCTGGCTCCTCGCCGGCGGCCAGGCCGGCCAGCGCCGGCTCGACCAGCGCCCAGGCCAGCTCGAACACCGTGCGATCGCCGTCGGCCAGCGCGGCGAGGATCGACTCGGCCAGGGGCAGCGCGGCCACGGCAGCCGCGCTGCGGGTGCGGTCGACCACCGCCGCCTGCCCGTCGGCGGTGAGGCGGAACTTCCGGCCACTCCGGCCGTCGCGGCCCTCTTCGAACACCACCTGCTGAGCGCAGGCGCCCAGATAGCGGCAGCCGTGCTCCGAGCAGCGCGGGATGCGCTGGCGAATCGGGCGAACGAACCCGAGCGCCTCCAGCAGCGCCACCGGCAGGTCGTGGTCAGGCAGCGTCCAGTGCTCGCAGCCCACGCCGTCCCCGACGGCGGCTAGCGCCGATCCGAGTGATGAGTACTGAGTGATGAGTGATGAGTGGGGCTTGGGCTCGTTACTCATGACTCATCACTCGTCACTCATCACTCAGGACTTGGGATGGGAGCAGGAGCGCGTCGCCGCGGGCGGCCTGGGCGTCGAGGGTAGCGAAGAGGGCGGCGTAGCGCTCCTTGGCCGCCGTCTCGGCCGGGTCGGCTGGCAGGGTGCTGGGCTGTGTGAACGTGGCGCGGTCGCCGACGAGCAGGAGCTTGGCCCGCGCCCGCGAGATGGCGACGTTCATCCGCCGCCAGTCCGCGTGCAGCGACCCAATGCTGCGCTGCGGGTTGCTGGCAACCAGGCTGATGGCGACCAGGGCCCGCTCGCCGCCCTGGAAGCGGTCCACCGTGTCGACGCGCAGCAGCTCGGCCAGCGGGCCGAGGCGCAGGGCAAGCTCCTGGCGCAGGCGATTGTTCTGCCGGCGGTAGGGGGAGATGATCCCCGTGGCGGCGGCGAGGTCGGCGGCGGCTGCCTCCGGCAGGGCGCCGAACAGCGCGGCCAGGAGGTCGGCGAGCAGCGCCGCCTCGCGCGGGTTGTCGCGCGCCTCGTCGCCGGCGAAGCGGACCTGGGTGTCGCGCGCGGCGGGGTCGTCCTGGGTGTCTACGAATACCAGCGGCAGCGCGGGGTCCCAGACGGCCGCCCACGGCGCGGCCAGCGCGCGCGCCGCCGTGACCAGCCGCTGCCCGGCCACCGCGGCGCTCGCCGGCCGCAGCGCGCCCCCATAGAACGTCTGGCTGACCAGGTGGCAGATCGGCTCCCCCATGCGGTACTGGTCCTCGAGCGTGACCAGGCGCGCGGGGTAGCGCCGCGCCAGCCGCTCGAACAGGGAAGTCCTCAGGCAGTCGCCCGCCAAGAAGCCCGCCGGCTCGAGCTCCGGCGGGATGGCGGCTGGCTGCTCGCCGGGCGCCGCCTCCGGCACCACGGGCGGTAGCTGGCGGTGGTCGCCGACCAGGATCAGGCGGCCGGCGTAGCCGCGCGGCAAGTGGCGGAGGGCTTGCAGAGCGGCCGGCTCGGTAGCCTGGCCGCACTCGTCGACGACGACGTAGGAGAAGGTGAGCCCCCGCAGCTCCGGGCGGCCGGCGCTGGCGAGCGTCCCCACGAACACCGCGGCCTGCTGGCGTAGCAGGGCGCCCTGGCGCACGAGCCGCAGGAAGGCATCGACGCCGCTATCCCGCAGCGTCAGGCCGTCGAGCTGCTCGCGGACCCGCAGCCGCTCGGCCAGCACGTACTGGCGGACCTCCGGCTCCATCGCCGCGTTGGCTGGCCCGAGCCGCACCAGGAAGGGGCGCAGGTCGGGCCACTGGTCGTGGAGCTTGCGCACCAGCTCGTTGCAGGCGCGGTGGGTATTGGCCAGGAGGAGGATCGGCCGCGTCTCCTCGCCGGAGCGGGGGCGCACCGCGGCCGGCCCGCCTGGCAGAAAGTCGCGGAGCACGACCTCCCGCACCAGGCGGGCGATGAGCGCGGTCTTGCCCGTGCCGGGCGGCCCCTGGACGAGTAGCAGCTCGCCCGGCCCCAGCGCCAGCGCGGCCTCCAGAGCGCGAAGCTGCGCGGGGTTCAGCGGAGGGGCACCCACGCCCTCTCCCACTCGGAGAGAGGGCGTGATTCTGTCCGAGGTGGCGCGGGAGACGGGCGGCTCGTCGCCGAGGAGCAGGCGGGCGAGGGGGGGTAGGTCGTCGAGGCGGAGGGCGCGGCCGCGCACGCCCGCGGCCTGCATGGCGCCGATCAGGAAGTCGGTCAGCCCCTCGGCCTGCCAGCCCGAGCCCTCCCAGTAACCAACCTGGTCCACGCGGTAGCGGGGCATCGCGGCGTCTGAGCCATTCCCCGTCTCGGGGGAGGTGGGCGGATCGAGCTCGTCGCGCACCTCGACCTCGATCCAGGTGTCGCCGAGCGCGCGGACGACGCCTTCTACCGAGTGGACCTCGCCAGGCGGCACGGCCTCGGGCGTGACGAGCACGCGGTCGTCCTCCCGCAGGCGCGTCTCCAGGCGAGTGGCGCGGCCGAGCCGGGCGACCAGGCGATGCTGGCTCTCCACGACGAGGCCGCCCAGGCTGATCCCCTCCTCACCTTCCAGCCGCGCCAGCGGCGTGGTGACGAGGTGGTAGAGGTGCTCGCGCGCGGCCCGCTCCTCGGTCTGGAGCTGGCGGTGGAACCAGGACCAGTAGCGGTAGAGACGGGCGGGCACGTGGCGGAAGAAGTCGCGCCAGGGCGGCTCGGCATAGTAGCGCGCATCCTCGCACAGCCCGCGGGTCTGGACGGCGCAGGCGCGGCAGGGTGGCGCAGCACCGTACAGCGCGAAGTCGCCGCCGACCCCACGCAGGCGCGGGCCGTACTTGGCGATCTCGTCGATGCGGTAGCGGTCGTACCCGGTGAGCAGCCCGGACTCGACGACGTAGCCGACGTTGCGCGCCTGGGCGACGAGGTCGAGGTAGCGGTCGCGGCCCGTCCCCTGCCGGCCCTCCGAGCCGCCGGCCAGCGGGAGCCCTACGTCGGCCTCGGCCCGCGTGACGACGGGATGCGCCGGCAGCGGCACGGCCTCTACCCCCTCCGGCGCGACGACCTCGACGTAAGTGCGCGGCGGCTCGCCGTCGAGGCTACGCAGGATCTCGTGGTAGGCGACGGCCTGCACGCCCCCCGGCGCCTGCCGCCCGCTAAGGGGATCGCGGTCGGCAGCGTAGCCGGTCGTCTTCAGCTCGTACAGCTCTCGTGAGTGATGAGTGATGAGTGATGAGTGATGAGTAGGGTCGGGTCCAGACTCATCACTCATCACTCGTAACTCATCACTCGTATCGACGATGCGGTCGGCGCGGCCGACGAGGCCCCGCGTGGGCGAATAGAACAGCCGCTCCTGGTAGAGGCGGACGGCGCCGTCGGGCCAGCGGGTCCGCAGCCGCTCGACGAGCGTGGGCCCGGCCTGCACCGGCAGCGTGTACAGGCGCGTCGGGCGCCGCGGCGGGTCGAGCAGGTAGTAGGCGAAGTCGTCGCTCCACGTGCGCAGCACCGCCCGGTCGTACTCGGCTTGCGCGGCGGCCGCGTCGCGGTGGCGCGCCCAGCTCTGCGCCGCGCGCTGGTAGCCGCGGTGGATCGCGCGGCCGGCGGCGAAGCTGGCCGGCGTCGCGTCGCGGCGTACGTCGCGCGCCACGCCGAGGAAGTGCTGGTAGTACGCCGCCAGCGGGCACTGGTAGAGGCGCTCGAGACGGCCGCCGGCGACGGCGAACTCGGGGGCGATGACGAACTTGAGCAGCACGACGTAGGGACCCGCCTGCCCGGCGTTCACGGCCTTCAGCACCTGCAGTCGCAGGCGCGGCGAGCGGCCCTCGGCTTCCAGGCCGGCGTAGGCGCGCTGGAGCACCAGGAAGTAGTGGCTGAAACGGCTGCCGGGCGCGCCGGGATACCACTCGCCGGGGAAGACGCTCGCGCGACCAAGGCGGGCGCCGTCCTCGGCGAACAGGTCGAGCGCCAGGCGCGAGGGCCGGCTGCGCTCGGGGTCCTTGCGGGCCAGTACGGGGACGTCGAGGTAGACGGGACCGCGGGCGGCCAGCAGGCGAGCCCAGGCCGCCCGGGTCGTCTCCCCGCCAGGGGCCGGCTCCCGCTCGGTCGTCGCCACTGCCGAGCGGCGCGGCTGCTCCCACGGCTCGCGATTGGGGCCGGGCATCACTGGTCGTGATAGGCGGCGATCGTGTAGCGCGCCGCGTCGCCCTGGACGTCGCGGCCGAGCGCCAGGTCGAGGTGGGTTGCCAGCGCCGCCAGCAGCTCGCTCACCCGCACCTCGTCGCTGCCCCCCTCGCCCGCTTCGGCCGCCTCCGCCCCGCCGGCTTGCGCCACGCCAGGTGTGAGCGCCTCGCCGTCAGCCGAGTTCTCCCCCTTCCCTCGCAGGGACGAGGGAGCGAGCGCAGCGCCGTCGAGCGC
>Ga0070741_10020125_pt1 | contig 10573 bp, 12 predicted proteins | sample Coa_R1_4_FD_66440 | JGI IMG/M metagenome (GOLD analysis project Ga0070741, IMG submission 66440) | Surface soil microbial communities from Centralia Pennsylvania, which are recovering from an underground coalmine fire - Coalmine... | ecosystem: Environmental > Terrestrial > Soil > Unclassified ... | reverse complement strand
CCGCGCGCGCGACCGCGCTCGGCGCGCCGCCGGTCTCCGCGCCGGCCGTCGTGCGCGAGCTGCGCGCGTCGCTCGACGCGCTCGCGATCGCGTCGCCGTTCACCGATCCCTCAGGCGTCGTCGGCGAGACCGTCGCGGCGATCGCGGGCGCGCTCGGACGCCCGCTGAGCCGCCCCGCCGTCGCGGGCGGCGCGGACGCGATCGCGCACGATTTCTTCGTCGTGCCGTCCGGCGTCGCCGCCGCCGTCGCCGAAGGCTGGATCGGCGCCGCGAAGGGCGCGCCGGACGTCGCGTTCTTCGCCGTCGACACGCACGCCACCGCCGGTCTCCTCCGCGACGGCGCGCCGGTCGTCGGGCGGCGCGGTCATGCGGCGTCGGTCGCCTGGCTGGCGCTCAACCCGGTGGAGCGCGAGGACTACCGCCGGACCGGCTGCCTCGAGGCTGAAGTCGGCGCCGTTGGCACGGTGCGACGTCTCGTGTGGCGGATCAAGGCGGGCGACCGCTCGCGCGTCCAGGACCGCGTCGGCGGCGATCTGGCCGCCATCACCGTGGATCACATCCTCGACGCGGCGCGCGACGGCGACGGCGTCTCCATCTCCGTGATCCGCGACACGGCGAAGTATCTCGGCATGGCCGCCGCGAACCTCGTCGCCGTCGTCGATCCCGAGGTGCTCGTGCTCGGCGGGATCATGGCGAGCGCCGCGGACCTGCTCTTCGAGCCGGTGCGCACGGAGATCGGCCGGCGGCTCCCGAAGACGACCGTCGACGCGCTGACGATCGCGGCGGCGCAGCTCGGACCCGAAGCGGCGGCGATCGGCGCGGCGCGCCTCGCGTCGGCGTCGCTGTCCCGCGGCGCCTGATGATCGTCCTGTCGGGCGCCGCGCTCGTGCTGCCCGATCGCCTGCTGTCGCCCGGCACCCTCGTTCTCGACGGCGACCGCATCGTCGACGTGCGATCGGACGTGCCCGGCGGCGGTCATGGCTCCGCGCTCTTCCACGGTCACTACGTCGTGCCGGGCTTCGTCGACGTGCACGTGCACGGCGTCGACGGCACCGACTCGCTCGACGGCGGCGATGCGATCGCCGCGATCGCGCGCCGGCTGCCGCGGTACGGGGTGACGGCGTTCTGCCCGACGACGGTCGCCTGCGACCCTGCGGCGCTGCGCGAGGCGCTCGATCAGGTGCGCCGCGCGCGGCGCGATGCCGCGGCGGACAGCGCGCGCGTGCTGCCGGCGCATCTCGAGAGCAACTTCATCAACCCGGAGTACAACGGCGCGCAGCCGATCGCGTGCCTGCGCGCGCCGCGCGGCGCAGGCGGCGCCGCCACGGGCCAGGCGTTCACCGCGCAGGAGATCCTCGACGAGATCGCGCGCGCCGAGCCCGACGTCGGCATCGTGACGCTGGCGCCCGAGCTGGACGGCGGCGTGGACCTCGTCGCGTCGCTGGCGGCGCGCGGCCACCGCGTGTCGCTCGGCCACTCCGCCGCCACGTACGAAGAGGCGCTTGCGGCGATCGCGGCCGGCGCGCGGCAGGCGACGCACCTGTTCAACCGCATGCCGCCGCTCCATCACCGCGCGCCCGGCCTCGCCGGCGCGGTGCTGCAGGCGGAGGACGTGGTCGCGGAAATCATCTGTGACGGGTTCCACGTGCATCCCGCGATGGTGCGCATGGCGCTGGCGGCGAAGCGCCCCTCCGGCATCGTCGCGATCACCGACGCGACCGCGGCGGCCGGCCTGCCGCCGGGATCGCGCGCGCGGCTCGGCGGCCGGGAGATCGTCGCCGGCAGCGGCGCCGCGCATCTGGCCGACGGGACGATTGCGGGCAGCACCCTCACGATGGACCGCGCGTTCCGGACGCTGGTCGAGCGCGTCGGCCTGTCGCTCGTCGATGCCGCCACGGTGTGCGCCACGACTCCGGCGCGCGAGCTCGGCCTGGTCGGCCACGGCGTGCTCAAGCCGGACGCCGTCGCCGATCTCGCCATCCTCGACGCCGAGTTCCGGGTCGTCCAGACCTATATCGCGGGTCAGCTGGTCTACGCACGAAACAACGGATAGGCCGGATCCGTCCAACGTTCGAAGGAGGTCTCATGTTCCGCACCTTCGCGCTCGTGGCCGTCGCGGCGCTCGCCTCGCCGGCGTGCGTCGACCTCGTCAGCGCCGACATCGGACGCGTGATCGCGCGCGACGAGAAGCACTTCACCGTCGAGGGGCGTCCCGAGGTGTCGGTGTCCACCTTCGACGGGTCGATCGAGGTGCGCCCGTGGGATCGCAAGGACGTCGAGGTCGTCGTCGAGAAGCGCGCCGCGACGAAGGAGTCGGCCGACACGATCGAAGTCGACGCGAAGCAGAACGGCAACGCCATCAGCGTGGACGTTCGCGTCCCGGCGCGCCATGCGTTCGGATTCCACATGAGCCGATCCGCGAAGCTGATCGTCTCGCTGCCGGCCGGGTCGGACCTGGCGGCGAAGAGCGGCGACGGCAGCATCGACGTCGAGCGCATCAGCGGCAAGATCGATCTCCATTCGGGCGACGGCAGCATCAAGGCGCGCTCGCTCGAGGGCGACGTCACCGTCACGACCGGCGACGGCAGCGTCACGGCCGACGGCCGCTTTGCCTCGCTGCGCGCGCACAGCGGCGACGGCAGCCTCCGCATCAGCGCGGCGCCCGGCAGCAGCACTGCGAAGGACTGGGACGTCTCCACCGGCGACGGGTCGGTCGTCTTCGAGATTCCGAACGACTTGAACGCGGAGCTCGACGCACACACGGGCGACGGCCGCATCCGGCTGGACGGCGTGTCGGTGTCCAACGTGAACGGCGAGCTGCGCAGGAACAGCGTGCGAGGACGGCTCGGCGCCGGCGGCGCGACGCTGCGCATCCGCACCGGCGACGGCTCGATTACTTTACGATCCGCCCGCCCGTCAGGAACCGGCGATACTCGGTGAAGCGCTGTTCCTTGCGGATCGACTGGAGCCCGTTGCGAACGAGGATCAGCGATTCGATCGATTCGGGGAGCAGCATCGTCTCGTCGGGATCCTTGAACGACGCCATCTTCAGGCGGATCGTCTTGTCGTAGCGTTCGATCGTGATCCATTCCGGCAGGCTGTGCTTGCGCTGCTGCTCCAGCGTCACGCGCAGCGTGCCGGGGCCCGTCATGTGCTCTTCCACGCGAAGCACGTCGAACGTCGTCGCGTCCACCCACACGCGGCCCTTCATCGCCGCGGGCAGCTCCCAGCTCCAGCAGTCCCGGTGGCCGTTGGGGTCCTCGATCAGCTTGCCGTCGCCCCGCGTTCCCGGCGACAGGAATTCGAAAATCAACGCGTTGGCGTCCTTGCCCTTGCCGTATCCGGCGAACGCGAACCGGTAGTCGGCCTGATTCGACGGCAGCAGGAAGGCGAGCGGCTCCGGCGAGAGCGGATTGGGATCGGTGCAGCCGGCGGCGTCCGTCTTGTCGCGCTCGCGCGGGACGCGGCCGTTCACCTTCAACAGCCGCCGGACCACCGTCGCTTCGCTCGGCGCGCCGTCGTCTTTGGCTTCCGATTCGATGCGCAGTTCGGATTCGGTCGTCCGCGCGAAGCCGCCCGGCGAGAACGACGTCATGTTGCTCACCGGCTGCACGACCGATTTCTCGTAGCAGACGATGTTCTGGACGCGCTTGTAGTATTCGGCCACGCGCGCGCCGACGCGCGCGAGCACGTCGGGCACGTCGGGCGCGGTCGTCTGCGCGGCCGCGCCGAAGACCGACGCGGCGAGGACGAGGCCGACCGCGGCCGCGTTACGCCCCCACGAAGCGCTGGTCTGCATACACCGTTGGATCCGTGATGCCGAGCTCCAGGAACGCGTCGTGCCGTTCGCGGCACTTGCTGCAGGTGCCGCAGTGCTGATCGCCGGCGGGGCTCATGCAGGAGAGCGTGCATTCGAACGGCACCCCGAGCTCGTAACCGCGCCGCGTCACCTCCGCCTTGCTCTTGCCCGCAAACGGCGCGGCGATCTGCACGTCGTGCGCCAGGCCGAGCGACAACGCCCGCGCGAGCGCGGCGCGGAATTCGTCGGTGGCGTCGGGAAACGGATTGTGCGCCAGCGTGCCGAGGACGATGCGGTCGAGCGACGCGACTGCGCAGAACACGCCGGCCTTTCCGAGCAGGACGATGTTGCGGCCCGGCAGGTACACGTCCTCGTCGGGCGTGTGATACGCGGGCGGTGTGCCGCGAACGGCCCAGTGCGACGCCGCGTAGACGTCGCGCATGTCGACGCTCAGCGACGCCAGCGGCCGCACACCGGCGAACGGCGGCGCGGTCAGCAGGCGCGCGACCATGCGGCGCTCGGCCGCTTCCCACGCCAGACCGACGCTGACGTAGATCGGCTGCACGTTGAAGGCGCCGTGCGTCGCGGCTTCGTCCGCGAGCAGCACCGCGCTGTCGAGTCCGCCGGAGAGAAGCACTGCCGTTCGCATGGCCTAATCGGGTAATCTGGGAAACGGGTACGCGATTGCGGGAATGGTAGTCGGTCGCAATCGACCCTGCAAGCAATCCGGCAATCTCACACGTCCGACTACCAGGCCACGCGACTACCACATGTATTCCGTCACGAAGCGCATCGATTTTTGTTATGGCCACCGCCTGCTCGACTACGACGGCATCTGCAAGCATCCGCACGGTCACAACGCGACCGCCGAAATCGAGGTCCGGACGGGCACGCTGGACAACCGCAACATGGTCTGCGACTTCAGCGACATCAAGCGCATCGTCAAGGGCTGGGTCGATCGCGAGCTCGATCACAAGATGCTGCTCCGCCACGACGACCCGCTGGTGGCGCCGCTGAAGCAGCTCGGCGAGCCGATCTTCCTGCTCGACAGCAATCCGACGGTCGAACGGATCGCGCGGCTGATCTTCGACTACGCGCGCGAGCAGGGGCTGCCGGTGGTGCGTGTGAAGGTGTGGGAAACGCCCACCTCCTACGCCGAATTCGGCGAGTGAACGTGTGAGGCGTTGAGATAAGTCGCCGCGTGCATGTTCCAGCTGTATGTGTTCGACCTCGACGGGACGCTGGTCGATTCGCGCCGCGACCTGGCCGATTCGGCGAACGAACTGCTCGGCGCGAGCGGCGTCGCGCCGCTCAGCGAAGAGCACGTGGGACGTCTCGTCGGCGACGGCGCCGCGACGCTCGTCGCGCGCGTGTTCGCCGCGCGCGCCGTTCCGCAGCCCGACGACGCGCTCGCGCGCTTTCTCGCGATATACGATCGTCGCCTGCTGAATCACACGCGGCCGTATCCCGGCATCCCCGAGGTCCTGTCGCAACTCGGCGCCCGCGCGCGGCTCGCCGTGCTCACCAACAAACCGCTGGCGTCCACGCGGCGCATTCTCGACGCGCTGGATCTGTCCGCTGCATTCGATCCGGCAGCCGTGCTCGGCGGCGATGGTCCCTTGCCGCGCAAGCCCGATCCGGCCGGGTTGCGTCACCTCGCGGCGGCGGCGAACGTCGCGTTGTCCTCGACGCTGCTCATCGGGGACTCCAGCGTCGATCTGCGCACCGCGCGGAATGCGGGCGCCGCCCTCTGTCTCGCGCGGTATGGCTTTGGCTGCTGGAGCGTGCGCGCCGAGGACCTGGCGGATTCCGATCGCACAATAAGGGACCCTATCGAGCTGCTTCACCTGTAGGAAATTTGTACGACGGCAGGGGCTCTACTGTCGGGCTTCTTGTCACACGATCGCACGGCCGAGGTAATTTGTTCGGGAACGAACTGGCATCGGCATTGCTGAGATTCTCCAGTCCTCGCCCAACAGTCTGACGACACAGCGAGACACAAGCAGTCCGCGTAGAATACGGAGCTTATGCCGACGCCACTGACGGAGGGGCACGGACGTTCCACGGGTCTGGTCGACGTCCTCGATCGTGTTCTGGACAAAGGGCTTGTCGTGGCGGGCGACATCAAGGTGTCGCTGGCCGAAGTCGAGCTGTTGACGATCCGGATCCGATTGCTGATCTGCTCGATCGACAAGGCGGAACAGATCGGCCTCGACTGGTGGAAGTACGACCACCACCTGTCCCCCGGCAAGCAGGTGCTGTCGGCCGAGAACGAGGAGCTGCGCAAGCAGGTGCGCGCCCTCGAGCGGCAAATCGCGTCGATGACGCGCAAGCGAACGGCGGCGCTGAAGTAGCGGCACAAGGAGAGTTCGATGCCCGTTGAACGTGCAGCAGGCGGCACAAGCCTTATTGACGTCCTCGACCGAGTACTGGACAAAGGGATCGTCATCGATGCGTGGGTTCGGGTATCACTCGTCGGCATCGACCTCATCACGGTCGAAGCCCGCGTCGTCGTCGCATCGATCGATACCTACTTGAAGTACTCGGAAGCCGTGGGCACCGTGGCCCCGGTGGCGAAGCCGGCGATCGAAGGCAAGGGGTATGAGGAAGTCATTGCTGAAAACGCCGCCCTCAGAGCTCAGCTCTCGACTGGCGCTGCCCGCCGCACTGGTGGGCGTCGGCGGTCGTCGGCACGCGACGAAGCGTAACGGGTCGACGCCGTACACCGGCGTGCCGCGCGTCCGCGTCGCCGTCGAGGCGCTGGCCGACGACGAGCAGCCGTACCTCGCGGCGCGCGTGCGGCTGCTCGAAGGGTTCGTCGGCCGGACCGAGGTCGGCGACTGTACGCAGTTCGCGCTGCAGTGGATGGGCGAGTCGCTGGGCGTCTCGCAGTCGATTTGCCTGGTCCGGCCCACCGGCGATCAGATGCTGTACGCGTCGGGCCACTACGGCTTCACGTCGGGCGCCGTCGCCTCGTTCACGATTTCGCTCGAGGAGTGGGGCCACCCGCTCGTCACCGCGTTCAACAGCCGCAAGGAGATCTTCTATCCGGCGGCGCATTCGGCCGCCGATCGGCGCCGCCGCCCGAGCACGCCGTTCGAGGACGCCGCGTTTCACGTGTTTCCGCTCGGCGCGCCGCACGCGGAGGAAGCGATCGGGCTGCTGCTGGTGGGCGGCGCGCAGCCGATCAGCGGCGAGCTGCACTGGTTCACGGCGATCTTCAGCCAGAAGCTCGATCAGATCCTGCGCGTCCAGACGCTCGTCGAGGCCGACCGCCGGCAGGGCCGCGAGCGATCGCTGCTGCACAGCATCATCAACGCGGTCTCCGACCCCATCCTGCTGACCGACACCGAAGGGCGGCTGCTCATCGCGAACCAGCGGGCGCTGACGCTCTTCACCGCGTCGGAGGAGGAGAGCGAAGGGCGGCGCAGCGCCGTGCGGATGAACAACATGCTGCTGTCGTCCGCGCTCTCCAGCAAGGCGATCGAGGAGACCGGCGCGACGCGGCGCGAGCTGCTGCTGGTGAATCCGGTCGACGGCTCCGACCTGGTGTTCGAGCTGCTCAGCACGGTGACCGAGGATCCGCGGCAGGGCAGCGGCGTCGTCTCGATTCTGCGCAACGTCACCGACCTGCGGCGCGCGAGCGAGGAGATCGAGGACAACTACCGCAAGATGCGCGTCGCCGAGGCGCAGGCGCGCGCCGAGAGCGACCGCCTGAACCTGATCATCGACTCGGTCGCCGACCCGATCGTCGTCACCGACGCGTCGGGCGCGACGTCGCTGATGAACGAGCCGGCCGAGCGGTTGTTCACCATCCCGCAGGGCGCGAGCGCGATCGAACAGCGCTGGGTGCAGGCCAACGACGCGCACTTCTCGTCGTTCATCGCGGGCATGCTCGTCAGCGCCGACCAGCGCCGCGTCGGCGAGATCGGCCTCGTCGAGGCGAAGACCGGCGAGCCGATGCCGGTCGAAGCGATCGCGGGCAAGATCCTCTCGGAACACGGCGAGCTGACCGCCGTCGTCACGATCCTGCACGACCGCCGCGAGGCGATCGAGAAGGCGCGGCTCTACGAGCAGCTGAAAGAGGCGTCCGACGAGCTCGAACGGAAGATTCAGGCCGCGACGTCCGACATCGCGCAGCAGAACGAGCTGCTGCGGCGGCAGGCGATCGAGCTCGAACAGGCGTCGCAGCTCAAGTCGCAGTTCCTCGCCAACATGTCGCACGAGTTCCGCACGCCGCTCAACGCGATGCTCGGGTACACGTCGATGCTGCTGCAGGGCGTCGCCGGCGACCTGGCGCCGCAGGCGAAGCGGCAGCTCGGACGCATCGAGTCGAACGGCCGCCACCTGCTGACGATCATCAACGAGATCCTCGACATCTCCCGCATCGAGGCGGGGCGGATGCCGCTGCAGCTCTCCACCTTCAAGGTGACCGAGCTGGTGTCGGAGGTCCGGTCCGAGCTCGAGCCGATCATCCTGCGCTCGAAGCTCCCCGTGCACGTCCACGTCGACAAGGGGCTGCCCTCGGTGCGCAGCGATCGGCAGAAGGTGAAGCAGATCCTGCTCAACCTCCTGAGCAACGCCCTCAAGTTCACGCACCACGGTTCGATCACGATCGCCGCGAAGCTCGGACGCGACAAGACGATGCAGCTGTCCGTGGCGGACACGGGCATCGGCATCGCCGCCGCGGATCACGATCGCATCTTCGAGGACTTCCGTCAGCTCGACAACTCGCCGACGCGCGCGTACGGCGGCACCGGCCTCGGCTTGTCGATCTGCCGGCGGCTCGCGCAGATGCTCGACGGCAAGCTGACGATGCAGAGTCAGCTGGGCCGCGGCTCGACGTTCACGCTTTCCCTGCCAATCAAGGGACACAAATGACCACGAAAGACACCCGCCCGCGCGTGCTGATCGTCGACGACTATCCGGACGCGCGCGAGATGTACTCCGAGTACCTGCAGTTCTCCGGCTTCGACGTCGTCGAAGCGGCGAACGGCATGGAGGCGCTGCAGCGCGCCGTCGACGCGGAACCCGACATCATCCTGATGGACTTGTCGCTGCCGGTGATGGACGGGTGGGAAGCGACGCGGCGGCTGAAGGCCGACAAACGGACGGCCGGCATCCCGGTCGTCGCGCTGACGGGCCACGCGCTCGCGGGCATCTCGGAGGGCGCGCGCAAGGCGGGCTGCGACGCGTTCGTGACCAAACCGTGTCTGCCGGAAGATCTCGTCAAGGAAATCCGTCGCGTGCTCGACGAGTCGCCGTCGACGAAGAAGAGCCGCAGGAGCGGCAAATATGCCAAGAACAGCGTCAACTAACGGCCGCAAGACTGCACGCACCTCCTCCCCGCCGCCGCGCGGCGCGAAGAAGCTGGCGACGCCGCTGTCGCCGAGGAGCAGCCCGAAGGCGAACGGCGCTGGGAAAGCGAACGGCCACGGCCGCGTGTCGGCCAGGAGCCGCAAGGACGATCGCCCCGCGGCCCGCTCCGTCTCGGAGAAGGTCGTGCACGGCGGCCGCAGCGCGGCGATCGAACCGGCGGCCGCCGTCAGCCGCGGCAAGTACGTGTACTGCATCATCGATTCGAGCGACCCGCTGCGGTTCGGGCCGGTCGGCATCGGCGCCGAGCCGTCGGAGGTCTACACGGTGCACTACAAGAACCTCGCGGCCGTCGTCTCGGACGCGCCGCTCGAGGTGCTCGACTCGACGCGCGAGAACGTGCTCGCGCACGAGCGCGTCAACGAGACGGTGATGCGCGAGCACACCGTCATCCCGATGTCGTTCGGCACCATCTTCAAGACCCGCGAGGACATCGTCGAGCTCCTGCGCTCGGCGGCCGAAGCGTTCGGCGACGTGCTGCACAAGATGCAGAACAAGCTCGAATTCGGTCTGAAGGTGCTGTGGGACCGGGACCAGGCCATCCGCGAGGTCGAGAACGAAGACGAGGACATCAGCCGGCTGAAGAAGGAAATCTCCGGGCAGAAGGGCCCGACCTATTTCGCGCGGATGCAGTACGGGCGCCTGATCGACTCGGCGCTGCAGGCGAGGTCGGAGCGGTACGTCGCCGACGTCCTCGAGCAGCTGCGCGAGGTGTCGGTCGCGTCCCGGATCAACAAGCCGATCGGGGACAAGATGATCATGAACGCCGCCTTCCTGATCTCCCGCGACCAGGAGCAGGCGTTCGACGCGAAGGTGAAATCGATCGCGGGCAGGTTCGACAAGCTGACGTTCAAGTACACCGGACCGTGGCCGCCGTACAACTTCGTCAACATTCGCCTGAAGCTCGAACGCGCATAGTGATCGCGCCGTGTTCATTCTCGATACGCTGCTGATCGGCTCGCTGCGGTTCGTCCTCGACAAGGTGGTCGCCGCCGCCGAAGCCGAGATGCAGGACGACACCGTCCTGCGCGAGCAGCTGCTCGAGGCGCAGATGCGGCTCGAGCTCGGCGAGATCTCGGACGAAGAGTTCGCCGGCGTCGAACGCGACCTCCTCGCGCGCATCCGCGAGATCAAGGGACGGCAGCAGGGCGCCATCACCATGTCGCCGGCGGACACGGTCACCGGCGTCGACATCGACACCGACTTCTGAGCACCAGGATCGCGCGATCGCCGCGTCCCGCCGCGCCCCGCTGGTCGTTCTTCGGCGGCAAGGGCGGCGTCGGCAAGACGACCTGCGCGTCGGCGTTCGCGCTCGCGCAGGCGCGCGACGCATCGACGCTCGTCGTGTCCACCGACCCGGCGCACTCGCTCGGCGACGCGCTCGGCGTCCGCCTGTCC
>Ga0070741_10020124_pt1 | contig 10573 bp, 15 predicted proteins | sample Coa_R1_4_FD_66440 | JGI IMG/M metagenome (GOLD analysis project Ga0070741, IMG submission 66440) | Surface soil microbial communities from Centralia Pennsylvania, which are recovering from an underground coalmine fire - Coalmine... | ecosystem: Environmental > Terrestrial > Soil > Unclassified ... | reverse complement strand
CGTCGCGAGCGCGGGGCGGCACCGGCTGCGAGCGTCCTCAGTGAGCGGGTGACAGCGCCTGGCCTCCGTGCCGCGCCAGGCGGCGGAGGAGCAACGCGCCGAGCAGAAGGAGCGCGGCAGTCGCCCCGACCCCGACCGCGGCACCGGAGCGGACCGCGTCCGCGGCTACCCAGTGGATCGCGGTCCAGTTGCCGATCCCGGCCCAGGCGTCGATCGACAGGCTGCCCGGTCCGAGCGCGCTCACCGCGTAGGCGCCGGTCAGCATGAGCAGAGGGAACTCGAAGCCGCCGGCCGCGGCCCAGATCCCCTTGCGCAGGTGCACGACCAGGATGGCGACCGTCATCACCGCCGCGACGAGGGCCGTTCCGAGCGGGGTGACGAGCCCGGAGGCGAGCAGGAAGCCGCCGCCGAGCTCGGCTGCGCCAGCGAGCAGCGCGAGCGGCAAGCCCGGCCCGAGGCCCATCTGCTCGAACGCCGCTGCGGTCGCGCTCGGCCCGTGGGCCGACAGAAGCGGCGGCGACAGCCGCGCCGGGACGAGCTTCTGCAGTCCGTGCCCCATGAACAGGAGTCCCGGTACCAGCCGGAGCACGAGCAGGGAGATGTTCACGACATCACCTCCACCATTGCGAATGGCTCTTTCGCTCCCGCCAACGTCCGGCGCGCACGCGGCATTCCGAGCCGAGAGCCGACGCAGCGTCGGCCGAGTGAGCGCCGTCCCGTCGGCCGAGTCGGGGCTGTCGGCTCATCTCCCCGTCCAGTCGGGGGCGGGCCGGGTGCGCGCCGTCGACGATCGCTCAGTAGGCGATCCGGAGCGGGCGCTGGAAGCGGTCCGCGTCCATTCCGGCGAGCGACGCTCCCGACCGCCACGGCACCGTCAGGATGCCGGCGCAGAAGGCGAGCGTGACGGCGTGGGCGCGCGTACGCGCGTCGAGCGCGATCAGGAGCGCTTTCACGTGTGACTTCACCGTCTCCGTGGAGACGCGCAGCTTCTCGGCGATCTCGGCGTTGCTCGCCCCCGTGGCGAGGAGCGCGAGCACCTCGGTCTGCCTGTCGGTCAGGTTGGCGGCCCTCGCCCGCTCGCGTGACACGACCGGCTCGGCTCCGGGCGCGCGCTCGCGGACGACGGGCGGCAGCGGGCCGCGCCCGACCGCCCGCCGCTCGGCGATGCTGTCGAACCGAGCCGCGTGCCGCTCGTACGCCGACAGGAGCCGCCGCCGCTTCGCCGAGTCCATCAACGCAGGATGCTCGCGGCCGTCTCGGGCGGGCAGCCCCGCGCGACGAGCGCGAGGGCGGCGTACAGGTCGACTTCGGCGCTCGAGGCGAGGAGGTAGAGGTCCTCGCCCGTGAACCCGGCGCGCGCGAGGCGCTCCAGCCGCCACTCGAACACCCGGACCTGTTCGGACTCGACCGTGATCGCCATCTCGGCACAGTTGTCGGCAGGGCCGCCGGGTCGGCGGATCCACGCCTTTGCGTTCGTTCCTTCCCCAGATCGGGGGAAGCCAGCGGGTCAGCGTCAGGCGATGAGCGACTGCCGGATCGCCGTCGCGACCGCCTGCGTCCGCGTGTCGGCGTCCAGCTTGCGCATGGCCTTGCGCAGGTGCGTGCGCACGGTCTCGGGAGAGAGGTAGAGCGCCTTGGCCACGTCCTCGTTCGACTTCCCGTCGGCCAGCAGCCGCAGCACGTCCCGCTCGCGCTGGGTGAGCTGCGGGGCCGGCGTGCTCGCCGCCGCCGAGGCGAGCGACCCTGCCAGCACCGGGTCGACGTAGGTGCCCCCGCCGAGCACCGTCCTGATCGCCCGCAGCAGGTCGGGCAGGGGCGCCTCCTTGAGGACGTACGCCCGCGCGCCGGCGTCGAGCGAGTCGGCCAGATGGGCTTGCTCGGCGTAGGCGGTGTACAAGACCACGGCCGTCGACGGCGAGCTCCGTCTGGCGCGGCGGGCGACGTCGATCCCCGTCAGCGTCGGCATGCGCAGGTCGAGGAGGGCGACGTCCGGGTGGTGCCTGTCGATGGCGGCGAGCGCCTCGCCTCCGTCGCTCACCGCCGCGACGACGGCGAAGCCCTCGCGAGCGAGCATGTCCGTCACCGCAGCCCGGATGGCCGGGTGGTCGTCGGCGACGACGCACGTCGTCGGCTGGGACGTGCCTTCCATGCCACCAGGCTAGTCCAAACGCGCGGAGGTTCACCCCCGTGGGGGAAGCTCGAGCAGCGCAACCGGCGATGCTCGAGCGTCGACCTGGCGCCGATGCATCCGGCATGGTCGAAGCGAGCGCGCCACCGTTCGTGCACCGCCGAGCACAGGAGCTGGGGACGGACGAGCGCATCGTCTCGCTGCGCCTCGGCGGAACGGGACTCGCCGGCCGGCACAGCTCGGACGCCGCCGGCGCCGGCGCGATCCCGCGCCTGAGCGCGCGCAGCCTGCAGGTGCTCGAGCTTGTCGCCGACGGTGCGTCGAACGCGGACATCGCTCGCCGGCTGTTCGTCGCGCCCGACACGGTCAAGAAGCACGTGCGGAAGCTGTGCCGGGCGATGGGCGCGCGGAACCGTGCGCATGCGGTGGCGATCGGCTTCCGTTCGGGCCTCCTCGGCGCGGACGCCGACGAACGCCGGCGACAGTTCGCCCGCGGGTGAGGCCGCGTCCGTGCGGACGGCGGGAAGCCGCCCGCGCGGGATCAGCCCCTGGCGGCGAGCGTCCGCTCGGCGGCGCCGAGCTCGTCCACCGCGCGGGAGAGGAGCTCGATAGCCCGGCCGGCGCCGCGCTCGTCGAGCGCCTCACGGGCAAGCCGCATGTCGCGCTCCAGCGCCGCGAGGTGCGCTTCCAGGGCGGCGAGCCGGTCGGCGCGCAGACCCTCCTTCTCGCCGGCGAGATGCACGGCGAGCGCACGGCTCGCCTCCGCCAGCCCTGCGAGCTGGTCGATCGCCGCGACGGAGCCTCTGCCGCGCTCGCGGCGGAGCCTGTGCAGCACGGCGCGGGCGTCTCTCGGCATCACGGTTGTCTCTTCGGCCGTGCCGAGAGCGAGGTCGATCCCCACCCTCGCCGCTCGAGCGTCCCCGGAAACGGGGATCGCCGTGGCGGCGGGGAGCCGCGCGCCGACGCCTGCCGAGGAGCCTGCCCACGCACGTTCCTCGGTGTCGAGGCCGCCGGCTCCTGTCGGCGGGCTGCAGGAGAGCCCCGATCGTGCGAGCCGACCTTCCCCAGGCGCGTCGCCCGCCGCGTCGACGCGGCGGCGTCCGGCCGATACGCTCCTGCCGCACCCGACCAAGGAGACCCAATGCCCGAGTACCTCCGCGTCGCCACCTTCGACGCCGACGAGCACGCGCTCGAGGCTCTCGTCCGGGAGATCGAGTCGACCGACGGGCCGCCCGAGGGCGTCCCGGCGAAGTCGATGGTCGTGCTCGCCGACCGGCCCGGACGCCGGGTTCGGATCGCCGTCCGCTTCGCCTCCGAGGAGGACCTGCGCGCAGGCAGCGAGACGCTCGACGCGATGGAGCCGCCGCCGGACGCGGCGATGCGGCGAACCGACGTCGAGGTGTTCGAGGTCGTGCTGGAGCGGCACGCCTCGTAGCCGCGTGACCCCGGGGCCCGTCCTGCCGGCCTCGAGCCGGTGGGGCGGGCCCGAGCCGTGCCGGCGGAAGACCCGGGGAAAACCCGCACGGGGATCAGGGGCGCGCCCGACGCGGTGCGGCCCCCTGGCAGCGACACTCGCTCGGTTCTCGTCGAAGGGAGGAGCCGGTTATGGCCGCTGTCGCGCCCGAACGGGCGGAGACCCTGACCTCGGTCGCGAAGGTCATCGAGATCACCGCCGAGTCGCCCGTCAGCTTCGAGGACGCCATCCGCGTCGCCATCGCCAAGGCGGGTCAGACGGTGCACGGGATCCGAGGGGCCTGGGTCAGCCAGCAGCAGGTGAAGGTCGAGGGAGGCGAGGTGATCGGCTTCCGCGTCGACCTCAAGGTCACCTTCGTGCTCGATTGAGCCGAGGTTGGCTCCCGGACGGCGGGCGGGCGGGATTCCGGCCGCCCGCCGCCTTGCCGCCGGCCGCGCGGCGAGCTCGGGGAGCGCTGTCTCCCACCGTCGGGCGCTCGGTAGTTCCCCGAAGACGTGTCAGGGCTGCGACCGATGGCGCCGGCCCGTCGGGCGCGCGATGCTCGCCGTCGAGGAGGCGACGGGGATGAACGCCGAGCCGAGGCTGGTCACGGTCGAGGTCGACAAGCCCGAAGGGCTCAACCTGATCTTCGGTCAGGCGCACTTCGTGAAGACGGTCGAGGACCTGTACGAGACGCTCGCCGGCAGCTCGCCCCATCTTCGCTTCGGCATCGCCTTCTGCGAGTCGTCGGGCCCCCGGCTCGTCCGCCGGGCTGGAAACGACCAGGAGCTGGTCGAGCTGGCCGTCCGCAACGCGCGCGCGATCGGCGCGGGCCACTCCTTCCTCGTCTTCCTGCGCGAGGGCTACCCGGTCAACGTGCTGAACGCGGTCAAGCAGGTGCCCGAGGTGTGCAGCGTCTTCTGCGCGACCGCGAACCCCGTCGAGGTGGTGCTCGTCGAGACGCCGGCGGGACGCGGGGTCGTGGGCGTGGTCGACGGCGCCGCGCCGCTCGGGGTGGAGGGCGAGCAGGAAGCGGCTGCGCGGCACGCGCTCCTGCGCGAGATCGGCTACAAGCTCTGAGGCAGCACCGTGGCCTGCCCGCCGGCTACCGGCCCGGCCCGCGTCCGGCCGCGACGGCGACGCCGAACCGGTAGCCGCCGTCCGGCTGCGCGCCGACGAGGCTGACGGGTGGCCGGGCCCGCTCGACGAAGGTGTGGAAGGCGAGGCTCTGGTAGACGTCGTCGACGAGGATGGCGCCGCCCGGCGTGAGCCGGCTCCACGCTTGCTCGATCTCGAACAGCGTGTTGCGACCGGTGTGGAGGCTGTCGTGGACGAACAGGTCGACGGTGCCGAGCTCATCGAGCAGCCGCGGCAGGAGGCGCCGCGACGGGCCGACGAGCGTCGTCCAACGCCCCCGGCGCTCGGGCGGCACGGCGATGCCCATGTGCGCGTGCAGCCGGGAGTCGACGGTCGGCAGGTCGATGCTGTACAGGTGTCCGCTCGGCTGCTGCTCGAGCGCTTCCAGGACGAGGCGCGAGGTGACGCCGCGGGCGGTTCCGGTCTCGACGACCGTCCTCGGCTGCAGGTGCGAGACGAGGCACCAGGCGGTGGCCGTGAACGCCTGCCCGCCGTCGCACCAGCCCGCGTGACGCCGCGGCAGTCCGAGCCGGGCGAAGCTGGCCATGACCTCCCCGTACAGCTCGGAGGCGCGAGCGAGCCCGGGGCACGGCCACGGCCAACCCATCGCCTCGTGCAGGTGCCCGAGCCACGCCTGGTCGATCGGATAGATGTCGTCGAGGGGGCGTCCGAGCATCCGGAGAGCCTTGCCGTCGCGGCGGCGGTCGAGGCGTCCGCGCACGCGCTCGAGGCCGCCCCCCGGGTCGCGCCCCATGACGACGGCTCCGCGCACCACGTACTCGACCCGGTCCGCGGCGCGGGAAAGCGAGACGCCCTGCACGAGCCGGGGGACCTTCCCGCCTAGCCGCCCTGCCGCAACCTTCACGTGCTCTCCGCCGGGAGACGGGCCTGCGCCACCCGGAACGGTGGCGCAACCCGCCTGCGCCGTCAAGCCCGGCGTCGATCCGGGTCGCCGCGCGCCGGCGGTCCGCGAGCGTCGATCAGGCGACGGCCGGCAAGCGGCGGCCGCGGCGGAGGGGGGCCGACAGACGGACCATGCGGTTGACCCCGTCGATCGCGGCCACGCTGCCGACCGCCACCTTGTAGGTGAGCCAGCGCGAGCGGACGACGATGGCGGCAGGATGCTCCTCGTCCGCGCCGGGGACGTAGCCGACGACCTTCCCGTGCGCTCCGCACGGATCGCGGACGTCGAAGTGGAGGCACCTGCTCATCCAGAACGACCGGCCGCACAGCGGCCTCCGGCACGCGTCTGCGCTCTCGGGCATGGTCTGACTGTGTGCGGCTGCCGGCGGGTACGCGTCCGAGAAAACGCGGTTGCCGCACCGGGGAAACTACGGAGGCCGGGCTCGCAGCGCCCTCGCCAGCAGGGGAGACAGGACTCGAACCTGCAACCCCCGGTTTTGGAGACCGGTGCTCTACCGTTGAGCTACTCCCCTGGGTCGTGGCCAGTCTACTGGCGGGCCGGAGCCGGCCGCCGGGTAGAGTCGAGCGCCGTGGCCGTCCCACCTCACCGTCGCGCGCTCGGTGCGCTTTTCCTCCTGCTGGCGGCGGCATTCGCCGGCGTCGCGTTCACGGCCGGGTCGGCGACGGGCGGCGGGGCGGGCCGCTGGATCGTCGCGGTCTGCGCCGGGGCGATCGCGGTCTGGTTCGTCGGCCTCATGCTGCGCGCGTTTCGCTCGCGCTGAGCAGCGGGCGCCGACCTCGCGCCGATCCATCGGGCGACGACCGGACCCGCCGGGCCAACTCGTATCCTCTGCGCGTGGCCGAAGACCTGAGCGGGCTCTGGCGCGAGTACCGGCGCACGGGCGACAAGGCGCTTCGCGACCGCCTGATCCTCACCTACGCGCCGCTCGTCAAGTTCGTCGCCGGCAGGCTCGGGAGCGGCCTGCCCGCGCACGTGGACGAGAACGACCTCGTCTCCTACGGGCTGCTCGGACTGATCGGGGCGATCGAGCGCTACGACCCCGACCGGGACGTGAAGTTCGAGACGTATGCGATCACGCGTATCAAGGGGGCGATCATCGACGAGCTGCGCGCCATGGACTGGGTGCCGCGGTCGGTGCGGGCGCGCGCGCGGGAGATCGAGCGCGCGATGGCCGCGCTCGAGGCGCAGCTGCACCGGGTGCCGACGGACAGCGAGATCGCGGCCAAGATCGGCATCTCCGAGCAGGAGCTGGACGAGAGCCTGACCGACATCGCCCGCTCGTCGATCGCCGCACTCGACGAGGTGTGGACGATCTCGTCCTCGAGCGGCGACCAGATCGCGCTCATCGACACGATCGAGGACACCGAGGGCCCCGAGCCGCAGGCGGCGCTCGACGAGACGGAGACGCGCGAGGCGCTGGCCGAGGCGATCGCGGCCCTGCCCGAGCGCGAGAAGATCGTCATCACGCTCTACTACTACGAGGAGCTGACGCTGCGGGAGATCGGCGACGTGCTCGGGGTGACCGAGTCGCGGGTATCGCAGCTGCACACGAAGGCGATCCTGCGGCTGCGGGCGCGGCTGTCCGGCGTCCACGCGCGCTCGGCCACGGCCGACTGAGGCCCCGAGCCACCCCGGCCGAGGCCGGGAGCGGCGCGGTTAAGCTTGTCCTCCAGTCGTCGACCCGGGAGGTGATTCCCGCTTCATGGCCGTCTCCGAGCCGGACAAGATCCGCAACGTCGCCGTCGTCGGCCACCGCGGCACGGGGAAGACGTCGCTGGTCGAGGCGATGCTCTTCCAGTCGGGTGGCGTCAACAGGCTGGGGACCGTCGAGTCGGGAACGACCGTCGCCGACTGGGACGAGGAGGAGCACAAGCGGCAGATGAGCCTCTCGGCCTCCGTCTGCCACGCCGACTGGCAGGGGCGCAAGATCAACCTGCTGGACACGCCGGGCGACGCCGGCTTCCAGGGCGACGCGGTGGCGAGTCTGGCCGTCGCGGACGGCGCGCTCGTCGTGGTCAGCGCGGTCATGGGCGTCGAGGTGGGAACCGGGCGGATGTGGAAGCGCGCCGCCGCGGGCAACCTCGCCCGGGTCGTGTTCGTGAACATGCTCGACCGGGAACGGGCCGACTTCTTCCGTGCGCTCGCTCAGATTCAGGAGCAGCTGTCCGCCGCCTGCATCGCCGTCGCGCTGCCGATCGGCGCCGAGCACGAGCTGACGGGGATCGTCGACCTGCTGCACATGAGGGCCTTTACGAGCCCCGAGGCTGGCAGGGAGGGCGCCGCCGTCCCCATCCCCCCCGACATGGCCGAGACGGTCGCCGGGTACCGCGAGAAGCTGCTCGACGCGGTCGTGGAGACGGACGAGGGCCTGATGGAGCGGTACCTGGAGGGCGAGGAGCTCGGAGTCGAGGAGGTGGCACGGGCGCTCAAGGAGGCGGTCACGCAGGGGTCGATCTTCCCGGTCGCGTGCGGCGTGGCGACGAAGAACCTGGGCACGACGGCCCTTCTCGACCTGCTCGTCGAGGGCGTCCCCTCGCCTGCGCGCAAGGGCTCGCCGGTCGACGTCGGCGGCGCGGGCACGGCCGCCTTCGTGTTCAAGACGATCGCCGACCCCTTTGCCGGCCGGATCAACGTCTTCCGCGTCCTCGGCGGCACCGTCAGGGGCGATTCCACGCTCACGAACGCGCGCACGCACGGGAAGGAGCGCCTCGGCCAGCTGCTGATCCTGCAGGGGAAGGAGCACACCGCGACCTCCGAGTTCGTGGCCGGCGACATCGGGGCGGTGGCGAAGCTGAAGGAGACGCAGACCGGCGACCTGCTGCTCGACGTCGAGCGCGAGGTCGCCGTCCCGACGATCGACTTCCCGGCCCCGGTGATGAGCTTCGCCGTCACCGCCAAGGCGAAGGGGGACGAGGACAAGGCGAGCGCCTCGCTCCGCCGCCTCGCCGAGGAGGACCCGACCCTCGTCCTCCGCCGCGACGAGCAGACGGGCGAGCAGCTCCTTGCCGGGCTCTCGCAGATGCACGTCGAGGTCGCCGTCGAGCGCCTCAAGCGGCGCTTCGGCGTCGAGGTCGAGCTGCACCAGCCGCGCGTTCCCTACCTGGAGACGATCCGCAAGGAGGCCCGTGCCCGGGCGCGCTACAAGAAGCAGACGGGTGGACGCGGCCAGTTCGGCGACTGCGAGATCGTCATCCAGCCCCGCGAGGGTCACGAGGGCTACGAGTTCCAGGACAAGATCGTCGGCGGCGTCATCCCGCAGGGGTTCCGCCCCGCCGTAGACAAGGGCATCCAGGAGGCGATGCTGCACGGAGAGCTGGCCGGGGCGCCCGTGCAGGGCGTCACCGTGCAGCTCGTGGACGGCCAGTACCACACGGTCGACTCCTCGGAGATGGCGTTCAAGATCGCCGGCTCGATGGCGTTCAAGGAGGCCTACCAGAAGGCAGACCCGGTGCTGCTCGAGCCGATCATGGAGCTCGAGGTGACGGTGCCCGACGAGGCTGTGGGCGCCGTCAACGGCGACCTCAACGCGCGCCGTGGCCGGCTGCAGGGCATGGAGCCCGCCGGAGGGATGACGACGATCAGGGCCGAGGTGCCGATGGCCGAGATCCTCACCTACTCGCAGTCGCTCACCTCGCTCACGGGCGGCCGCGGCGACTACTCGATGAGCTTCCTGCGCTACGAGGAGGTGCCGGCGCACATCGCCCAGAGGCTGATCGAGGAGGCGAAGAAGGCCAAGGAGGCCGTCAAGGGTTAGCTGAGCGGCCCCGGCTCGCCTCGGGCGCACCGGCGAGGGAGCGGGACCGGGTCCTGCTTCCCCTCGGGCCCGGCTCGAGGGCGACCACCTCGTCGAAGCGCTCGAGCCCGATCGGCGAGTGCGTGACGAGGAGCACGCTCCGCTCGACCGCGAGCTCGAGGATCGTATCCACGATGCCGGCGCCCGCCGCCGCGTCGAGGTGCGCGGTCGGCTCGTCGAAGACGAGGAAGCGCGCCGGCGAGAGGAAGGCGCGCGCGAGCGCAAGTCGCTGGCGCTGCCCGCCCGAGACGAGCCGGCCCTGCTCGCCGACGTGCGTGTCGAGCCCGTCCGGCAGCGCGTCGACCCAGTCGAGGACACGCGCCCGGCGCAGCGCCTCGCGCAGCTCTTCGTCGTCGGCGCCCGGACGGGCGATGCGCAGGTTCTCGCGGATGCTCGTCGAGAACAGGTACGCATCCTGGCTCGAGAGCAGGACCGCCCGGCGGACGTCTTCCTGGCGGTGCTCGCGCACGTCCCGTCCGTCCAGGAGAACGCGCCCCCCGTCGGGGTCGCGGAAGCGCACGAGGCAGTGCGCGAGCGTCGTCTTCCCCGCGCCGCTCGGGCCGATGAGGGCGACCGCGCGGCCCGGCGCGAGCGCGAGCTCGACCCGGTCGAGGACCGGCGGCCCCGCCTCACGCAGGCGCACGGTGAGCGCCTCGGCGCGGAGCTCGCGTCCGGCGGGAGCGAGCGAGGCCGATGGTGAGCGGAACGAACAGGAAGTGGTACAGCGTCGTGACGCCGAACTGCCAGCGGGCCAGGTCGAGCGCGCTCACCGGGCGAGAGTGTCGACCGGCCCTTCAGGCCCAGCATCGGCGAGGTCTCGCGCCGTGCTTGCGGGTTTCTACCGATCGGCCGATCCGGGCCCCTGGCAGCGGCCGACGGCGGCCGCTCGCCTATAGTCGGGCGTCATGGCGGGTGCGAGGCCGGTGGAGACGTGCGCCATCTGCGGGCGGTCGATCCTCGTCGGGGAGCGGCCGTTCCGGTTCTCGCCGGACGGCCGTGAGTTCGTCGACGTGTGCGTCCTGTGCAAGGAGCAGGCGCTCGCAGCCGGATGGATGACCGAGGGGGGGCCCGGCATGCTCGTCCAGGCGGGCGAGCGTCACCGGCGCGGCCTGATCGGCCGCCTGTTCGGGCGGCCGG
>Ga0070741_10020122_pt1 | contig 10574 bp, 7 predicted proteins | sample Coa_R1_4_FD_66440 | JGI IMG/M metagenome (GOLD analysis project Ga0070741, IMG submission 66440) | Surface soil microbial communities from Centralia Pennsylvania, which are recovering from an underground coalmine fire - Coalmine... | ecosystem: Environmental > Terrestrial > Soil > Unclassified ... | reverse complement strand
GGCGACTTCCATCCGCCACCGGCTGCGCGGCACCGCGCTGGACAGGCCGTCCGCGATGTCGCCAAGGCCCAGGCCGAGTTCGCGGGCCAGTGCGGCGGCCGCGAGGGCGTTCGGCACGTGGTGGGCGCCGTGGAGGCGGAGCGTGACGGGGGCGTGACCTTCGGGAGTCAGGAGGATGAAACTGGGGCGGCCGAGTTCGTCCAGGCGCACGTCGGCCGCGCGGATGTCGGCCTGCTCGTGCGGATTGACACGCTCTAGTGGGCTCAACTGCGCAATTGACACGCTGGGGGCGGGGGGCGTAGGGGACGCGGTGGGCGCGGGGGGCGTGGGGGACGCGGTGGGCGTGGGGGACGTGGGGGGTGGGGCGGCGAAGGTGATCACGCGGGCTCGGGTGCGGACGGCCATCGCTGCTACGCGGGGGTCGGCGGCGTTGAGGATCGCGACGCCGTCCGCGGGGAGGGCCTCGACCAGCTCGCCTTTGGCGCGGGCTACGGTTTCCATGCTGCCGAACTCGCCGGCGTGGGCCCGGCCCACGTTCAGCACCGCGCCGTAGCGGGGCGGGGCGATGCCGCACAGGTAGGCGATGTGGCCGACGCCGCGGGCGGACATCTCCAGGACCAGGTACCTGGTGCCGGAGCCGGCGCGCAGCACGGTCAGCGGCAGGCCGTACTCGTTGTTGAACGAGCCGGCCGGGGCAATCGTCGGGCCGAGGCGCTCGATCAGCTGCGCGGCCAGGTCCTTGACCGACGTCTTCCCCGACGACCCGGTGATCCCGGCGATCGTCACCGACGGCAGGCTGTCCACCACATGCCGGGCCAGCTTGCCGAGCGCGACCGCGACATCACCGACCATAATCATCGGAACGTCCGGAATTTCACGAGTGCCAAGGACGGCCGTCGCGCCGGCGGCGATCGCCGCCGTGGCGAAGTCGTGCCCGTCGACCCGCTCCCCCGGCACCGCGCAGAACAGCCCGCTGGGCACCACCTTGCGCGAGTCGATCACCACGTCGCCGCTGACCACCGCCGCCGCGTCGGCCCGCAGCGTCCCCGCCGTCACGCGGGCGATCTCGCCGAGCGTCAGCGGAATCATGCGTGCACCGCCGTGTGGGTCAGCCGCTCGATCGCGGCGCGGGTCACGTCGCGGTCGTCGAACGGCAGCACCGTGCCGCCGACGTACTGGCCGGTCTCGTGTCCCTTGCCCGCCACCACGATCACGTCACCGTGACCGGCCAGCGATACCGCGTACGAGATCGCCGCGGCCCGGTCGGGCTCCACGACCACCCGGGCTCGCTCCTGCGCCGGCACGCTCAGCACGCCGTCGAGCATCGCGTCGAGGATCAGCAGCGGGTCTTCGGAGCGCGGGTTGTCGCTGGTGAGAACCGCCACATCGGCCAGTGACGCGGCCGCCGCCCCCATCATCGGGCGCTTGCCACGGTCCCGGTCACCGCCGCAGCCGAGCACGATCATCAGCCGGCCCGCGGTGACCGGCCGCAGCGAGCGGAGCACCGCCTCGACCGCGCCGGGCTTGTGCGAGTAGTCCACGAACGCGGTGAAATCCAGGCCGGGGCTGGGCACCCGCTCGAGCCGCCCCGGCACGCCCGGGCACTCCGCGATGCCGGCGACCGCGTCCTCCAGGCGGACCCCGGCCTCGACCAGGGCCACCACGGCGCCGAGCGCGTTGGCCACGTTGAACACGCCGGCCAGCCCGATCGACCCGTCCGCCTCTACCCGGCCAGGGCCGACGATGCGGAACGCGGACCCGTCCGCGCCGGACCGCACGTCCAGCGCGCGCCAGTCCGCGTCGTCGCGGCCCGCCGCGGAGAACGTGGTGACCGGCACCCGCGCACTGGACGCGAGCCGCCTGCCGTACCGGTCGTCGATGTTCACCACCCCGATGACGGGCGGCTCGAACAGGCGGGCCTTGGCGCGGAAGTAGGACTCCATGTCGGGATGGAAGTCCAGATGATCCTGCGAGAGGTTGGTGAACACCGCCACGTCGAAGTGCGATCCGGCGACCCGGCCGAGCGACAGCGCGTGGCTGGACACCTCCATCGCCGCCGCGGTCACCCCGCGTTCGGCCATCGCCGCGAACAGCGCCTGGAGATCGGGCGCCTCCGGCGTGGTCAGCGCCGAGCCCACCGTGTGCGACCCGATCCGGGTCTCGACGCCGCCGATCAGCCCGGTCATGTGCCCGGCCGCCCGCAGGCCGGCGTCCAGCAGGAACGACGTGGTCGTCTTCCCCGACGTGCCGGTGACGCCGATCAGGGCGAACCGCGACGACGCGTCCCCGTACACCCAGCACGCCACCTCGCCGAGCATCGCCCGCGGATCGGTGACCACGAACACCGGGACGCCGGAGCGCGCGCACACACCGCGGCCGTCCGGGTCGGTGAGCACGGCGACGGCTCCCGCGGCGACCGCGTCCGCGCAGAACGACGCTCCGTGCGCCCGGGCACCCGGCAGGGCCACGTACAGATCTCCAGGGCGTACCGCGCGGGAGTCGAGCGTGAGCCCAGTGGTGAAACCGAGGTCGTTATGAGAAAAGCTGTCTAGGCGGATGCCCAGGAGAGAAGCCAGGCCGGTGAGCGGCCTTGCCTGCGGGGCAGCGGGACGGATCGCCACGGCCTGAGGGTACCTCGCCTCTCGTCAGGGTGCGGTCAGCCGGATCTTGGCCGGCTGGGCGCCATCCGGCAGGATCTTCAGCGTAGTCAGCGCCGTTTGCATGACCTGGCTGAAGACCGGGCCGGCCACGATGTCACCGTAGTACCCGCCCTTGCGCGGGTTCTGCACGTTGACCGCCACGACCAGCTGCGGGTTGTCACCCGGCGCCATCCCGATGTAGCTCGCGCCGAACTTGCACAGGCACTTCCCGTTCCATTCCTGGGACGTGCCGGTCTTGGCGGCGATCGCGTACCCGTCCATGATGCCCCAGGGCTGGCCGCCTTCGGCGTCGAACGCGGGTACCTGCTCCAGGATCTGGATGAGCTCATGCGCCGTCTGCGCGGAGATCACCCGGCGGGACTTGGGCGGCGCAGCCGGAGTGTACCGGCCGTTGGCGTTCGTGGTGCCCTCGACAAGCGTCGGGTCGACGCGGACGCCGCCGTTCGCGATCGTCGCGTACACGCTGGCCATCTGGACCGCGTTCACGCTGACGCCCTGGCCGTAGGACAGCGTGTACCGGGTGATGCCGGACCATTGAGACGGCGTCGGCAAGATGCCCGGGTCTTCGGCCAGGTTGAGCCCGGTGGGCTGGCCGAGGCCGAAGTTCCGCAGGTAGTCGTACTGCGTCTGCGGCGTGACGTGGGAGACCACCTGGGACATGCCGACGTTCGAGGAGTGCGCGACGATCCCGGCGATCGTGAACCGCTCGCCCGGCTGCCATTCGGCGTCGCGGATCTGTTTGCCGGCCCTGGTGATCTGGTACGGGATGTTGTACGCGGACATCGGGGTCTGGCCGCCATGCTCGAACGCGGCCGCGGCGGTGATCACCTTGGCGGTGGAGCCGGGGTCGAAGATGTTCTGCAGCGGGATGTCGGTGGTCTGGGTGACGCTGTTGATGCTGGTCGGGTCGTACGTCGGCCACTGGGCCATCGCCAGGATGTACCCGGTGCCCGGCTGCATGATCACCACGCTGCAGTTGTCCGCCTTGCTCTTGGCGACCTCCTGCTGGCACGCCTGCTGCGCGGCGTACTGGAGCGCCGGGTAAATGGTGAGCTTGACGTCGCTGCCGTTCACCGCCGGGCTGCCCGAGCCGCCGAGCGGGATCGTCTGGCCGCTGGAGTTGATCTGCGTGTACTCGGTGCCCGGCTTGCCCGCCAGCAGCGAGTTGTCGCTGGCCTCCAGGCCCGCCTCGCCGACCAGGTTGCCCTTGACCGTGCTGGTGAAGCCGACGACGTTGGCCGCGATGTTGCCGTCCGGGTAGGACCGGGCGTAGCTGGGGTCGCTGGCGATGCCGGGCAGGTTCAGCGCGGCGATCTGATTCTCGGTGGGGGCTGACACGTTGGCGGCGAGCTTCACGTAGTCGCGCGAGCTGGGGTGCTCGATGAGGTTCATGATGTCCGTGGCGGACATGGCGAGCAGCGGGGCGAGCTTGGTCGCGACCGTTTCCCGCTGGTCCAGCGGGATCAGCGGGGGGTCCGCGTGGACCAGGTAGGTCTCGACGGTCATCGCCAGCACGGACTTCCCGTCACCCGCGATGATCGAGCCGCGCAGCGCGGGCAGCGGGATCGTCTTGTTGTGGTTGGTGTCGGCGAGGGCCCGATAGTGGCCGGACTCCATGCCCTGGAGCTGGACCAGCCTGCCCGCGAACAGCGACAGCACGAAGACGATGCACAGCAGCGTGATGCCGAGCCGGCGCGACGGGTCGCCGCGGGCAAGGATCTTCCGCGGCCTGGGCGGACGGGGACGGGGGCGGCGTGGCGGGGGGTCCGGGGGGAGGTGTCCGCCGGGCCGGCGGCCAGCGGGGTCAGGGGGCAGCGGCCTCGCGTGCGGGACCGGGCGGATCCGGCGGTCGTCTTCGTCGTCGTCGCGGCGGTCCGGACGGTCCGGGCGCTCTGGGCGACCTTGCCTGCCGTCGTGGGTGCGGCGGGCCTTCGGGCGGCGGGGGCCGGCCACGGTTCCCGGCCCGCGGGCTGGCCTGCCGCCTGGGTTCCCCGGCCGGTTCCCCGGCCGCCCCCCGGGGTTGCCTGGATGCCAGCCAGGCCCGTCAGTGGTCACGGGCTGGCTGGTGTTACGGACGAGATCTTGCCGGTGGCCGGGTTAAGGAACCCCATGCTCTTGTCCTTGCGCATGCCGAGCTGGAACGCCTCGCGATAGATCGTCGCCGGGTTCTGTTCGGTCTGCACCTGGTTCGTCAGCATCTGGATGTCCTTGGTGTAGGCCGCGTTCTGCTGAGTCAGGGTGTTGATCCGGTAGGCGCCGGCGTCCAGGGTCGTGTTGATCACCAGCAGCGAGACGAGGGCGCCGCCGAGCAGGCCGACGAGCAGCAAGATGAAGGGCATCCGCTGCTGGCGGGGTTCACCCGGCCCGTGGATAGCTGGGGTAGCCGAGGTAGGCGCTGGCGCTGGCCGGGGCCGCGGTGCCTGGCCGCCGGACGGGCGAACCGGGCCGGGCGCGACCGGGCCGGGCGGGTGGACCGGGCCGGGCGCGATCGGCCGGGTGTGCCGCGGCGAGCCGATGGGGCGGCCCTGGCGGGCCGGACGGGCGGGCCGGGCCTGGCGGGCCGGCCTTTCCGGGCGCGGAGTGCCTGGATCGCCGGAGGTGTCGCGGGTTCCCGGAAGGCCTGGGGGGCTCGGCGGGCCCGGGGGGCCCGGGCGGCCGGGCGGCCGGGGCCTGGTGTCGGTGGCCATGTCTACTTTCCCCCTCGGGTCATGCTGCTTCCCTGATCCGTTCCGCCGCGCGCAGCCTGGCGGAGGCGGCCCGCGGGTTGACGGTCAGCTCTTCCTCGCCGGGGCGCTCGGCGCCCCTGGTGAGCAGGCGGAATTCCGGCGTGCCCAGCTGGACCGGCAGCCCTTCCGGCGTCGGGTCCTTGGCACGCAGCGTCAGTTCTCGCTTGACGATCCGGTCCTCGAGCGAGTGATAGGCCAGCACCGCGATCCGGCCGCCGGCCGCGAGCAGGTCGAGCGCCGCGGGCAGCGCCCGGCGCAGCGTGCCGAGCTCGTCGTTCACCTCGATCCGCAGCGCCTGGAACGTGCGCTTGGCCGGGTTGCCGCCGGTGCGGCGGGTCGCCGCCGGTATCGCGTCCCTGACGATGTCGCTCAGCCGGCTCGTGGACGTGATCGGCTCGCGGCCCCGCTCCCGCACGATGGCGTCGGCGATCCGGCGCGCGAATCGTTCCTCGCCGAATTCGCGGAGCACCCGGGCGAGTTCGGCGGCCGGGTAGCCGTTGACGACGTCGGCCGCGGTGCGGGGCCCCGTCTGGTCCATTCGCATGTCCAGCGGAGCGTCCAGGGCGTAGGCGAAGCCGCGGTCCGCCTCGTCGAGTTGCGGGGAGGAAACCCCGAGGTCGAACAGCAGGCCCATCACGTGCTGGTGCCCCTGCCCGGCGACGATCGCCGGGATCTCGTCGTACCTGGCGTGCACCAGTGTGACGCGGGCGGCATGCCCGGGGGGTACGGGGGGCTGGCTGCCCCCCGGCAGATAGCCGGGGGGTGCGGGGGGCTGGGTGCCCCCCGTCATATAGTCAGCGAGCAGGTCGCGGGCCGCCGCGATGGCGGCGAGGTCAGCGTCGATTCCGATCAGCACCATGCCGGGGCACGCGTCGAGCAGCGCGCGGGCGTGGCCCGCGCGGCCGAGCGTGGCGTCCACCAGCACCGCGCCATCGCGCGCCAGCGCCGGCCCGAGCAGGTCGGTGACCCGCCCGGCCAGTACCGGGACGTGCTGCCCCATCCGCTTCCCCCTCCCGCCTGTCGTGCTCTGCCGTTCTTGTCGTTCTGAAAGTCCGGCCGGTCCCCATCTGCTGCGCTGCCGGCTGGCACCGGGGAAGTGATGCCAGCAGGAAGCGGCGGATGGGGACCCGGCCCGTCCATGGCCGACTTATCCCCCTGGTCAAAGAATCCCGGGGAGCACCTCCTCGGCGGCGTCGGCGAAAGAGTCCTCCTGGCTAGCCAGGTAGGTCTCCCAGGCTTCGGTGTCCCAGATCTCAAGCCGGGTGTTCGCGCCGATCACCACGCAGTCGCGCTGAAGACCGGCGTAGCCCCGAAGGGTGGTCGGCACGGTGATCCGGCCCTGCTTGTCCGGGGTCTCGTCGGATGCGCTGGCGAAGAAGACCCTGCTGTAGTCCCGTACCGCCTTCGCGGTCACCGGCGCGGTCCGCAGCGCCTCGGTGATGCGCGTGAACTCCTCGATCGGGAACACGTACAGACAGCGTTCCTGGCCCTTGGTGATCACCACTCCCCCAGCCAGCTCATCCCGGTACTTCGCCGGCAGGAACATGCGGCCCTTTTCGTCAAGCTTCGGCGCGTGAGTACCGAGAAACACAGGCACTCACCTCCCTGGCCTCGGCCAGCAAACCCGACGGCTAGCAACCGCTTGCCCTCCACCGCGCTCCACTGTACTCCACATTCCCCCACCGTCAACGTTGAAAACCCCGAGTTTCGCGGGTGGCGACCATCAAAACCCCAGGCAGGCGCGGTGGAGTGAAGTGGAGCAAGGTCACGTCGCGCATCGGCCGAAGAAGGACGTACTGTAGCGTTACGTCAGCAATGGCTGAGGAGGCCATGTGGTACTGGACACCGGTCGCGAGACGGGGCGCCTGCTGGATGATCTAGTCCCCGCAGCGCGCAGAGTCGGCGCGGCAGTTGAATCGGTCATCGAAGGCAAGCCAGGCGCGATCCGCCTCACCCTTGCCGTGCTGCTGGCCGAGGGACATCTGCTCATCGAGGATGTGCCCGGAGTGGGCAAGACAATGCTGGCGAAGGCGCTGGCCCGGGCCATCGACGGCTCTGTCCGCCGGGTCCAGTTCACGCCGGACCTGCTGCCCAGCGACATTACCGGAGTAAGCGCCTACAACCAGGAACGGCGCGAGTTCGAATTCAAGCCAGGCCCGGTGTTCGCGAATATCGTGCTGGGCGACGAAATCAACCGGGCATCGCCGAAGACCCAGTCCGCGCTGCTTGAGTGCATGGAAGAGCGCCAGGTCACTGTTGACGGCACCACCTACCAGCTACAGGCACCGTTCATGGTGATCGCGACCCAGAACCCGGTCGAGATGGAGGGCACCTACCCGCTGCCGGAAGCGCAGCGCGACCGGTTCACCGCCCGTATCTCGCTTGGCTACCCGGTCGCCGCCGCGGAGCGGGCCATGCTCGATTCGCACGGCCTCACCTCGCCGCTGGACGCGCTGAAACCGGTGGCAACGGCGCGCGATGTGCACGACCTGGTCCTGGCGGTCCGCCGGGTGCTGGTCTCCGACCAGGTCAAGGAGTACATCATCAGCCTGGCGGCGGCGACGCGGAATTCGCCCGAGCTGCGGCTCGGCGCCTCGCCACGGGCGAGCCTGCACCTGCTGCGAGCGAGCCGGGCCTGGGCGGCGCTCGACGGGCGTGACTACGTGATCCCGGACGACGTCCAGGCGCTGGCCGGCCCGGTGCTCGCGCACCGGCTGCTGCCGACGGCGGAAGCGATCGTGGAGCGGCACCAGCCAGAGCAAGTGGTCGCCAGAATTGTGGGGCAGCTTCCGCTGCCCCGGCGGTAGATTGTGCCATGCGGGGCGTGTTCGGCTCACTGACGACGCGCGGCAGGTCGTTCGTTGCGGCGGGCGGTGCGGCGATGGTGTGCGGCCTGGCGATACCGGAACCGGACCTGATCCGCGTCGGCGCGCTGCTGGTCGTCTTGCCGCTGATCGCCGCCCTGGCCGCCCGGCGGTCCAGGTACCGTCTGTCGTGCAACCGCCGCATCGACCCGCCGCGGGTGCCGGCCGGGCAGACCGCGGCGATCGCGGTCCGGGTGGAGAACGTGACCAGGCTGCGCACCGGCGTGCTGCTGGCGGAGGACACCGCCCCGTACGCGCTCGGGGCACGGCCGCGGTTCGTGCTCGACGAGATCGAGCCGGGCGGCCACCGCGAATTCAACTACACGCTGCGGTCCGACGCCCGCGGCAAGTACACGATCGGGCCGCTGCGCGTGCGGGTCGCGGACGCGTTCGGGCTGGTGGAGATCACCCGCTCGTTCAAGACGACCAGCACGCTCGTCGTGACCCCGAAGATCTTCACGCTGCCGCGCGCGGCCGCCCCGAGCAGCTGGCTCGGCGAGGGCGACGGCGGCATGCGGACGATCTCGGCGACCGGTGAGGACGATGCCGCGACGCGCGCATACCAGGACGGCGACGGGCTGCGCCGGGTGCACTGGCGCTCCACCGCGCGATACGGGGAGCTGATGGTCCGCCGCGAGGAACACCAATGGCGCAACAGTGCCACGGTGTTCCTCGACACGCGGCGGTCCGCTCACTCGGGCAGCGGGCCGTCCGCCTCGTTCGAGTACGCGGTCAGCGCGGCCGCCTCGATCGGCGCGCACCTCACCGAGGAGGGCTTCCGGGCGCGGCTGATCACCGACGCCGGGGAGATCGCACCGCGCGGCACGTTCGACGACACCCTGCTCGACATGCTCGCCGTCATCCGCCCGTCCAGCACCACCGGGTTCCGCCAGGGCACCGGCGAGCTTGCCCGGGCAGGCGGCCAGCTCATCGCCGTGGTGGGACGGATGAACGTCGACGACGCCACCCAGCTCGCGGGCACGCGGCGCGGGAACGCGCCAGCCATGGCGCTGGTACTCGCCGTCCCCACCTGGATCATGCCGGACGCCGAGCTGGCGGCCGACACACTGCGCACCACTCAGATCCTCGCCGCCTCGGGCTGGCGGGTGGCCGTGGCCACGGCCGCCAGCCAGCTTTCCGTGGCCTGGCAGCAGCTGCACAAGCCCGCCGACGCGCCGCTGCCCGTCGGCACTGGTTTCACCGACGGCCCGTAATCCGGCTCGCAATGCCCGGGAGCGCACGATGACCCTCGACCGCAGGATGACGATAGCCGCTGCCGTCGCGGTAGTGCTCGCGTCCACCGTCATCTTCCCGCTGTTCTCCGGTTCGCTGTGGTTTTACGCCAGCATCGGGGCGGTGCTCACCGTGGCGGCGGCCGGCGCGCTCAGCCGGATCCGCACGCTGCCGGTCATCGTCTGCCTGGCGATCACGCTGGTGGCGCTGCTGCTCTACCTCAACGTGGCGTTCGAGGCGTCACGCTCGTTCATCGGGTTCATCCCGTCGCCCGCCTCGCTGACCGCGCTCGGCAGGCTCATCGGCGATGGGATGAACGACGCGAGCAAGTACGCCCCGGGTGCGCCGAACGTGTCGGGGCTGGTGCTGCTCGCGACCGGCGGCGTCGGGCTCGCCGCCGTGTTCACCGACCTGATCGCGGTCCGGCTGCGGTCGACGGCGCTGGCCGGACTGCCGCTGCTCGTGTTGTTCACGGTGCCGGTGACGATGAACGCCACCCGCAGCCAGCTGGCCACGGGAATGATCTTCTTCCTCAGCACGAGCGGCTACCTGGCCATGCTCAGCGTCGACGGCAGGGAGCGGATCCGGGTCTGGGGCCGGCTGATCTCGCTGTGGCGCTCCGCCGATGGCGGGCTGCGGGAGTTCGGCGCGGGGGCGGGTGCCGACGGCCCGCACACCGCCAACGCCAACGCCAACGGTGACAGCCCCGCGGCGCGGTCCGCCTACCGGATGCTTCGCGGCCCGGATACCCGCGCGCTTGCCGCCGCCGGGCGCCGGGTCGGTGTCGCCTCGATCGTGCTGGCGCTCTGTGCGCCCGTGCTCGTCCCCGGCTTGCACGCGAGCCACCTGCTGTCCTCGGCGTGGGGCATCGGGAACGGCGGCAGCGGCACGATCACCGTGCCCGACCCGCTCGCCACCACGAACGCGGCGCTGCGCGACAATCACATCCAGAACGTGCTGACGTACACCACCACCGCGACCGACCAGCCGTATTTGCAGCAGTACGTCAGCTACACCCTCAGGGACGACCCCGAGCATCCCTGGGAGCCGTTCCCGACGGGAGTGTCGGTCCGGCCGTTCGGCACCACCCT
>Ga0070741_10020121_pt1 | contig 10574 bp, 9 predicted proteins | sample Coa_R1_4_FD_66440 | JGI IMG/M metagenome (GOLD analysis project Ga0070741, IMG submission 66440) | Surface soil microbial communities from Centralia Pennsylvania, which are recovering from an underground coalmine fire - Coalmine... | ecosystem: Environmental > Terrestrial > Soil > Unclassified ... | reverse complement strand
GGGCCGGGCTTGGCGTTGGGGTGATCGAAAACCCACTGCTGCTTGGCCTCGGCCAGTCGGTGCAGGTTTTGCAGGCACGAGGCTTTGCTTGCCGATGCCCTGCTTTTGGCGAACCCAGGTACCCCAATCGCCGCGACCACAGAAATCAGCAGCACCGCGATCAGCATCTCGCCAATGGTCAAGCCACGATTCAGTCTCAAACGACGCATAACAGATTCTGTTCCTTCAAAGGAAGATTCCATCTCTTTCACGGCCGCATCCCCGTTAATAGTTATGGGTTCCGAGAGCCGGTTTCATAAGCGAAAATGGGACGGCCCGAAGACCGTCCCAATCCGTTTGAACCCAAAGGTTCAGATTACAGGCTGTGGCTTCCACCGATCGAACAGGTCGGATCGGTGCCGATCACGTTGACCGTGTAGGTGCCGCCGGAGGGGCACTCAGGAGCCTTCTTGATGTAATCGGGCCAAAGCGTTCCGGTAACGGCGTCGCCGTTGCTGGCTTTGTTGTCCATGGCCCACTGCTCTTTCGCGGCATCAATCTGGCGAAGGTTCGCAACGCAGGATTTGGTGCGCGAAGTTTCTCGGGCTCTAATGAAGTTCGGAACCGCAATTGCAAGCAGAATTCCGATGATCAAAACGACGATCATGATTTCGACGAGGGTGAAACCCTTGCTTCGCCGATTCTTCAATTTATTCATGCTCGTTAGTTCTCCTCGTATGTTTATGTCTAACGGGCTCTACCCCCGCTTATCCCAGTTCTTCCACTTTACGAGCATAGTCAATCCAGGTAAACCTGCGGTAATCCACAGTGCGTGGATAACTCGCCGACGGAGTGAACATTGGGCGACAGATGTTTTATCGGTTTGTAAACAAGCCGCCATTAGTTCTCGCAGGGCCCACACCCTCTTTGCCAAAAAACTGAGATCAAACTTCAACGAACGCCCGGGTTTTTTGAAGGAACGGCTGAATGCAGCAGAGGTTGGTTACCAAGGTTCTTCTGTGGAAACTTTTCATCGCGAAGTCTGTTTGCCATCGAAAACAGCAGATTACGCGTAGATAAGGCCAAAAAACCGAGAAAACTGCACCCAAACGTTCCTATTCTGGCTGGTGAACTGCCAAAGACCTCTGATATCGTATTCGGCGGTGGTGTTCACGGGGGATTGGACGGATGCGGCCGGGCCGTTTGCCGATTTTGAGCGGTTGGAGACAAACGCCGCGGCGTTGCAGGTTGCGAAGGAGTTTGCGCAGGAACGGATCAACCTCGGGCTGATAGACGGGGTTGCCGGCTGGGGCAAAACGCATCTTCTTCGGTCGGCGGCCGCGGCGTTCCAAAGCCGCGCGGGAGTCAAGGCAGCGATCATGTCGGCGCTGGAGTTTGCAGATTCTCGCGCCCCCTGTTTTCCCGAAGTTTTGATTTTGGATGATCTGCATCTTGTGGAGAGGAGGCCCCGCGCAAAACAGAGGCTCTCCTTCGAACTCGAGCGCAGGGGCCGCTTAGGGCGGCCGACGCTCTGCGCAGCCTCCTCTCCTTCCGCATTCGATCATCGCGGCTTGCGGCGCAATTGGAAAACCGGCACGTTGAAAGAGCCGACCGAGGAAGAACGCAGGCGCGTTCTCAAACGGCTTTGCGAGCGGGAATCGGTGGAACTTTCGTTAGAGCAGGCTGCGGCGATCGTTCGGTTGGTGAAAGGCGATGGAGCAACTTACCGGGGGATCGCCCGGAGATTGAGGCAGTCCGAGCAGCCGATTTCGCAATGTCACGTGCTCAAATTGGCAGGAATGTTGGAACAGTACGTTTCAGCAAACGGCTGGGATCTTCGCGATCTGATTTTGGATGCCGCCGCATTGAGCACAAAGTCCGAATCGCGCACCCAACTTGCCGTCTATCTGATGAGAAAGGAAGCAGGACTGCCCGAACCCAAAGTCGCGGCTTACTTCGAACTGAGTCCCGGTGAAATTTACAGCATCCAAAAACGAGCCGATGTGCAAAACCGGGAACTCGATGCCAAGTTTCGCGGTTCGCTCACAAGGGCGCTCGACCTGATTCGGGCGAGAATCTGCCCCGAATTGTAAAGTTTTATGCACGAAGCCCCCTCACCCATAACAAACCCAGTATCTTTTACGTCGCATCTTCTGCCCGGCTCTGATACAGTACGGGTTGAACAAGGGCAAACGACGATGAAGACGGTCAGAGACCTGAGGCTCTGGCCTGTGTGGGTGAACCCCAACCAAACGATCGAGACCGCCACGATCCTGATGAAGGGTCACAAACTTTCCGGTCTCGGCGTCATTTATGGCGACTCCTTTTTGGGGGTGATCGGCATCGAGGATCTGGTGGGGGTTTCGCCTGAAGACAGGGTGGAATCCGTGATGAGGCGAGACGCGCCATACGTCTCGCCCGATATGTCGCTTCGGCATGTCGCCGAAACGATGGCTCGTGAGAACGTTCCGCGCATCGCGGTGCTCGATGGCGGCAAGTTCTTGGGAATCATCAATGCACAAGACCTGCTGCGCGACTACGGACGCAATTTCGATCCGCTCACTCAGCTTCCGTGGAGCGACACGCTGCGAGATTGGGGGATCGCGCAACTCAAAGCCGGCAGCGACATCACGATCATCTTTTTCGATCTGGATGATTTCGGGATGTTCAACAAACGTTTCGGACACATGGTCGGCGATGCCGTGTTGAAAAAAGTTGCCGATGAACTGCGCGAAGCCACTGATCCCGAAACCGATCATCTTTGCCGAGCCGGGGGAGACGAGTTTTGTGTGGGAACGCTGCGCCCGCGCGCCGATGCCGAACTTTTGGCACAATGGATTCAAAAGGCTGTGGCCGACCTGACGGTGGAAGGCGCGGGAATGAACGTAACGGTTACCTATGGACTGCAAGGCGGCCGCAGGACCAAAGAACGCGAGAACGTGCACTTCGCCTCGACGGTGGACAACTTGGTGAACCTTGCCAGCCGTTCCTGCATGGCGGAAAAGGCCAGAAGGCGGCCGCACATCGGGGCTCCTGGAACGGTTGTCGAACAAGCCAAGCCCGAACTTCCGGTTGTGAAAGCGTTGAGCGCTCTTCAAGACGAAAAAGGGGCGGTGGTGGTGCTGTCTTATCATGAACGGGTTGCGGCAGGAATGAAAGCCCATTGCACCTCGACCGTTGAAGCGGCAGGGTTTGCGGCCGCGCTCGCGTTGCAGAAACTGGTCGGTGCCGAAAACAAAATCGAAATGTTTGAAATCAGCGTGAACGGACAGTCGGTCACCGCGGTTGGAGCGCTTGACGGGGCGGCGGTGGTCGGCAGTTCCGAGGTGACCGGCGATCCGCACGAAAGCGCCGCCCGGGCAGTGATTCAGGCTTTTCAGCAGGCGTTTCAGGCGCGATAGCGAGGGCCTCAGCCGTTCTGAGTGTCCACGGAGAATGCGAGAATCAGCAGCATCATCTCGTCGGTGGTTTGTTCGCCCCAGCGGACGAATTGGGGCGGGTCGTTCGGCTGGTTTTTGTTTTTGGCAGAGTTGTCATAGACCGCTTCTATGTGAATCGTGGAGCCCCGCGGCACCTTCAGCGGCTGTTTGAACCGGTACTGAAGCTGCCAGTTGAAATCCCAGTCGTCCACCCACACGAGCGGCTTGATCGTTTTATCGGGCAGCTCGACCCACGCTTTCATGCTTTTGCCCAGAAGGTGCATGTGGGGCATGGCGCCATAAACGGTTACATCCACCGGAATCGGGAACCGCTGATGCGCGGTGTAGGCGGGATCGTTCGGCGGGATGCGCAATCCGAGGTTGGGAATCCACGCAAGATTGAGCACGTGTTTGGGAGGCGTTTTCGAGAAGTAGAGGCCGACTTTGGTGAGGTCTTGTTCGACCTTGCCGTTTTTGTGATAGTGCACTTGCAGCACAATGGTTGTGCCCGGCTTCAGTTCGAATGCAAGATCGCCGTTGGTGCGATAGGGGGCGATTCCCGGCGCCCAACCTCCAAGCGATCCCGAGGGCAGAAAACCGACGCCTCCGAATGTGGAGTAGCCGGGCTGGCCGTCGTTGTTTTTCTTTTCGAGGGCTTCGGCGTTGTGTCCTGAATCCAAGAAGGCGATGACGTGATGAACCACGCGCGGGTTGCCGGGGCGGACGTCCATGCCCGTTACCCAGCGGCTCTCTTTGAAATCGGTTTTGATGACGAAGTTGCGGTACACATCGCGGCCTTCGGCTTCGAGTTGGAACGGCTTATCGGGCGATGCGATGAAATCGGGCGTTCCCAACTGCCACCCTTCGGGGATTGGTGGAGGCGCAGGCTGGCGCTTGGGGTCGCCAAGCGGGGCGCCGGCGTCGGCCCAGTTTTTCAGGGTTTCGATTTCAGCCGGCGTCAGGCGGTTGGGATCAATGAACTCGTTATATCCATCTACCGCCTTCCACGGAGGCATGGCTTTGGTTTCGACGGCGATAGCGATGTTCTTCGACCATTTGCGGGCCTCATCATAGGAGCGGAGCGAAAACGGTGCGACTTGGCCGGGACTGTGGCACGGCGCGCAATGTTTATAAACGATCGGGGCAACGTGCTGCGAAAAGTTGACTTGATCAGCAGATGGCGCCTGCGGCCCAGGCATCAGCACGCAGCCTGTGGCGGGCTGTGACTTGAACGGTACGGGTCTGTTAGCAACAAGCGCGGACAGAACTTTCTGCGCGTAAGCGGTTTTGACCTTGCCGCCGGTCGGATCGTCGTCAATCGCTCCTCGGTAAACGATGCGGCCTTGGGTGTCGCGAATGAGGATCGAAGGGATGATGGCGATGCCGTCTTGTTTTGCGAGTTTGCCTGCTGGGTCGAGCCGGAAGGCGAAGTTGTGGTGGGTTTCAGCCATGTACGCGCTTGTGCCGTAAGCGGTTTCGCCTTCGTTGGGAAATACGGCTTGAAAGTCAACGCCTTTGGGTTGAAACTGCTCGACGAGGCGGTTGATGCGCTCGGAGTATTTGAGTGCGACGGGGCAGTCGGTGCTCAGATAGAATCTGACTTCGGCTTTGGTTTCGGGCGGCGGTGCGGTGAGCCACGCGGTGCAAAAAGGAAGCGCAAACAGAGCGAGACGTTTCATGGCTTAGGTTGAGGAGAATTGTACAACAGGCGCTGGGGGTATTTCGGCGCGGTCTCCTTCTGTTTGGTCGCCTTACGGGTCCTGATTTTGCCGACGGAAGTGAAAAGTGGAAAAGTTGGGGGATTACTTGGGCAGAACCGGCGTGATTTCAACACCGCGTGCTAAGAATCATCAAATCGCGAAGCGGACTGTTGTTAATGCGTGGAATCGGTTGTATAGTGCAATTGGAGGCTCAAACCAGTCTCGGATTCGGCTCTAACGAGCAATCGGCGCTTTTGCGAAGCCGCAACGTTTGAAGGAAACTTTAGACGAGAAGTTCAAGAAAGCCGCGGAGCCGAAAGAACCGAAGCCTTGCTTGCAGGGTGAAGGGTCGAGTCAGGTGGGCGCCTCCGCTGGGGGTTCTGAAGAGCGCAGTGTGCGAAAGCCGCGGCCAGCGCTTTACGAAGACCGACTTGTTCGGCCGATCGAGAGCGAAGGCCAATCGCAGCGAAAGTTGGCACTGCTGTTTGGAAGAACCTCCAGCGGAGGCTTTCGCCAAAAGGCAAGAGTTCCTTTGGAACGAAAGTTGAAGCACCAAAGCCGCGGTCTTGAAGAGATTCTTGACGGGACACGGAGTTTCACATGCTGTCCGGCGTAGCCGGATTCTTGCCGAAGCTTGCGGCTTGCCGCAAGCGGATGGAGGGAGCCTCGACATCGAGGTCTTCGCACTGCGAGAGGCGTTGAAGTCGAACGAATCGCTTGCTAATCCGAGCGGTTCGACGACGAAGCCGCTTTCACAAAGCCGTTGCAAGACCTCGATCTATTTTTGTTCATCCAGCTGTTGCAGAAACCGTTTGATTTTTAGTTCGCGGCCGTTGTCGGTAGGCTGGTAATAGGGCAGCGAGAGCGCGTTGGGTTCAGAAAGATATTTTTGCGGCACCCATCCACCAAAATCGTGCGGATATTTGTACGGCGTTTCGTCGGGATCGTGTTCGAATCTTTTGGTGTTTGCATCGCGAAGATGATCGGGAATGGGCGGTGCCGGGTGTTCATCCAGATCGTCGAGCGCTTTTTGAATGCCTAAATATGCGGCATTGGATTTGGGAGCGGTTGCGAGGAATGCGGTTACGTGTCCTAAAATGATTCGCGCTTCGGGCATGCCGATTCTTTCGATGGCATTCAGCGCGCTGACTGCAAGAATGAGGCCCATCGGTTCGGCATTTCCGATATCTTCGGAAGCAAGAATGATGAGGCGGCGCGCAATGAACCTGATGTCTTCTCCTGCTTTGAGCATCCGCGCCAGATAGTGCAAGGATGCGTCAACATCGCTTCCGCGCACCGATTTGATGAACGCCGAGATGACATCGTAATGTTGATCGCCGGCGGCATCGTACTTGGTGACGGGGCGCTGCATAGCTTGTGCGACCGCCTGTTCACCAATACTCTTGTTGGGAAATGCAAACTGCGCAGAAAGTTCAAGAGCGTTGAGTGCGGCGCGGGCATCGCCGTTTGCCCATCGGCACAAAAGCGCAATCGCTTGATCGTTGAGCGTGATGTCGAGTTCGTGCTGAGCGCGCTCGATGATTTGACGAATCTGATTTTCGCTGAGCGGCTTCAGCGCCAAAACGCGGCACCTGGAAAGCAGCGGCGTTCCTAAACTGAATGTCGGGTTTTCGGTGGTGGCGCCGATGAGCTGCACGGTTCCATCTTCGACCAGACCAAGGAGAGCATCTTGCTGGGTGCGCGAAAAGTGGTGGATTTCATCGAGGAACAGCAGCGTTTTTGTTGTGCGGTGTTTTGCGGCTTGACCGATGGCTTTGATTTCGGCGATGCCGCAGGTGACCGCGCTGCGCTCTTCCAGGTGCGCATCGGACATGTGGGCGATGATTCGCGCGAGGGTGGTTTTGCCGGAGCCGGGAGGCCCCCACAAGATGACCGAGCCGAGGGAGCCGCGTTCGATGGCGGTTCTCGTGGGGCTGCCTTCGGCGGCGAGGTGCTCTTGGCCGATGAATTCGTTGAGGGAAGACGGGCGCATGCGGGCCGCAAGCGGTTTGCGCTCATCGGACGAGGGCTGCTGAAAGAGGCTCATCTCGGTTATCGAGAGTATGACCAGTCTCACCAGGTAACGTTTGCGAGATCGCCATGTCGAAGAGATTTTTGAACCGTTTGATTTTGGTGTTGGTTGTGGTTGTGCCGCTGGTTGCGGCGTTCATTTGGATCAGGAGCAAGCCTCAGGGGCGCGTTTGGGTTGACATTCCGCCGGTGAACACCAAAGGTTTTGTTGCGGCGCTGCGCGAATCGGAAAACGGTTCTAGGCTGGTTTCGATTGCGCCCGATGGAACGGTGCGTGAACCGAACGGCGGCGACAGTTTTAACGACGGCGATTTTACGTGGCATGTGGACGGCAGGCGGCTTTTGTTCATCAGCAACCGCTCGGAAGATGGCAGCGAACAGATTTTTTCTTGGGCGCCCGATAGAAAAGCGGATGCGCTGCAAGAAACGCCAAGCGGCGCGGTGCGTTCGGCGCCGTGGTGTTTTCCTTTGACGTCGGAGTATCTGTTTTGCAGCCGCGGCGACGTGTGGGCAATAACTTGGCCGGAAAGAAGACTGCGCCCAGTGATGCCGCCCGCAGGAAAAGAGAAAGTGCTGGGGGGCGAAGAGCAGTCTATGGTCGAACGCACAGGAAACGTTTCGGAAACGGATCAGTGGATCACAAGCGCGTGGAATTCGCTTGCTAACGATTTGGAAAGCGAAGGTTTTGAATCGGGAAGACTGTTTGCGAGCGGGGATTATTTCGGCGGCGTGTGCCGAACGCCGAGAGGGCCGGTGCTGGTGATCGCTTACATGAAGCCCGGATCGGCGCCGGAAGCCTCGCCGATGGCTGCGGAGGCGGGTGAATCGCTGGAGATTTCGGTTGTGCCCGATAAGCCGCTGATTGCGGTTTCGGTTGTGAACTTCCGCTATCCGCTGGCTTCGCAGGTGCCGCAGTCGAAGCGCCGTGCCGATGGGACGTTCATTCGGGATTATCAGAATGCGCTGCTGGTTTATGACATGAGCGCGCGAAAGAAGATTGCGGTTTATGCTTCGGACAAGCCAGGCATCGCGCTGATGCAGCCCGCACTTTCGCCAAAGGGCGATGAGATTGCGGTGTGTTTGAATGTTGATGACGGGGGAACGTGGAAGCCGCGCGCGCTGCTCATTCTTCCTTTGCAAAGCATGGCTTTCAATAACGGAATCGGCAGCACGCTGGTGCAGGGTGAGGTTTATGATCCGTCGTGGTCAAAAGATGGTTCGCAATTGACGTATGTAAAAGGCGGGGACGTTTTTGTGATTGACCGAACCGGGCAGAACGAAAAGAACTTGACAAACGGAAAAGGGAGATTTAGGAAGCCTCAGTTGAGTCCCGCGGGATGAGCGCATCGCCATATTTTTGAATGAGCGAGCGGATGTGGGTGCGCACTGCGGGATTGAGTTCGGGCGGGCGGTTGGATTGCTGCGCGATCTGTTTGACGGCTTGTTCGCCAGTGATCTGTTTTGCGGCGACTGATTCGAGGAGCGCGTTCGCTTGATCGGGCTCCAGATGGATGTCGTATCCGTTGATGGAAAGGAATGCGAGCGTTGCGATGAGTGCGGTTTGCGGGCTGCCTTCGGAAAACGGGCGCATTTTTAGAAAGCCTTGCAGGAATGTGCCTGCTTGTTTCAGCACGTCTCGGCTTTTGCCGTAGCCATATTGATAATATGTGGCTTCTTCGAGCTGCGCGTATTTGAACTCGCACTCTTTTTTGGTGAGTTCCTGGTTAATCCAGAGAACGTCTTGAACGGTGAGGTAATGGACAGTCGCCACGGGCATTTGGTGGAAGATTGTACCGGCAAGGGATGCCGTTCTGGCGGCCTGGCGCTGAAGGGACAGCTTGGCGGCCATGCGCGTTTACCGGTTCAGATTGGCGATGGGATCCAAGCGTCATGAACCAGCCGTGTTGGAACGATAAGCCGCTGGATGAACCCATCGCGCCGTCATCGTAAGCGCATCGGATTCGTGGATGGGCCGTTGGTGGAAGTTGCGCTTACCGTGACACCAAAAGCCGAATACGCATAGTTGTCCGTCACATTCTCGTTTTCATCGGTAAGTGCCCACGTCGAGCCAAGACCATCGAAGTGGAAATTCCTTTTCGTTCTAACTCCCATTTTCACGGCACCTATGTCATTCTATCACTCACGGACAAGCGTCCGACTTGTCCGCGCAATCCATCACGGGAACAGAAAGAGTTTTCAAAAGAACGAGGTTGGTAACAATCATTCACCCTGTCCGCCCGTCCCGCAAAGAAGCGACGGGCCCGAGTTTGCACTGAGGTTGGCCAGCATACCGAGGGATTCGTCCCCAGCGTAAGTCAGATCCAAAGTTGTCATGTCTTCCCAATCTTGAAAGGCAGAATGCGGAGCGAACGAAAAATCTGGCGGCAAAGCCGTTCGCCATTGTTAATATCTTTTGAGCGAAAGTCTGCCGAAAAAGTCGTAATCACAGGCACCAATTCTGAAGAAACAACGACGCCTCCGGCGAGAATGGAAAAATCTAAAGATGTGATTTCGTGTTCCATCCGCACACGAAGTACGCCCTTCTGCCCACCCAAAGTGTCAAACGTGCTTCCCGTGGTGCACCCGTGCCTTTGCGCTCGGCTGAATGGCCACTTAGAAAGAATGAGAATGATAGACCGGGCTTCGCCATCTTTCTCAAGCTTGAACGAAGTTGCAGTTTGATCCCATGCGTCCAATCGGCGAGCGTGCCAGCCCGGCGGCACCTCAAAGGAAATCTTTTGCCCGCCAAGAAGAGACAACGGTGGGGACTCGATCCGTTGCGATTCCAATCTCCGCAGGGCACTGCCAAATTCGTGCCGTGGCACGAGCAGCATCATCAAGGCCACGCCTTTGTGCCATTTCATCACGCTGCTGAACATTTTACACAGTAGAATCCGGTGTGCCATGGTCCCTTTTCCTCACATTCAGAATCTTCAACGTCGAAATAGACATCGACCTGCTCACTGAAGCGGCCAGTATCGCATGCGCGGCACTTCTTAATTATCTTATTTTCCCCTCGATGTTTAATCGATATGTATTGACCGAGTGAGCACACTCTGTGGGCCGGATCGAGCGCGACTGCGCAGTCGCCTACTCGGATCGGTCGCCCCTTGCCACAATTGTAAGTTGGCCCTGTCGGGTTTCCATAACAGGTCACGCGCACGTACTTCCATGGCTTTTCGCACGGCGGCTGGCCTCCCATATCTTCGCCGTTGCCGAAATCGTAGGGAGTGTACGCGTTGGCATTCGAACCAAAAGCAGGCGTCCAATAGCGCGCAAACACGAACGAACTGAATCGTTCTGTTTGCAGCACTAACCCGGAGCTTGCGCCCATCGCACCATCATCGTAATATCCCCATCTTCCTCCGAAGCGCATAGGATTCACGCTCGGGCCGTTGGTGGAGGTTGCGGTTACAGTGACACCGAAAGCGGAATACGAATAGTT
>Ga0070741_10020120_pt1 | contig 10574 bp, 10 predicted proteins | sample Coa_R1_4_FD_66440 | JGI IMG/M metagenome (GOLD analysis project Ga0070741, IMG submission 66440) | Surface soil microbial communities from Centralia Pennsylvania, which are recovering from an underground coalmine fire - Coalmine... | ecosystem: Environmental > Terrestrial > Soil > Unclassified ... | reverse complement strand
GCTCTCCGGCAGGCTGCCGCTTCGCAGGCCGGGACGATATTGATCGAACTCATTGCCGATGATGAGGACGCGATCTGCCACACGGGCGATATGTTCGCCGACCTCGCGATAATAGACGCGCTGTGGTTTGGGCGGCGCATCCAGGCTGCCCATCAGGATCGGATAGATCATGTTCCTGCCCGCAAGCCACACCCGCATCGGCACGGTCTTGTCCGGCGTGCGCAGTTGGAAGCGCGTGCCATGCGGCCCGTCCAGCGCCATATCGTATGCGGAGACATCACAGGAGGGATCGAAGCCGAACCGGAGGACACGGGCGCGGGTCTGGGTTGCCATCCAGAGGACGTTATATCAACTCCGGTGAATGAGTCACTATTCCAGTCTTGTCATTCTGAGCGCAGCGAAGAATCTCAAACGGGAACTGTTCCACCGGAGTTGATATTAGGATCGTCCCCATTCAAAATGGCCGTGCCATTCGAGGGCAGACAGCGCACGGCTTCGGCCTTTTCGGAGCGCAGATGCTCACTATTCTCATAGGCTTGAATGTGTTCATTGCCGATGCAGGTAACGACCGTCATGTTCGGGCGCAGCGCGGTCACGTAGCGGCACATCCGGCCCGGACTGGCGATGCCTACCTCCACAACGGCACGACGGCACAGCGGCGACTGGCGCAACAGCGCCCAGCCGACCAGATCCAGACCGTTCGCGTTGAGCTGCGCCCACAATCCTCCGGCAGGCCCAGCGCGGCGCGCACGGCGCGCGTCGTGGTCGTTTCGCCATACGTGCCGACCACGACCACGACCTTATTGTAGCGGGAGAGCGTGGCTCGATGCAGACGCGCGGCATGGAGCAGAGGAACCTCCGCCCGATAGATGAGTTTCCAGAGCGCCGCATTGCGCCCTTCGTAGCGCAGCAGCTTTCTTGCTTTCCTGAGTATCTCTTGCATTTCCCTGCCTGCTTTCAAAGCGGTCTTTTCTCTGGCTGTTCCGTAGGAGCGTCAAAGGCGGGTGGCTGAGGACGCTGCCAGCGCTTTCCGGCACGGCCCAGCGCGCGAAGGCGCGAACCGGCTTCCTTCCTGAGAACCTTGCCTGCCTCCATAAGTGTCGGTATCGGATCGTTCCAGGCCCAGGACATCTCCCGCACTCCGGGCCGAAAATCCCAACAAAACTGCGCGGTGGCTTGTAGCCGTGAGGGACGCGGCAGGCCGTTGCGTTCCGAACCGTAGAGATGCAGCAGCCGCATAAAATCTCCGACAGCCCAGCGCGCCAGCAGGCCGGAGGGATAACCTGCGGGAACGGAGGGCGTCTCCCCATGCGCCAACTGCCACACATAGTAAGGAAAGTCCACACCCGCCTGTGTCGCCGCTGCCAGCGACCCCCAGAACCTCCCGTTGATCTCCAGCAGCGCCGCTTTGCCGCTGATTGGATCGTGTCGAAAATCTACCTGGGCGACGCCTTCCCACTCCAGTTCCCGCAGCAGACGGATAGCGTTCTCCGCCAGTTCAGGATTCACCGGCTCGGAAAAGGTCAAAACACTCACGCCACCCGCGTGTGGCATCGTTTTGAGCGCGCGGTATTGAAACAGGGTCAGCGCTTCTCCCCGGTGCATCAACACGCCTATTCCCACGTCGTCGCCCGCGCAGTACTCCTGCAAGACAATGCGACTGCCGAACTGCGGGTCGGCCTGAAACGCTGCTTGCAGCGCCTCGTAGGTACAAAAATAGCGTGGCGGGAGATAGGCGATGGAAAGAATCTCTTTATCCCGCGCCTTCGCGAGCAGCGGAAAGGAGAGGCGGTCCCGCAAGCCTTCCAGCGCCGCCAGATCATTGGCCTCATAGGTGACCGGAACCGCGACGCCGCAGCGCATCGCGGCTTCCATGGTCTCCGCTTTGGAGAGGACACGGCAGACTATCTCTGGCGGTGGACAGGCGAGATAGAGTTGCTTCCGCAAAGCGGAGTCGTGCGGGGCTATCGCACGGAGCGCCTCATCGGAAGAGGGCAGGAGAAGGTCGGGCTGGTGCGTGGCAATCAAGCGGCACAGGGCTTCCCAGAACGCCTGCGGCGCTTCCCGATAGTCGGGAAGCTGGACAAACCGCGCGATGGCCCGACTGGGAAAACAGGGCTGCCAGGAGACAAACGAGGCGACAAGGACCGGGATGCGCCGCCGATGCAGTGACCGCGCTATCGTCACGACCGTGCGGGGGTGCGCTCCCAGGACTAAGACCGGACGAACCATGAGCGGACTCTTCTCTTGTTGCGACCGAGGAAAGTGCGCAGTCGAGCGCGGCGCAGCGCGTAGCGCAGATCGGCGACGACGTCGCTGCGGCCTGCGGCGGCGGCGTGTTCGATGGCCCGGTCAATCTGATCGAATTCGTAGTCTTCGAGGTGGCAGTTGCGCACTTGCCTTCGGGTGAAGGGCAAGGGGAAGGTCGTGTAGTGTGGCAGCGCGCCACAGACTTCCAGCGCGGCCATCGTGCGGACACATTTGCTGCATACGCAGCAGTTGTTCAGGCCATCCAGCTTCTCCCAGCAGACGCGCAGACGAGCATAGGCTTCCGGCCAGTGGGCAAAGGCATTGATCTTCTCCACGCGGGTGTAACTCGCCCCGTCGTTGACGAACTGCATCGTCTGCGTAGACAGCAGAGGATCGGTGCGATAGTCCGATCCCCACGGGGCTGTCTCCCCATAATACTGGCTGCTGGGGATATAGAAACGCGAGAACATCGGTTCCAGAGCCAGCGCCGCGCCCAACAGGACGACGCCATGCGCCATCTGCCAGTCCAGATGCCGGACGAAATCGCGGGAGTTGGTGCGAACCGGGACGAAGGCGATGTTCAGCGTCTCCATCATGCCCTGATACGCGCCTGCTGCCTGCGCATAGGTCGCCTCATCTTCTAACGGAACATCGAAACCGTGCAGGAACAGGGCGTGCGTGATGCGGTAGTCCGGCAGAGGTTCTCTGGCAGGGAGATGAGAGTAGAGCGTAAAGAACGAGTCGGCCCCGCCGGAAAAGGCGCAGCCGACCGCGCAAGGAGTCGCTTCTTGAACGGAATCGTCATCCTCACTGCGGATGCTCACGAGGCGCAAGTAAGAGCGCCATATATGGAAGAGGCGCTGATACTCCTCGATGCCGCGCCGCAGATGCGGGGACAGGGGAGCGCAGGCTTCGATATCCTCCCCACGCTCCATGGCCGTAAGCAGCAGGGAGACGACAAAGGCGTCCGCGCGCGGCGAGAGCCATGCCCGATAGCTCTCCGGGAACTCGAACCAGAGCGTATCGGGCAGACCCTCCGGCGGAGTCTGCATCTCGATGCGCGCCGAAAGGCGCGCCATGCCCTCCTGGACACAGATTCTCGGAGTGTGTATGCGCATTAATGCTCGCTTTGCATAAATCGTGCCGCACCGAATTATCATCAGGGGCCGGGCTTTCCGTACCACCTTATTATTGGGTTAGCCGAAGGAAGGTTACAGCCGGTAAAACATGCAGGTTGTGTGAGGAGGCAGCCAGATAACAAAACGTCCCTGTCCTTACATAAGCCGCAAGGACAGGGACGCTGAACAGCAGAGCAGAGCGAAATCACTGGCGCATCTGGGCGATGCGGATGCGGTTGCGGGCGCGCTCCAACGCCTGTCGGACCTCTTCCGCATTGATGCCGCTGCCGGGGACTTCCAGCAGTTGCCGGGCGCGGTCGGCGGCGGCGCGGGCGCGTTCCACGTCTATCTCCTCGGAAAGTTCGGCGGAATCGGCCAGGATGATGACCTTCTCCCGGCTGACCTGCATGAAGCCGCCACTTGTCGCGATATAGGCTTCCCGGCCATCCGTCAGCGTCACCTTGATCAGCCCGGTCGTCAGTTCCGTCAGCAGTGGCGCATGACCGGCCAGCACCCCGAACGAGCCTTCGACTCCCGGCGCGCGCACCGCCTGAACCTGCTCCGAAAACAGCAGGCGCTCCGGCGTTACCAGTTCGAGCGGAAACGTTGCCATACGATTCTCCAGAAGTATCCACTGATTACACAGATTTCCACAGATTAGAGACAAAAACGATTGGGTTCCTTCGTTTTTAATCGCGTTAATCTGTGAAATCTGTGGATTCTCGCTCTTTACGCGCTGAGGGTCTTCGCTTTCTCGACCGCCTCGTCAATGTCGCCGACCATGTAGAACGCCTGCTCCGGCAGGTCGTCATGCTTGCCCTCGACCACTTCCTTGAAGGAGCGGATCGTGTCCTTGACCGGGACGTACTTGCCGGGCTGCCCGGTAAACTGCTCGGCCACGCGGAACGGCTGCGACAGGAACCGCTCGATGCGGCGGGCGCGGGAGACCACGAGTTTGTCATCGTCGGAAAGCTCGTCAATGCCGAGAATCGCGATGATGTCCTGCAACTCTTTGTACCGCTGCAGAATCTGCTGCACCGCGCGGGCTACCTCGTAGTGTTCCGCCCCGACGATGTTGGGCTGGAGGATGCGCGAGGTCGAGGCCAGCGGGTCTACGGCGGGATAGATGGCCTTCTCCGCGACGCGCCGCTCCAGATAGATGTAGGCGTCCAGGTGGGCGAAGGTCGTCGCCGGGGCCGGGTCGGTCGGGTCGTCGGCGGGGACATAGATGGCCTGCACGGACGTAACCGAACCCTTCTTCGTGGAGGTGATGCGCTCCTGAAGCTGGCCCATCTCCGTGCCGAGCGTGGGCTGGTAGCCGACGGCGCTGGGGATGCGGCCCAGCAGCGCGGACACCTCGGAACCGGCCTGCACGAACCGGAAGATGTTATCCACGAACAGCAGCACGTCCTGCCCTTCCATATCGCGGAAGTATTCGGCGATGGTCAGGGCGGAGAGGGCCACGCGCAGGCGCGCGCCCGGCGGCTCGTTCATCTGGCCGAATACCATCGCGGTCTTGGAGATAACGCCGGACTCGGTCATCTCCAGCCAGAGGTCGTTGCCCTCGCGGGTGCGCTCGCCCACGCCCGCAAAGACCGAGAAGCCGCCATGTTCGGTCGCGATATTGGTGATGAGTTCCTGGATCAGCACCGTCTTGCCCAGTCCCGCGCCGCCGAACAGCCCGATCTTGCCGCCTTTGAGGAACGGAGTGAGCAGGTCAATGACCTTGAGGCCGGTCTCCAGAACCTCCTGCGCGGCGCTCTGCTCGGCGAAGCTGGGGGCGGGGCGATGGATCGGCCAGAACTCTTTGGCTGCGACCGGGCCTTTCTCATCCACAGGTCGGCCCAGCAGGTTAAAGACGCGGCCCAGCGTTTCGCGCCCGACCGGGACGGCGATAGGCTGGCCCGTATCTTCGGCGGGCATTCCGCGCACGAGGCCGTCGGTGCTGGACATGGCGATGCAGCGCACGACATCGTTGCCGAGGTGCTGCGCGACCTCAACGGTCAGGTCAATGTCGCGGGTCGGGTCCTGGATGGTAACGGCGTTGTTGATGGGAGGCAGTTGACCGGCCTGGAAGCTGACGTCCACGACCGGCCCCTGCACCTGAACGATGCTTCCGGTAGCCATTTTGCGGTTTACGCTCCTTTATCGCCGACTGCGGAGCGGACGCGCCGCGCCCGGAACCGGCGAATTCTCGGTGGGAAGAGTGCTAGTTCGTCATCAGAGGGAGATTGTTCATCTTTTCACAAGACTATTTTAGCAGGATTCGCGCGTGGAAAGCAAGAGGGCGACATGAGAAAACGCGCCCCTGTCGGACAAACTCCAACAGAGGCGCGTTCGGAACAAAAAGACGGTCGCCGCGCAGAAGGTCGAAGTCTTCTGCGCCGTGTAGTTTACAGCCTATGCCGCCATGCGCAGCTTGGCTTCGGGCAGGCTGCGGCGCAGCATCTGCTTCAGTTCCGCCACGTTTCCCGCCTTCGCCATCGCGTCCTCCTCCGAGATGATCCCCTCGCAGGCATAGCGTTCCAGGCACTGGTTCATCGTCTGCATTCCCCAATAGTTCTCCTGCCCGTCCTGCCGGATCATGGCGTACAGGTCTTCGGATTTGCCCTCTTCCAGCAGCTTGGAGATCGTCGGCGTGACGACCATGATCTCCTGCGCCACAACGCGCCCGGTGTCATCGGCCCGCTTGACCAGCTTTTGCGAAATGACTCCGCGCAGGCTGACGGACAGGCGCAGCCAGAGCATGGCGCGCTCGTGCGGGGCGTACATATTCGAGATGCGATCCAGAGTCTCGGCGGCGCTGGAGGTGTGGAGCGTTCCGAACACCAGATGTCCGGTCTCCGCCGCCTGAAGCGCCACGTTCAGGGTCTCCATGTCGCGCATCTCTCCGATGAGAATGACATCGGGCGTCTGGCGCAGGACTTGCCGGAGCGCCTCCGCAAAGCTGAGCGTGTCCGTGCCGATCTCGCGCTGGCTGATAAGCGCCTGCTTGTCCGTGTAGACATACTCGATGGGGTCTTCCATCGTGATGATGTTGACCGGGCGGTTCAGGTTGATATGCTCGATCATCCCGGCCAGCGTCGTCGTCTTGCCCGAACCGGTCGGGCCGGTCACCAGGACGAGGCCGTGACTGGAGGCGGTCAGATTACGGATCGCCTGCGAGTGGACGCCGATCTCGTCCAGCGTGCGCACGCGCAGCGAGATGAGGCGGCAGGTCGTGGCGACCGCGCCGCGTTCCTGATAGACGTTCTGGCGTATGCGCACGACATCGGGAATGGTGAAGGAGAGATTCATCTCGTGCGTCTGGTTGAACTGCTGGCGCTGCGCGGGCGTCATGCGCTCCGAGGCGAGGCGAAGCGTATCGTCGGCATCGAGCGCGGGCATGGGCAGCGTGACGATACGCCCCAGAATGCGCAGGCCGGGCGGCGATCCTGCCTTCAAGAAGATGTCCGAAGCGTTCTGAGAGGCGGCGTAGATAAGGAGGCCGCTCAGCGTCAACTCCTTCGGGGAGCCGAGGGCCGTCGGGTCAAAGCTATCCATAAAAAGTTCTCCTCGCTGTCTGTGCAGGTCGCGTGCTGGCGGGCCATCGGATCGCGCCAGTGGCCGCCCGATAGCGCCGAAAGCATTGTTCCATGCACGCGCTTTGCGGTCACAGCGAGGAGCCAAATTCCGGTAGATGTAAGGGCTAAGCGACACCCGCGCAGAGCGTCAGCCTGCCCCCTCTCCGGCAGTTTCGGCAGCCGCCTCCGTCGCGGGCGCGGCGGCCTCGATCTCCTCTTCCTCCGCTACCTTCGCCGCCAGGCTGACCAGCGAGACCAGCACAGTATCCGGCGAGGTCAGTATCTCGTAATGATCGTTCTTCGGCAGATCGCCGACGCGCAGCAGGTCGTTGAAGCCGAGGTGGGAGATGTCCACCGTGATATGGTCGGGCAGGTCGCGCGGCAGGCAGCGGATCTCGATCTCGGTCGCCTGGGCCTGCACAACGGCGGTATGCAGACGCACCGCCTCCGGCTCTCCGTGCAACACGACCGGCACGCGCGCCTTGATCGGCTCGTTGCGCTCGACCCGCTGGAACGTGACCTGCATCAGGCGCTGGGTGATCGGATGGCGCTGCACGTCGTGTACCATGACTGTCTGCCGCCGGTTCTCCGGCGCGATAACCAGTTCGAGTAGATTGGACGTGCCGTGCTGCCGGATATACTCTTCCAATGGACGGGCTTCCTCCTGAAGATGGAGCGTCTCCTGGCCCCGATGCTGAATAGAGACGGGAATATAGCCGTTCCGTCGCAGCTGTTTGAGTTCGCCTTTGGTGCGCGCCTGAATGGGCGCGGCCTGGAACTGTTGCGCCATGTTTATGTGCCTCCTTTCACGTGGCTGCCAGATCGGATAAATCCTCGTTCGCCCTGCGTTCGAGGAACGTAGGAAGAAGACGGACGGGGAAGACGATTTGTTCCGCCGCGACCGGGCAGCGGCAGGCTCCTCGTCCTTGCTCTGATGCGTCGGGAGAGGCCCGGCGGCGCGATTTGCGCACGCGGACGCAGCGGCAAACGTATAGACTGTTAGGAGTGATACGGAGAACGGACGGGGCCGCATTCCCGATCAGGAGAGAAAAGATGAGCAAGGTGACATTGGATGACAAAGGCGTTATTTTGCCCTGTCCTGCCTGTGGACAGAAGAATCGGACGCCTTACGAGCGCCTGCGCGAGACGGGGCAGTGCGGACGGTGCAAGACGCCGCTCCCGCCGCCCTCCGAACCGATAGATGTCGGGCAGGAAGCGCATTTTCAGCCGCTTACGAGCGCGTCGGCGCTGCCCGTCGTGGTGGACTACTGGGCGTCCTGGTGCGGGCCATGCCGGATGGTCGCCCCGGAACTGGCGAAGGTCGCGGCGGCGAACGCGGGGCGGTATGTGGTGGCGAAGGTGAACACGGAGGCGCTGGCGGCGCTGGCGCAGCGTCACAATGTCCGCTCGATCCCGACGATGGCCGTCTTCTGGAAAGGGCAGGAGGTGGCGCGGACGGCAGGAGCGCGCCCGGCAGCCGACATCGAGGCGTTTATCCGCGATGCAGTCGGGGCGAAGGCGGGTTAACCTTCTGTCTTCAGAAACGTTCCCTCCCGCAGTTCCGCGAACGCCTGTTGAAGCTCTTCCTGGGTGTTCATCACGATCGGGCCGTACCAGGCGACCGGCTCATGCAGAGGCTTTCCCGACACCAGCAGGAACTGGATGCCCTCCTCCCCGGCCTGCACGGAGACCTCGTCACCCCGGTCGAAGAGGACGAGCGAGCGATTGTCTGCCTCGGAGGGCGGCGCGGTGTCCGCCCAACCCACCCCTTCGGTTGGCACGGAAAGAGGACCGGAGGCGTTGCAGAATTTGCCCGACCCCGCGAACACGTAGGCGAAGGCGTGGCGTGTCGTCTCGACCGGGAGGGTCTTGCGCTTGCCGGGCGGGACGGAAACATCCAGATAGATCGGGTCGGCGGCGATCCCATCCACCGGGCCGGTCGTTCCCCAGAAGCTGCCGCAGACGACGCGAACGTGCGTGCCGTCGTCGTCCGTGACCGCCGGGATGTCGCGCGCCTGCACCTCCTGGTAGCGGGGCGCGGTCATCTTGAGTGAGGCCGGGAGGTTGGCCCACAACTGGAAGCCGTGCATCCGACCGATTTCATCGCCCTTCGGCATCTCCTGATGGATGATGCCTCTGCCTGCCGTCATCCACTGGACATCTCCGGCAGCGATGGAGCCGTGATTGCCCATGCTGTCGCCATGCTCGACGGTTCCGGCGAGGACGTAGGTGATAGTCTCGATGCCGCGATGAGGATGCCAGGGAAAGCCGGCCAGGTAGTCTTCGGGAATGTCGTTGCGAAAGTCGTCGAGGAGCAGGAACGGGTCGAAGTCGGAGGTATTCCCGAAGCCGAAAGCACGGCGCAGATGGACGCCCGCGCCTTCCAGAGTGGGCTTGGATTTGATGAGCCGTTGAACCGGTCGAAGGGACATAGTAACCTCCAGTGCCGAAGGAGTGTCCCTTCGGTACGAACACGATACGATCACAGACACAGGTGCTGCCTGCTCGGTCGAGCCAGGAACTCAGGCGCTCGCCCGGTTCAGCGTCTCGATAGCCTCTGGGGAGAGTTCCAGGCGTGTTGCTTCCATCAGATCGTGGAGCTGGGCCAGGCTGGTGGCGCTGGCGATGGGAGCGGTGATGCTCGGACGGGCGATGAGCCAGGCGAGGGCGACGCGCGCTGGAGTGGAATGGTACTGCTGCGCCACCTGGTCGAGGGCGTCGAGAATGCGGAAACCGCGCTCGTTGAGATACTTCTTCACGCCCGCCCCCCGGCTGCTCTTCGATAGGTCTGCTTCAGAGCGGTACTTGCCGGTCAGGAAGCCGCTGGCAAGGGCGTAGTAGGGAATCACGCCGATTCCCTGCGCGGTCACGACTGGCTCCAGGTTCTGCTCGTAGTCGGCGCGGTCGTAGAGATTGTAGAGCGGCTGAAGGCTCTCGTAGGTCGGAAGTCCTTTCTCCTTGCCGATCTTTCGCGCCTCGATCAGCCGCGCGGCGGTGAAATTGGACGCGCCGATGGCGCGGACTTTGCCCTGCCGGATAAGCTGAGCGTAGGCTTCGAGGGTCTCTTCTATCGGCGTTTCGGAATCGTCCCGGTGCGACTGATAGAGATCAATGTAATCGGTCTGGAGCCGCCGCAGCGAGTCCTCGGCGGCGCGCAGGATGTAGGCTTTCGACAGCCCCTTTCTGTCGGGCGCAAGTTCCGCGCCGACTTTGGTGGCGATCAGGACTTTCGCGCGGTTGCCCCGCGTTTTCATCCAGTTGCCGAGGATGGTTTCGGATTCCCCGCCCTGATTGCCGGGCTTCCATGTCGAGTAGACGTCCGCCGTATCAATGAAGTCGAAACCCGCATCCACGAAGGCATCCAGGAGTTGGAACGAGGTCGGCTCGTCCACCGTCCACCCAAAGACATTGCCTCCGAATGCCAGCGGAGCGATCTCCAATCCAGAATTGCCCAGTTTGCGCCTGGCTGCCATCTTTCTGCTCTCCTTCCTTCGTGAGTTAACCGGTGACTTCGTCAGGTTCTTTTAGTACGAACCAGGCGCGCGGCGCGTTCTCAATAGCCTTATGGAACCGGATACACGAGGGATGAACTCTTCCAGCTGTGATCTGAGTAGGATTAGTCCCCTGCGGCAGCGAAAATAGC
>Ga0070741_10020119_pt1 | contig 10574 bp, 8 predicted proteins | sample Coa_R1_4_FD_66440 | JGI IMG/M metagenome (GOLD analysis project Ga0070741, IMG submission 66440) | Surface soil microbial communities from Centralia Pennsylvania, which are recovering from an underground coalmine fire - Coalmine... | ecosystem: Environmental > Terrestrial > Soil > Unclassified ... | reverse complement strand
ATGCTTGGAGCGCTCACCAGAGATGATCTGCGGGAGTATTCGATGGAATATTACCATCACGTTGCAGCGTTTCCCGCATACCTGCGCGAGTTCGCCCGACGTCTACCCGCTGGCGAGTTGAGACACGAGGTCTACCAGGCGCTCTGTGACGTGCAAGGTCAGAACTCCCACGGAAGACAAGCTCACGCTGTTGCTTGGAGTACCTTTGCATCTGAACTCGGAGCGGACATAGCGACATTGCGTGACCGCAAACCTTTGCCAAAGACCCAGCAATTGGTTGACATATTTCTGGAACTGGCCCGTTCTGGATCGGAAGCCGAGGCCTTAGCTGCATTCTATGCATACCAATCACAGTCGTGGCGATTGGCGACCCACAAGGCTGCGGCGCTGAGAAACCATTACGGGATAAATGAAGATTTTCTTGACTATTTCATTTGTTGTGGTGAGGTCACTGTCCGACATGCGAACGTATGGCGCAAGCAGCTATTCAAGATTGTTGACAAGGACCCGTCTGCCATAACGTATGCCCTCATCGCGGCGGAATTGGCGTCAAAGGCTCTTTGGCGTGCCCTGGATGGCATTCGTGCTCGCCGCGAATACCTGATGGATTAATCCTCTGTTGTTTCCGATCATGTTAGCTTTTCCCTATCCCCGTGATCTGGGGCAGGCCTGTGATAAAGATAGGAACGACTCCCAAATGACCACCTAAAATTGTTTTGGGCAAAAGGAAATCTCTTGCAGTTCTCGTTGTATTAAACAGAGAACTGGCCAAATCCGACTCGTTTGGTAATTGGAAATTGGGCCGCACCTTATCGTTGTTACAAAATCCGAACAAAAGCGATGTAGTGAGATCGTGTCTCTTCTAGCCGGGTATAGGAACTAGGATAATATGGTGCGAAAAATGGGCATGCGGAAGCGAAGAGTCAGGAGGCGTATCACAATGGCGACCAAGACCGGGATCCTCAGCATAGTCGGTACAAACTCGACCCTTGACGATGGAACATTATTGGCCCGCTGCAGCGATCCGAGCCCACTGAGTGCAGCAACGGCCTTTCTTACGGGCCTGGGGTTCCAGAGTGGAGACCGAATTAGCGTCACCGGAACGGACGGCACAATTGGGAGTGTTCCAGTTTTCTGCATGACTGCGGCACAAAGAGCTGCACAACTTGCAGCGGCCGCGTTGCTTGGAGCTCCCAAGGGAAAGGCAAGGACGCGCGTTGTGACCTCCAAGAAGAAAGCAGCGACCAAGAAGCCTGCCGCGACGAAAAGGACCAAGAAATCGAGCAAAAGTAGCAAAAGAAAGGCCAGGAGGCGTCCGTGACTAGACTCTTCAGCCGCGCATTCATCTATGCCGGGATTGTCACCTGCCTCTCGTGGCAGTGCGTGCCGCAGGTAAGCGAACAGAGCATAGAGCAACGGGACAAAGGACTGAACGGAATTCGGGTCGGAGTTCCCAAGGTTTATGACGACTCTGTTCTCCAGCAAATGCTGGCCGCCGCACAGGCACGCTTGGTTAGTTTGCAGCTGCTGGACCAGAATGGAATTGCTTCCAGGCTAGGCAGTATCACAGGTGCGAACCAACAGATCTCGAGCTTTGCACTGGCCGTCCAGGGTCCATCGGCGCCTCAGACCGCGGTAACGGCCAATGGAGCAACCAAGCAGGTGGTTGATACCGTGAAGTCCTCTTCGGACAACAGTACGGTTACTACTACGAACGCTCCAGTTCAGAATGTAGTCACCACTATCCCGCAACTGAACCCGCCCACAGCAACCGCGCCGGCGCCCAGCACTTCACTGCCTTCTTCCTTCTCGGTATCGGCCTCGGACATCCTGAATGAGCAATTGCAGCTTACCTTTGAAATTGCCAACCTTCGGCTTCTGCTGGAAGGCGCGGTAAGCGATCGGATACTGCAGAATGCGAAGACCCATCAAACATTCACCAAGGCTCGGACAACGGTTGGGTTTCCCATCGCAATCAATCCCGATCGACGATTCAAGGACGCCGTGGCAATCGTGGAGGTCGAAGTCGAAGGAGCCGCCGCCCAAGACCTAAGCGAGAATGGAGAAGCGCCCGTCATAACCGCACTGCTTCCGCGCGAGAAAACGTATAACGTTGCCGCAATTACAGACCATAATGTTTCGATTGGAGCGGGCGTTGTGACCCAGATTGCCGGCATCTCTGGCTCATTCCTGTATGGACGCAAGACATACTACGTCGTGCAGGACCAAGATACGGTAGCGTTGACGTTCGAGCCAGCAAACAAAATTGTGAGACGAATTGGCTTCCTTTGGCAATTCCGTCCGGTTTTAGGGGAGCATTACGTCAAGGCCGGGCTGAAGCAGACCTTCGTCCAGTTATCCTTTCCCTCTCCAATAACGGCCAAGTCTTTCGGAACGATTCATGTCAGATCTTATTGGAGGAAGTTCGACCGCAACACCGGGATTCTGAAGGACGTGGTTAAAGGCTCTCTCATAGAGAGCGCCTCCGACTCAGAGATTCCCACTTTCAACATGAAACAGGACACCGCAGATTTCAGCGGAGCGAATCTTGAGGACCTCGGCAATGGGCAAATGCTAGTCACGGTAGTCGGCAATTTTCTAGGGGGTACCTACGTCCGAGTGGGATCTACCCTGCTTCAAGCTGGCTCGACCGGGTTCACGTCAGAGTATGGCCTCATTCGATTCATTGCTCCCATTGCGGACCTAGCGACGAAAAAGACATTCCTCGTTGCGCGCGACGGCACAGAAGCGAAACTCCTAATAAAAGAACCCCTGGGTAACCCGAGCAAAATAAGAATCAGAAAGGACCTTGTTACGGTCAAGGCAATTGACGAAGCCAATAGCCTGTTGACATTGGAACTGGATCGCGTCCAGACCAAGCCGACCTCTCCCCTGGTCCTGGTGATTGGCGGAAAAGTGTTTGGATACGCCGATGCACCCATTCTCGCCCAGAGTTTATCCGACAAAACGACCCTGTCTATAGCGTTGCCAACCTCATTCCTGCTCTCAAATCCAGAGGTCACTGTGAAACCGCTCATGGCAGACGACCGGTTCTGCGGAGATCCTTCGCAGAGTGATCTCTGCGATAAGGTGACGCTGTTTGATCCGAGTGCTGAATTGGAACGGCTGGTCCTTCTGGAGCAAGGATCGAGCCGAGTCAAGTACTTGTTGTTCGGCCGGAGTCTTGATCGCTTATCTGTGATTCAGCCGACTGCTCTGCCCGATTCATCTGGCCCAGCGCAAACTTCGAGACCTAAAGCTAGCACGACAACACCACCCCCGACCGCAAGGATCGAATTGACGGATATTGGTTCTGCGGAAGACAAGAAAACCGTCCGCCTCCTCAGTGTGGACGCAGATCTCGCGAAAACTTTGAAGCAAATTGTGTTTCAACGAAATGGAGAAAGGCCCTTCCTTGTTGCTGTTCCTGCTTTACCCTCGGCTGATCAACCGAAATCGGACCCGAAGTTTCAGGAACGGGTTACGGTGGGTGCGGATGAGGCCGTTGTTGTCGGAGACGATATGGCCAAAGTGACCAAGGTTCTATTCCAGGGCAAGGAACTGAACAAGAGCCTTGAGGGGAAATCCCTGAGAATCAAGGGACTCAATGCGGCAGGCGTCACAGCGACGGCAAGTACTCAAAGCATCGATCTGGTAAGCGCGACCGGCAAAGTGACAGTCAAATTGGAAGTTGTAAACAGCAAAATCGAGAGTGTTCAGAAGTAGCGAACTGGCTTAGAACAATGCTATGAGCTTTGAGGGCAAGCGCGAAAGGCGAATACCAGGCCGAAGAACTGTTGCGCGTATGGGAGTTCTGGCTGTCATTTATACGACTGCGGCTCTGTGCGACCAATATCTGCAAGCTCAATCAAGCAATGCCGCTTTGCCCGCATGCGATAGCTCTGGCAGCGGTGCGAGCATTTCGATAGCGAGCGCTCCGGCGAACCTTATACTCAAGCCCACCTCGCAAACAGGCAACGTGCTGGCAACCGGACATTTGTCCGTCAGAAACGACGGTGGTACGCCGCTGTCGCATTGGTGCGCGAGAACGCACTTGTACGACTACACAGAGGCTCCGCAAGAAGCCATGGTGGGACTTGCAGGAAGTCAACTTTCCAAGAATGGGGCGTGTCAAGATTTGGTTGTCCCGCCCGGCGGAATAGAGGACTTGACCTTAACGGTGCAAGTCAATAAGAGACTCCTGCCCTATTCAGGGGTCGTGTTTATAGGGGCAATGGGCCAAGGTAGCCAGAAGGAAAGTGAACCTGAGACGCAACCGGCGGCAGGTAAACGAGTTCAGTCGGGTTCGACGGTTCCAAAGACCAAGATGGTTCCCTGCCTGGTGAGTCCGAAACAGATCTCCCAAGTTGTGGTTGTAACGTTAGCTGATTCTGCTTCCCACGCGTGGTGTGCGGTCTTCGCGACCGCCCTGCTGGCAACCATATTCCTGGCTATTTGTTTGGTTTGTTTCCGCCGAAAGCTTTCTTTACCGATGGGGGCTTCGCAGTGGAGTTTCAGCTCAAGCGCCGCTACCAACCTCACAGTCGTGGGAAGCCTTTTGGGAACAGCACTTGCATCCAGTGCCCTGCCCGACTATCCGCACTACATGACAAAACAGACATACATTGTTCTCGGTGTTTTGTTCGGGGTGCTCGCCGCCTTGTCGCCGGTACTCTATAACTTCTTTTGCAAACCCTTCCGACAAAATCCCACGAATCAAGATCTCATAGATTTCCAGGGATGGGTTTGGTTGTTTCTGGCTTCCGGTGCTCTAACCATCTGGGCGGTTGCGGGGCAGCTTGCCACACTCAGCCTTCTCTTCAATGAATTCGCTGCACGACAGCACATCCCCGAAGCCAGTGTTTGGGTTGTGTGGGGCGTAGCTGGAGCGATCATCGTTTCGCTCTTTTTCTACTGCGGACGGACGGCGCTGTTCTATGTCGCAAGCCATCCCGCCCGTACTCTTGTTGCGGGAAAAGTGCAATTGCCCCCTCGCTGGACTGCTCTCTAAAGAAAGGATAATGAATGCCTTTGAAGTGGCGATGCACTCTTGTTCTGCTCGTATTTCTCGGATCTACCCTGGGCTGGTCACAGAAAATCGCCTGGACCTTTGCCGTGTCTGGAGACTCCCGCAATTGCGGTGACGTCATCATGCCCGCAATCGCAGCAAGTGCCCTACAGGATGGAGTGAAGTTCTATTGGCACCTGGGGGATTTCAGAGCTATCTACGACTTTGACCAGGATTACAAGCAACGACACCCAAAAGCGAGCATTTTTGACTACGAAACCAACGCGTGGCAGGACTTCATCGACCAGCAGTTAAACCCGTTTGGGAACCTGCCCGTCTATCTCGCTTTGGGAAATCACGACACGGCGCCTCCCAAGACTCGACCTGAAGCAATCCAGCAGTTTGCCGATTGGTGGTTGCGGCCGGAGATCAAGGATCAACGGTTGCGCGACGATCCGTCAGACCATGAGTTAAGAACGTATTACCACTGGATTCTAAACGGCATCGATTTTGTAACGCTTGATAATGCCTCCGAAGACCAGTTCGACGAGCAGCAGTTGAAGTGGTTGTGGAAGGAACTGGAAAGGGCTGCCAAGGCTGAGACAGTTCACACCGTCGTTCTGGGTATGCACTTCGCATTGCCCGATAGTTTCGCGGCGGGACACAGCATGAATGAATCTGCCCAAGGAACAAAGAGTGGGCGTGAGGTATACGCCAAGCTGCTAGACTTTCGCAAGACGACCCACAAGCAGGTATATGTCCTGGCCAGCCATTCCCACTTCTTCATGTCCAACACTTACAATACTGCGTGCCGGCGGGTAAAAACCGAGAACGCGGTGCTCCCAGGGTGGATCGTCGGCACAGCCGGGGCGGTGCGATATCGACTGCCAAACGATATCGATGGGACAACCGCTGCGAGGACTGATGTATATGGCTATCTTTTGGGACAAGTGTACTCGGATGGGACGATCTCCTTCGCGTTTCACGAATTAAAGGAGTCTGATATACCCCAACCAGTAATCGATACATACACGAAGGATTTTGTTCACGGCTGCTTTGAAGGAAACCGGAGTCCCTACATACCCGATGGCCCGCTCCAGCCGCCGAATTGCCCATAAACTTCCGCTTTTAGTGCCGCTGATTTCAGCTCTTCGAGGTACTTATTGTAGGTGGTCTCTACTTCAGCGGGTTCGGGAGCCTTGCGATCATAGTGGATCACAGGCTTTATGAATGCATCCATCGCTTCGTCAATTCTTTCAAACAACTTTGGGTCGCTTTTCTTCAGTCCCCTCTCACCGCTCTCCTCGATTTGATCCCACGTGCGATCCAGAATACGGCCCAATGTTGCGGCGGTTTCCGCGTCGCCTTCCCTAAACGATCGGAACGTCAATTGAGCCAGCGCACGGTAGACTCCGGTCTTCGAGTTTTCGAGGGTGATGTGCTGCTTCTGAGCGGCACTATGTTGAGCCAGGGAAATTGTCAGTAACGCAAACTGCGTGAAGATAAAGAACTTTTTGAGGATAGAATGTTGCATTTGCAAGCTTCCTTTTGTCACCTTTGTGCAACGCTGATTCGATGAAGATAGAGGCAGCTCTCCGTGTAACCATGCCTCTCAATCGAGGGGTGGTGGATCAGCCACTTGAATAACCATTTCACGAGTACAGTGAGGCACCGGATGCCGATGTAATTTCCACGCCCTCGTCCGTAGATCCCAACTGCCTACGAACGGAGGGAGTCCTTCATCTAGGCTCTCGGCTTGTTCCCTCTCAGGAGCGTGGAGTCCTCGGATCGCTATCTGTATATACCGAGCTGCGGGGAGGTGCTTGTCATCTCCATGAGAGAAAAAGATTTCGTCGTCGGACATGCGAGCCATTTCGAAGCAGTTTTCAAATTTCCACAGCACAAACATTTGCAAGTGGGATACGAGTCGCATTTAATGATCAGCCGAACGTGAAGGTCTGGGGTGAATCGTCGATTGTCGACCGCAGAAACCAACGCTCTCCACCAATTCAACAACGCGGAAAAAAACAAACGTGCGGTTCCCATGACGAGAACGAGCAACACGGACCATAGTGCCAACTGTCTGGAGAGGCAATGGTATCTAATATTCCCAGGCTGGTGTGTCATATGAGCAGGCTCACGTCATCGTTAGGAGTTGTTCTACCTGCTCGAGCAAGCAGTCTTTAGAAAAGGGCTTCTGAACAAAGGCTGCACCGAGTGAATCGATCAGAGTGGCTGAATATCCCGACATGTAGAGCACACGCGTTCCTGGCTTGGACGTCTTCAGCCATTCGATGAAGTAGCGACCGCCTCCCGGAATCATTAAATCGGTTAGCACCAGATCAATTCGGCGTTCGTTTGCAATGATCATCGCATCATGTACAGTGGCCGCCTCAAGAACGACGTAGCCACTGGATTTAAGTAGCTGGCAGATGGTTTCTCGGAACTGCTGGTCATCCTCTACGAGAAGAATTGCCTTGGAAAAGCAAGAGAAGGGTTCGGTTGCTGTGGATCGAGCCTCTTCGCGGGGCATGGTCAGGTCGATCCGCGGCAGATAAACCTCAAAGGTTGATCCTTCACCCAGTTTGCTCCGTACCGAGATGTAACCGCTGTTCCGTTTGACTGCGTTGTAAACCGTAGATAGGCCGAGTCCAGTACCCTTACCAACCTCTTTGGTCGTAAAAAAAGGCTCAAAAATATGGGCCATTGTTTCGTGGGTCATTCCCTGTCCTGAGTCAGTCACAGAAAGCATTACAAACGACCCAACTCGAGAACCGACGTGCTGCTGGACAAATACTTCGTCCAGATCGATATTGGCCGTGCGGATGATCAGGACTCCGCCATTTGGCATTGCGTCCCGGGCATTGACAACCATGTTCATTACGACCTGGGTGATGTCACTCTCATCGACTTCGACCCGGCCCAAATCGAAAGCTGGTTCAACCAGAAATTGAATCCCTTCGCATAACAAGCTCGATAACATCGACCGTAAATCTCCGATTACGGTATTGAGGTCGACGATCTTGGGCCGAACAATCTGGTCGCGACTAAAGGCCAGGAGACGGCGGGTAAGGACAGCTGCGCGTTTAGCGGCATTTTCGATGGCATGGACATGCTTGCCGGCTGGATTTTTGGACTGAAGTTGCAAATCCAGGATTTCACAGTGCCCAAGAATGATCCCCAAGATGTTGTTAAAATCGTGAGCCACACCAGCGGCCAGGCGCCCCATCGCCTCCATCTTCTCCTTCTGCCGCAGCTGCCCCTGTCGCCTGACCCTGGCCACATCTTCGTTCATCGCTGCCCCATTTCATCCTGGAGACCTTAGATCAGCGATCACCCGCCACCACCCTAGAGTGAATTGGTCAATGGTTCTCCCTTTGCGATTACTTCCCTCGTCCTAACCCATGCGCGTTGGTTCTCAAGATTCACAATTCGTGCTTCTCCGTAGGTGACAAGGCGATTAAGCACGGTCACGATGCTGGCGACGGGCTGCTTATGATGCTGCAACAGATCGCGATAATCTTCCAATACGCGATCGTACACGTCTCTCGCCCGGAGCGGTTCCCTGGCCTCTGACAAGATCCGTCGACAAACATTGGTAAGCCCATAGTTCCTTCTGCCCGCCTTTCGACCGAGAACATCCTGCAACTGATCGGCCGACAGTTCAGCGCCCAAGATTCGCGACAATCCGACAATGACATCTTTGACGACATCGATTCGCTTCCCCAGGTCTTTTCGTTGCTGATTCAGTCCTCGGAGTTCATCGGCCAAGGTGTTGAGAACTTCCTGAACGGGTCGGCCTTGGTCAGGCTGACCCTCAATAAATTCCTTCGGATCAATGGTCATTTCGCAATTCGGTGTGTGGGTCTGGGGTGGTGGGCTAATCAGGTCAGACCAGAGCAGATAAAAAACCCTTTCCAAGCTTGATGAGGCGGACTTGAATCCTAAGAACAGGCAGCCAAAGTTCGATCTGAATTGCTCTGCATGCCTCTATATGCCGAGACCAACGCCGATTCGTGCCAAATCTGCATGAATATATTTGCGGGATAAAAATTGAAGCGCATTTGGCACAAGAGAGCGTTCTTAGAGGTATTTATTTCAAGGTGATAATCCGCCTTAGTGAACAGTGTCTGCAGGACCAACAAATTGAGAGCAGCTGATTCTCCGACTCTGTGCAGACCTTGTGGCCTCCGACTACTTGGAGGTTTACCTGGAGGAATTGCGCCGCGGCTATTCGCTAATACTCGTCATTGGCCGGATTGGCCTTTGTCTCAGTTTTGCAACGTCAACTGAAGGCCTACCAAGGCGTGTTGGGTTTGGAACCTCCGTGTGATGCATAAGGTCGACGTCAGCCTCAGGACGGTATTCCGAAGGCAGCCGCTTACCTACGACGTCCTCATTCCCTGACGTTCAATTCATCAGTTCCTACATTTACAACGGAGATTGTGTTTGACAATACGGACTCGTTGCTTTCGCGCTCTGCTGTTGTTCTCGATTCTTACGCTCCCGCTTCTTTGCTTGGCCCAGGAGACCAGGCCACAGCCGGTTAATCCCGATGATTCGATCAGTGTGCCAACTACCTCGAAGGAGAAACCTATCGAGGGTACAGAAATAATAGTCGTGACGGGCACCTATGAGCCTCTGAACCTCGAGAGCATCGATCGTTCAGTTTCGGTCTTAACTACACAAGACGCGCCATTGCTCTACAACCACTGGGTGGATTACCTGCAAATGGACTCTTCAGTCGACCTTCGTCAAAGGGCGCCCAACGACGTGCAGGCCGATATTTCGATTCGCGGCTCGGCGTTTGGGGAGACGCTGACTCTGTTAAACGGTCTGCGTATGAATGACGTGCAGAGCGGTCATCACGATCTCGATCTGCCGTTGCCTCCGGCATCACTGGACCGCATTGAGGTCCTTCGGGGTGCAGGATCGACACTTTACGGCTCTGATGCCCTGGCTGGGGCTATCAATTTCATCACTTCACCGCCAGTCAGCACAGAGCTCCGAGTCGCAGCAGGAATCGGGAATTTCGGCATTAACGAGGAGAACGCATCGGCTTCTCTGCTAGCCAATAAATGGTCTGAGGGCTTGGGCGTGGCGCGAGATTTCTCATCGGGGTTCATGACAGACCGTGACTACCGCAGTTTGACCATCTTTTCTCAGACCGACGCTACGACGAAATTGGGGCACACCACTGTGATGCTCGCCTACGGCGACAAGCCATACGGCGCCAACCAATTTTATGGTGCCTTTAATTCCTGGGAGAGAACGAAGACGTGGTTTGCGGGGCTAAAGCAAGACTTGGGAACTCGATCGGAATTTGATGTTGGATATCGACGTCACAGTGACGAATTCATTCTCTTGAGAGATCAGCCACAAGTATATGAAAACAACCACATCACGGAAAACTGGCAAGCTTCCTTACGGCGGAAGCAGCCACTCCGCAAAAATGTGACTCTCTTCTTCGGTGGTGAAGGAGACACCGATAGCATTGCGAGCAATAACTTGGGCCAACACAGCCGCTATCGAGGAGCTGGATACGTGAACGTGGACATGCGAGCGA
>Ga0070741_10020118_pt1 | contig 10575 bp, 7 predicted proteins | sample Coa_R1_4_FD_66440 | JGI IMG/M metagenome (GOLD analysis project Ga0070741, IMG submission 66440) | Surface soil microbial communities from Centralia Pennsylvania, which are recovering from an underground coalmine fire - Coalmine... | ecosystem: Environmental > Terrestrial > Soil > Unclassified ... | reverse complement strand
CGGGACGCCTGCGCGACGCCTTGCTCCTCGGCGCCGTCGGCCTCGTCACCGTCGCGACGCACGGATTCGCGTTCCTGGTCCTGCTCCTCCTCGCGGGCGTGGCGGCTCTTGCGACCACGCGCGCCTTCTCGCGGCTCGCGCTCACCGCCGGCGCTCTCGTTCCGGCGTTCGTGTGGGCGATCGCCTGGTACGCCTCGATGTCCGGCGAAGCCCCGGCGGAGCCGCTGCCGACGCAGTACGGGTTCTTCCGCGACCGTCTCCGCCTCGGACTCGGGACGCTCTTCGGCACCCACAGCCGCGATCCTCGCGTCCTCGCCATCGCCCTCGCGCTGCTTGCGGTAGCCGCACTCGCGATCTGGCGCTCGCGAAAGCCCGCCTCGGCTGCAGGCGCCGAGTCTGGCCGGCGCGCGCTGCTCGCGGTGGCATCGGTCGCGATCGCGGCTTCCCTGCTCTGTCCGGAAGTGCTGATGAACACCTGGGGCCTGTGGGAGCGCATCCCCCCGATCGCGTTCGTCGCGCTGGTCGGGACGGTGCGCTGGCCCGCCGCTCCGGCGATCCGCGCGCGTCTCGCCGTGGGCCTGACCGCGGTGGTTCTCTTTGCCGCGGGAACCGCGGTCGCCCGGGGACTCGCCTTCAGCGAGCAGGTGAAGGGGATCCGGGAGCTCGCGCAGGAGCTTCCGCGGGGAGCGCGCATCTTCTGGAGCGCATGCGGCGAGGAGTTCCCTTCGCCAGGGGCGACCCCCGCGTTCAAGCACCTGGGCGCGTACGTGCAGGCCGAGCGGGGCGGCGACCTCTCGTATTCGTTCGCGCACTTCCCGCACATGGTGGTGCGGTATCGCGGCGCGCCGCTGCCGGAAGTCTTCGATCGCTCGCTGTACGATCTCGCGGTTCTGCGGCTCGGGCCGAAGTGCCCGTCGCTCGACGAGCTGCGCCGCCTCGGTCCTTTGGCGGTCCGTGGCAGTTACGTCGCTCTTCCCGCGTCCGCAGTCACCCCGGAGCTCGCGGCCGCGATGGAGCCGGAACATGTCCGGGTGATCACGCGGACCGCTGAACGGCGCACGCAGTAGCCGGGCACATCGAAACTCCGCCGTTCGCACCGCCGCTCGCGCGCCGTTCGCCGTCCCGCTCATGGAAGCGCTGATCAAAGCTGCGGACGACAGCAACGTCCTCAAGTGAGTCCTGGAAACCTTCCGGCCCGGGGACAGGGCGTCCCCGGGCCGGGTTTCCTGATCACAGGCCGGCGAACTCGTAGCCCATGCCGCCGGTCATCATGAACGCGTTGCCGAAGTTCCCGACGTCCTGCGTGTGGATGTTCACGCGGACGTTCCAGCGGTCCTGCTGGAATCCGAGGCCGGCGCCCAGGCCGAACCTCAGATCCGTCGAGGAGACGCCCGCGCCGCGCGCCGGCGTGACGCTGCTCATGAGTACGAACGTGCCGGCCTCGAATGCGCCGAACAGGCCCGAGCGCTCCGAGCCCAGGTAATACTTCGTGCCGAGAAGGATCGGGAGCGCGTGGACGTGGGAGGTCGCGGCGGCGATGTCGCGGTTGGCGTGCGCCTCGAACCCCACGCGCATCGTCGCGCTCAGCGTCTCGAGCAGCGAAAGCTCGGCGGTGGCGGCGATCCCGCCGCCGACGCTGCTGGCGTCCGCATAGTTCCCCAGCGGAACGCCGATCTCGGTATCGAGACCGAACATCAGGCTGTGGCCGCGAAGGAAGCCGCGCGCGTGCGTGGTCCGGGTCCTTTCCGCATGCGCCGCGGCGGAAGCGCAGAGAAGAAGGCACGCAATCTGAGCGATCGCTTTCTTCATGGGTTTGTCCTCGGAGCGCACCTGCGCTCGTCCATTGCTCGAGCCCTCCGAGCGTATGGGGCGCGGCGGAATCGAAACAAGTGGACGAGTCTGCGTCCATCTCGCGGGGGCGGGGTGCCTCTGCTGCGGACGATTACTGTGAAATTACAGGCGTCGACGGGACCATCCTCGTTCGACCCGGTACAGGTTTCGCGAGCTCTGGCCGCCGCGTTCGACGAGGCGAGTGGCGCAGCGCTCCGGGGAGCGATTGCCGATTTCTCGCGGCAGGATCGCACCCGCTGCGCAGATTTTGCGGGCGCCTGCAGCCGCACGCACCACCTGCGCGCAGATCGCTTCTGCGGCACCGTGCCGCAGTGGCACATCCGTTGCTCTGGCAGCGACCGGAGGCCGGGCCCCGGTATGCGAATCCTGCTCTCGCTGATCGAGACCCTCTCCGTCTTCGTCGTCCTCTTCTACTTCTACACGCGCTCGCGCTTCTTCCGCCCGCAGAAGAGCGAATGGCTCGGCCGGCGCGGCAAGCTGAGCCTGTTCGTCTTCTGCTCGGCGCTCACGATGGTGGGCAACTACCTCGGCATCTGGCTCGAAGGCGGCGTGGTGGCGAACACGCGGGCGGTCGGGTCGATGATCGCCGGGATCGCCGGAGGCCCGTTTCTCGGGGTCGCGGTCGGCGTCACCGCCAGCATCCACCGCCTCTCGTTCGGAGGCTTCACCGCGGTTTCCGGATCGATGGGCACCATCTTCGATGGCCTGCTCGGCGGGCTCGTGCACCTGCGCCGCCGGAACCGGCCCGAGAGCCTGTTCGACTGGCGCGTCGCGTTCGCGGTCACCGCCTTCGGCGAGATCTGCCACATGGGATTCGTCCTCCTCGTCTCCCGCCCGTTCAGCGCCAGCGTCGAGGCGGTGAAGATCATCGGTCCGCCGATGATCCTCACCAACTCCATCGGCGCCGCGCTGTTCATGCTGGTCTTGCGCGAGCGCGAGCGCGTGGTGGACCAGGTGGCTGCCAGCTCGTCGGCAAAGGCCCTCAAGGTCGCGCAGCGCACCCTGCGCCTGCTTGGCAACGGGCTCGGCAACGTCGCGCTGGAGCTTGCCGCGATCGTCCGCGCGGAGACGGGCGTCGGCGCGGTCGCCATCACCGACAGCGAGACCATCCTCGCGTTCGACGGACTCGGCGCCGATCATCACGTGCCGGGGAACGCCATCGCCTCGTCGCTGACCCGCCAGTCCATCGGCGGCAGGGAAGTGGTGTTCGCCGACGGCGTGCACGACCACTACCACTGCTCGATCGTTCCCGACTGCCCGCTGGACTCGGTGCTGATCGTCCCGCTGGTCGTCGACAACGCGGTCGTGGGAACCGTGCAGCTCTTCGAGCCGGAGACGCGCCGGTTCCGCAACCTGAACAAGTCGCTCGGGGAAGGGATCGCGGCGCTGCTCTCCAGCCAGCTCCTGATGGCGCGCTACCAGGAGCAGAAGAACCTGCTCACGGTGTCGGAGCTGAAGCTCCTGCACGCGCAGGTCAATCCGCACTTCCTCTTCAACGCGCTCAACACCATCAACGCCATCATCCGCAGCGACCCGGAGCGCGCCCGCGAGCTGCTCGTCCACCTCTCGCACTTCTTCCGCAAGAACCTGAAGCGGAGCGGAGAGCTGTCGACCCTGGCGGAGGAGTTGGAGCACGTGGGCGCATATCTCGAGATCGAGAAGGCGCGTTTCCAGGATCGCCTGACCGTCGAGACCGAGGTGGACCCGTCGCTGCTCGGGATCCGCATGCCCACCTTCACCCTGCAGCCGCTGATCGAGAACGCGCTGAAGCACGGGCTCTCCACCAAGCTGTCGCATGGCACCGCGCGCATCCGCGCCCGCCGCGAGGACCAGCAGGCGGTGATCGAGATCGAGGACGATGCCGGCGCCTACGTCGAGCGCCGGGGCTCCGGGCTCGGCATGCGGATCGTCGACAAGCGGCTCAAGGCGGTTCTGGGCGAGTCCTGTGGCGTCGACGTCACCTGCGTCCCCGACGAGCTGACCAGGGTCACCGTCCGCATGCCCGCAGAAGGGGTGCTGCAATGATCCGCGCCCTGATCGTCGACGACGAGGTGCACGCCCGGGAGGAGCTGGCTGCGCTGCTCTCGGAGACGGGCGCGGTGACGGTGGTGGGATCGGCGCCCGACGCGATCGCCGGGATGCGCGCCATCCGCCAGCTGCGGCCCGAGATCGTCTTCCTCGACGTCCAGATGCCCGCGGTGAACGGCTTCGAGATGCTGAGCATGATGGACGACGTCGACCTTCCCGACGTCGTCTTCGTCACCGCTCACGACGAGTTCGCGGTCCGCGCCTTCGAGGAAGGGGCGCTGGATTACCTGCTCAAGCCCATCTCGCGGGAGAGGCTGGCGAAGACGCTGGAGCGCGCCGGGCGCGGCACTCCGCCCGAGGCGCGGCCGGCGATCGCCAAGGCGCCGATCACGCGGATCCCCTGTGCGGAACGCAAGGCGATCAAGCTGGTGCGCGTCGGCGACGTCGAATCGGTGCGTTCCACGCTCGCCGGGGTCTACCTCGTCTGCGGGTCCGCCGAATACGCGACCGACCTCACGCTGCAGACGCTGGAAGCGCGCGCCGGTCTCTTGCGCTGCCACAAGCAGCATCTGGTCAACCCCGACGCCATCGATCAGATCAGCCTCGCAGACAATTCTGCCGCGGCCATCCGCACCCGTTCCGGGCAGACCGTTCCCGTCAGCCGCCGCTATCTGGGGCAGATCCGGGAACGGCTTGGCCTTTGACCGCTCAGATCCCGGAATCGACCGGATGCCTGAAGATCCTTGCCGCTCGCCCGAATCCCCCGGGTGCCTCGGCCGAGACGTGGTCCAACGGGGGAAACGCGGAGGCGCGGCATGACCTGGATCCAGAGCTACATCCCCCTTGGTAACCTGTATGTCTCGGCGCTCGTCGCCGCCATTCCCGTCGTGGTCCTGCTCGCCGCGCTGGCGTTCTTCCACGTCAAGGCGCACTGGGCGGCCCTCCTCGGCCTCGCCATGGCGCTCGGCACCGCGATCTTCGTCTACGGAATGCCCGGGAAGATGGCCGCGGCCACCGCGCTGAACGGGGCCGCGTTCGGCCTCTTCCCCATCGGGTGGATCGTGCTGAACGCGATCTTCATCTACGACATCACCGTCGCCACCGGGCAGTTCTCGGTGGTGAAGGACACCATCGCGGGGCTCGCCAGCGACCGGCGCATCCAGGTGCTGCTGATCGGCTTCAGCTTCGGCGCGTTCATCGAAGGCGCCGCGGGATTCGGAACGCCGGTCGCCATCTCGGCGGCCATGCTGATCGGGCTCGGTTTCCGGCCGCTCGCGGCCGCGGGGCTCGCGCTGATCGGAAACACCGCCCCGGTCGCGTTCGGAGCCCTCGGCTCGCCGCTGATCGCGCTCGCCAAGGTCACCAACCTCCCGCTCGAGCAGCTTTCCGCGATGGTCGGACGGCAACTGCCCTTCTTCTCCATCATCGTGCCGTTCTGGCTGATCTGGGCGATGGCCGGCTTCCGCGGGATGCTCCAGGTCTGGCCTGCCTGCCTGGTCGCCGGTCTCAGCTTCGCCATCCCCCAGTTCCTCGTCTCCAACTTCCACGGGCCCTGGATCGTCGACATCGTCGCGTCGGCGGCATCCATCGCCGCCCTGGTCGTGCTGCTCCGGTTCTGGCAACCGAAGAAGATCTGGCGCTTCGAAGATGAGCGCGAGGCCGACGCCGCAGCCGGCATCGGTCTGCCGGTGCCGGCGGGGTCGATCGGCGCGATGAAAGCCCGGACCGGCACGAACCGCCCGACCTCCAAAGAAGCGTGGATCGCCTGGATGCCCTGGATCATCCTCTCGGTGTTCGTCTTCACCTGGGGCCTTCCGCAAGTGAAGACCTGGCTCAACGGCATCCACAACCCGACCTGGCAGGTGCCGTATCTGCACAACCTCGTGCTCCGCGCGCCGCCGGTCGTCAGCAAGCCCACGCCCGAAGCCGCCGTCTACAGCCTCAACTGGCTGTCCGCGACGGGGACGGGACTCCTGCTCGCCGGCATCGTCTCGGGCCTGCTGCTCGGTCTCAAGCCGAAGAGGCTGCTCGGCATCTACCTGGGGACGCTGCGCCGCGTGCGGTATTCGCTGCTCACCATCGCCGCGATGCTGGCGCTCGGGTTCACCACCCGCTACGCGGGCTCGGACGCGACCATGGGGCTTGCGTTCGCCTCGACGGGCAAGATCTTCCCCTTCTTCTCGGCGATGCTCGGGTGGCTCGGAGTGGCGCTGACGGGAAGCGACACGTCGTCGAACGTCCTCTTCGGCAACCTGCAGCAGGTGACGGCGCAACAGGTGGGCATCTCGCCCGTCCTCGCCGCGGCCACCAACAGCTCCGGCGGCGTGATGGGCAAGATGATCGACGCGCAGAGCATCGTGGTGGCGGGCGTCGCGACGGGACAGGTCGGCGCGGAAGGCCCCATCCTCCGCTACGTCTTCTTCCACAGCCTCGCGCTGGCGGCGCTCGTCGGGCTCCTCGTCTGCATCCAGGCGTACGTCCTGCCGGGAATGATCCCGCATTAACCGAAGCCCGGAGGCGGCCGTGCTCGAAGTCGCGCTGTTCGTGCCGTGCTACGTAGACCAGCTCTACCCCGCGATTGCGGTCGCGACGGTAGAGCTGCTCGAACGGTTCGGGGTCAAGGTGCACTACCCCGAGCGGCAGACTTGCTGTGGCCAGCCGATGGCGAACAGCGGCTTCTTCGACGATGCCGTACCGCTGGTGCGGAGGATGGCCGACGTGTTCGCGCCCTACGAACACGTCGTCTGTCCCTCCGGGAGCTGCACCTCGATGGTCCGCAACCACACCGAGGCGCTGGTGCCGGGAGACGATGGCGTCCTCGCGCTGCGGAAGAAGACGTTCGAGCTGTGCGAGTTCCTCCACGACGTCGTCAAGGTGCGGCCGGAGGGACGCTTTCCCCACCGGGTCGGCCTCCACCAGAGCTGCCACGGCCTCCGCGGGTTGCGGCTGGGAAGCGGATCGGAGCGGCTGGTCTCGCCTTCCAACAAGGTGCGCGCGCTGATCGAGGGGCTCGACGGGTTGCAGCTGCTCGAGCTGGCGCGTCCCGACGACTGCTGCGGATTCGGAGGGACGTTCGCCGTCGCCGAGGAGGCGCTCTCCTGCGCGATGGGCCGCGATCGCATCGCCGATCACGAGCGGGCGGGCGCGGAGGTCATCACCGGCACCGACATCTCCTGCCTGATGCACATGGACGGACTCTTGCGGCGCGAGCGGAAGCCGCAGCGCGTGCTGCACGTAGCCGAGCTGCTGGCGGAGGCGACCGCATGAGCGCGTTCTCGGAGAATGCCCAGGCCTTCATCGCCGACGGCCCGCGCCTCGCCTGGCATGACAAGGCGATCTGGTTCGTCCGCCAGAAGCGCGACACGGCGCGCGCCGCGGTCCCGGAATGGGAGGAGCTGCGCGCCACCGCCTCGCAGATCAAGGCGCACACGCTCTCGCGCCTCGCCGGGTATCTGGAGCAGTTCGAGGCGAACGCCATCGAGCTCGGCGCGGTCGTACACTGGGCGCGCGACGCGGACGAGCACAACCGGATCGTGCACGAGATCCTCCGCGAACGCGGCGTGAAGCGGCTGGTGAAGAGCAAGTCGATGCTCACCGAGGAGTGCCACCTCAATCCGTACCTGGAAGAGCGCGGCATCGAGGTGGTGGACACCGATCTGGGCGAGCGGATCGTCCAGTTCCGGCACGAGCCGCCCTCGCACATCGTGATGCCCGCCATCCACCTGAAGAAGGAGGAGATCGGCGACCTGTTCCACGAGAAGCTGGGCACACCGCAGGGGCTCGCCGATCCCAAGGCGCTCACCGAAGCGGCGCGGCAGCACCTGCGCGAGAAGTTCCTCGCCGCGGACGCCGGCCTGACCGGAGTGAACTTCGCAATCGCGGAGACCGGCGGAATCGTCGTCTGCACGAACGAAGGCAATGCCGATCTCGGCACCTCGCTGCCGCCGTTGCACATCGCCTGCATGGGGATCGAGAAGATCGTGCCGGGCACGCGCGAGCTGGCGGTCTTCCTCCGGCTCCTCGCGCGCTCCGCGACGGGGCAGCCGATCACCACGTACACCTCGCACTTCCACGGCCCCCGGCCCGCGGGCGAGCTGCACGTCGTCATCGTCGATCGCGGGCGCAGCAAGATCCTCGGCCGCAACGAATTCCGCGCCTCGCTCAAGTGCAGCCGCTGCGGCGCGTGCCTGAATACCTGCCCGGTGTACCGGCGCAGCGGCGGGCACAGCTACGGGGTGACGGTGCCGGGGCCCATCGGATCCACGCTGGCGCCGCATGCGGATGCGGCGAAGTACGCCGGCCTGCCGTTCGCGTCCACCCTCTGCGGCTCGTGCAGCGACGTCTGCCCGGTGCACGTCGATCTGCACCACCAGCTTCTCGCCTGGCGGGGCGAGCTGGCCAGGCAGGGCCTCGTCCCGCTGGGAAAGCGCATCGTCTCTCGCGTCGGCGCCTTCGTGCTCGCGCGGAGCTGGCTCTACCAAATCGCCGGCAAGCTGGTGCGCTGGGTGGTGCCCCTGCTGCCGGCGCGCCTGCTCCGCGCAAACGCCTGGGGCCGCCAGCGCGATCTTCCGCCGATGCCCAGGGAGAGCTTCAGCGAGATCTGGAGGAAACGTGGGCGCTCGTGACGAGATCCTGAATGCGGTCCGCGCCGGCTCGCCGCCTCCGGTGGCGTTGCCCGAAGAAGCGCGGTTCCGGGGGCTGCGGTATCCCGACCTGCGCGACCAGTTCGCACGGAGCGTCGCCGCAGTCGGAGGGACCTGCGTGTTCGTTCGCGGTTCGCTCGAGGAGGCTCTGCTCGCCTTGCCGCAGTATCGGTCGGCCGCCAAGGTGGCGTCGCTCGTGCCCGGCGTCGAGCGCGCGAACGTCGATCCCGCCGCGGTCGCCGATCCGCACCTGCTGCGGGACGTGGACTTCTGCGTGCTGGCCGCGGAGCTCGGGGTGGCGGAGAACGGCGCGGTCTGGATCACGAACCACGGAGGCCTCGGGCGCGCGGTCGCCTTCCTCACCCAGCAGCTCGCGATCGTGCTGCGCGCCGAGACGCTGGTCCACAACATGCACGAGGCGTATCAGCACATCTCCATCCCGCGGCCCGGATTCGGCGTCTTCCTCTCCGGCCCTTCGAAGACCGCAGACATCGAGCAGGCGCTGGTGATCGGCGCGCATGGCGCCCGCTCGTGTACTGTGCTCGTCCTGGAGTGATCCCGGCATGCTGGATGGAACGGTACGCGCCCTGCGCGCTCAACAGATCGGCCCGGCGCTGCTTCGCAAAAGGCTGGAGGCGATCGCTGGCAGCGACCGCGTCCTCGACACGCCCGCGGAACGCATCGCGCACGCCCACGACGCCGGTTTCTACCGGCTGATCCCGCGCGCGGTGGTGCTCGCCGCCTCGGAGGCGGAGGTCGAGGCGCTCTTCGCCCTCAGTCACGAGCTGCAGGTCCCGCTCGTCTTTCGCGCTGCGGGGACCAGCCTCTCCGGGCAGGCGATCACCGACGGAATCCTCGTCGACATCTCCCGCGCGTTCGGCGGCATCTCGGTGGAGGAGGGCGGGCGCAGCGTCCGCGTGCAGCCCGGCGCCATCGGCGGGCGCGTCAATGCGGCCTTGCAACCCCGCGGGCGCAAGATGGGTCCGGATCCGGCATCCATCCAGACGGCGCGGATGGGCGGGATCCTCTCCAACAACTCGAGCGGCATGTGCTGCGGCGTCGAACAGAACGCGTACCACACGCTCCGCTCGCTCACCTTCATCCTCCCTTCCGGCACGCGCATCGACACCGCGGCCCCCGATGCGGACGGCGTGCTGCGCGCGCGAGAGCCCGCGCTGCATGCGGGGTTGCTCGAGCTGAAGCGGCGGCTGGAAGGCGACCCGGACCTCTCGGCGCGCATCCGATCGCGCTACCGGATGAAGAACACCACCGGCTATTCGCTGAACGCGTTCCTCGACTTCGCGCGTCCGGTCGACATCTTCGCGCACGTCCTCATCGGCGCCGAGGGGACGCTCGCCTTCATCTCCGAGGCCGTGCTGGAGACCGTGCCCGACCTGCCGGTGAAGGTGACCGGCCTGCTCCTCTTCCACGACATGCACGCGGCCTGCGCCCCGATCGCTCCGCTCAGGGACGCCGGGGCGAAGGCGCTGGAGTTGATGGACCGCGCTTCCTTGCGATCGGTCCAGGACAAGCCCGGGATGCCGGCCTCGTTCAAGGGTCTGGGGCCGCGCGCCGCTGCCCTGCTGGCCGAGTTCCAGGGCGACAGCGGCGCGGATCCGGTGCGACTCGAAGCCGCGGCTCTCGGCGCCTGTGCGCCGCTTTCGCTGCTCGAGCCGGCCCGGTTCACGCGGGATCCGGCGGAGCAGGCGAAGCTCTGGCTCGTCCGGCAGGGCCTCTTTCCCTCGGTGGGAGCGGTGCGCAAGAGCGGCACCAGCGTGATCATCGAGGACGTCGGCTTTCCCCTCGACGAGCTCGCCGATGCCGCGGACGATCTGACGGCGCTGTTCGCGAAGCACGGCTACGGCGAGGCGATCGTCTTCGGCCACGCCAAGGACGGCAACCTCCACTTCGTCATCACGCAATCGTTCAACGACGTGGCGGCAGTCCGCCGCTACGAGCGGTTCATCGACGACCTGGTCGCCCTGGTGCTCCGCGAGCACGGCGGCGCGCTGAAGGCGGAGCACGGCACCGGCCGCAACATGGCGCCGTTCGT
>Ga0070741_10020117_pt1 | contig 10575 bp, 9 predicted proteins | sample Coa_R1_4_FD_66440 | JGI IMG/M metagenome (GOLD analysis project Ga0070741, IMG submission 66440) | Surface soil microbial communities from Centralia Pennsylvania, which are recovering from an underground coalmine fire - Coalmine... | ecosystem: Environmental > Terrestrial > Soil > Unclassified ... | reverse complement strand
CTCGCCGCGCCGCACGCTGAAGGAGACGTCGTCCACGGCCCGCACCCGGCCGTAGTGCTTCGAGAGGCCGCGGACGTGGAGGCTGTGGGCGTGGCCGCTGAGCATCGGCGCGGTCCGGGGCCATTCTAGGGTGTGGGCCGCGCGGCCGGCAAGGACGGACGGACCGAGCCGCCGGCGGATCGGGCCGCGGTGCCTACCTCGTCTCCCGGGTGACGATGACGCTCGCCGCCACACTGCCGCCCGAACAGCCTCCCCCGCGCTGCGACACGGTCAGGCGCGTCCGCGATGGCTCCCGGGCCACCGAACTCGGCCACGCCCGGCCTGTCCCGTCGGAGCGGGAAGGTGAAGCGCGTGCGGGCGAGCACGGTCCCGGTCAGGGTGCGGGTGGCCGAGGGTGTGGCCCATGTGCCCGAGAACTCGCGACCGGCTGGATCACCGCGATCGTCACCGGATCGGAGCGGGAACGCCCGGCGCGCATGCCCGCGGCCGTCCCGCGACAGCTGCCCGTCAGATCGAGCGGGGACCACCTGATCGGTGGACGTCGGCGGAGCCGGAGCCAACCGAGTCGGCCCGGGCCGCGGGCGCCGCCGCGGTCGAGGTCATCGCCGGGCCGGGGCTTCGAGGTACACGAGGTAGGAGGGGCCGTCCGGCTGCGAGACTCGGCCCACCAGCATTCGCGTGCCCGCGTGCTCGTGCAGCGTGAACGTGCCGCGATCGCGGCCGCCCGAATACTCGAGGCTGCCGTCCTTCACCCGGATCACGCGAATGAGCCGGTTCGTGACCGGGTCGTTCTCGGCGAGGTACACCGTCCCGTCCGCCAGGATCGTGGCCGCAAGGGGAACGTCCAGGACGGAGCCATCGAGCCGATAACTGCCGCGCCAGGGCCCGACGAGCCGCGCCAGGTCGTCCGGGGACGTGAGCGCGACCGCGTCGGGCAGGGCGGGGGGCCGGGTCGGGGGTTTGCTGAGCTGGCCCGTCGAGGCACCCAGGCGGACCCGGACGAGGATGTCGATCGACGCCCCGCGGCCGTCCGTTCCCCGGAACCGCCGAACGGCGGTGATGTCGGGCAGCGTGGCGGTCCCGCCGAACGGGCGGTAGGGCGCCGCCCATCCCCAGGCCTCCGACATCGGGACACGGATGTCTGAGCGGGGCGCCAGTGTCCGCCGAAACGGCCGCGAGGTCGGCGTTCCACCGATGGTGTCGCCGGAGGTGGTGACGACCGCCTTCTCCAGCGTTTCGAGCTGAATCGACTGGTCTCCTGTGTTCCGGAGCGTGACCAGGTAGCTCCACCGAAGCTCCTGGTTGTCGGAGGAGACGATCCGCCCGACGTCGGAAACCTCCCAGGCAACGGGACCAGCGGTTCCTCGGGCTCCCGTGCCGCTCGCGATCTCCGCCGACGCGCAGCCGAGGGCGAGAAGCGAGGCCGCCAGAGTCAACGCCCCACAGGGCCCGATCGGACCATGCATGTCCACCCCCCGGTATCGGTCGGGCCGGCGGCTCGTTGCCGCCGCCACTCTCCACGACCCAGGTAGAGGCGGGCGGGGGGCGCGACGGGGATCGGGTCGGGAACCCGGGTCTCGGCGCTCCCGCAGCGCCGGGATCATACGCCGGGGCGACCGCCGCGGGCAAGCCGGCGCCGACGGTTGTATACTGCGCGCGGTCGCTCGTCGCCGATCCATGGCCGCGCCCCCCGATCCCCGCGCGCTGTCCGAGGCCGAGCGTCGTCTCCTGGCCCAGGTCGACGACGACGAGATCGTGCGCCTGGCCTCCGACCTGGTCCGCATCCCGTCCTTCACGACCGAGGAGACGCCGCTCGCCGAGTGGCTGGCCGGGTACCTCGCCGACCAGGGCCTCGAGGTCGAGGTGCAGGAGATCGAGCCCGGCCGGAAGCAGACGCTGGCCCGCCTCCGGGGGAGCGGCGGCGGACGCTCGATCATGCTGAACGGCCACATCGACATCGACCCCCTGGCCGGCGGCTGGACCCGCGACCCGTTCGCGCCGTGGATCGAGGGGCGCCGGCTCTACGGGCACGGCGTGTTCAACATGAAGGCCGGCGTGACCGCCTGCATCCTGGCGGCGCTGGCGGTCCGCCGGGCGGGCCTGCCGCGGCGCGGCGACGTCGTCGTCGCGTGCGTCGCCGCCGAGCTGAACAGCGGGATCGGCACCCTCCACGCGATCCGGCACGGGTACCGCACGGACGTGGCGGTGGTCGCCGAGCCGTACGGGGCCCGCACCATCATCACGAAGCACACCGGGACGATGGACGTGGTGGTGCACACGCTCGGGCGGGCCACGCACATCAGCAAGAAGGAGCAGGGCTCCGACGCCATCGCGAAGATGGCCCGGGTCATCGAGGCGCTCAACACGATGCGGTTCACCCACACCCACGACCCGGAGCTCCCGGGGCTCCCGCGCCTGAACGTGGGCTCGGTGATCGGCGGCCGCGGGCGCGACTACAACCTCCGCGGCGCGTACGCCGTGAGCGACTTCTGCTCGGCATACGTGAACGTGCGCTTCAACGCGAGCCAGAGCGAGGCGACGATCCTGGCCGACCTGCGCCGGACGCTCGACGCGCTCCGCGACTCGGTCCCCGAGTTCGCCTACGAGATCGAGTTCCCGCCGGCGCCGTGGCGCGGCCTCGGGCGGCTCTGCAAGCCCGCGGTGGCGGTGCCGGTCACCGAGCCGATCGTGCAGGCGGTCGCGCGGCATCTGCGCCGGCTCACCGGGGCGGGGCCGGAGCACCTGGGCGTTCGCCTCCCGCAGAGCTACGCCGGCAACGACACGACCCACCTCTGGCAGGCGGGCATCCCCTGCTGCCTCTACGGGCCGGGCGGGGGGTACACCGACTACCACGACGTCTACGTGGAGCTGGACGACCTCTTCCTGGTGACGCGCGTGCTCGCGCTCACCGCCCTCGAGGCGATTGCGTAGGCCGGCCGGCCTGCGGCCCCTGGCCCGTCCGGGCCGGATCGACACCCACGGGAGCCCGGGTGCCCGAGCCGGGCCGGGCGGCCGGGTTCGCCACCCCGCGCGCGGTCGCGGAGCGCGCGGGAAAGGGACCGCCCGGTGTGGGCGACCCGGACCGCGCGCGCGTCCCGACCGGGTGCCGGCGGCAGGCGCCGGCAGCCTCGAGGCCGCGAGCCCCCGGGCGCGTCGGGGCGCCGGGCCCCCGCGGGGGTTCGCGAGGGCGAGCGGGAGCTCGAGCCTCCAGGGCGCCCGGGTGCCGCCGCAGGCGGGCGCCCCGTGGGCGGCTCAGTGGCGGTCGCGGATCAGCGGCATCGTCGAGCAGTGGATCCCGCCGCCGTTCTTCTGGCACTCCTCGTAGTCGATCGGCACGACCTCGACCCCGTGCCGGGCCAGCCGCTCGGCCGTGGCGTCGCCGTTGTTGATCGCCAGCAGGACGCGCCCCGGCCGCACGGCCAGGCAGTTGACGACCCGCGGGTCGTCCGCGTGGTGAACCTCGACCCAGCGGATCTTGAGCTCCCTGAGCGTCTCGAGGAGCCGCCAGGTGACCCGGGTCACGTTCACGAGCGCCAGGTCCTGGTCGACCATGACGATCTCGCCGTCGACGTGCAGCGCGTAGCCGGGCAGGTCGACCCGGAGCAGCCGCACCCCCTGCGTCGCCAGCACCTCCTCGATCTGGCGGACGCCCTCCTCGTTCTGCCGGTAGGAGAGGCCGGCCAGGGCCGTCGTCTCGTTCAGGAAGCAGAAGCTGCCGCCCTCGAACAGGCCGGTGCCGTGGATCGTGCGGAGGATCGGCATCCCGAGGCTGGCCAGCCGCCGGGCCACGTACGCCTCCTCGCCGCGGCGGCCCGTGCCGGGGCGGCTGCCCACCGGCCCCATCCGGCAGATGATCGCGCCGCCGCGGACGGCGATGGCGTTGTCGCGGGTGTACATCGCCTTGGGGTCGGTCGGCGCGCCCTCGACGGGGACGACCTCCACGCCCTCGCGCTGGAGCGCGGCGACCATGGCGTCGTGCTCGCGCTGCATCCTGGCGAGGTCGGGGGCGCGGCGGTCCCGGTAGTACCACTGCTGCTCGTCGTCGATGAGCGCCTCGATCGTCGGGTCGTAGTGGTCCCCGGTCATGATGCGGATGGAGTCGCCGGGGCGGTGGACGAGCACCATCCGGAGCGGACCGACGTCGTCGTAGACGCCCCACCGCCGGCCCCAGACGCGCTCCTGCATCGCCTCGTCCTCGAAGGCCGGCGTGGCGCGCGGCGGGATGCGCTTCAGGACCTCGTGGTAGTACTGGGCGCTGTCGGTGAGGCTCATGCCGGCTCCTCCCGAGAGGCGGGATCCGCCCCGGTCGTCACCGCACCGCGGCCCCGCGTCGGCGGGAGGACCCCCGGCCGGGAGCCGCGTTCCGGTCGGCTCTACTCTACCCCGGTCCGTCGTCGCGCCGTACGCCAGGGGGGAGACCAGCGCGTGCGCGTGGCCCGACATCGCCCGCAGGTGGGTGCGAGCGCGACACCGCAGGCGATCGGAGGCCGAGGCTTGGCGAGGGCGACACGGTGTCGCATGGCCTCGGCCCGCCGGGGATGGGCGCGCGGCTGCACCCGTGGCGACGTGCCGGGAGGCGGCGCGGGCTCTCGCGGGGGGCGCGGTCCGTGTGGTCCGTCCCCGGCCGCCCGGCGTCGTCGTGCACAATGGAGCGGGGAGCGGCGGTCGCGCCATGACGGGGTCGGACACGGGAGCCGGGCCGGGGCGGCCGCGGGTGTTCAGCGGCATCCAGCCGAGCGGGGACGTCCACCTCGGCAACTACCTGGGGGCGATCAAGCGCTGGGTCCGGGACCAGGATCGGACGGAGAGCTTCTTCTGCCTGGTCGACCTCCACGCGCTCACGGCGCCCCAGGACCCGGAGGCGCTCCGCGCGCGGACGCGGTCCCTCTGCGCGCTCCTGCTGGCCGCCGGGCTCGTCCCCTCGCGCTCCACGCTGTTCGTGCAGAGCCACGTCCCCGCCCACGCGGAGGCGTGCTGGCTCCTCAACTGCGTCACGCCCCTTGGCTGGCTCCATCGCATGACCCAGTACAAGGACCGGGCTGCCCGCCACGAGAGCGTGACGACCGGGCTCCTGGACTACCCCGTGCTGATGGCGGCCGACATCCTGCTGTACCGCGCCGACGAGGTCCCGGTGGGGGAGGACCAGCGGCAGCACGTCGAGCTGGCGCGGGACATCGCCGCGCGGTTCAACCGGCTGTACGGGGAGACGCTGCGGGTCCCGACCGCGGTCGTTCCCGAGGCCGGCGCGCGCGTCATGGGCCTGGACGATCCGCTCGTGAAGATGTCGAAGAGCCTCGCCGGCCGCCGGGGGCACGCGATCCGCGTGCTGGACGGCGCGGACGAGATCCGCCGGAAGGTGATGGGCGCGGTGACCGATCCTGGCCGCGAGATCGCGTTCTCGGACGACCCGGCCCGGGCCGGTGTCCAGAACCTGCTGGGCATCTACCAGGCCATCCGGGGCCTGAGCCGCGAGGGTGTCCTCGGCGAGCTCGGCGACGTGGCTGGCTACGGGGAGCTGAAGCGCCGCGTCGCCGATGCGGTGATCGCCGAGCTCCAGCCGATCCGGGAGGCGCACGACGGCCTCCTCGGCGATGCGGCGGAGCTGGATCGGCTGCTGGCCCGCGGGGCCGACCGGGCCCGCGCGGTCGCCGAGCCGACGCTCCGGGCCATGCAGCACCGGATGGGGCTCGTCGTGCCGTCGGGAGCGGCCCGGCGGGCGAATGGCATCGCCCGGCCGGCGGCCTCCGCGCGGCGCGGCTCGGGCGTGGACGCGGCGGGCGAGCGGCGCGCCGCCGAGGAGTGACGCGCGCCGGCGGCGCGCGGGCGGGAGAGGGGGAGTGATGGCGGACGAGCGGCTGGAAGAGGAGCTGGCGCGGCTCCGCGCCGAGAACGAGGCGCTCCGGGCGCGCGCGCGGCGGGGCGGCACCCTCCGGGTCAGCGACAAGGGCGGGGTCTCCGTCTATGGCCTGGGGCGGTTCCCGGTGACGCTCTACAAGGAGCAGTGGCTCAAGCTCCTCGACATGGCGGACGAGATCCGGGCCTTCATCCGCGAGCACGAGGCCGAGCTCAAGAGCCGGGAGTGACCGGGACCCCGGCGGCGGGCCGCACCGGCCACCGCCCGGGGCCCTTCGAGGTCGGGCGCCCGGCCGTCCGATTCCGGCGTTGCGGGGCTGTCGGCGCCGGCCGGGGCACTCGTCCCGGCGCCTGACGGCCCGGCGGGGGCCGAGAGCCCCCCGCGCCTCCGCGGCGACCCCGCGGCGGTCGTCCGCGGGCCGGCGGCCCCCGGGGCGCCGCGCGGCGCTCCGTGCGGGCGTCCCGCGCGCGCTTGACGCGGCCGCCGATCAGTCGTATTTTTACGACCGATGCCCCGCCCCGCCCGCGCCTCGAGCGTCCCGCGAGAGCCCGAACGCCCCGGGTCCGCCCGGCGCGGGCTCGTGGTGACGCTCGCCGACGCGGAGCTGGCGCGGCTCACGAAGGCGCTCGGTCATCCGATCCGCGTGGCGATCCTCCGGCACCTGCTCGAGCGGGGCGAGTCGGTGTGCACGGATGTGTCCGAGATCGTCCCGCTGGCCCACTCGACCGTGATGCAGCACATCAAGGTGCTGCGGGAGGCCGGGCTCCTGTCCGCGGGCCGCTGCGGTCGGAACGTCCTCTACTGCGTGAACGCGGGGGCGCTGCGGCAGCTCCGGGCCCTGGTGGGCCGGCTGTAGCCGTTCGCCGCCCGTGAGACGCCCGACGACGTCCGCGTCGCCGAGGCAGGGGAGAGCCGCGATGGACCGTGACGACCGTGACGCGCTCCCGGTCGCCGTGATCGGCGCCGGCCCGGTGGGGCTGGCGACCGCCGCCCACCTGGTGAGCCGGGGCGAGACCCCGCTGGTGCTGGAGGCCGGAGACCGGGTGGCCGCCGCCGTCCGGCGCTGGGCGCACGTCCGGGTGTTCTCGCCGTGGCGGTACGACGTCGACCCGGCCGCCGTGGCGCTGCTCCGGGCGCGGGGCTGGGTGATGCCCGATCCGGACCACCTGCCGACCGGCGGCGAGCTGGTCGACCAGTACCTCGAGCCGCTGGCCGCGCTCCCGGGGATCCGGCCGCACCTCCGGCTCGGCCACCGCGTCCTCGGCGTCACCCGGGAGGGGCGCGACAAGCTCCGCAGCGACGAGCGCGACCGGGCGCCCTTCGTGCTGCGCGTCGCGACGGCGGCCGGCGAGGCCGACATCCGCGCGCGGGCGGTCGTCGACGCGTCCGGCACCTGCGAGACGCCGATGCCGCTCGGCGCCGCCGGCCTCCCGGCCCGGGGCGAAGCGGCCGCGCGGCCGCACGTGCTCTACGGGATCCCGGACGTGCTCGGCCGCGAGCGCCCCCGCTTCGCCGGCCGCCGGGTCGCGGTGGTGGGAAGCGGGCACTCGGCGCTGAACACCCTCCTGGACCTGGCGGCGCTCGCGGCCGCCGAGCCCGCCACGCGGATCACCTGGATCGTGCGCCGGCCGCCGGGGCCGCGGGTGTTCGGGGGCGGGGCGGCGGACATGCTCCCGGCGCGCGGCGCGCTCGGCCAGCAGGCGCGGCGGCTGCTGGAGCGCGGCGCCGTCACCCTGGTCGTCGGCCGGATCGCCGCGGTGACCGACACCGGGCGGGGGATCCGGCTCGGGGGAGAGGCCGGGGAGCCGCTCGCCACCGCGGACACCATCGTCGCAGTCACCGGGTTCCGGCCGGATCTCGACCTCCTGCGCGAGCTGCGGCTGGATCTCGACCCGATCGTCGAGGCGCCGCGCGCGCTGGCGCCGCTGATCGATCCGAACCTCCACAGCTGCGGCACCGTCCCGCCCCACGGCGCGATCGAGCTCGCCCACCCCGAGCCCGGCTTCTACGTGGTCGGCATGAAGAGCTACGGGCGGGCCCCGACGTTTCTCCTGCTGACCGGCTACGAGCAGGTGCGCTCGGTGGTGGCCGCGCTGACCGGTGACTGGGCGGCCGCGCGCGAGGTGCGGTTGGCGCTCCCCGAGACCGGCGTGTGCACCGGGGCGCCCGCGGCCGTCGAGGGCTGCTGCGGCGCCGCATCCGAGGCGGCGGTTTCCTGGTCGCCGGCCAGCTGCTGCGGGTCGCACGGCGACCGGACGCCGGCGGCCACCGGGGCCTGCTGCACCCCGGCGGCCGACGCGGTCGGGACGCCGGCCGAGCCCTGCTGCGCGCCGACGGGTGCCGCGATCGAGACGCCGGGCGAGCGCTGCTGCGGACCCGAGCCGGCGCCGGCGGGACCCGGCGAGGCCTGCTGCGGGGCCCCCGCCCGCGACGGGGGCGCCGGGGATGCGGGCGAGCGCGAGGTGGGGGGGCCGGCGCTCCTCCGGATCACGGTTCCCGGCCCGGCCTCGTGCTGCCGGTCGTAGCCGGCCCGGCGGCAGCCGCGGTCGCGCGCCGGCGCGCGGGGACGGAGTCCCGCCGCTGACCGCCCTCCGGTCCGCGGGAGATCCCGGCCCGTGTCGCCTGGCGCGCCGGGTGCCTTCGAGTCCGGCGGTCGTCACGGCCGCGTCGCGGCCGGCGGACGCGTCCGAAGCGCGGGAGCCGGGCCCCGCGGGGCCGGTCCGGCCCGGCGGCCGGGGGCAGGCTCGGGCCACGGGCGCCCGCCCCGGGTGACCCAGGTGAGCGCGCCGCTGCTGCGCCTCGGCAGCCGGACGATCCCGTACGGCTGGGTGATCGTGGCGGCGCTCTCCGTCACCGAGACCGTGACGTGGGGCATCGTCTACTACGGGTTCCCGGTCTTCCTCCGCTCGATGGAGCGCGACCTGGGCGCCTCGCGCGTCGCGGTGACCGGGGCGTTCTCGGTCGGCCTCGGGGTCTCCGCGCTCGCGGCGATGCCGGTCGGGCGGTGGATCGACCGGCGGGGCGCCCGGGGCCTCATGACCGCGGGCTCGTGCCTCGCCACCGCGCTGACGTTCGCGTGGGCCCGGGTCGAGAGTCTCCCCGCGCTCTACGCGATCTGGTTCCTCATGGGGTTCGCGCTGGCGGCGACCCTCTACGAGCCGGCGTTCGCGGTGGTGGTCTCGTGGTTCGCCCGCGGCCGGGATCGCGCGCTGCTCACCGTGACGCTGGTCGCCGGCCTGGCCAGCACGATCTTCATGCCGATCGAGGCCTGGCTGCTCGCCCGGATGGGCTGGCGGGCCGCCCTCACCGCGCTCGCCGTCGTGCTGGCCGCGATCACGATCCCGATCCACGCGGTGGTGCTCCGGCGGGGGCCGGTGGGGGGCGCGGCGGCCGGCCGGCTCCCGGGCGCTGCGGGGCACCCCACCGCCGCCGGGCTGACCCTCGGGGCGGCGGCCCGGACGGTCGTCTTCTGGGTGCTCGCGGCCGCCTTCTTCGTCAGCAACTTCGCGACGGCCGCGCTCAGCACGCACCTGATCCCGTACCTGGTGGCCCGCGGGTACTCGGCCGGGGCGGCCGCCACGATGGTCGGCTGGATGGGAGCCATGCAGCTCCCCGGCCGCATGCTGTTCGTCCCGATCTCGGCCCGGCTCGGGGCGCGCTGGATGCTGGCCGCCGTCTTCCTCGCCCAGGCGATCGGCCTGGGGCAGCTCCCGCTGCTGCCGCTCATCGGCACCCTGGTGCCGTTCATCCTGCTCCAGGGCGCGGCGAACGGGATGGCGACGCTCGCCCGTGCGACGTCGCTGGCGGCGATCTTCGGCCCGCGGCACTACGGCGTGATCGCGGGCGCCGTCGCGCTCGGCGCCAACGGGGCCCGGGCGGTGGGGCCGGTCGGCGCCTCGCTCCTGTGGGTGGGGCTCGGGTCGTACCCGGCGGTGTTCTGGGTCCTGGGCGGCGCGCTCGCGGTCGCGGCGGGGGGCGTCCTCCTCGCCGGCGCCGGTGTGGAGGGGCAGCCGTAGGGCTCCGCCGCGGCTCGCGCCGGAGATGCCCGCGTCGGCAGGCCGGCGTAGGATGGGGATCGAGGCCCGGCGCCCGTTCGGTGAGACCCGGGAGCTCGGCTGGCCGCGGCCGCGAGAACGGGCCCTGCGCGCCAGCGCCGCCGGGGGGAGGACCCGCGTGATGAGCACGGTCGCACGAGGCATCGGACTCCGCCGGCTCCAGCACCTGGTGCTCTGGGTGGCCGACGTCGAGCGCAGCGTCGCGTTCTACCGCGACGTGCTGGGGTTCGAGGTGGCCGTCCGCTACCCCAAGGCGGCGTTCCTCAGGATCCCGGGGAGTCCCGACGACCATCACCTGGGGCTCTTCGAGCAGCCAGGCGTGACCGCCCCCGACGAGCGCGCGGCGCGGATGTACCACGCCGCGTGGGAGGTGGCGGAGCTCACCGACCTGGCCCGCGCGCGCGACGTCCTGGGCCGGGCCGGCGCCCTGGTGGGGGCGTCGGACCACGGCGTCAGCCTCTCCCTCTACGCGAAGGACCCGGACGGCCTGGAGTTCGAGGTGTTCTGGACGGTGCCGGGCGGAGGCCCGCTCGGCACGCGCCCGCTCGACCTCGACCGGGAGCTCGCCCGCCGGGGGCTCTCCGTGCGCTGACCGGCGGGATCGCGCCCCGCGTCCGCGTGGGCTCGACCGGGGTCGCTCGCGATCAGGTCAGGCCCACCGAGGGA
>Ga0070741_10020116_pt1 | contig 10575 bp, 7 predicted proteins | sample Coa_R1_4_FD_66440 | JGI IMG/M metagenome (GOLD analysis project Ga0070741, IMG submission 66440) | Surface soil microbial communities from Centralia Pennsylvania, which are recovering from an underground coalmine fire - Coalmine... | ecosystem: Environmental > Terrestrial > Soil > Unclassified ... | reverse complement strand
CCTCTCGCCCGCGCTGGCCGAGGCCGAGCTGATGGCCCGCCTGCTGCCCGCGGCGGAGTTCGCGCCGTGGCTGGCGGCCTTCCTGCCGGGACTGGCCGACGGCGCGCCCGCGTCCCTGTTCACCCCGGCGGTCGTCTCCGATTCCAGTGACGGGCAGATCGCTCACCTGCACGGGCTCAACCTCAGCCGCGCCTGGTGCTTCCGCCGCCTCGCCGAGACCCTGCCGCCTGGCGACCCGCGCATCGCGGCCTGCACGGACGCGTCGCGCCGGCACGCCGAGGCCTCCCTGCCCCACGTGACCGGCGACGACTACATGGTCACCCACTGGCTCGTGGCCTACGCCGTCCTGCTGTTCAGCTAGGCCCTGGTCAGCTAGTCAGCTAGGTCCTGGTCAGCTCGGCGGCCGCAGCAGGGGGCCGACCTCGCGCGCCAGCCGCGTGACGAACCGCTCCAGGTCGGCGCCGCGCTCGTCGGCGTTGATGGCCACGTGGGTCGCCCCGGCCGCGGCGTACTCGCTGACCATCGCGGCGATGTCGCGCGCCGGGCTGTTCTCTGAGGCGCCGAGGAACACCACGACCTCACCGGCGGCCGCGCCGCCTGGCCGGCTCGCGCGGAAGTGACCGGCCGTGGCGCGGATCTCGTCGGGCGACGGCCCGCTCGACACGATCAGCCCGTCGGCCAGTTCCCCGGCCACCGCCACGGTGCGCGGCTTGACCCCGCCGACCAGCAGCGGCGGCGGCACCGCCGGGGGCCAGTCCAGCGCCACCCCGTCCAGGCTGACGTAGCGGCCGCGGGTGGTCACGGTCTCGCCGTGCAGCAAGGCGTGCAGCGCGGCGGTGTACTCGCGCAGCAGCGTCAGCGGGGACTCCGCCCGGGCGCCGACCTGGCCCATCCAGCTCAGCACGCCGTGGCCGATGCCGGGCATCAGGCGGCCGGGGAACAGCCGGCTCACCGTGGCGAGTTCCATGGCGGTCAGCGCCACGTTGCGCAGCGGCACCGGCAGCAGGCCGATCCCCACCGTCAGGCGGCTGGTGGCGGCTAGCATGGCGGTCGCGGTGGCGATGCCGCTCTCGGAGAAGCAGTCCTCCCACACCCACAGGTGGGTCGCCCCGGCCGCCTCGGCGGCCGCGGCGACCGGGCGGATCTGCTCCGGCGGCCGGCTGGGCGGGAAGATGGCCGACAGCGTGACCACGCGGGCCCCCTCAGCCGTTCGCCGGGCGCGGCTCGCGCCAGCGGCTGGTGATGGGCAGGCGGCGGTCCCGGCCGAAGTTCTTCTGGCTGATCTTGGGTCCCGGCGGGTACTGCCGCCGCTTGTACTCCGCCAGGTCCACCAGCCTGACCACCCGCTCGACCAGGTCGGGGTCGTGCCCGGCTTCGATCAGCTCGGCCGTGCCCATGTCCTGCTCCACGTAGTCGTCGAGCAGCGCGTCGAGGACCTCGTACTCGGGCAGCGAGTCGGTGTCGAGCTGGCCGGGGGCGAGCTCGGCGCTCGGCGGCTTGGTGATCGAGCTCTCCGGGATCGGGGGAGTGGCGCCCAGGTGCTCGGCCTCGGCGTTCCGCCACCGGGACAGCTCCCAGACCAGCGTCTTGGGCACGTCCTTGATCGGCCCGAACCCGCCCGCGGAGTCCCCGTACAGCGTGGAGTAGCCGGTTGCCAGCTCGCTCTTGTTGCCGGTGGTGAGCACCAGGTGGCCGCCCGCGTTGGACAGCCCCATCAGGACCACGCCGCGCACCCGGGCCTGGAGGTTCTCCGGCGGCAGGCCCTTGTCGGGGAACCCGTGCGGGGCGAGCGCGCCGGAGAAAGCGTCCACCACCGGCGCGATCGGGATCGTCATCCCGTTCAGGCCCTGCCGCTTGACCAGGTCCTCGGCGTCGGTGATCGAGTGCTCAGAGGAGTACCGGCTGGGCATGAGGACCACGTGCACGTTCGACGGCCCGACCGCGTCGGCGGCGATCGTGGCGGTCAGCGCCGAGTCGATGCCGCCGGACAGCGCCAGGATCACCGAGCGGAACCCGTTCTTGCGCACGTAGTCCCGGACCCCGGTGACCAGGGCGGCGTAGACCTCGGCGGGATCGGACAGCCGCGGCCAGAACAGCCCGGCGCCCTCGGGGCGCTCCACCTCGGGCACGCCCGCGGCCTCGGACGCCGCCTCCATGTCCATGGATCCGGCCGGCCCGGGCAGCGTCGGCTCCGCCGGGGACAGCGTCGGCTCCGCCGGGGGCAGCGCCACCCGCCTGATCGTGATCACGCTGCCGTCGCCGGCCTCGACCGGCTCGTCGGCGGCCTCCCTGGCGGGCGCCGGAGGCAGGTCCAGATCGGCCACGACCAGCGCCTCCTCGAACTGCGGGCCGCGCGCGATGAGCGCGCCGTCGGCGGCCACGAGGATCGAGTCGCCGTCGAAGACCAGCTCGTCCTGCCCGCCCACCATGTTGGCGTAGGCCAGCGCGGCCCCGGCTTCTGCGGCTCGCCGTGCCACCAGGTCCAGCCGCACGTCGTCCTTGCCCCGCTCGTAGGGCGAGGCGTTCGGCACCACGAGCAGGCTCGCCCCGGCGTGCCGGCACACGGCCACCGGGCCGCCGTCCTGCCACAGGTCCTCGCAGATCGCGATCGCGACCTCGACGCTGACTCCGCCCTCGACGGGCAGCCGGAACACCGGCAGCGTGTCGCCCGGCACGAAGTAGCGGAACTCGTCGAACACCCCGTAGTTCGGCAGGTGGTGCTTGGCCGAGGTGATGACGACGCGCCCGCCGTGCAGCAGCGCCGCCGCGTCCAGCGGCGCGCCGGCCGGCAGCCCGGTGCGCGGCGCCAGGTCGGCCCGCCGGTCCAGGTAGCCGGTCACGACCGCGATCCCGCCGAGCCCCTCGGCCGCCAGCCGGGCCGCCACGTCGTGCAGCGTCGCGATCGACCTCTCCACGAACGACGCCCGCAGCGCCAGGTCCTCCACCGGGTACCCGGTCAGCATCATCTCGGGGAACACCACGACCCTGGCCCCGCGCCCCGCCGCCCGGCGGGTCCACTCCACGATGAGCCCGGCGTTGCCGTCCAGGTCCCCGACCGTGGCATTGACCTGAGCCAGCGCGATCCTCAGCATTGTCACCCCACCAGCCTAGGCCGTAGCCAGCCGACCCTCGCGGCCCGGTGCGGTGTGAGATTTCGGACCAAACGGGTCTGGGCTCCCGCCCTCGTACCCGTGCAAGCCCCCGGCGGCCGGACGCCATGCCGTTTAAGATGATTGGCGGGAACTGAGGGGTCCGGACGAGGCGGAGGCGGTCACGCAGGACAAGCCGGCGCTGGGTGGCGTCACCTTCGACGTCAGCGTGGCGCACCCGGCGCGCATCTACGACTACTGGCTCGGCGGCAAGGACAACTTCGCGGCCGACCGGACCGCCGCCGAGGAAGTGCTGGCCGTCATGCCCGCCATGGCCCAGGTCGCCCGCAGCGTCCGGATGTTCCTCGCCGCCGTCGTGCACCACCTGGCGGCCGACGCGGGCATCAGGCAGTTCCTCGACATCGGCACCGGCCTGCCCACCGTCAGCAACACCCACGAGGTCGCGCAGCGGGCCGCGCCCGGGGCCCGGATCGTCTACGTCGACAACGACCCGATCGTCCTGCTCCACGCCGGCGCCCTGCTGACCTGCTCGCCGCCCGGCCGGTGCGCCTACATCGAGGCCGACGTGCGGGACCCGGACCGTATCCTGGCCCAGGCCGCCGCCACGCTCGACCTGACCGAGCCGGTGGCCGTCCTGATGCTTGGCCTGCTCCACTTCATCCCGGACGTCGACGCCCCCTACGAGCTGACCAGGTACTACCTGGACGCGCTGGCTCCCGGCAGCTACCTGGGCGTCTCGCACGCCTCGAGCGACATCGACACCGAGCCGCAGGCGGCGGCGGTGACGAGGTACAACTCCCACTCCGTCGCCCAGATCACCCTGCGGTCAGGGGCGGAGGTCGCCCGCTTCTTCGACGGCCTGGAGCTGATCCCGCCCGGCGTCACCCCGCTTGGCCAGTGGGCCCCGGGCACGGCCCTGCCCGGCTCGCCCGGCCTCCCCACCTACACCGCCCTGGCCCGCAAGCCGCGCTAGCCGCCTGGGCTGGCGTAGCCATGCGGAACGTCTAAGGTGATTACCGTGGATAGGCAGGAAGAATTCGTGCTGCGCACGCTCGAGGAGCGTGACATCAGGTTTGTCCGGCTGTGGTTTACCGACGTGCTCGGCACGCTGAAGTCGATCGCGGTGGCGCCCGCCGAGCTCGAGGGCGCGTTCGCCGACGGCATCGGCTTCGACGGCTCGGCCATCGAGGGGTTCGCGCGGGTCTACGAGGCCGACATGATCCTGCGCCCGGACCCGGCCACGTTCCAGCTGCTGCCGTGGCGGGGCGAGTACCCGGGCGTGGCCAGGATGTTCTGCGACATCCTGCTGCCGGACGGGTCGCCGTCCTACGCTGACCCGCGCTGGGTGCTCAAGCGCAACCTCGCCCGCGCCTCCGAGCTCGGCTTCACCTTCTACGCGCACCCGGAGATCGAGTTCTTCCTGCTGCGCGAACGGCCCGAGCCCGGCGGCCGGCCGGTCCCGATCGACACCGGCGGCTACTACGACCACACCCCGCACAGCATCGCGCACGACTTCAGGCGGACGGCCATCACGATGCTGGAGTCGATGGGCATCTCGGTGGAGTACAGCCACCACGAGGGCGCGCCCGGGCAGCAGGAGATCGACCTGCGCTACGCCGACGCGCTGACCACCGCCGACAACATCATGTCGTTCCGGCTGGTGATGAAGGAGGTGGCGATCGAGCAGGGCGTCTACGCGACCTTCATGCCGAAGCCGTTCACCGACCACCCCGGCTCGGGCATGCACACGCACGTCTCGCTGTTCGAGGGCGACAAGAACGCGTTCTACGAGGCCGGGGCCGAGTTCCAGCTGTCCAAGACGGCCCGGGCGTTCATCGCCGGCCTGCTCACGCACGCGCCCGAGATCACCGCCGTCTGCAACCAGTGGGTGAACTCCTACAAGCGGCTGTGGGGCGCGGCCGAGCGGACCGCGGGCGCGGGCGGCGAGGCACCCGCGTACGTGTGCTGGGGCCACAACAACCGCTCGGCCCTGATCCGCGTGCCCATGTACAAGCCGCAGAAGGGTAACTCGAGCCGGGTCGAGTTCCGCTCGGTGGACGCCGCCTGCAACCCCTACCTGGCCTTCGCGGTGATCCTGGCGGCCGGGCTCAAGGGCATCGAGGGCGACTACGAGCTGCCGCCAGGCGCCGAGGACGACGTCTGGGCACTGACCTCCGCCGAGCGCCGCGCGCTCGGCATCCGCCCGCTGCCGCAGGACCTGGACCAGGCTATCAAGGCGATGCAGGACAGCGAGCTGGTCGCCGAGACGCTGGGGGAGCACGTCTTCGACTTCTTCCTGCGGAACAAGCGCGAGGAGTGGCAGGAGTACCGCCGCCAGGTCACCGAGTACGAACTGGGCCGCTACCTGCCGATGCTCTGACCGCCCGGTCTTCACCGCGCCCCGGGCTCCCGGGAGAGCGCGACCACCACCTTGCCCTCTCAAAGCCCGCCCAGCGCACCCGTCACAGCCGTACCCGGGGGGACACCGAGTCCCCGGGCATGCGCCCGGCCAGACGCTCGGTGTGCCCCCGGGTACGTTCTTCGGTATCCCGTGTGCCACCGGGTACGTATGCCGGCGGGGAGTCAGGGCGACGTGGTGATATTGATGCTGCCGACCTACGTGGCCGCGGTGATGGCGTGGCCCGACGTGGGGCTCTGCCGGACGCAGGTCCGCCCGGGTCACTCCTCGAAACGCCCTCCCAGGTACCCGGCCAGGAAGCGCTCGGCGGCGGCGTAGAACTTCAGCCGGTTCTCCGGCTTGGCGAAGCCGTGCCCCTCGTCGGGGAACAGCATGTACTCGTAGTCGATCCCGGCGTCCTTCAGCGCCGCGACGATCTGCTCCGACTCGGCCTGCTTGACCCGCGGGTCGTTGGCGCCCTGCGCGATCAGCAGCGGGATCCTGATGTCCTTGGCCCGGGACAGCGGCGAGCGGGACCACAGGAAGTCCTTGTCGGTCTCCGGGTTGCCGACCCGCCGGTAGAGCTGCGCCGCCATCGGCTTCCAGTACGGCGGGATCGACTCGAGCAGCGTCTGCAGGTTCGACGGGCCGACGATGTCCACCGCGCAGCAGAACACGTCGGGGGTGAAGGCCGCGCCGACCAGGGCCGCGTAGCCGCCGTAGGAGCCGCCGTAGATGGCGACCTTCTCCGGGTCGGCCCAGCCCTGGTCCACGGTGTACTGCACCGCGTCCAGCAGGTCGTCGTGCATCTTGGCGCCCCACTCGCGGTCGCCGGCCGCCACGAACGACTTGCCGTAGCCGGTCGAGCCGCGGTAGTTCACCTGCACGCACAGGTAGCCGCGGTTGGCCAGCCACTGCGCCTCCGGGTCCCAGCCCCACACGTCGCGGGCCTGCGGACCGCCGTGCACGTTGAGCACGGTCGGCAGCCAGGACCGCCCGCCGTCGGGCGGGAAGGTGACGTACCCGTGCACGGTCAGCCCGTCGCGGGCCTTGAACGAGAACGGCTCCATGTGGGCCAGCCCGTAGTTCGACAGCTCCGGGCGGCTGGCGAACAGGAACCGGCCGGTGCGGGTGGCGCGGTCGAAGGCGTAGTACTGGGTCGGCCCGGCGTCGTCCGTGAACGCGATCAGCCAGGTCGCGTCGGCCTCGTCGCGGCCGATCGGCTGCGGGTCGCCGTGGTGGAGGGCCGCGATGGCCTCCCAGTCGGCCTGCACCGCCGGGTCGAGCACGTGGTACTCGGTGCGGTCCTTGAGCACCTCGACGATCTGCGGTTCCCTCGTGTCCGGGTGCAGCATGGCGCCCGCGACGTCCGCCTCCGGGTCCTCGAGCAGCACCTGGGCCTCGCCCGACGCCAGGTCCAGCCGGACCAGCCTGCCGGTGTCCGTGCCGGCTGAGCTGATGGCCAGCAGCGAGTTCCCGTCCCCGGTGAACGCGAGCACGTCGCTGGCCGGGGCGTCGTCGGCCGTGATCGTCAGCAGCGTCCGCCAGTCCGCGTCGGCACTGTCCCTGACCAGCAGGTCGAACCCGCCGTCGGGCAGCGGCGAGATCGCGCCGCGGACCACCATGTCCTCGTCCGCGAGCCAGCCGGCGTACCCGGGGTTCTCGATCAGCTTGTCCAGCTCGCCGGTGGTCAGGTCCAGCTTGAAGACGTCGTGCAGCTGCGGGTTCTCGCGGTTCATGGCCACCAGCACCTCGTTGCGGTGGCTCTTGCGGGTGGCGATGATCCGGGCCTGGATGCCCTCGAACGGCGTCAGGTCGCGCCGGGCCATCGTCGCCATGTCGACGTCGTACAGCCGCCAGTTCTCATCGCCGCCGGTGTCCTGCAGGTACAGCAGGTGCCTGCCGTCCCTGGCCCAGGCGAACACCCGCACCCCCCGGTCGGTGTCCTCGGTGACGACCGTGGCGGCGTCCCAGTCCACGCCGGAGGATGTGACCGGCGCGACCCAGACGTTGAGCACGCCGTCATGCGGGGCGATCCAGGCCAGCTGGGAGCCGTCGGGCGAGATATGCGGGCTGACCCGTTCCGGGTTGCCGAAGAGCACTTCGCGAGGGATGAGTTCGACCATGCCCCATCCCTATCACACAGGGGCGTTACGCCATTACCCGGAGAACCAGTGCGCGGGACCCGGGCTTATGTTGTGGTAGATGTGCTTCTTCTCCTGGTACTCCTCCAGGCCGGAGGGGCCGAGCTCGCGGCCGATGCCCGACTTCCCGAAACCGCCCCATTCCGCTTGCGGCAGATACGGGTGATAGTCATTGATCCACACGGTCCCGTGCCTGAGCGCGCCCGCCACCCGTTCTGCCTGTCCCGCGTCCGCGGTCCAGACCGCGCCTGCCAGTCCGTACGCGGTGTCGTTGCCGAGCCTGATGGCCTCTTCCTCGGTGCTGAACCGCTCGACGGTCACGACCGGGCCGAACACCTCGTCCCGGACCACCGCCATCTCGCGATGGCATCCGGCGAGCACCGTGGGCCGCAGGAAGAACCCGGCGGCCAGATCCGGGCCGTCGGGCCGCTGGCCGCCGGCGAGCAGGCTGGCCCCCTCGGAGAGCCCCAGCTGGATATAGCGCTCGACCTTCGCGCGGTGCGCGGCGGAGATCAGCGGGCCGCACTCGGTCTGCGGATCCAGGCCGCTGCCCAGCCGGATCCGGTCGGCCCGGGCGGCCAGCTCGGCGACGAAGCTGTCGTGCAGCGAGTCCTGCACGATCAGCCGCGCGCCGGCCGAGCACACCTGTCCCGAGTGCAGGAACGCCGCGGTCAGCGCGTTGTCCACCACCGTGTCGAAGTCGGTGCCGTCGAACACGATGTTGGGGTTCTTGCCGCCCAGCTCGAGCGCCACCCGCCGCACCCCGCGCGCCGCCGCGGCCATGATCTTCTCGCCGGTGGCCAGGCCGCCGGTGAAGGAGATCAGGTCCACGCCCGGATGCGCGACCAGTTCCTGTCCCGCCGTGCCGCCCTGACCGAGCAGCAGGTTCAGCACGCCAGGCGGCAGGTCCGCCTCCTCGAAGAGCCCGACCAGGGCCACCGTGGACAGCGGGGTCAGCTCGCTGGGCTTGATCACCGCGGTGTTGCCCGCGGCCAGCGCGGGCGCGAGCTTCCAGGAGATCTGCAGCAGGGGATAGTTCCACGGCGCGATCAGCGCGCAGACGCCGACCGGCTCGTGGATGATCCGGCTGGCCACGTTGGCCCGACCGGGATCGACCACCCGTCCCGCGTCGGCGCCGGCCACCCCGGCGTAGTAGCGGAACACCGCGGTGGTGTCGTCCACGTCGGCCCGGGCCTCGTTCAGCGTCTTGCCGGTATCCAGGCTCTCGGTGTGCGCCAGCTGCTCGCGGTCCCGCTGGAGCAGGTCGGCGATCTTGGCCAGCAGCGCCGCCCGCTCGGTCACCGTCGACCGGCGCCACGGCCCGTCGAACGCCTCCCTGGCCGCGGTGACGGCGGCGTCGACGTCGGCGCCGCCCGCCTCGGCCAGGGTGTCAAGCGGGGTCGCGTCGAACGGGTTGATGGTCTGCGACGTGCCGCCGTCCGCCGCCTCGGTCCACTTTCCCCCGACGTACAGGTACCTCACTCTGCCCTCCCGCTCGCCTCCGGGCGCCCGCAGTCGGCGTCTTCCCTCCTCGCTCGTCGCAGGCTCCTCGCTCGTCAGTCCAGGCGCCGACGCGCCCTTTGGCTCGCGGGGGGATGAGTGGCTCGACTGAACGTCACTATAGACGGGCCACGGGGCAGCGTTAAGAGCCAGAAACAGATGGGCTTCTCAGCTGCCTGGCGGGCCGGCCTGGCCGGGTACCGGGACCAGGGCCTGGCCGGTCACTGGCCAGCCGCCGACCCAGGTCAGCGGGCGGATCTGGATCCACGCGTCGCCGTTGTCGAAGGCGTCGTAGTAGTGGTACACGAGCCAGTCGGACGCTCCGCTGGTGAAGACGAACTCCCCGCCGGGGCCGATCATCCCGGCGTCGGTCCCCTGGACTTCCATCCCGCCGCCGTTCGTCATGGCGGTGCCCGCCGCGTCGACGTAAGGCCCGGTGACGGACGTGGACCGGCCGACCTGGACGTGGTACGTGCTGCTGATGCCGCGGCAGCAGTTGTCGACCGACACGAACAGGTAGTAGTAGCCGTCGTGGTAGACGATCCCGGCCCCCTCCTCGGGGTCGGGGAACGGCTTGGACGCCAGCGAGTAGACGGTCGGCGAGGCGGCGGGCTTGCCGGTGGCCGCGTCGAGCTGGATCATCTTGATGCCGCTGAAGAACGAGCCGAGCACCAGGTACTTGCCGCCGTCGGCCGCGGTCACCAGGGACGGGTCGATCGCGTTGAAGTTGTCCGCGGACGTGGTGCGGAAAACCAGGCCGTCGTCGGTCCAGTGGTACCTGGGGCTGCGCGGATCGAGAGTGGGGGTGGTGGCCAGGCCGATCACCGAGTTGTTCGAGCCGAAGCTGGAACCCGCGTAGTACAGGTGCCACAGGCCGCCGAAGTAGGAGATGTCCGGCGCCCACAGGTTCGGGATGTCGCCGAGCGCGGTGGTAATCCAGGCGGGCTTGGTCGCGAACACCGTGCCTGCGTAGTTCCAGGTGCGCAGGTTGGCCGAGGTCCGGATCTGGATGTTGCCGTTGCCGATGCTGCCCGCCGGGTCGCCGGTGGAGAAGACGTAGTACGTCCCGCCCTCCCGGGCCATCGTCGGATCGTGAATGAAGATGTACGGTGCTGAGCCCTGCGCTGTCCGAGCGTTCGCCCCGTTATTCGCCTGCGCAGCGCCCGCCGGCTCGCTCCCGGTGGCCGCGACGGCGGCCAGGGTGCCGCCGAGCAGGGCGCTGACCGCCACGGCGAGGATGAGGGATATCCGCTTCCTGGGCGAAAGCGCTGGATGGCTGATGGCACGAAATCGCATGATCTTCCTCGAGGATCGTTCGGGCCGGTCCGGACAGGAGCCCCCCACGACGTACCTTGAGCACATGCCTTGAGCGAACGTTCGCTCAAGGCCTATCATAGTTTTTGGTGACATCTGATGACAAGGG
>Ga0070741_10020115_pt1 | contig 10576 bp, 7 predicted proteins | sample Coa_R1_4_FD_66440 | JGI IMG/M metagenome (GOLD analysis project Ga0070741, IMG submission 66440) | Surface soil microbial communities from Centralia Pennsylvania, which are recovering from an underground coalmine fire - Coalmine... | ecosystem: Environmental > Terrestrial > Soil > Unclassified ... | reverse complement strand
CCACCGCAGCTCAAATCAGCGCCGTTGTTACCACTGACATTTCTTCCCTGCTCAACAGATCGAGCCTCGCCGTACGGGTCTGCACCAGAAGTCCGAGCGGGCCGGGGCCGAGCGGAACCGCCGCTACTCCTGTCTGCACCGTGGCCACGGGAACATTTGCGACCACTCCGCCGGACGTGCCGGCGGATACCAGGCCCGAAGGGCCCCTCTATGTGGTGGGCTGGGTAGATATCGACTACACCTATAGGCCATTTATCCCTCTCGGCTTCCAGTTTCCTGGGCTTGGCTTGAGACTGACCCTGCCGAACAATCTGGTGATCCACCGGCGGGCCGTAATGAGGATTCTGCGATGAAAGCCGCCAGGATTTCCGCCCGGCTGCCGCGCCGCGGGAGCAGCCTTGTAGAGTTCGCATTGGTCGCGCTTCAGCTTTCTTTGGTGATCTTCGCCGGTCTGGAGTTCGGCCGGATGGTGCTGGTCTACACCAATCTTTGCAATGCGGCCCGAGTCGGAGTGCGCTACGCGATTGTCCATGGCAGCGAGCGCACAGGGACCGGCGTTAACGGGCCGGCGAGCTCGAATGACATTTGCGGCGTGGCCGGCCTGGGCGGCGCGACTACAAACGGAGTCGTCGCCGATTACGCCAAGGCAGGCCTCCTCAACCCGAAAGCACTTTCCTGCACGGTGTCTTGGCCGGACGGCGGCCTGAAAACAGCGGGCTCCCGGGTCCAGGTCACGGTGACTTATCCATACGATCCGTTCGTGGTCCTTCCCTTGAGGGTCAGGCTCGGTACCACTACCGAAGGGATTATTACGTTTTAGAGGTTCCGAATTATGCGGCTATGCAAAACGAAGAGGCAAAATCAGAAGGGACAGGCGATCATTCTGGTTCTTGTCGCGCTCGGCTTGTTCTTGCTGGGAGGTATTGGGCTGGCTATCGACGGCTCACACCTATATGCGCAACGCCAGATGGCCCAGGCTGCCGCAGACGCCGCCGCCCAAGCCGCCATCATGAGCATCTTCAACGGAACCAACACCTCCGGCGGCAGCCCAGATTACAAGAATGCTTTCGGCTCGTCAGCCTTCGACTGTGCTGCCAACTCAACCCTGACTCCCTGCTACTATGCGCGGCTCAACGGCTTTGACCCGGCCAATGGGGATGTCGTACACGTTGATTTTCCCGCCTCGGATCCGGGAACAACCTTGTCCGCCAGCGACCCTGTGGCCTTGTGCCGCGTCACAATCATCCGAACCGTCAATACAAGCCTGATGCGTTTTCTGGGGCCGTCCACGAGCAAAGTGGCCGCTCAGGGGACGGCAGCGATTGTGGACGTGGTGGCTCCCGTGCCGATTATAGTCACTCACCCCAATCTCAGCGGATCATTTTTCATCAACGGCGGCCCCACCATCACCATATGCGGAGGGCCGCAAAGAAGCATTCAGGTGAACTCGAGCAGCCCCACGGCGATCAGCCTGAGCGGCAGCAGCAACGTGGTGGATCTTTCTAAGGCTGGGCCCAAGGATGATGGCTTTTGCAACAGCGGGACGGGCACCGATTTCGGGAATTTTGGAGGACCGGAATCGTATCCCAACGCGGGAGGCCTGTTGCTGGGATCGACTGGCAAGTACCTGGACCATGCGGCTGTCATTCTCGACCCTCTGAAGGATATCCTGGCCACTCCGAGCCAGCCAATCATCACCCAAAGTAATCCCCTTCCGGTTCCAAACGGCGTTGACGGCTGCCCAGCCTCCCCGGCGAAGGCTTGCGCACTGTATTTGCCCGGGTATTATCCGAACGGTATCAACGTCAAGAACCAGACGGCGCTGTTCGCTCCTGGCCTCTACTACATTGGGAACGGCGGCTTCGGCAATGCTGCAAACGGCGACATGATGATGGCGACATGCCCGGCGCCTGCTGTTGGAGGATTGCCCGCAATCCCGATTACGGGAACCGATCCCGCCTTCGGATGCGGCATGATGGTTTACAATAGCGGGACCGGCGTATTCAACGTCGGGGCCAACAGCAGCGCCAATCTTTTGGGCCCGCCGGATGGGCCCCCTTACTACGGCGTTCTGTTCTTCGAAAACCGGAACGCTCCTGAAAACAACGGGAAAAACAGCGGCCACCGTTTCGGCGGAGGCGGGGGCATGACCCTGATTGGAACGATATACGTGAATAACTTGCTGAGCTATCAGTTGGCAGATCCGACTCACTACCAGCGGCTGGTGCTGCAAGGGACGCCGGGCCAGCAGACGCTGATTCGCGGCGAGATCATTACCAACGTTCTTGAGCTAGGCGGCAATGCGGGCATTAAAATGCAGCTCGATCCACTGAACAAGCTCCATATCCGGCAAGTGGCGCTGGTGCGCTGAAAGAGGGCCTCGCTCGGAGCGTTTTGTTTTACCTTACTTGGCGCCTCGGAGCTTCGACGGCTGTGTGCGGCGCCCGCTCGCGGCCTCTTCAGGCCAAGAACGCACAGACAGCCCGTTTGTTCTTCGGCCTCCGAAATATTCCCATGATAAAATAGCGGGTGGGTACTGGGAACTTTTGGGTAAGAGTTCCGTTTTTTTCCTTTTGAGCTGCCAAAACCAGCAGAAACGAGCCTGCGCCGGAGTCCGGCGGCTTCGATCCCCGCAGCGAGCCGCACCGCGCTTTTCGCTTCCTGCGTCGGAGGAAAACGGCGCCTCGCCTCGCCAGCAGCGTAGTACCTACGTATCAGCATTTCCGAGGCGCTGCCGGCCTGGAGAAGCTGCATGAGCACAGGCAAGAAGCTGCTGCTGACCGGGATCGGTTTGGCCGCGCTGGGCGGCATCGTTTACGGCAGCATCCGTTACAAACAAAAGGGAATCACTCCGGTTCAAACCGGACGGGTTGTCCGGCAGGACTTGGTTTCTCAGGTCACGGCTTCCGGGGAGATCAAACCCAAAAATTACATTAATGTTGGCGCGCAGTACATGGGAATTTTGACCGAGATTCTCGTAAAAGAGGGCGACCGCGTAAAAAAGGGCCAATTACTCGCCAAACTGGAGACTGTACAGCCGGCGGCCGACGTCGCGGCGCAGCAGGCCACCCTGAAGACGGCCCAGGCCGATTTGCTGGCCCAGGAAGCGGCCATCAAATCGGCGCAGGAAAATTTGAAAACAGTCCAGGCGTCGCTCGAGCGGGCCCAGGCCGATCTGGAAAAAGCGGCGGTGGCGTTTGACCGGGCCAGGCAACTGCTGGCCAGCCAGCTCATCGCACAGCAGGATTACGACCAACGCAAATCCGAGTACGATGCCGCGGTAGCCGGGGTGTCCGAGGCGCAAGCCCGCGTCTCGCAAACACGCGCGCAGCTTGAGCAGAGCATGGCTCAGCGGGAGTCGGCCGTTCGAAGAATCGATCAGCTTCAGGCCAACCTGACCCGGCTCAACGATGTGCTCCAGAAATACTACTCTCTGGCGCCGCTCGACGGCGTAGTCACCAACCTGCCGGTGCGCGTGGGGGAGACCGTGGTACCCGGCATCCAGAACTCCCCGGCCAGCCTGATCATGACCATCGCGGATATGTCGGAAATCACCGCGGAAGTAAGGGTGGACGAGACCGACATCGTCAACGTCAAGCTGAACCAGCCGGCTGAAATCACCGTCGATGCGATTCCGGGCCAAATCTTCAGGGGCCGGGTAAGCGAAATCGGCACCACTGCGATCATCCGCTCCACGGGCTTATCGGCGTCGCAAAGCACCGTCTCTACGCAGGAAGCCAAAGATTTCAAGGTTGTGATTGCGATGGAAAATCCGCCCGAGGGGATTCGGCCCGGGCTCTCCTGCACGGCCAAGATCACCACGGCCACACGGAATAAAGTGCTGACCATACCAATTCAGGCGTTGACCGTGCGCACTGCGGCCGATCTGGCGCCGGAGGCCAAAGCAGGCGGCGTCCAGGCGGCGGATAAAAGCACTGCCGTCGTTCCTCCGTCAAAAAGAAGGGAAGAAGTGCAGGGCGTCTTCGTTGTCTCCGGCAATCAGGTCACCTTCCGGAAGGTGGCCACCGGCGTTACGGGGGCGTCGGATATCGAAGTGGTGGATGGCTTGCAAGAAGGGGAGGAGATCGTGACCGGCTCGTACAAGGTGCTTCGGACGATCCGCCCCGGAGCGGCGGTGAAAGTCGATAACAAAGCGGCTGGGACTGCCGTCCAATAGGAGACGGGATCGCACTATGCCAGAAGCGGCGGTTCAAAGCCAGGATGTCGGAGAGCAGTTGCGGCGGCAGGGCGTCGTAATCCGCACATATGATCTCTGGAAGACCTACTTCATGGGAACGGAGGAGATTCACGCTGTCTCCGGCGTCTCGATCGAGATCAAGAAAGGCGAGTACGTCGCCATCATGGGGCCTTCCGGTTCTGGAAAATCCACGCTCATGAACCTGATCGGCTGCCTGGATACGCCGACCGCCGGGCGGTATTACATCAACGGCCAACTGGTAAGCGATCTTTCCGACGACGAGCTGGCGCACATCCGAAACAAGGAAATTGGTTTTGTCTTCCAGACCTTCAACCTATTGCCGCGCGCCACGGCGCTGCATAATGTGGAGCTGCCTCTTATTTACAACGGAACGCCCGCACCGGTGCGCCTCGAGCGCGCCAGGCAGGCGCTTCTGAACGTAGAACTGGGCGGGCGCATGTACCACAAACCGAACGAACTGTCGGGCGGCCAGCGCCAGCGCGTGGCCATCGCCCGGGCGCTGGTTAATAATCCGGCGATTCTGCTCGCTGATGAGCCGACCGGCAACCTCGATTCAGCGACCGGCAACGAGATCATGGCGCTTTTCGAGCGGCTGCATGACCAGGGAAATACCATCGTGCTGGTGACCCACGAGCACGATATCGCGATGCACGCCCGGCGCATCATTCATCTGCGCGACGGCAAAGTCGAGCGCGACGAGCGGATCCGGTAGCCCGCGACCGGCCCTCCACTAACCCCCCCGGGCTAGGAGATAATTCCCTTTCGTACGGCATAGAGGATCACTTCAGGAACGCTGTGCAAATTCAACTTCCGCAGAATGTGGGTGCGGTGGGTATCCACCGTATACAGACTGACATTCAAAATGGCGGCGATCTCTTTGTTGGTTTTCCCTTCTGCTACAAGCTGTAGGATTTCGCGTTCGCGGTCGGTGAGGAGCTCGTAAGTGTCGTCCGATCCCTTGCGTTCGAGAGCTCCGGTGTACTCCTCTTGCAAAATGCGGCTGATCTTGGGGCTGAAAAACGATTTGCCTTCGGCCACCGCGTGAATCGCCGCGATCAGATCCGCTTTCAAGGCATCTTTTAGCAAATAGGCCCGGGCTCCGGCTTTCAGCGAGCGGATCACGTAGCTTTCATCGTCGTGCATGCTCAGAATAACGATCCCGGTGCCGGGGTGCTTTTCAATGATGCGCCGCGTGGCCTCAATGCCGTTCATGCCGGGCATGGCGATGTCCATCACTACGACATCGGGAGAATGCTCCGCCACCAAATCGAGCGTTTCGCGGCCATCAGCGGCTTCGGCTACCACGGCCAGCCCCGGCTGCCGCTCGAGCATCAGGCGCATGCCCTCGCGGAGCACGTTGTGGTCGTCAGCCAGAAGAATGCGAATCGGCTTCACTTTCTTGGGCTCCCTCCATAGTGGCCAGCGGCAGCGCGACTTTCAGCAGCGTTCCGCATCCGGGACGTGAATCGATCTCGAAAGTCCCTCCCAGATGGCGGACGCGCTCCTCCATTCCAAGCAATCCGAGGCCCCGAACGCGCTGCGGGTCGAATCCGCTTCCATCATCCTGCACGCTGAGCGTGATTCTTCCTGTCTCGCCGCGCACCGCGACCTGCACCGAAGTGGCCTGCGCGTGGCGGGCGCAATTATTCAGCGCCTCCTGGACAACCCGATAGATGCACGATTTGTGCTCCTCCGGCACGCCGTCGGCGAGTTCGCTGGCCACCTGTACGCGCAAGCCGGTCCGCTTGGCGATCTCGCGCGCTTGCCAGTTCAAAGCCGGCACCAGCCCAAAATCGTCCAGCATGGAAGGGCGCAACAGGAGAGCCATGTTGCGGATTTCGTTCACTCCCTTTTCGGCGAGGCTGCGGATGGACTCCAGGCGCGGGGAAGCCTCTCCAGCCGGCTGGAGGTCAAGAAGATTCTCCACTTCCATCAGAATGGCCGAAAAGGATTGGCCGATTTCGTCGTGCAGTTCGCGCGCCAGCGCGCGGCGCTCCTGTTCCTGGGCTCGAACCAGTTTGGCCGAGAGCTCCTGAAGGCCGGCCTGAGCCCGCACGCTTTCTTCCAGCCGCTTCCGTACTTCGTTTTCGAGCCGCACGATATGAAAAATGGTCAATCCGGCTAAAGTCGCCCCGCCGAGCAGCGTCAAAACGATCATGCCCACCAGTCCAAGCTGGAGGCGTCCGAAAAGCGCGTCCAGCTTGTCGTTTCCTCGCTTCAGCATTTCTTCATTCAGCGCGGCGATGCGGTCGGCGATCTGGAGCATCGACGTCCGCCGCGGCACGAGCTCTTCGTAGAAAAAGGCATAGCGGTTCTTGTTCCGCTCTCCCGGCGTCCAGGCAAAAGTACGGTTCAAAATTTTCCAATAGGCGTCGATTTCCGAGCGAAGCGCCCCGAAGGGAGCCGCTTCTTCGGGCTCGAGGGCCTGCGAGTAGCGGTCGAGCGCCGCTTCTGTGTCCTGTCTCAGCCCCTCCAGCGCTGCGATCTGCGCGTGCGCCCCGGAAGGTTCGGGGGCGAGCAGAGAATCCCGGGCGAAAGTGCCGGAGAGATAGATATTCGAGCGAATCTGTTCCAGCGCCCGGTTTCTCGAAAGGAAGTGGTTTTGCAAGGCCGCGTCGCTGCGCCGCAGGCGGTTCAGGGAAAATAAGGCTCCGACCTCGGCTGCCGCCATCAGCAACAACAAGCCGCCAAATCCGCCCACCAGTACAAGCCAGGGCCGATGCCGCATCCTTCCCCCTGCCGGGGCTGGCATTGCGAAGCATGCCAGCTAAACCCTCTAAGATAATCCTCTGAGGTATTTTGGGGAATCCCGTTGATCCGGTATCGTTTGGATCTGGAAAATACCGTATCGACGGGATTATGCAGCGAGCCTGTTTCCGTATATGGTGAATCGAAGATTTCTCGTATGGAGGACTTTCTAATGCAATCGCGACTTTTGGCCGGCCTGAGCGTGGCGATGCTCTCAATGACGATCGGCGGGTGTTCCAAGAAGGCGCCGCCGCCACCGCCGCCCCCGCCCGCTCCGAGCGCGCAGGCCAGCCCCGCTCGGGCAACTCCGGCCGTGCGGCAGACCAACCAGCGGCGAGAGCAAACAGCGACCAGCGCGCCTTCCCGAATGCCGGATGCCGCTACCCGAGCGCGCATACAAGACCTGTTGAACCGGATTCAGGACGCCTATTTTGACTACGATAAGCATGATATCCGGCCCGACGCAGAAGCGGCCTTGCAGAAAGACGCGCAGACGCTCGCCGAGATCATTCGCCAGTACCCGGATTTCAAACTGACGGTTGAGGGGCACTGCGATGAACGTGGTTCCGAGGAATACAACCTCGCTCTCGGCGATGAGCGCGCCCAGACGGCAAAGAAATACCTCGCCAACCTGGGCGTTCCCGCCGATCAATTGAAAACCGTGAGCTACGGCAAAGAACGACCCGTGTGTTCCGATCACGACGAGGCCTGCTGGCAGAAAAACCGCCGCGCCCACATCACTCAGGATTAGATGCCGGCGCCGGCCGGCTCATCTGGCGAACTGCTTTCTCCCGGGCTGCGAGGGTCCGTCCGGAATCCTCCGGGCGCCCTTGCGGCTCTCACCTCCCATTCCCCGCACGAGCGTCAAGCTTTCCGGGAAGTGTGGGGAAGGAAGGTCTGCCGCCGCGATTCGCCTGCGGCCGCCTTGTTCTCAGCGTATTTGGACGGCTGATGGGACTACAGGTTGGGACTGGCTAAGGAGGCGACCGCGCGGCGAAGCGCTTGGAGAAAAGGCTCGCCCCAGGTCTGAAGTCTTCGTTCCAGCTTTTCTGTGCAATCACAGCCGTGGCAGGCCCAGGCCTCGGCCCCGTTTTCATCCGGCATTTGCGTCGGTCGTGGGCATCCTGGATCTTAGCCAGTTCAAAATACTGTTCCCAATAGGGACGCTCTTCCTGGAGCGGCGTCGGACAATAACAAATCTCGACCCAGCGGGCGCTCTGGTCGCTGCACAGCCGAGCATCCTTCATATTCCGCAGGTACTCTCCCTCTGCCACTGATCCTTGGCCCAGAGTTCCGTTTTCGATGGCTTCGAGGAGCGCTCGCTCGCAGCCAGGCTTGACCGGCGCCCGAACCAGATATCGCATGACACTCCCATTTTATTGAACCGGGGACGGAAACTGCTCCCGCTTTTATTGAACCGGGGATGGAAACTGCTCCCGCATCCGGGGCCAGGATTCCAAAAGGCGTGCAGCCCGGAACGGCGCTTCTTCGCTTTCCTGCTCCTTCCGGGCCGCGGCGAGACGCGCTGGCAGTTAGAATTTAAACCGCAAGGCGAACTGCATGATCCTTGGATCGCCGGCCAGGGTCGTAATAGCAGCGACCGAGCCACTGTTGATGTTGTTCCCCGGCAGGCCAAAGAGCGGCGTATTGGTCAGGTTGAAAACCTCCCACCGGAACTCCAGCAGCCTGGACTCGGACCAGAGCGGAAAATTGCGGTGCAGCGAGAAGTCGGTTCCCACCTGGCCCGGAGCCCGAATGATGTTGCGGCCGGCGTTGCCGAAGACCCTCTGCGGCGGAGTCGAAAAAGCGTCCACGCCGTTGGGCGCCAGCGCCCGGCAAGCTGTGCTGGTGGAGGAGTAGAACCAGCAATTGACGTCTTGGAGCACCTGAGGGGCGCCGACCACGTTGGGCAGGGCGTGCTGGAGGCCGATGTCAATCGAGCTGTCGTTGTTGCCGGCGAAAACAGTGAACGGCCTGCCGCTTTGCGCCACCACGGAGCCGCTCACCTGGAAGCCGCCCACGATATACGACAGAGGGCCGTGGGAAGCGAGCCTTTTGCCCTGGCCAAAGGGCAGGTCATAAATGTAGCTGGCTACGAACCGGTGCGGCACGTCGTAGTCGCTCGGGCCGCGCCAGGCCTTGAAATTGCGGCCATCCTGATTGAAGCTGTTGGACCCGTACACGGAGAGGTGCTCCGCGTCGTTATCGATCGATTTCGAAAACGTGTATGCCGCCCGGAAGCTCATGCCATTGCTGAAGCGGCGTTCGAGGGTTCCTTCCAGGCCGTGATAAATCCCGTTGCCGAGCGGGTCTCGATATTCGATCTGGCCGAAATTCGGATAGGGCAGCACCCCGTTGATCGGCTGGTTGAAGTTGCGGAGCGTGTTCAAGTGCGTGCTCTTGGTCCCGACGTAATCGACGTCCACAAACAGGTTGTGCGGCAGCAATCTCTGCACCCCGAAGCTCCACTGCTGCACATACGTGTTCGGCGCATCCGGATTTGCCCCGCGTACCTTAACGCGGGCCAGAACCAGATTAGCGGGGTCCAGATAATTGGTCGGGAATCCATTGCGAAGAGGGAAGACCGGCGCGGGCGCCGTCGAAGTGAGCGACACAGTGTTCTGGATCAGGTTCGGCGGATTGAGCGCCAGTTGGTCCTCGCTCCCGATCCGGTCAAACAGCATGTAGAAAATGCCATAGCCTGCTCGCAGGACGGTGTTGGATGTGAGCTGGTAGGCCAGGCCGACCCGGGGAGCGAAGTTGTGCCGGTTGTCGTTGACTGTTGCGCGGTCCGAAATAGATCCGTTCTTCGCGAAGACCAGCGACCCGGCGCCGGCGGGATTGAAGTTGGCGATGCGGTTCTTGCCCTCGAGGGCCGGCGTGGCGTAATCGTAGCGCAGGCCGAGGTTCAACGTAAGCTTCGGGGTCAGCTTGTAATCGTCCTGGCCGAAGAAGGAAAACATGTGCAGGCGCTGGTCCACGAAGTACAGATTGGTGAGGCCCGCCGACTGCACCTGCCCCAGCAGAAAATCGGCATAGGAAAGCCCGGTGCCCGGCACGCAGCCGGTGGCGTTGCGCTGGCAGGTGAAGATGCGGTCGAAGCCCAGGAAGCCGCGGGTTTGCGGGATGTCCATGAAGTTGTTGCGCAGAGGCGCCCGCAGATCGCCGCCGAACTTGAGCTGGTGTTTGCCGCGCGTCACCGAAACGGTGTCGGTCCACTGATACTGCTGCGTGATCTGGAATTTGGGGAGGAAATCGGGCGAGCCGATGAACGTATTGAAGCCGTTGAACGTCATCCGCGGCAGCCCGCCGGCCACTGCCGGGTTATCCGGCACGCCCGGCACGTAATCGGAGACCTTATTCAGCCCAAACGGATCTTGTTCGGCGAACGAGTTGTCGCGGCCGAAGCCGATGCGAAGCTCATTCACCAGGCGCGGGTTGATGGGACGGGTCCAGCCGAGCGAGATCTGGGTTGCTGTGAGATTCTGGCGGCCGAGCGCGGAAGAGGATGTGCCGTCGGCGATGCCTCCAAAATTGCCGGGAATGAACCGGAACCGCGTGGAGTAACTGTAGCGGAAGAAGACAGAGTCCTGGGAAGTCGGCTGCCAG
>Ga0070741_10020114_pt1 | contig 10576 bp, 8 predicted proteins | sample Coa_R1_4_FD_66440 | JGI IMG/M metagenome (GOLD analysis project Ga0070741, IMG submission 66440) | Surface soil microbial communities from Centralia Pennsylvania, which are recovering from an underground coalmine fire - Coalmine... | ecosystem: Environmental > Terrestrial > Soil > Unclassified ... | reverse complement strand
TGCCGTAACGCTTGCTCAGATGTTCCGCGCGGATGACGAGCTGGCTGCTCTGCTGGCGTACCGGAAAGTCGATTTTGATGCGGCGACTCTGCTGGGGGAGCTGTGGCTTGCTCGCCTCCAACGTCGCGATGCGCTTATCGACTGCGATACGCTGGCTCACACGCGTTGCACCGTAGCCGCGCAACCTGTCGGAGGTTTTGCGCAGGCGTGCGATCTCTCGCTCCTGGAACTTCTTTGTGCGTTCCATCAATGCCAGCGCGTCACCTGTGACAGTCAGGTAGTTGGAGTAGGTGCCGCGATACTCTTCCAGTTTGTGGGTGAACTCGTTGAGGCGCAGCACTTTATTGATGCTGCGGTCAAGCAGGTCCAGGTCGTGCGAGATGATGAGCAATGCCCCGCTATAGCTCTCCAGAAATTCCATCAGCCACGCGGTCGCCTCAACATCCAGGAAGTTCGTCGGCTCGTCGAGCAGCAGCAGGTCGGGCGACTGGAACAATAAACGCACCAGGGCGAGCTTGGTTTTTTGCCCGCCGCTCAGCGTGCTAACCGCGCGATCCAGCGTTACACCGCCGATATTCAGTCCGTCGATAAGCTGTTCGCTGCGGGCATCGGCGTCGTAGTAGCCTAGTTGTTCAAGCTTATCCTGCGTCTGGGCGAAATGGTCCAGCAGGGTCGGCAGGCTGCTATTGCCCGCCTCAGCGATTTTTACCGCCAGGGCCTCATATTGCCGGATGACCGTATCAAGTCCAGTGCTGCTGTAGATGAAGTCGCGTACCGTGCTACCCTCGGCGACGGTGGTTTCATGCGCGACGTCCTGTGACAGGTAGCCGAAACTGCGTGGCCGCATCACCGTACCGCCATCTGGCTCCTGCAAGCCCGCGATAATTTTGAGCAGAGAACTTTTGCCTGCGCCGTTGACCCCGATCAGACCGGCTTTCTCGCCAGGTGCGACGGTGAATGAGACATCGTCCAGGATCAGGCGTGGCTCATAGGAAAGCATAATATGATTAACCTGTAGCATTATATAGTTATCCTTTGTGTGCTTCTTTCAGGGTTAGACAGTCATACATCAAGGTAGCGAACGCCTGGCTATGCGTGTGCTACGTGTGCGCGAGAGATGGGCATATTTGCTCTCGCGCGGGCAATTGCGGTACGGGAAGCACACGGTGCCGTGGAACAATCGGTAGCAGCGAGAGGATCGATGCCCGGCGACACACGCCTTCCATGCAAAGGGGCAACCTGTCTGGTGCCTTGAGAGGAGGAATTAGACTGAGAAGATGCGCAAACTAACGGAATCCGCCACTCGCTCGATCTGGATCGAGTGAGCAAGTAATTGCATCACGCCTTTTTCCTGCCGCATAAGCCCGGCGTGGGTCACTTATGCGGCTGAGCCAATTGTGAGCAGAAATTCCCGTAACATGTCTTTGTTCCTCGATATTGCTGAAGTTATGTCAAATCTGTGAGCAATGGTAACATTACGGGCGCGTAAAGTCAAGGTTTGTACCTGCGCTTTCGCTCATCGCAAGTGCGTTCGTGTGAAGAAAACAGCAGAATCAGCGTATTCCTGGTGAGGAAACAGAGAATTGGGGCAGTACATTGATGCGATAGGAGTAAATATGCAGCAGGGACAATATTTTTCGCAAGATAGCAGCCTTTTCAGATGGTTGTTAGCAACCCGGCAGGGGGCGCGCCTTCCTGCGAGGCGTGTGCTGCTATTCGCTGGGATCATTATTGTGCTGTTAGCAGGGGGGATACTGGCCTGGCCTGGTATCCGTGACAGGCTATTCGCTCCGCCCGTTCAGCCGCAGCTATCTCAGCAGACGGTTATGTTTGGCGTTGATGCGCAGCATACGCACGCCATTCCCGCGGAACACACGCTCACGCCGCAAACGGTCTCCCATCTCGTTGCCGATTGGACCTCGTCTCCGACCGGAGGCAGCCTCTTCTCTTCGCCAGTGATCGCGGATGCAACGGTCTTTGTTGGTTCGCTTGATGGCCGTCTGTATGCTTACAGGAGTACGGGCTGCGCTCGATCTTTCTGCGCTCCTCTATGGACCTCAACTCAAACGGGAGCGCGCATTTTTTCCTCTCCCGCCGTTTCGAATGGCGTCGTCTATATCGGCTCGTACGATGGCAGGCTGTATGCGTTTAAAGCGGAGGGATGCGGCCATGCCATCTGTTCCCCGTTGTGGACCTCAATTGACGTACATAGTCCGGTCAGTTCGTCACCGACGATTGGGCAAGGAGTTATCTATTTCAATACGGATGCAGGCGTACTCTATGCGTTCCGGGCAACGGGCTGCGGTGCGAATGTCTGTTCTCCGCTATGGTTTTCAGCCGCGATGCGTACCCCTTGCGGTCAAGCAAACTGCTTTCCAGTTCCCACCTCTTCAGATACGCATGATGGCTTCTCCTCTTCCCCTGCCCTGCTGAATGGGGTGGTTTATGCAGGTTCTTTTGATGGGCGGCTTTATGCCTTTGACGCGAGCGGCTGCGCCAGTTATCCCTGCACACCACGCTGGTATACCACACCTGCTCAAGGTACGGTTACTGCTTCGCCAGCTATTGCGGCCAATACTGTCTTTGTGAGTTCGAATGATGGCGTCCTTTCCGCTTTTGACGCTTGGGGATGCGCTCATGCGCCCTGCTCGCCGCTGTGGTCGTCGAATTCGATGACTGTCCCGCTGGCATCCTCACCGGCTGTCGTCAGCAATGTCGTCTACATCGGCTCCTGGGATCATCGATTGTATGCCTTCAGTGCCAGCGGTTGTGGCAAGCCTGTGTGTCAACCATTGTGGAGCTCGATAGCGACCGATAGCATCATCGAATCTTCTCCGACGGTAGCGGGAGGCGTGGTGTATATCGGTTCGGTGGATGAGCATTTGTACGCCTTCAACGCGTCGGGCTGTCCGACCTCTCCGTGCTCACCTCTCTGGACCTCGCCAGCGCTTGGAGAGAGCATCGAGTCCTCGGCGACGGTAGCTAATGGAGCGGTATACGTCGCTTCACTTGACCATAAGCTCTATGCGTTCCACTTGCCATCTGGCGGCTCGTAAGGCCGTGTATCTCCTCAGGGAATTGGATGCGCCTGGAAAAAGTTCCATATAATCGCCTGGAAAGGGCGACCTGCGAGCGGGCCAGGCCAGGAGTGGCCGCCTCCTTCGATACGATAATGCACAATTGCGGTTCCATCCTGGCAACCGGTCCACTGCTCGCCCATCACCTGAGGAGTGTGCAGAAAGACCTGGGGAGCAGGATTGCAGCCGTCGCGCCCGGCCCATTCCTGCAACCATTGAGGGATCGGCGGCAGCGGCCATGACGGGTCCAGGTCGGGAGAGAAGCCGTTATACGGTAAAAGTGCGTCAGCGGTACCATGAATATTAAGGACTGATATTGGTCGGCTTGGATGACAGCCACCGGGGATCGTATAAAAGTTGCCGGAAACCGGAGCCACCGCCGCAATGCGATTCGCCAGGCGGCATGAAAGCATATTGCTCATCCCACCCCCGCTGGAAAAGCCGGTGGCGAAGATGCGATGTGGATCGATACAGAACTTGTTTTGCAGATCATCAAGCATAAGATTTACAGCGTGAACGTCATCGATCCCATAATCAATCGGGCCGACATCGGCCCAGAAGGTCTGTCCAGTAATGGCATCAGGCAATCCCTGTCCATAGACAACAATGAAGTTGTCTTGCTCTGCAAGAGCCGTGAAGCCCGAGTTACGATCTTCGCCGGCAGCAGTGCCGCCAGCGCCGTGAAGATAGAGGACAAGAGGGGTAGGAAGATTATTATGGTAAGCGGAGGGTATATGGACGCGATAGAGACGGGTATGTTGATCCAGCGCCTCCGCCGGATTGACGGCAAAGGTTTGATCGGCACTCGTCCCCGGCGTTACCGGAGAGGCGTGTCCACACCCCTGTGAAGCTGTCAGACGATTCGCGAGGGCGCTGTTGCTATGAGAGGCAGGTCGAGCGAGCAGGGGCGAGGAGAAGCCAGAGCCAGCGAGAAAAATGCAGCATCCTAGCATAATGCTGGCCCAAAGACCACTGTATCCGCTAAATAATTTGCGTATCGCACCGATGCGAGCGCCTGTCATGGGACGTCTGGGCATTCTTGTAGCACGTATAAGCTTCTCTCCCATTGCATGCATGAAAGGAAACAAGAAGGCAGAATTTCTGCTGGTTTATTTGCTACAGTATTTACGTTCTCGTGAGGGAAAAATTCACAACCTCTGTTTGAGACTGGACCGGTTATCTCACCCAGATGGGCATTTCTTCGTGGTCGATGCCAAAGTGATGGGCAACTTCGTGCAGCACCGTTTTGCGTACCTGGTCGCGAATGCGCTGCGCGTCACCGTGGCAGTAGTATTCGATGTTATCTTGATAGATGGTAATGCGTTTGGGGAAAAGCGATTGCTGGTATCCTTCGCCGGTGATGGAAACTCCCTGATAGAGTCCCAGCAAGATATGCCCTTCTTCTGTGCCGACGCGCTCCAGCGTCTCTTCGTCTGGCTTGCTCTCTATCAGCACCGCCACATTCTGCATATAGTCGTGGAACTCTGCGGGGATTGAGGCCAGCGCCTCCTGCACGAGCAGCTCAAATGGTGTGAGGGCAGAGGGCTCTGGCTCGTTGTCCTCTGCCTGATTTTCATCGGCGAGCTCGTCTGGCTCCGCATCTTCTTCAGCTTCCACGTCTTTGCCTTCATCTGTCAATGTTTGGAGGAATTTTGACACGCGAGAATTTTTCTCTAGCAGGACGACGCCGAACGTGCCGAAGACGAGCATGCCTAAGAGGAGCAGCAATTGTACGAATTCGCTAGAAGAGCTGTTGAGGAAGACGGCAAGCAGGATAGCCGCGATCAAAAAGCTCACAACGGCGAAGAAGGGGCGCGCGCCAGCTTCTCCTCTGATGTCTGCATATTCATCTGGCTCATCATCGCCTGTGCTTTTCTGCTGCATAGCGTATCTCCGGCCCGCACATGAAAGCGCATGATTTTTATTAAAACCATCTATTATTGTAGACGTGTTCGCGAGGTGGAATCAAATTTCAGAAAGGTTTTCCTCAAAAATCAGGATATTGCGAAAAGGATCACAGAGCCAAAATCCTTTCGTCCCCCAGGATGTCGCCTGGATCGGAGACCTAAGAGCGCCAGTTGGCAAATACTGCTGATACAATCCCTCGATATTGGTGACGCCAATATAACACACTCTGCACCCCTCCTGTGGTGGTTTGTGTGCGGGATCGGAGACATTGAATTGCAAAGCAATCCCATCCCGTTCGATAATGGCAAATCCCTCGTCGTGGTAGGAGGTCGCAAAGCCGAGTTGTCCATAAAAGGCCAGAGCTTGCTCCATATCCCCGACCAGAAAACGGGGAGCCACTGAATCGAGGGTGGGCTGCTGTTCTTGGGATGCTGACATACGTTCCTGTTCCTTTCTGCTGCAAATACTGGTATTCATGTGAAGGTATTCTTCCGAACGTACCGAGAAACGGCAACGCGAGCTTTTCTTTTTCTCCCTCCAGTTTACAAAATATTGATGGGAAAAGCCAGGCGGGAGCGGCTTTTCCAGGGAACGCGTCTTGTCATCTTCCAGACAAGGATGAGCGCTGAAGCGGACGCGATCAATCGGGTCGGTACGAAGATTGAAGCGTTTGAGGCGCGATCAATGTATGCGTGACGTTTGCCATTAGGAGCTGAATGCCAGGAATAATGAGGTTGCGGTTCTTGCAGGCGGGATCAGGGCTGTAGCGGTAGGCATCGAGGGCGGCTACCCAGTAGATTGCTCCGCTGGCGAATACCACGGCGTTTGATGGGGCGATATAGATGATGTGCCTGCCTCAAGTCCTGCGTATACAGCAGGAAGCGGCGATGCTGAGTAATACGGCCAGTGTGGTTGCGCTTATCAGCACAACGGCTTTCATCTCAATATATTTGCTCTTTTTTTGGCTTCATCACAATATCCTGTGTTTTCTCTTGCTATCTTTCAGAATAGAGATAGCAAAAAAATTTGCAACATCCCGGCTACCGAAAATCTGCTCAGGGTTTCTCAAAAGTCGCTGCACGCGCTGACTCCTCGCGCCTTCGGCGCTCACAGGGAGAGGAAGGTGCTGGCGGTGGGCGCAGCCCACCGCCAGCACCTTCCTCTCGAACGGCTCGCTTGCGAGCCGTTCTGTCTGAAAAGACCACTTTTGCGAAGCCCTGAGCAGATTTTCAGGGCTTCGCAAAAGTCGCTGCACGCTCTGACGGCTCGCTTGCGAGCCGTTCTGTCTGAAAAGGCCACTTTTGAGAAGCCCTGAAAATCTGCTGAAAAAGGCTTGACAAAAAAGATGAAAGCGTGGTATATCTTTGACAGCAGAAATATAGACAAAAGCTTTGAAGGGACGAGTAGCAGTTCCCGTGGCTTCCAGAGAGTGGGCGGCTGGTGGAAAGCCCATAGTACACAAACTGCGAAAAAGAACCCTAAGCTGCGAGAAGAAATCGCGAGACGCGAGAGTAGAACTGCGCCGGACGCCTCCGTAATCGGGCACGCTGGTAGGGGTACATTACGATGGCCCATACCCACTGAGGTTGACGCCGTGAGGCATCAGCGAATGAAGGTGGTACCACAAGAGTAAATAACGCTCTTTGTCCTTCCCAAGAGGATAAAGGGCTTTTTTGTTGGCCTGAATCGAGTCGCCATAAGAGCGTGCCTGATTCTGAGTGTCTTCACCCTTTCGTAGCGCAGTTCGCGCGGCTTTGCCGCGCAAGGAGGGTTGTGTGAGTTGTGGAAATATGCGCTTCGCGCATATTTCCACAACTCACACAGAAGAGCATCGCAGACGCGAGATCCGGTCGCTCATGCAGGGAATCAGGTACACACTAAAACAACATATATATAAACCACAATTGCATAGTGAAAAGCTGTGAAGGGACGAGTAACGGGAACTGCGGCATGCAGAGAGCGGACGGCAGGTGAAAGGTCCGTATGCGCAACCCGTGAAAAAAAACCGGATGCTGCCAGAAGAAATCGCGAGATGCGAGAGTAGAACTGCGCCGGCTTGCTCCCCGTGACCGGAGCGCGTACTAACTGCTGTACGTTTGAGGTCGATGCTGCGAGGCATCGGCGAATGAAGGTGGTACCACGAGAGCAATGATCGCTCTTCGTCCTTCCAATGTTGGAGGATGAAGAGCATTTTTATTTGGTTCAGTTGAAATTTGTCTACACATAATACTTCGATTCCGCACTCCTGAGCGAAGCTAGCGCGTTAGCAGCGTTGGAGCGCGGAAAGTTTAAGGGTAGTAAAGGAGAAAAACGAACATGGCACAGTGTCCCGAATGCGAAGCCGAGATGAGCCTGCAAGGTCTGATGATTGGCGAGATTATCTACTGTCCCGACTGTAATGCGGAACTGGAGGTGCTGAACCTGGAACAGCCCCAGGTGGGGCTGGCTCCGCAGGTCGAAGAAGATTGGGGAGAATAAGCAGAATTTTGATATTCCGCCAGCTTGAACGATAGCATACGGCTGTATTCAAGCTGGCAAGGAGAGTAACGACGATGCGTTTAGCTATTCTAACATCCCGCATTCGTGTGGAAGAGAAGTTGTTGATCGAGGCCATGCGGAGGCGCGCTATCGATTTTGATGTGATCGATGATGAAGAACTGCTCTTTGATCTCGCCCGGCCTGATGAGCGCTGGCGAGCGTACGATGCTGTGCTTTGTCGCAGCGTGAGCCAGTCGCGCGGGCTGGCGGCGCTGCACATCCTGGAGCACATGGGCATTATCGTCTTTAATTCGGCGGCGGTGACTGCACGCTGTAATGACAAGTTGCTCACGACGCTGGCACTCATGCGCGCGGGCGTTCCCACTCCTCGCACGATGCTGGCATTCGATGCGCAGCGAGCCGTGCAGGGAATTGAAGAGCTGGGCTATCCGGTTGTGCTCAAGCCCGTGACAGGTTCCTGGGGGCGGCTGCTGGCGCGCATTAATGATCGCGATGCGGCTGAAGCGGTGCTTGAGCATCAGGAGACGCTTGGCTCGTACCAGCACCACATTCACTATATTCAGCAGTATATCGCCAAGCAATTCGTTGCAGACGACCTGAGCGAAGCTAGCTGCGAGAGCGGCGTTGGTCGTCTGAATAGCAAGCTACAACGCGATATTCGCGCCTTCGTCGTGGGTGATCGTACGATCTGCGCCATCTATCGCACCAGCGAACATTGGGTTACCAATACCGCACGCGGCGCGGTTGCCAGCAATTGCCCCATCTCTGCCGAACTGGATCGCCTCTGCACGCAGGCGGCGCAGGCGGTGGGCGGCGGTATCCTGGCAATCGATGTACTGGAGGACCCGGAGCGGGGCCTGCTGGTCAACGAGATCAATGCGACGATGGAGTTTCGCAATAGCATCGCGCCAACGGGCGTCGATATCCCTGATGCGATGCTGGATTATGTGCTGAGCCATGTGCGGGAAGGAGTGGCGCTATGAGTCAATTGCGCGTCGCTATTGTCGGCGGATCGGGCTATACAGGCGGCGAGCTGATCCGCCTGCTGCTCTTCCATCCTCAGGTTGAACTGGCGCAGGTGGCATCAAGCAGCCATGCGGGGCAGTACGTCCATAGCGTCCATCCCAACCTGCGCACGCTCTGCACGCTCAGATTTTGTCATCCAGACGACCTGACGTCATGTGATACGTTGTTTCTATGTTTGCCGCATGGCGTATCCAGCCAGGATATTGAGCGTTACCGCGGCATTGCCACACGCGTGATCGATCTTTCGGCTGACTTCCGCTTGCGTTCCGCCGCGCTCTATCAACGCTGGTACGGTGCGCCCCACAACAGGCCGGACCTACTGGCAGAGGCGGTCTATGGCCTGCCCGAACTGCATCGTGAGGAACTGCCGGACGCGACGTTTGTCAGTGGCACTGGCTGCATGGCGACCGCCGCTATTCTGGGGCTGGCTCCCCTCTATCGCAGCGGCATCGTCAACATCGCCATCCCGCTCGTCGTAGAAGCCAAAGTCGGCTCTTCGGCTGCTGGAGCAACGCCGGGGGCTGGCAGCCATCATCCCGATAGAAGCGGGGCCGTGCGCTCATTTCAGCCAACCGGCCATCGTCACAGCGCCGAACTGATTCAGGAGCTTGGCACTATCTCCGGTGGCGAGCTTCAGCAGCCCGTCGCCTTCTCCGCCACGGCCATTGAACTGGTGCGCGGCGTGCTGATCACGGCTCATGTCTTTGTGCGCGAAAGCCTGGATGAACGCATGCTCTGGCGCATCTATCGCGCAGCCTATCAGCGCGAACCGTTTATCCGCCTGGTCAAAGAGCGCAGTGGCATCTATCGCTATCCTGAGCCAAAGATCCTGGCGGGCAGCAATTTCTGCGATATCGGCTTTGAATACGACGGCGAGCAGCGACGCGTGGTGGTGATGGCGGCTCTGGATAACCTGATGAAGGGCGCGGCAGGCAACGGCGTGCAGGCACTCAATAGCATGTATGGCTGGGATGAGACGCTTGGATTGAGCTTCCCTGGCCTGCATCCCATCTAAAAGGAGCAGACGATGACGCTTGTTGTAAAGATTGGCGGCGGAGCTGGCATCGCCACATCGAACATTGTACGCGAGATTGCCCGCTATAGAGCGCAAGGGCAACAGATCGTGTTGCTGCATGGCGGCTCCGACCTCACCAATACGCTCTCTGAGCAGATGGGGCATGCCGTGCGCACGATTACTTCGCCGACGGGTATGACCAGTCGCTACACCGATAGCGAGACCTTGCGCATCTTCGCGATGGCGACGGCGGGGCAGATCAACACCGAACTGGTGGCGCTTTTGCAGCAGCAGGGGGTCAACGCACTTGGCCTCGCTGGTGTGGATGGGCGCTTGCTGGTGGGACGACGCAAGGCCATTGTGCGCTCGGTAACGCCGGATGGTCGCACGCAGATCTTGCGCGATGACTATACCGGCCAGGTTGAGCAGGTCAATGGCGAACTTTTAAGGCAATTGCTCGATATGGGCTATACTCCCGTGATTGCCCCACTGGCCTTGAGCTACGAGGGCGAGCGCCTCAACGTCGATGGGGACCGCGCCGCCGCTGCCGTCGCCTCAGCCTTGCAAGCCGACGCGCTGGTAATTATGACCAACGTGCCAGGTCTGCTCGCCGATCCACACAATCCCGCCACGCTCATTCGCACCATTCCAGCACAGCAGCTTGCTGAATACATGGATTACGCCCGGGGCCGCATGCGCAAGAAATTGCTAGGAGCGCAAGAAGCCCTGCGTGGAGGCGTCCCGCACGTCTATATCGGCTGTGACTCGCTGGCGGCGGTTCTTAGTGGGGAAGGAACGGTGATTGCGTAAGATTTCGTAGGGTCCCGCTTTAGCGCGACCGGCGCGATTTATCGCGTTCCCCACGAGAAAACACGGTTTCACCATCGAACTGATGATGCTCAGCACCGCATTTGCATTTGTCGTACAGGATGATTTTGAAGAGAAAGCGACACGGGTGATTTTGGGAAAGCGAGCTGATTGTGGACAGAGTGGCTTGCACCGTCCTGCTTGTACGGATGAGGCCAGATGGAAAGCGAGCTGATTGTGGACA
>Ga0070741_10020113_pt1 | contig 10576 bp, 10 predicted proteins | sample Coa_R1_4_FD_66440 | JGI IMG/M metagenome (GOLD analysis project Ga0070741, IMG submission 66440) | Surface soil microbial communities from Centralia Pennsylvania, which are recovering from an underground coalmine fire - Coalmine... | ecosystem: Environmental > Terrestrial > Soil > Unclassified ... | reverse complement strand
CGGCCGGCTTCGCGCCGTCGGGTACGGGAAACGTGCTCGGCCAGTGGTCGGGCAGGTGCCCGTCGAGCGAGACCGACACCTGCCCCTTCGACGTGGAGAGCGAAAACGTCTTGCCCGCGGCCGTCGTCGACGAGCTCGACTTCTTCGCCGAGCTCGAGCACGCCGCGATTGCAACACACGCGACGACCGTCGACACGGTGAGCAGGAAGACACGACGCCCGCGCACGGGCATCACACCGCGGCCGTCGCCGCGCTCAGGGCCGCGTTGATGAGGTCGGCCGGGATGCGGCCGCCCTCGACGAGGATGCCGTCCGCGCGGCGCAACGCGTCGACGAGGGGCTTCGCCCAGCGGTCCTCCCAGACGAGAAGCGCGGCGGAAGAGTTGAGCTCGAGGGCCTCCGCGGCGTGCATGGCGTCCTCGGGCGTGAGGATCCCGCCGACGTCACCGTCGAGGCTCATGAAGGCCTCGAGCTCGTCGAGCTGCTCCACCTCGAACATCGCGACGCGACCGTCGCCGTCCTTGGTGAGGAACACCAGGTCGACGATGCTGATGGTCCCGTCGGCCGTGAGCGCGGCGAGCGCGGGCGCGACCTCGCCGGTGAAGTGGTTCCCCGCGAACGCGAGCACCACGTACTCCACGGGCCCGATCGTCGTCTCCATGGAAGGCTCTCCCCTTCGGCAGCGCAGGGCTGCATCGCGGTCGCGTTACGCGCTGAGCACCTTCTGCTTGAGCCGCGCGAACTCGGGCTCGTCGATCACGCCGCGCGCCCTCAGATCGGCGAGCCGGTCGAGCTCCGCGCTGGGGCTGCTCGACCCGTTGCCGGCCGCGTCCTTGACGTACGCGCGGAATGCCGCGTCCTGCTCCTGCGCGACGCGCGCCGCGTTCTCGCCCATCTTGTGGCCGCGCGCGATCAGGTACACGAAGACGCCGAGGTACGGCAGAACGATGATGAAGATGCTCCAGGCCGCCTTGGCCCATCCGCCCATGTCGCGGCTGCGGAAGATGTCGGCGAACACCGTGATCAACAGCCAGATCCAGATGAAGAAGAGGAAGAACCAGAGCATCGACAGAAGGACCTGGCCCGATCCCCAATCGGCCGCGAGTGCCATGACGTGTCTCCTTCTCGTCAACGATTGACGGCCCGACTGTGGGCGGCGGTGGCTCGGGGGCCATCGTCCACTCCGGGCGATTTCGACGCTCACGGAGCCGCGCCGCCCGGACTTTCACCCGGGCCGGATGATGAGCGCGGGGACGCCGCCTGCGACGTTGGCCGCCGTGCGGCGTGCACGTGCACGCCACGGCGAAAGGTGGCGCACATGCTGCGACGTCGACCCCTTGCACGGACAGCTGTCACCACCGCGGTGATCGCGGGTACCGCGACGCGCGTCAGCGAGCGCGTCCAGCGCCGCGAAGAGCGGAGAGACGACCGCCGCGAGCGGCGCTTCTGAGGTCTGCAGACCTCGGCCACGACCGGGACGAGGAGGAGGGCTCGCCATGCCGTCGTATCCGCCGATTGCGGACCATGGGCTCATCGGTGACCTGCAGACAGCTGCGCTCGTGACGACGGGTGGCACGATCGACTGGTTCTGCACGCCACGCTTCGATTCGCCCAGCGTGTTCGCGTCGCTTCTCGACAGCGAGAAGGGCGGGTCGTTCGGGCTCGCGCCGGTCGGCGCGAACCACGTCATGAAGCAGATGTACCTGCCCGATACGGCGGTGCTCGTGACGCGGTCGCTGTCACCGGACGGGGTCGCCGAGGTGATCGACTTCATGCCGATCGAGAATCCTGCTGTCGTCACGGACCGTCACAGGATCGTGCGCGCCGTGCGCGGCATCCGCGGCGAGGTCGAGCTCGAGGCACGGATCCGTCCCCGCTTCGATTACGGCCGTCAGGCACACAAGCTGCAGCTCGACCACACGAGCGCGATCTTCGAGTCGGAATCGCTGACGCTCAACGTCACGGGCCTCGTGCCGCTCGAGCGCGAGGGCGACGACCTCGGCGCGCGCTTCACGGTTCGGGCGGGCGACATCACCGGGATCGTCGTCGAGTCCGGCGGGCAGACGTCGCCGACGACCGTGGGCCACGGTGAGCTGGTGGCGCTGTTCGACGACACGATCCGGTTCTGGAAGGAGTGGCTCGCGCGCGGCACGTACCGCGGTCGTTGGCGTGAGGCGGTGCAGCGATCGGCGATCACGCTGAAGCTGATGACGTACGCACCGACCGGCGGGCTCGTCGCGGCGCCGACGGCTGGTCTGCCCGAGCAGGTCGGCGGCGAGCGCAACTGGGACTACCGCTACACGTGGATCCGCGACGCGTCGTTCTCGGTGTACGCGCTCATAGGGCTCGGCTACACCGAGGAGGCCGCCGCGTTCGGGCGGTGGCTGCGGAACGTCGCGGAGCAGAACGCGCGGCGGGGTGACGGACTCCCGCTCAACATCATGTACCGCGTGGACGGAAGTCCCGACCTCGACGAAGACGTCCTCGACCACTTCGAGGGGTACGAGGGGTCGCGGCCGGTCCGCATCGGCAACGGGGCCGCGACGCAACTCCAGCTCGACATCTTCGGCGAGGCGCTCGACTCGATCTGGCTCCTCGACAAGGGCCTCGCGATGTCCGCGGTCGGCGACGCGGGCTGGAACGACCTGGTCGCGATCGTCGACTGGCTCTGCGACAACTGGGACCAGCCGGACGAGGGCATCTGGGAGACGCGCGGCGGTCGGAAGCCGTTCACGTACGGGCGCGTGATGACGTGGGTCGCGCTCGACCGTGCCATCCGGCTCGCGACGGAGCACGGCCGTCCGGGGAACCTCGAACGCTGGCAACGCGCGCGTACCGACGTGTACCGCAACGTGATGACGAAAGGTTGGAACGACTCGAAGAAGGCGTTCGTGCAGTACGAGGGCAGCGACGTGCTCGACGCGTCGCTGGTGCTCATGCCGCTCGTCGGCTTCGTCGCACCCGGTGACGAGAAGTGGCTGTCGACCCTCGACGCGATGGACAAGGTGCTCGTGTCGGACAGCCTCGTGTACCGGTACGACCCTGCAGCGTCACCCGACGGGCTGCGCGGCTCGGAGGGGACGTTCTCGCTGTGCACGTTCCTCTACGTCGACGCGCTCGCCCGGTCCGGGCGGCTCGACGACGCGCGCTACACGTTCGAGAAGATGCTGACGTATGCCAACCACGTCGGGCTCTACGCCGAGGAGATCGGCCTCAGTGGCGAGCAGCTCGGGAACTTCCCCCAGGCGTTCACGCACCTCGCACTGATCAACGCCGCCGTGAACCTCGACTACCAGCTCGACCACGGCGCCGGTCGCGTCGAGGTCGCGACAATCGTCTGACCCCGGATCCCGAGCCGTGAAGGTCGACGCGGCCAGGCCGCGCGTGTCGCCCTGGGTGTTCGTGTTCCCGCTCGCGCTCGCGCAGTTCGTCGCGAGCTACGCGGGCACGACGATGAACGTCGCGGTCGACAGCATCGCGAAGGACATCGGGACGGACGTGCGCGGCGTGCAGACGGCGATCACGTTCTTCACGTTGACGATGGCCGCGCTGATGATCCCGGGCAGCAAGCTCACCGATATCTGGGGGCGCAAGCGGTGCTTCGTGCTCGGCTTGGTCGTGTACGGCGCCGGCGCGGTCATCGCGGCCGTGTCGACCAGTCTGACGATGATGATGGTCGGGTACTCGCTCTTCGAGGGTGTCGGGTCGGCACTGATGATCCCGCCGATCTACATCCTCATCACCGTGCTGTTCGAGGGCGTCGAGACGCGAGCGAAGTTCTTCGGCGTGGTCAGCGCCGCCGCCGGGATCGGTGCGGCCGCCGGTCCGCTCATCGGCGGCGTCATCACCAGCGCGATCAGCTGGCGGGCGTCGTTCGGGCTGCAGGTCGCGATCGTCGCCGCGGTCATCGTCCTCGCGTCGCGTGTCTCGTACCCGAGCCTGAAAGGTGCGGCGCCGCGGTTCGACTTCGCGGGTGCGGTCCTGTCCGCGGCCGGTCTCGTGCTCGTCGTCCTCGGCGTCCTGCAGAGCGGGACCTACGGATGGTTCAAGTCGCGCGCGAACCTCACGATCGGGAACACCGTCGTCATCCACGAGGGAGGCCTCTCGCCTGTCTGGTTGTACTTCGCAGCCGGGGGGCTGGTCCTCGCGTGGTTCTTCCTCCACATCCGCTCCGACGAGCGTCGAGGGGTCACACCGCTCCTCGCCACGCGGCTGTTCCGGAACCGGACGTCCAACCTCGGGCTCGTCACGCAGGACCTCCAGTGGCTCATCATGCAGGGCTCGTTCTTCGTCGTCTCCGTCTATCTCCAGACGGTGCGGCACTTCAGCGCGATCCGCACGGGACTCGTGCTGACGCCCGCCATCGCCGGGATCCTCGTCTCGTCCGCGGTCGCGCAGCGCCTGGCCCAGCGCCATACCCAGCGGTCGTTGGTCGCGGCGGGGTTCCTCGTCACCGCGACCGGCATGGCACTGCTGGTCGTCCTCGCCCGGGCGACGTCGAACGTCCTCGCGTTCTCTCCCGGTCTGCTCGCGATGGGCCTCGGCATCGGCGTCATGCTGACGGCATCGGTGAACGTCGTGCAGTCCGCGTTCCCCGAGAAGGACCAGGGCGAGATCTCAGGGTTGTCCCGGAGCGTCTCGAACCTGGGTTCGTCGCTCGGCACCGCGCTGGTCGGCTCGATCCTCGTGTCGCCGATCGTCACCGGGAACCGCCACTACACGATCGCGTTGTGGACGATGGCTGCGATCGCGTTGATCGGCCTTGTCGCCGCGATCAGCCTGCCGCGCCACGAGGAGGGGCGTCCGGCGGAGCGTTGACCGCGTCCGTGGGCTGCTCGAGCGCCTCGACCTCGGCGGCGCTGGCCCGGCGCTCCCACATGACGGCGGTGGCCGCCGCGACGATCACCCACGTGTAGCAGGTGAGCAGCAGCCAGAACACCATGCCCATCGCGACGCCGATGGCTCCGAACGGCCGGGCGTACTCCGTAAGCCACCGTGGCATCGCCCAACGTGAGAACGCGCGCAGCGCCGCGGTCAGAGCCATCCCGACCAGACCGCTCGGCACGAGCTCACGCCACGACAGCGCGCGGTGGAGGAGCAGCCGTGGTGTCAGGAGCCAGATGACGAAGGCGGCGAGGACCGCGACCGGCCACGTCAGCGCGACGGCGAACACGGGGAGGCTCGCGCGCGCGACCGCGAGCTGCTCACCGGCGACGGTCATCACGACGAAGAACAGCAGCCAGAGGCCGCCGCGAGCCCATGCCCTGGATCCCGACAAGCGTTCCGTTCGCCACGCGCGCGCGTAGACGTGCTGCAGCGTGGCGGGAACGTCGTACCCGGAGTAGGCGAACGACAGGATCCCGATCAGGCCGACCGCCACCTTCGCCTGGTTCGCGGTCGCGAACGCGCGACGCACCTCGCCGGCGGCGTGGCCGCCGAGACCGAACTGCGCGTTCATCACCTCGGCGAAGCTCCGTGAGGACGCGAACGCCGTCGTCGCCGCGAACCCGAGGATGGCGAGGGGCAGGAGCGACAGGAAGAGCTTCGTCGCGATGAGGATCGCGTAGTTGCGGCCGTCGATCTCCCGGTACCGCTCGTACACCACGAGCACGAACCCGGCGACGCGGTGCTGCTCGAGGTGCCCGCGCTTGCCGGCAGCCCAATCCTGCAGCTCGCCGCGCCGTGCGGCCGTTGCGGCCTCGATCCCGGTCCGTTGTAGCTGCGCCGCCGCGTTCGCGACGCGCCGGCGGGACCCACGTGCCTCGTTCTCCGATTGCGGACCTCGGCCGCCGTTTCGCGCGCGTGACATCGGCAGGTCCCGTGTCGGCATCGTCGGGACAGGTACTCGGTTGGCACCGCCGCTGCGACGAGGATCGGGTCCGGCGCTCGCCGTCGCATCGCCCACGAGAGATGAACGCGCGCCACGTTCATCCCGGACGGGTGAAGGCGGCCCCATGCGGTCGGGAGACGATCACGCCGTGTCGCAGCAGACGGAAGGCTCGTCCACGCCCGCCGACCTCCTCGGCACGCGCTTTCTCATCCACTTCGAAGAGGAGACGTTGCGGCACCGCCCCCTGTGGCTGCGGGTGATCGTGGAGTTCCTCGGCACGTTCGTGCTCGTGACCGTCGCGGCAGGCTCGGGTGTGATCAACCACTACGTGGGTGGCAGTCCGCCGATCAGCCGCGTCGCGGCGGTCATCGCCCCCGGCGCCGTCGTCATGGCGATGATCTACGCGCTCGGGCCCTTGTCCGGCCTGCACATCAACCCCGCGGTCACGCTCGCGTTCGCGGGACGGCGCGTGTTCAAGGTCGCGTGGGTCGCGCCGTACCTCGTCGCGCAGATGGCGGGTGCACTGTGCGCGGCGACCTTCCTCCAGGTGATGTACGGCCACGTCAGCGCGGGCGGGAACTACCCGATCGCGAAGCCCGGTGGCGAGTGGCGGTCCTTCGTCATGGAGATCGTCCTGACCGCGATCCTCGTGACGGTGATCCTCCACACGGCCACCGGCTACCGCAGCATCGGGCACAACGCCGCACTGGCGGTCGGCGCGACGATCGCGATGGACGGGCTGTTCGCCAGCCCGATCAGCGGCGCGTCGATGAACCCGGCGCGGTCGCTCGCGCCCGACATCGTGGGCCTGCACTTCACGGGCTGGTGGATCTACGTGGCCGGTCCGTGCATCGGCGCCGCGCTCGCCGTGATGATCATCGCGCTGCTCCGTGGCCTCCCGAACAAGGAGGAGATCGAGGCGGCCGAGGGCGGCGCGCTGCCCGTGTCGCGGTGATCGATCGGGTCAGGGGAGGTCGAGCCTCGCCTTCATCTGGTGCCACCGCCATCTGATCTCCAGACCGACCCACACCACGACCGGTCCCCAGTAGGCGACGGCGGCGAGCGCACGCTGCGCCCGCGACGGCGCGTGTGCGGCGTCGGTGTGCCCGAGCGGAACGAGCTCGCGGTGTTCCTCGGTGGCGACCACGTCGACCTCCCGCATCCGTGTCGACGGACGTTCCACCCAGCGTGTGCGGCATCGACCGGCCGCGTCGTCATCCGCGCCGGGTGATGCGCGGGTCGTCGCATGCGGGGATCGTGTCGCCGTGCGCCGATCTCGCCAAGGGTCGTTCGTCGTGGCAGCGTTCCTGCTCGCGTGCGTGGTCGGTGGCTGCGGGAGCAGCAGCCCCTCGGGCCACTCGAGCTCGAACGGCACCGTCAGCGTCACCACTGGGCAGGTGGTCGTCGCCCTCGCGCCGACGTTGTCGTCGCAGCTCTCCGCGACGGGCGTGAAGCTCGCTCCCGTCGCGCCCGCGAGCTCCCCGTCGCAGGGCGGGATCAGCTTCCGGATCTCCGGGGGACAGATCGACGAGGCGAGCCGGTCGGGCACGGTGCAGACGAGCGGTGGCGCGACGTTCACCGGCGGCAACGCGCCGCTCACCGTCAGCGACCCCGTCGTCGACGTCGGGAGCAATGTCGTGTCCGCGACGGTGAACGGCCAGACCGTCACCATCCTCCACCTCGCCTCGGTGGCGTCCGGCGTGAAGACCACGGGCGATACGGTCGCCGTCAACCAGGCCAGCGCGACGATCGACCCGGCGTTCGCGACGACGCTGGACGACACGCTCGGTGTGACGCTGTTCGCGAACGCGCCGCAGGGCGCGACGGTCAGCGTCAACGCGACCGTGGAGCCGACGTAGGCCGCTCGGGCGGCCGCACGTTGCGGTTGCCGATGGGTCCGCCTACCCGGGCGGGATCGCGGCGGTTCCGACCTACGAGGCCCTGCACAGCGCGCGTCTCGACGCAACCGTTAACGCGATGCGTTCGTGGCGCGCTCGGCGTGGTTCCACGCGATGACGAGCGTGACGAAGCCGAGTGTCACGATCGTCACGACCCAGTAGAAGCCCGCCCAGTCGACGAACGACCCGTAGGGTGGGTCACCGGGCAGACCGCTCCTCAGCTGCGGCAGCGCGAACAGCACGCTGACGAACACGGCCCACGACCAGATCGGGATGACGGTCGCGTGCGCGACGATCCGGAAGACGATGCTGACCGTACCGAGCCCGATCAGCCAGATGAGCACGAGGAACATCAGCGCCCACACGAGGACCCCGATCGAGCGGCGCACCGTGACGGGGAGCACGACGGCGCCGGCCGACGACGCGGGCTTCGAACCTTCCTTGACGGTGAAGTCCGTGAGGTTGCCGACGACCTCCACCCGCAGCGCTATCGGTCGTGCCGCGGATCCGGTGCCGGCGCGCGCGGTGACGACGAGCGTGGCGTCGTAGCGGTCGAACGGATAGCGCGTCACGCGCGATCCGTTCATGACGATGGTGACGTCCGTCGTCGCCATCGTGTCGCCAGTGGCGAACGTGATCGGTGACGCGCCACGCGTGTCGTTCACGTCCACGACCACCGGCGACACGAGCCGCCCGTCGCGCGTGAGCTGTGCGCTCGGATCGAACGCGAGCTGCACCGCGAGATCGCCGCTCTCCGGGCTCGCGGTACGGAGCGTCGCGCGCACGAACAGCCCCTCGGTCAACGCGCTCGGATCACCGATCTGAGCGACGGCGCGTGTCGGGGAATCCGGGACGAGAACGACCGCGGTCACCGCGACGAGGACGATGCCCACCACAGCGACGCCGACCAGCGCGAGCAGGGTGATCCGCACCCGCCGGCGGGACCACGGTTCGCCCGTGTCCTCGTGTGGCGCGTCCGCCGACGGGCGACGCTCGCGCGTCGGCGCGGCCATCGGGGTCGTCACGAACCGGGTGCGCCGACGGGCACCCGTGCCGGTGCACCGGACGCGGCCGGCGCGGCTGTCTCACCGGCCGACGCGACGCCGGGCACCGTCGGCGACAAGCGCGCGGACAGCACGTACGCGACGACCACTGCGACGATCACGAGCGGCATGACAGCGAGGCCGTCGACGGCGAGCAAGAGCGTCGCGAGCATGACGGACGTGATCGGGAAGCGGAGCATGACGGCGCACATCGCGCCGATCCCCATCGCGACGCCCGGCACGAGCGGCAGGCCGGGTAGGTGGGACAGCGCGATGCCGCCGGCGGCGCCGACGAACATGGACGGGAAGACAGGTCCTCCGCGGAACGCACTCAACGAGAGCGCGTACGCCAACCCCTTACAGAGGAACAGGAGCGCGAGCGCGGCAGCCGAGTAGGTCGCGCTCTGTGCGACGAGCGACGGCAATGCGGTCTGCCCCGAGAACAGGACCTCGGAAGCGCTGTGCGAGCTGAACTGCCCGAACGCGATCGCGAGGAGCGCGACCGCCAGGCCGACGACGGGCGTCGACAGCAGCATCCGCCGCTCCACGCGTGGCTGCAAGGACAGCGCGAGCCACCTGATCGCGGTTCCGGCGAGCGCGGCACCCACGCCGATCCCGAGCGCCCAGCCGAACTCCGCGATGTCGGGGCGCGCGAAGTGCGGGAGGTTCGGGAGCGCGAGCGAGAACGTTCCGAAGCCGGTCCACGCGTCGAGGCCGACGAAGACGAGCGCGCCGAGTCCCGCCGCGAGCAGTCCGGGCAGGAGCACCATCTCGAGCATCGGCCCGCCCAGGCCCGTCGCCTCCATCAACAAGAACGCGGCCAGGATCGGCGAGCCGAGGAGCGTGCTGATGGCGGCGAAGCTTCCGACCGCGGCGACGACTGCGACCGTCGCCGCGGGCGAGTCGCGTCGTGCGAACCGCGGTACGCACGCCGCGAGCCCTCCACCGATCGCGATGAGCGGCGCCTCGGGGCCGAGCACCGCGCCGAAGGCCAGCGTCGCGAGTGACGCGAGCGCGACGCCCGGCAGCTCGCTCGGCTCCGGCGTGCCGCCCGGCTTGAATCCCTCCGCGGGACGATGGCCGCCGGTTCCAGGAAGGAAGCGGACGGTCAGCGCGACGAGAGCGCCGGCGACCGCCAGCCAGGGGAGCGGCCACCACACGGGCGCGTGGGCGAACCCGAGCGCGCGCGGCAGGTTCGTGAACACCTCACGTTGCGACCAGTCGACGAGCTCGAGGAACCAGTACGCGACGACCGAGATCGGGATCCCGAGCACAGCCGCCAGCGCGAGCAGGACGACATAGCGCTTGGTGCGCAGGAGCGCGAACGGATCAGGTGGCGTCGCCACGAGCGAGTCGCGTCCGGCGATCAGTGACCGAACGCGGCCTCGCTCTGCCACGCCTTCGTTCCCGCGGCAGTCGCGGCCTTCGCGCGACCGAGGATGACCTTGGCGGTCTCGCTCGGCGGCCGGTCGAGGCCGCGGACCCACTGCTTCGCCGCGGACGACAGCGCGACACCACCCAGGACCATGCCGATCCCGCCGACGAGCCCCGCGACACCGACGAGCGTTGCGCTGCCGATCAGCAGCCGCCGGTCGAGTTGCACGCGCGGCTGACCGTTCCTCGTGCTCATGACCGCCGTCCTTTCCGGCCGGGGAGCCCGCCGAGGGCCGTCATCGAGCGATTCTGCGCCGGTCCAGACGCGCGCTCGTCATCCCAACCGGGTGATCGCACCTTTCATCCCTTGCGGGCGATGCGACGCGCGCGGACGAGCCGGACGATCGTGCGCGGACGCCACACGACGACGGG
>Ga0070741_10020112_pt1 | contig 10577 bp, 7 predicted proteins | sample Coa_R1_4_FD_66440 | JGI IMG/M metagenome (GOLD analysis project Ga0070741, IMG submission 66440) | Surface soil microbial communities from Centralia Pennsylvania, which are recovering from an underground coalmine fire - Coalmine... | ecosystem: Environmental > Terrestrial > Soil > Unclassified ... | reverse complement strand
CTGGGCACCATAATAACGATGCAGGCCAGTGGGCACGAAGCCAGCTTACGCCCGGCCTCGAACTCTGAGTTCAGTGGAAGGAAGTTTTTCTTGCTGGTTGTTTCATTTCCGAAGCATCGCCCACCCTTTCGCAAAAAGCGCGAAAGGATGGGGCACCCCCGCTTATACTCCATGCAGAAGGTGGGCCACCCGCCTAACGGCAGGCGCATTCAGAAGAGCATCGATGGAACACAAGTAACCTTCCTTTATGATGGGCCCAACGTCGTTCAAGAGACGAGCAGTTCGTATCAATCCAACCTGCTGACGGGCCTGAAGGTGGACGAGATATTTACCCGAACGGAGGCAACCGGTTTGCGAGAGTTCTTGCCGGATGCCCTAGGCAGCACGGTGGCTCTGACCGACTCCACGGGGATCGTGGATAACCAATATCAATATGAGGCTTTTGGCAACACGATTGCGTTGCTTGGAAGGAAGAGTACCACCAATTCGTTCCAGTACACAGGACGCGAGAACGACGCGACGGGACAATACTACTATCGCGCTAGATACTATAATCCTGTGTTTCAGCGCTTCATCAGCGAAGATCCTGCAGAGTTTAGAGATGGAAGCAATCTGGAGGTCTACGTGGTCGACGATCCTGTTAATCACAAAGATAGTTGCGGACTATTCCGTGATTGTGATCAGGAGCACATAGATTGTTTTAGGAAGTGCTGGAAGAAGGCTCCGCCATGGCCGATCAAGCGAGGATACCGTGGTCATTACTTGTACTGCTCATCAAAATGTCTTCGCGAATACATGGACTGCGAGGAAGAAAACGCTGCTGAGCAAGCTTGGAATGCCTGTAAACGTAATCCGGTGCAATGTGCGGAAATTGGTGTTGCTGCTGGCATCGTCATCTCAGTCGTGCCCGAGGTTGGCGTAGTAGCCTTTTAGAATTAAGGAGTCTTTGAATGAAAGGAGTCTTTGAATGAACAGATTTGACCAGCTTGAGATGTATTCTGAAATACTGCGAGGAGTTGCTGAGACATTTATTGCCGATTCGCAACGGACCACAGCATTGGAATTAGCATCGGCAGCTCTGATTTTTGCGATCACTGAGAGACCTGCCGAATTTCATGCTTTTCTTTCCGCGATGGACGATCACTTAAGACCGTCGGAAATCAAATGGCTAGTGGAGTCGAGGATTGCGAACGGACATTCCCGAGAGTAGGCTAAACGCAGATCCTGGCAGTTCATGGGTTCGCCCAACAACGAACAGTCGTAGGCGGACTGGCTTCCATATCATCAATCGCAATTCCGCGAGTCCAGGAGCAGGACCAAGCGGTCTCGGAGCAAGTTCGTCTCTGGACGGCCCGACATCTCCTGCTAACCCACATTCCCCATTCACCTTTTCTTCGCTGTCGAGTGGACTGAACCCTTAAAATGAGACAAGCTAGCTGACTACATTCCAGCCGGGAAAGAGGCTGCGAGTGGGCACGAAGAAGCGGGTCAACAAGTACCCGAGGGCGTTCCAGCTGATGGCGCTGGAGCGCATGAAGCACTGTGAAAGCGTTTCCGGCGGGTGGCCCACCCTTTCGCCCGATCTTGGCAAAGGGTGGGGAACAGATGTTTTCCTTACCACACCAAGACGTGATCCACTTCCTTGACACCGGCACGCCCGCAATTCCACTCTGATCGTGTCCGCCCAGAGCGGTCGCGGTGCTCTTTTACAACTTGCCCACATCCCGGGGAGGTGCCGAATCCGCCCGCGATAGGGACCGTTCTCTTCGTCTCTTCAAATCTTCGAACTGCGCAAGTCATTTGTTCTCTAGATCTTGCATATAAATCATTTAGAGTCATAGACCTGGGTGCCACGAGCACGCTACCCTCACCCCAAGTCTCTGATTCCAAAGATTTAAGGAAAAAGCATGGGGGGAGGGGGTACCCCATCTAAGGTTTACTCACCGGTAAACTTTGTCCCGAAACCAACCAGCGAGCACCCTCCTTCAATCGCTCCCTGGTTCATTTTGCCCGCGGATGCGTTTGGTCATACACCTCCAGCACCTGCTTCATGGAAAGCTGCGTGTATTTCTGGGTCGTGGACAGCCGCTCATGTCCCAGCATTTCCTGGATTGCCTTCAGGTCCGCCCCTTCCGACAGCAGGTGCGTTCCAAAGGCATGACGCAGGGTGTGCGGGTGGATATCCGGCGACAGCCCTTTCATGACGGCGATCTTTTTTACGATGCGCCCCACGCTCCGCGTCGTCAGCCTGCCGCCCCGCTGGTTGATGAGAAGAGCCGGACTTGCCCTTCTCAATTTTCCCAGGACCTCGTGGCGTTTCGGCAAGTATTCCGTCAGGGCCGTCTGCGCCGACTCCCCGAACGGAACGTAGCGTTCCTTTTTTCCTTTCCCCCGAATCAGGATCGCCCCCGTGGACGCGCGGATGTCATCCAGATTGATGCCCGTCAGTTCGGAATTGCGCACGCCGCACCCGTACAGCAATTCCAGCAGCAGGCGGTCGCGTTCCGGAAACACGGCGCACTCCGGCATCTCGCCATCGAGCGCCGCGTTCATTTCTTCTACCGTGGGTACCCGCGGCAATTTCTTGGGCAGCCGCGGCGTCGCCACCAGCATGGCGGGATTCTGCTCCACCATGCCTTCGCGCGCCAGCCAGCGGTACAGCGACCGCACCGCCGCCAGCGATCGTGCGACCGATGTCTTGTTTAAGCCGCGCTCGTAAAGATGGGAAAGAAAACCGCGGATACGGACGTGATCAATGGCCTTCCACGAATCGTCGCCCACGTAGGCCGCGAAGGATGACAAATCTTTGCCGTACGCCGTGATCGTATTTGTGGACGCATTGCGCTGTTTCAGAGACGCCAGAAATTCCGCGACCGCCTTCTGTACCGCAGTTTGTCCGTGGTGGGATCGATTTTCGCTCATGCTGTTTCGCGCGTGATTAGCGCTTTGCGTCGGCGCGCCCGCGGATGGTGTTGCTGATACACAGTTTTCAGCCGATCCAGTGCGACGTGCGTGTAGACCTGCGTTGTGGAAATATCGGCGTGGCCGAGGATGGTCTGCACCGTGCGCAGGTCGGCGCCGTTTTCCACCATGTGCGTCGCGCAGCTGTGGCGCAGCATGTGCGGGCTGGCATGGCGTCCTGCAAATTCCGACGCCGCCCTCGCCATCTGCCAAACCCGCTGCCGGGTCAGCGCGTGTCCGCCGCGCGCCAGAAATACCGAAGGCGAACTTTTCTTGCCGGCGAGCTCCGGCCTGGAATTTTCGAGGTACGCCGTGAGCGCTTCTTGCGCTGCGCGTCCCAACGGCACAATGCGTTCCTTGTCGCCCTTCCCGCGCGCCTGCAGATATCCCATGTCGAGTTTCAGATCTTCCAGACGCAAGTTCACGATCTCCGAAACGCGCAGCGCGCCTGCATAAAGCACCTCGAGCATAGCGCGGTCCCGCAGCGCCACTGCCTCACTTTCTCTCTTCCGGGACGAAGGCCGTTGCCGTGTCTGCAGCATGGCATCGAGTTCCTCCGCCGACAGAGACTTGGGCAAGACCTTCCACTGTTTCGGAGTCTCGATGTTGAGCGTGGGATCGTGTTCGATATCTCGGTCGAGCAGCAGGTAGCGATACAGGTGTCGCAGGGCCGACAGCTTGCGTGCCACCGAGCGCCCATCCACCTGGTTGGAGAAAAGCTGCTGCAGGAAATCACGAACGTCCGCGCGACGTGCCCGCGTCAGCTCACGTTTGCCCAGCCCTGCAGAGAACTGGCGGATATCGCGCTCGTAGGCTTGAATGGTGAGCGGCGCGAGTCCCTTCTCGACCTTTAGGTAATCCAGGAACCTCGCCAGCACGCGCTCGTTGGGTGATAGCGCCACACTTCGAGTATGAGCATGACGCCGCCGAATGGGAATTACCATGCAGGTGCTTGCCGGACCGACAACCCTGAGAATGTCCGTCCTCACCATGCGGCTAGTGCCGTTATTGCGAGAAGGGAGGTGTGGCGATATTGAGTCGGGGAGGTTGATGCGTCTCAAGACGAATGATGGCTGCTGCCGCCATGCAGCGCACCGCCTCTTTATCGTCGTCCAGTAGCTGACGCAGGGTTGGCAGGGCCCCCCGGTTGCCGGTATTCCCCAGTGCGTCGGCCACCGCAGTGCGCACGCCCCAATTGTCGTCGCCGGTCGCAGCCTGCAAGGCGCGCAGCGCCTGTTCGCTGTGATCCAGGCTGAGTTTCTCGGCGGACAGTGCACGGGCGGGCGCGCCTTTGTCCTTCATCAGTTCGCGTACCGCGGTGATGCCAAATCCCAGCGGTCCAAATACCGCCCCCGCGCCTTCCTGCACTCCCGTCCACGCCAGCGTCTTCGGGTTCAGATAGTGCTTCTTCGCCGCCTCGATCATTCCGGGTGAAGTGCCGCGTTCACCTTCCAGTACGGCGATAAAAAGCTTGCGTGCGCTGCGGTCGCCCATGTTCCACAAGGCCTGGGCCGCGGCGAAACTGACTTCAGGCTCGCGATCTTGCAAGGCGCGGCGCAGCTTGGGAACCGAACTGCGTGACTTCATTTGTCCGAGCGTGGATACGGCTGCCAAGCGCACGTCGGAGTCCTTGTCTTGCAAGCCACGCTCCGCCATTGCCACGGCTGCCGGCACTCGTCCGATGGTTCCTAGCGCAACGATAGCGTCGATTTTCTCGGCGGTTTTGCCGTCTGTAGAATTCGTGTCGAGAACGTGCCAGGCGCTACGTTCCAGTCTGGGGACGCTCGCGGCGGGCTTGAGTGAAGCCTTGTTTCGGGCTGTTTGGCTTTGGGTGAAGCAGCAGAAAAATAGCACCAGAAACATCGCCAGAAAATGCCGCGGTCTGCAGACGGCGGCGTAACTAGAACCCATGGAGAATCTCCCCGGAACGGGGCTGCCTGCCAGATGAGATGCCGTCGAGGGCTGCTCGGTGGGAACATGCCGCAGGGGGCGCAGCCAAAAATCGTAAGCTGGTCAGCCCGGAAAGTGGCGTGACTGGCACTCTTGTTACCGCTCGTTGTTACCTTCGTAAGCTGTCGGTGAAATTCCCGACTTCATAAGATTAGCCATCCCGCCGCATTCGCGGGCAGCCGCCGCGCCAAGCTCCACGGAATGGCTGCTGGAGGAGTGGATTTATGTCGTCACGCGCCATCGAACCCAGAGCCGCAGATGCTTTCCTCGGATCTTCCGGTTCATCCTGGCAGAAGCTGAAATCCGCCGGCCTGCACCGGTTGGTAGAAGTGAACAAGGAACTCTGGCTGGTTCTTTCGCTGCTTTTGATTTCTCTGATCTTGAATTTCATGGCTGACGCGCACCGAATGGTGCTCGGTTTTTACAGCCTGCCGACGCTTTTTTCGGCGTACTTTTATGGTCGGCGCCATGCCACGTTGACGGCTTTCAGCAGCATCCTGATCGTGGCGCTCGTGGTTCAGTTCAACCCCTCAATTTTTGGACATCGCGCCACCCCGCTGGTTGAGAATAAGTGGATCGACATCACCATCTGGGGCGGCATCCTGCTGGTTACCGCTTATGCGATGGGCACTCTGTATGAACGCAAGGAAGCGTACGTTGCCGAGCTGCGCAAGACTTACCAGGGAATTCTGATCATCTTGACGCAGTTCATCTCTAAAGACAAATACACGCAGAACCACTCGTATCGCGTATCGGTATATGCGGCGAAGATTGCCGCACGGCTGGGCATGAATACGGAACGCATCGAAGATGTGCGCGCGGCTGCTCTGCTCCACGACATCGGCAAGCTCGATACCAGCCGTGACATCCTGATGAAGGCGGCGCGGCTGACGCAGTCGGAATATTCCGAGATGAAGCGCCATGTGGACAAGGGCATCACGATGCTGACCCCCGTGGGTGGTTCGCTGACCAATGTGCTGCCCATCATCCTGGCGCATCATGACAAATTCGATGGCAGCGGCTATCACTCCACCTCGGGCGAGAAAATTCCTTTGGAAGCGCGCATTCTCTCGGTGGCAGATGTTTACGATTCACTGACCAGCGACCGGCCCTACCGCAAGGCCATGTCGCCGTTCGAGGCGAAGGAAGTCATTGAAAAAGGTGCAGGCAAGGATTTTGATCCCAAGGTCGTTGAATCGTTTATGGCAGCGTTCCGGGCACACGAGATGGAAGTTCCGGAGCTGCTGGTTTAAGTAAGTTTTCAGAGGCGAGGATGCCCGGCGCAAGCCGGGCTTTTTTTTCGGCTGGCGGCTCGCCCTAATCGGCGTGGTGCGCTCGCGCTTGCTTGTGCCCCGGTTCTTCCCGGAGTTGCTGCTCGTGCAGCCCATTCCACATTGCGACAATGTGCGACTTCAACTCCGCAGTGAGCCGCTCGTAAGCCTCTTCGGAAGCGGCTTCCGCGGGCGGCGGATAAATGGGGTCGCCGATCGCAATTTTCAAGGGCGCGAACCGCTGGAAGGACTTGCCGCGAGGCCACGCTTCGAAAAATCCCTCAATCGCTACCGGATAAATCGGCGCTTGTAGATTGATCGAGAGAATCGCGGCGCCTTTCTTGAATGTCTTAGGAGACCCATCCAGGCTGCGCTCGCCTTCGGGATATAAGAGGAGAATTCTGCCGTGACGCAGGCCGTAGCCGGCGGCCTTCATCCCAAGGATGAGGTTGGCATCCGGGTCGACGGGGACGAGTTTGAGTGACCGCGCCAGCCGCCGCATGAAGCCTGACCCGAATACCTCGCTCGTCCCAATGACAAATCCCTTGGTAAACGTCTGCCAGGAAAACAGGCTGATGACCACGGGCGGATCGAAATAACTTTGATGGTTAGGCGCGATGATGCATGGACCGTCTTTCGGTAGCTTCTCGATTCCTGTGACCTTAAGGTGAAAGAAATCGCGGGCGAAAACCTGGACGAGCCGGGCCACGAGAAACCACGCCTTCATGGAAATCGGACGCGATTCAGTGACCGCCAGCGCCTCAGGATCGGTTGGATCGGTGAACAGAACTTCCTTCCAGCCAGCGGGCGCCGATTCTGACGGCTTGGCACCGTCTGCTGGTATTTTCTGGCGTACTGCCTCCACGAGTTCGCGGACGGTATAGACCTGTGACGCTACCGACTCGTCGATGACCGCGCCCAGCTCCGTTTCCAAGGCAACAACCAGTTCGACGCGCTGCATGGAATCCAGCCCAAGATCGAGTTCCAGATTGTCGTTGGGTCCGATTTCCTCCGGTTTCGAAGGCGAAGCCTCGCGGATGATTTTGACTGCGCGCTGCACCTCAGCCTGTTCCAGCCAAGCGAGATCCTCTTTCGAGAACTGCTGTGGTGGTACTTCTCCCGAAATGTCCGCTGCTCCCGAGGCGCGCATTTGCTCCACGCGCCGCTCGATCTCGAACCGTTTTAGTTTCCGCGTGGTCGTGCGCGGCAGATCTTCGCGCCACAGGTCGTAGCTGAGAATCCGCTTCGTGCTGGGCAGTTGCGCCGAGATTCCCTCGATATCGAACCGGAGCACCTCTTTCGCATTCACGATCTTGCGCTGCCGCATCAACTCGAAGTTGGGAACGATGATCGCGTGCAGTCGCTCCGAAAAGGGCTCGCCCGGACGGCTGCGCAGTCCCATCACGCAAATTTCCTTGATGTAGGGCGTCTTGGCGTAATACGCCTCGATCTCCTCGGGGTAGATATTTTTCCCCGAGGCAAGCACGATGACGTCTTTTTCTCGCCCCGTGATGAACAGGTGTCCTTCGGGATCGAGGTAGCCGAGGTCGCCCGTGTGCAGCCATCCCTCCTTCAGGACGGCGGCTGTCGCATCCGGACGGTTGTAGTAACCCTTCATCACGATGGGGCCGCGAATCGCTATTTCCCCCGCCGGCGCTCCATTCTCCTGTGGCTTCGCGTCCACGATGCGGAACTCGACGCCAGGAAACGGCCTGCCCACCGACCCGATCACGTTGTCGCCCGGCAGAGTGCACGCTGCCCCACCGGTGGTCTCGGTCAGCCCGTATGCCTGCAGGATGTCGAAGCCGAGATTGTGAAAATCCTGGGCGATCTTGGGGTCAAATCGCGATCCTCCAGTGATCAGGTATCGCATGTCGTGGCCCAGGAGGTTATGGATACGACGAAAAAACATCTTGCCGGGGTTGATTCCCGCCTTGCGCAGGCTTGCCGTCAACCGCATTAGAGTTGAGATGGCAACGCGCGCCACAGTTCCGTGTTGCGCCACCTCCTTCTGAATGCGTTCGTGGATCAGATAAAAAAACTGCGGCACGCAGCAGAACAGCGTGATGCGGCGTTCCTTCAGGGCGCGCAACAACTCGGTCGTATTCAGCGATTCCAGGTAAACGATCCGAGCACCAATCGCCAGCGGGAGCAGTAGGTTTGCCATCTGTGCCAGCGCATGGAACAGGGGCAGCACACCCAGAATTGCGTCGCGGGTACCGATTTTCAGCGCCGCAAAAACGCATTCGATCTCACCCATAAGGTTGGCGTGCGTAAGCATGACGCCCTTGGGATCGCTGGTTGTGCCCGACGTATACAGCAGCGAGGCGACGTCGTCGGGCTGAGCTTCTACTGGCGCGAACCCCGCGGCGCCGGCTGCCAAGATGGAATCCAGATCGGAAAACTCGCCGGCTGTCCCTGGGGGCCCGTCAGCCTGTCCGTCCAGCAACACCAGACAGACTGGGAGTCCGCCGGCGGCTTCCATCGCGATCTTCAGGAATTTCTGTTCGGTGAAAAGATAGGAGCTGCCGCTGTCCCGCAGCAGCTTGGCAACCTGGTCGGCATGAAAAGCGGTGTCCAGTGGAACCGCTGTGCCGCCGGCGGCTAGCGTTCCCAGGTAAGCTGCCACCCATCGCGGAGAGTTGCCGGCCAGCAGGGCGCATCGCGTGCCGCGCTCCAAGTGTCGGCTGCAAAACCATCGCCCCACCGACTCCGCCATTCGCTGCAGCTCAGGGTAGGTGTGGCTTTCGACCGCGTCGTGCCGCTGGATTTCTACGGCAATGGACTGAGGGGAGCGGCGCGCGCACTCCAGAAATCGGCTGTAGAAGGTCTGCATCCCCGCCCGGAACTATACTCGAAAGTGGAGCTGATTCGAAGCCTGACTTCACCCTAGCTACCTCCGAATTTTACGTCGCATCCTAATGAGCGCGAAGTTTGACGAGGGATTTCATCATCAGGAGGAGAGCCATGGAAACCGCCCACGAATTTTTCCTGCACGAGCTTGGAGATATGCTCGACGCCGAACGCAAATTGGTCGAGGCGCTCGGCAAACAGGCCGAAGAATCCACCCGCCCGGAACTGAAGAAAGCCTTTCAGAGCCACCAGGCACAGACCGAGAAGCAGGTGGAACGCCTGCAACAGGTTTTTCAAGATCTCGGAGAAGAGCCGGAAGAGACCGAATGCAAGGGAATCAAGGGGCTGATCGAAGAACACGATGCTTTTCAGGAGGAGAGTCCGTCAGAAGACCTTCTGGATATCTTTAACGTGGGAGCAGCGGTGAAGGTGGAACGCTACGAGATCAGCGCCTATGAAGGACTGATCCGTCTGGCGCAGCAGATGAAGCACACCAAGGCCGCAAAGCTGCTGAACCAGAACCTGAAAGAGGAGCAGCAAACCGCGAAAAAGATGGAAGGCTTCGAGAAGAAGCTGAAGCCCGAGCGGATGGGAATGGGCGAAGATGAAGAGCAGACCTCAGGTCGCCGTCAGTCGCGCGGTACTTCACGCGGCCGCGGCCGCAGAGCTGCCTAGTTTTTGTTTCCGAGCAACACGTTTCACCAGGGCCGGAGCGTAATGCTCCGGTCATGCTTTTTGCGATGCCTTTCCACCGCCGCGCCCGTAGTACACGGTCTGTGGCAATTCGGTTAGACATTCCACGTCGCATCCTTCAAAATAGATTTCTTTCTGGAGAGATCATTGAGTTCAGTCATCCGCGCCAAAATCAGCGCTCTTGGCACCTACGTACCTCCCCGCCTCCTCACCAACGCCGATCTCGAAAAGATGGTGGAGACTTCCGATCAATGGATCTTTGATCGCACCGGAATTCGCGAGCGGCACGTTGTGGACAAGGGGGTGGCTACGAGTGACCTGGCCTCCGCCGCTGCCACCAAAATGCTGGAGCAGCGCGGCCTTGAGCCCACCGACGTTGACGCAATCATTGTCGCCACGGTCACTCCCGATATGCTTTTTCCTTCCACGGCTTGTTTGGTGCAGAACAAGATCGGGGCGAAGGGCGCTTGGGGATTCGATCTCTCCGCAGCCTGCTCCGCTTTTGTTTACGCCTTGCAGACGGGTGCGCAGTTCATCGCCTCGGGTGCTCACAAACGTGTCATGGTGATTGGGGCCGACGTGATGTCTTCGATCATTGATTACACCGACCGTGCGACGTGTGTGATTTTCGGGGACGGCGCCGGCGCGGTGCTGCTGGAAGCCGCCGAAGATGATTCCGTCGGCTTCATCGATTTCATTCACGAGATTGATGGGTCGGGCGCATGTTCGCTTTACATGCCCGGCGGCGGCAGCCTGCATCCTTCCACTCACGAAACCGTCGACAAGAAAATGCACTACGTCCACCAGGACGGCCAGGCTGTATTCAAGTACGCAGTCAAGAAGCAGTTG
>Ga0070741_10020111_pt1 | contig 10577 bp, 11 predicted proteins | sample Coa_R1_4_FD_66440 | JGI IMG/M metagenome (GOLD analysis project Ga0070741, IMG submission 66440) | Surface soil microbial communities from Centralia Pennsylvania, which are recovering from an underground coalmine fire - Coalmine... | ecosystem: Environmental > Terrestrial > Soil > Unclassified ... | reverse complement strand
GGGTCACGCAGCGAGCGCGGGCTCTGGCGGCCAGCCGCCGAGGCAGACGACGGCGCCGTCGCGATCGACGAGGCGTGCGGGCAGCCGGCGCTCCTCGAGCCACGCGGGCGCGGCGTGACCGAGCACGAGCGCGGCCGTGCTCGCCGTGTTCGCGTCGACGCACGAGCCGGCGGCAACCGTCGCGGTGCGCCACGGCGACTCGACCGGCCGGCCGGTGCGCGGGTCGATCAGATGGTGCTGCTCGCCGGCGGCGGAGCGCCAGCGCCGGACGACGGTGCTGGAGGTGGCGAGGCCGCCGGCGCTGATCGCGACCGTCGGCCCAGGCGTCTCGAGCGGCGCCGCGTGGTCGTCGGCGAGCCTGATCGGCCACCCGCCCGCGGCGGGCCGGCCGGCGACCGCGACGTCGCCGCCGAGCGCGACGAGCACCCCGCAGCCGGTGAGGTCGGCGGCCGCGGCCGCGATGCTGTCGGCCGCGAGCGCCTTCGCCGTCGCGCCCAGGTCGAGCTCGACTCCCGCCGGCACCCGAACCTCGCGTCGCTCCTCGTCCAGCTCGATCGCGCGCCAGTGTCCGGCCGGCTCGAACGCGGGCTCGACGCGGCCGCCGTCGCGCAACCGCACGCGCCGGAACGTCCGGTCGTAACCGGCGAGCCTGAGCGTCCTGCCGACAGTCGGGTCGACGATCCCGTCCGTCGCCGCGGCCGCGCGGAGCGCGACGAGCAGCGCGTCCCAGAGAAGCGCGCCAACCGGCGTCGGCGCGCCGCCGGCGCGGTTGAGGGCAACGAGCTCGGAATCGTCGCGGAAGCGGCTGCAGGCGAGGTCGAACGCGCGCAGCCCGCAGAGCAGCAGCCGCCGGGCCGCGGGCAGCGCCGCGCGGTCGACGGTGGCAAGCACGGCCGACGTCCCGAGCGCGCGCAGCGAGATCGAGGTCACGATCCTCCCGAGACCGCGACTGCGGGCGACGAGGAGGCCGACGGCGGCGACGGCGGTTGGGCGACGCCCGGGTCCGCGGCACCGGCCAGCGGCACCGTCGCCGCCGGCGCCGGGACGGGCGGAATCGCCGTCGGCGCCGCCGCGAGCCCCCGACCGGCCGTGCCGCCCGTCGCCGCTGCGTACCCCGCCACCGCGCTGCCGACCGCCGCTGCGGTTGCGAGGACGGCCACCGTCAACCGTCGCAGCCTGGCGGCCGCGGCGTCGCGGGCTTCGATCGCGCGCTGCGGGCGGTCCTCGGCCATTCGGCCGCAAAGGCTCGCAGCGCGAGATGAGACCGGTGTGAGCCGAGCCTTAGAGGCGGCTGAGAGCGGGCACGGCGACGACCTCGGGCGCTGGCGCGAGCGCGATCCACGCGTCGGCACCACCGCCCACGCGGTTCGCGACCGCGGCCGTGCCGCCGTGCGCGGCGGCGATCAGCTCGACGATCGCGAGGCCGAGCCCGGTCCCGCCCGGGCTGCGCGCGTCGTCGGCACGGCTGAAGCGGTCGAAGGCGCGGCCGAGGAAGTCCGGCGCGAAGCCGGCGCCCTCGTCGCTCACGTGCAGCTCGATGCTTCCCGCGCGGCGAACGACGGAGAGCCGGACCGCGCCGGCGCCGTGCGTGAGCGCGTTGTCGACGAGGTTGCCGAGCGCCTGCTCGAGACGGACGGGGTCGGCGTCGACGGTCGCGTCGTCTCCCGGCTCGACCGTGACGCTCCGGCGGAGCCGCTTGGCGCGGGCGTCGAAGCGCTCGGCCACGTGCACGAGCAGCTCCTGCACCGAGAGGCGCTCGCGACGCACCGGCAGCGATCCTTCATCCGACCGCGCGATCAGCAGCAGGTCCTCGGCGAGCCGGCTGAGCCGCTCCGTCTCGTCCGCGGCGGAGCGCAGCGCCTGCTCGAGCTCGGCGGGCGAGCGCGGGCGACGGAGCGCAAGCTCGAGCTCGGTGCGAAGGAGCGCGAGCGGCGTGCGCAGCTCGTGGCTCGCGTCGGCGAGGAAGCGGCGCTCGTGCTCGAGCGCCGCTTCGAGCCGCCCGAGCATGTCGTTCAACGTCTCCGCGAGCCGCGACACCTCGTCGTGGCTCTGCGGCACCGGCAGCCGGCTCCCGGGCGTGGAGGCAGTGATCGCCGCCGCCCGCCGCCGCATCGCCTCGACCGGCCGTAGCGCCGCCCCGGCGAGCAGGTAGCCGGCGAGCGTCGCGAGCAGGAGCGCAGCCGGTGCCGCGACGACGAACTCGAACCGCAGCCGGTGCAGCGTTTCGCGGCGCGCGTCGAGCGAGTGGGCGACGACGAGGACGTCCCGCGCGCCCGCCACGCGAACGGGCATCGCGAGCAGACGCCAGTCGTCGTTCAGCCGCTCCAGGTCGTCCCTCGTCGCCGTCAACGTGCGCCCGGCGAGCACCCGCGACCTGTCGGCTGCGTCCAGCAGCGGCGGCAGTCCCGGGCGCGACGTCGCGACGACCGCGCCGCCCGGAGCGAGCAGCTCGGCGACGCCGGCGCCGTTCGGCACGTCCTGGTCGAGCAGCGACTTTCCCTGTTGGAGCCGCGGCAGCGCCTCCGCAGCCTGCGCCCGCAGCGTCTGGTCGACGCTGGTCAGGAGGGCCGAGCCGACGCGGACGTAGACGAACGCTCCCGTCGCCGCGAGCACGACCGCCATCGCAAGCGCGAAGGGAAGCGTCAGCCTGACGCGGAGCGGCAGCGACCCGATCACCGGCCGCCGGGGTTGAGTCGGTAGCCGACGCCGCGCACGGTCTCGATCGAGTGGCGGCCGAAGGGCCGGTCGATCTTCTCGCGCAGGTAGCGCACGTACACGTCGACGACGTTCGACCTGCTCTCGAAGGCCATGTCCCAGGCGCCGTCGAGGAGCTGGACCCGGGACAGGGCCTCGCCGACGCGGCGCATGAAGACCTCGAGCAGCGCGAACTCCTTCGGCGAGAGGTCGAGCTCGGTCTCGCCGCGCCAGGCGCGACGCGCCGCAGGATCGAGCCGCAGGTCGTCGGCCTCGAGCACCGTCGGCCGCTCGGCAGGCGCGCGGCGCACGAGCGCGCGCAGGCGCGCCAGCAGCTCTGCGAACGAGAACGGCTTCACGAGGTAGTCGTCGGCGCCGGTGTCGAGACCCTCGACCCGGTCGTCGACGGCATCGCGCGCGGTCAGGAGCAGTACCGGCGTCCACACCTTCCGCGCGCGCAGCTCGCGGCAGACCCCGAACCCGTCCAGGCCCGGCAGCATCACGTCGAGCACGATCGCGTCGTAGGCGTCGGAGCCTGCCATCCAGAGCGCGTCCTCGCCGGTCTGCGCGAGGTCGACCGCATGTCCTTCCTCGCTGAGCCCGCGCTTGAGGAGCTGCCCCAGCTTCTGCTCATCCTCGACGACGAGCACGCGCACGGCTCGATTGTCGCTGCTCCGCATGAGCGGACGGTGAGCCTCATCGGCCCGCATTCGCAGCCGTCACGTAATCTCGTCCGGGTGACCCACGACACGATCGTCGCCCTCGCCGCGGCGGGCGTGGCGGGGCAGGCGCTCGTCGCGCTCGCCGTCGGCACCGGCGCCGCCGCGATCGTCGGCGTGCGCGGCCCGCTGCGGGCGCTGCGCCGCCTGCTCTGGGGGTCCGAGCTGTGGGCGGCGTTCCTCGTCGCCGCGATCGCGACCGGCGGCAGCCTCTTCTTCTCCGAGATCGCCCGCTTCCCGCCCTGCGAGCTCTGCTGGTACCAGCGCATCTGCGCGTACCCGCTCTCGCTCGTGACGCTGCTCGCTGCCCTCGCCGGCGACTTCCGCGTCGCGCGCTACCTGCTGCCGCTGCCGGTCGTCGGGGCCGGCGTCTCGATCTACCACCTGCTGGTCGAGAACGGGGTCGTCGGCGAGAGCTCGGCCTGCGTCGCCTCTGCGCCGGGCGGCTGCGCCGTCGAGTGGATCGACGAGTTCGGCTACGTGACGATCCCGACGCTCGCGCTCACCGGATTCCTGCTGCTCGCGGGACTGCTGCTGCTCGCGGCCGCGGGCGAGGGCCCGGCCGGTGTCTAGCGGCAAGCGGAGCAAGCAGCGCCGCCGGCCGCCCCCGCCGCCGCCGGTCTCCTCGCGACCCCGGCGTGCCTCGCCGCGCGTGTTGCTCGCGGGCGGCGGCGCGGGGCTGGCGGCCGTCGTCGCGATCGTGCTGGCGGTCGTCCTCGGCGGTGGCTCGTCGCAGAAGACAGCGTCGACGGTGCCGCGCGTCGGCTCGCTCGCGAACGCGCTTCCGGGCGCCGCCGCCGTCCAGAGGCTCTTCGCCGGCATCCCGCAGCGCGGCACGACCCTCGGCTCGCCGGGAGCGCCGATCACGCTCGTCGTGTACGTCGACCTGCAATGCCCGTTCTGCAAGGAGCTCGAGACGCAGGTGATGCCGGGCATCGTCCGCAGGTACGTCCGCCCCGGCAAGCTGCGGATCGTGCTGCGGCCGTGGGCGTTCATCGGTCCCGACTCCGTCCGCGGCCAGGCCGCCGTGCTCGCCGCCGCGCGGCAGGACAAGGCGTTCGACCTCGCCGAGGTGCTCTACGACAACCAGGGGACCGAGAACTCGGGCTGGCTCGACCGGAACATGGTCGTCGCCGCCGCGTCGAGCGTGCCGGGCCTCCGCGTCCGGAAGCTCCTCGCCGACATGTCGTCGGCGAGCGTGCAGGCGGCGGCGGCGCAGGTCGCGAGCCTGGTCGAGGCCGACGGCGTCCAGGGGACGCCGACCGTCTTCGTCGGCAAGACCGGGCGGCACGGCAGCGAGGTGGTCCTGCCGTCGGCGACCGACGCGGCGCCGCTCGTGCGCGCGATCCGGGCGGCCGGTGGCTGAGCAAGAGGCGATTGGAACCGCGGCGGTCGGGTAACACGATCGCTGATGGACCAGGTCACGGAGGACCGCCCCGAGCTCGAGGCGCTCCTCGAGCGGGGCGAGGAGCGAGGGCGGCTCGAGCTCTCGGAGGTCGAACAGGTCGTCGAGGAGCTGGAGCTCGAAGCCGAGGCGCTCGAGGCGCTCTACGCCGAGCTCGAGCGCCGCGGCATCGAGCTCGACGACGACACCGGCCGCGACGAGGCCCGGCCGGCGACCTGGGTCAACGGCGAGCTGGCCTCGGCGACGACCGACGCCCTGCAGCTCTTCCTCGACGAGGCCGGTCGCTACCCGCTGCTGACCGCCGCGCAGGAGGTCGAGCTCGCGCAGCGGATCGAGCGCGGCGACAAGGACGCGAAGGACCTGATGATCAACTCGAACCTCCGCCTCGTCGTCTCGATCGCGAAGCACTACCAGGGCCGCGGCTTGTCGCTGCTCGACCTGATCCAGGAGGGGATCATCGGCCTGATCCGCGCCGTCGAGAAGTTCGACTACCGCCGCGGCTTCAAGTTCTCGACCTACGCCACCTGGTGGATCCGACAGGCGGTGCAGCGGGGGGTCGGCAACAAGGCGCGCACGATCCGGCTGCCGGTGCACGTGCTCGACCGCGAGCGAAAGCTCGCGCGCGTCGAGAGCCACCTCGCCGCGCAGCTCGGCCGCGAGCCGAGCGACGAGGAGCTGCTCGCCGCGGCCGGCATCTCGGAGGAGGAACTCGACCAGGTGCGCGAGGCCGCACGGGCGGTGACGAGCCTCGACAAGCCGCTCGGCGACGACGGCGACGGCGGCGAGCTCGGGGACGTCGTCGCGCAGTCGGCGGAGCCGGGGCCCGAGGACGAGGTGATCGTCAGCCTGACCGAGCAGGCGCTCCGCGACGCGGTCCGGCGGCTGCCGGACGACCAGCGCCGGGTGATCGAGCTTCGCTTCGGCCTCGTCGGCGACGGGCCGGCTTCGCTCGAGGAGACGAGCCGCCGGCTCGGGACGACGGCGGACCGCGTGCGTCGGATCGAGCGCCGTGCGCTCGCGCTGCTCGCCGTCAACCGCGAGATCGAGGCGCTGCGCGCGGCCTGATCAACCCGCCTGCCGCAAGACGCGCCTCGCCGCCGAGGACCGTCTCGGCGCGGATCGTCCGCATCGTGTGTCGCGCCGCAAACGCGGGTAGGAGCGCCAGCCAGAAGTTGAAGAAGCGGTACGCGAAGACGCCGAGGAGCGCCGGCGCGAACGCGACGTGCAGCCAGACGAGCGCGAACACGAGCGCCACCTCAGCGACGCCGGCGCCGCCCGCCGGCAGGCTGCGGCGGGTCAACACGTAGCCGGTCGCGAAGCCGACGATCAGCACCGGCACGCGCACCTGCGCGCCGAACGCCATCAGCGCGGCCCACAGGCAGAGGATCTCGCCGAACCAGTACATCGCCGCGCCGACGAACGCGAGCCCGTGCGCGCGCGGTTGCACGAGCAGACGGCGGACGACGGAGAGGCCGGCGACGAAGTGGCCGAACACGCTGCGCACGCGGCCGCTGCCGTGGTCGACCCGTCCCCAGCGGCTCGCGCGGTGCGGCTGCGAGGCCCAGACGGCGAAGGCGGCCCCGGGGAAGACGGCGAGCCACGGCCACGACATCGACGGGCGGACGTGGTCGCTCGCGTCGGCGAGGATCGCGATCGCCGAGAACATCGCCGCCGGAGCGAGCACCGCGTATTCGAGCGTGCCGAGGCCGAAGACGCGTTTGAGCGCCTCGCGCCGGCTCGCGCCGGCGTGCCGGAGCGCCCAGTAGTCGACCTCGAAGCCGCCGGCGGCCGAAGCTGAGAAGAAGGCGCCGAAGCCGGCCGCGACGACGTTCGCGGCGTGCCGGAAGTCGAGCCGCGGCCCGTCGTCGACCCGCGCCGTCTCGCGGAGCGCGAACACGTAGCCGACGTAGGCGACCGCCTGCGCGACGAAGCAGAGCGCGAACCACTCCGGCGTGACGCCGCGCAGCGTGTGCAGGAGCGGCGCGTGTCCAGCGACGTCGCCGAGCAGGACGGCGGCGGAGAAGACGACGACGACCGAGCCGGTGACGACGGCGACGGGATGCCGCCGCACGGACAGGAGCTGGCGGATCCGCGTCAGGAGGGTCATCTTGTACTGGTGTACCGCAAGCAGCGACAACGTACGCACGTCATCGGCTGCCCGGCCCCGGGGCTGGAGACCCCGAATGGGTTCGGAGCCGCCGCGACGGGGCCGTGGACCTCACGGCTAGCCCGCGAGCATGGCGGCGAGACCGGTGACGCCGGTCGTGTCGAGCACCTCGTCGCGGTGCAGCTCGAGCGGACGGTCGGCTGCCTGGAGCGATCCCGGCTGCGTCGTGACCGCGAGTACGTAGCCGGCCTTGCGGACGAGCCCGGCGACCCGTGCGTCCTCGCGTCCGGCCGGGTAGGCGAACCACTGGACGGGGTGGCCGAGGTGCCGCTCGAGGATCGACCGCGACTCGCGCAGCTCGGCGAGGGCCTGGGCGTCGTCGAGCAGGGTCAGCTCGGCGTGCGTGACCGTGTGCGAGCCGATCGCGATCCCGCGCCGCTCGAGCGCGCGCAGGTCGTCCCACGTGAGGAAGCTCGGGTCGGGGCCGGAGATGCGGTCGGTGATGACGTACGCGGTCGCCGGCATGTGCAGCCGGGCGAGGACCGCCGAGGCCTTGCCCCAGACGTCGCGGTAGCCGTCGTCGAACGTGATCATGATCGGCTTCGCCGGCAACTTCGCCCCGTACTCGAGCGCGTCGAAGGCCTGCAGCTGCGTGACCGCGTGCCAGCCGTGCGCGTGCAGCCACTCCATCTCGGCGGCGAAGTCGCGGGGGTCGACGGTCAGCCGGCGGGTGATCGCGGCGAGCGACGGCTTCAGGTAGTCGATCCGGTGGTACATGAGAATCGGCAGCGCCACCGTCCGGGTCGGGAGCGGCGACGGCAGAGCGAGCGTCTGCGGGGCCGCGGCCCGGGCCGTCGCGACCGGGACGGCGGCGAGCGCGAGCAGGAGCGCTGCACGGCGCATCGACCTCGACTGTAGCGCGGTTTGACGAGTGGGCTGCGCGAGCAGAATCGGGCCGTGGCCAGACCGAGGAAGACCGCAGCGACGCCGAAGACAGCGCCGAGAGCGAGAAAGAGGAAGGACGAGCCCAGGGAGCCGACGCACGAGGAGATCGCTCGGCGGGCCTACGAGATCTCGCAGACGGGCAACGGGGGCAGTGACGAGGAAAACTGGCACCGAGCCGAGCGAGAGCTCCGCGGCGAGCCGGAGGGCCCGTGGGCGAAGATCGGCAGCGGCGACACCGAGAGCGTCACGAGCGCCTGACGTGACGCTCGACGGCGAGTGGCGCGTCGAGCGAGTCAGCGGCCTCCTGCCGCCGCTCGTCGGCGTGACCAAGCGCATCTCGGGCGACCGCGGCGAGACCCGGCTGGGCCCGCTGCCGGGCGCGCCCTTCGACGTCGTCGGGCTCGAGCTGCACTACCGGCTGCCGTTCACCGGCTTCGTCGACGTGCTCGAGCCCGCCGCCGACGGCTTCGTCGGCCGCACGCGCCTCTTCGGCCGCGGGCTCGGCACGTTCCGCATGCGCCCGGCCGCGTAGCCCGCCGGCGCCGTTCCCTTGTTCGGGGGTCGGGCCGGGGGCCCGACCTGCCGATGCCGATTGTCAACGAGGGAAGCACAGGCGTTTCAGGGTCTTGCGTATCCGCTTCAGCCGTCGGCGGCTCGATCCGGCGAGCCAGGAGGGTCTGGCGCTCGCCGCCGTACTCGCGATCCTCGCGTTCTTCGCGATGGTGACGGTGACGGCTGCGACGATGGCGAGCTCGACGCAGGAGACGGCGGCGACGAGCGACGCCCAGCAGGGCGCACTCGCGATCGCCGAGGCCGGCGTCAACGAGGTCGAGGCGATGCTGAACTACCAGAGCGCGAACGGCGGCAACCCGACCGCGGCCAATCTGCTCGGCTGCGCCGGCGCGGACGGTGCGGCCGACACGACCGGCCCGTCGAACTGCTCGAGCGCCGCGCCGCTCACGTTCTGCGTTTCCGCGCCGCCCGGCTGCAGCGCGGGCGCCGCCGGGACGGCGAGCGTCTACGGCTACTTCAGCGGCACGAATCCCGGCTCGTACCTCGGCGCCTCCCTCGCCGCCTCGACGTGGATGGTGGTCTCGACCGGCTACGTCGCCGACCCGAACGCCTCCGGGATCCTCGCGCGGACGGTCGAGGCGACGATCACCATCTCACCGCTCGGGCAGGGCGGGATCGCTGCCGTGTGGAACCACATCTTCGTCACGGCGCCGCTCGTCGCCAACACGTGCCAGCTCGACTTCAGCAGCGCGAACAACGTCAACGTCAACGTCCCGATCTACACGGTCGGGAACGTCTGCCTCGGCACGAACACGATCATCGAGACGACACAGCCGATCGACCTGATGGTCGGAGGCAAGCTGTACCTGTCGGCGGGCACCGTCGGCGCGAGCGCGCTGGCGCCGATCACCGCCGGCGTCGTCGTCGGCGGCTGCACGACCGTCTCGATCAGCTCGCAGGCGAGCCCGTGCGACAACGGCACCTTCCACTACTGGGTGAAGTCGAAGGACACGTTCGTGCCCCAGGACGCGCCGACGCTGTCGCCGGCGCAGACCGCGGCCGATTACGCGAGCTTCGATCCCGGCCCGGTGCACACCTGCCAGCCCGGCACCACGCCGGCGCCGCTTGCGGACGGGGCCTTCGACAACGACGTCGGCGCGAGCGAGCCCGACGACTCCGGCAGCGGCTCGAGCGGCACGGCGTTCGAGCTCGTCCCGAACTCGAGCTACGCCTGCATCTCGAAGAACGGCCCGAGCAGCGGTTACCTGATCTGGAACAACGCGAGCAGCGGCTCGATCACGGTCGACGGCGTCACCGTTCCGCCCAAGACCCTGGCCGTCAACGGCAACCTCTTCTTCGATTCGAACCTGACCATCTCGCAGTCGTTCACCTACAGCGGCGTCGCAATGATCGAGGCTGCGGGCACGATCACCATCAGCGGCAATTCGACGACGGTCTGCGCCGTCGCCGGCTGCAGCAGTCTCCTCTGCCCGACGAACTGGCAAGGCTCGAGCGGGAACACGTCGATGCTGACGCTCGCGGCACTGGCGGCGAACACGACGGCGATCAGCTTCGGCAACGGCGGCGGCTCGAACAACGAGGTGTTCCAGGGCTCGCTCTGGACGCAGCCGAGCTCGAAGATCACCTTCGTCAAGAACGGCGACCTCGTTGCCGGGCCGATCAGCGTCGGCAGCTTCGACGCAACCTTCAACAACGCAACCCTCTGCCCGCTGCCGGTCCTCAAGAACATGCCGACGGGAGCACCGCTCCCACCGAACACGAGCGTTGCGATCGGCGCGCCCGTCTACGTCCGCTACTAGCGAAGCCGGGCGGGCTACCGTCGATCCAGGACCGCGGCGGCGAGCCGGCGCTCGTCGCCCAGGTGCTGCCAGAGGTTGGCGACGAGTCGGGAGACGACCGGCCAGTCCGCGCTGCCGCCGAAGTTCATCGCGCCGGCGTCGAAGACGGTGGCGCGTCCGTCGCGGTAGACGGTCATCTCGGCGTTCAGGCCCGGCCCGAAGTCGTTCGGAATCTCCGCGAGCACGTACGTGTCGCGAGGCGAGGCCGAGGTCGTCTCGTCGATCTCGATTCCGTACTTGCCGAAGCGGCTGCCGTCGTGGAGACCCGTGCCGGCGAACAGCCAGGGCGCGTGTCGGAGCCCGACGACGACGTACGGGCGGTTCGGGTAGCGCCC